>JAABUM010001985.1_pt1 | contig 28957 bp, 22 predicted proteins | sample 5559161 | NCBI WGS metagenome assembly JAABUM01 (sample SAMN10711868, study PRJNA513369) | rock metagenome | isolation source: Antarctica rocks | place: Antarctica: Victoria Land, Siegfried Peak nord
TTCCAGCCGGTCCAGCACGCCGCCGAGGGTCGAGCGGTCGAGCGTGCTGTTCTCGTTCTCCGACCGGCCCGTTCAAGAGGCCCTGCACCTGTTCCGAGAGGATCGCGGCAACGCCTGACGCCCAAGCGCCGCGATGCCCAGTCCGAGCTGCAGCCCGGTGGCCAGATGCCGCTGGGGCTTGAGCTCAAAGGCCGGTATTGGTAGCCGCAGCAGGACGGCAAGGGGGGTCAACGATGCAGGACCCGCACGCCGCAGCGTGCCAAAAGCAGCGTGCCATAACTGGACCAAACGAACCGCGCCAAAGGGGATGCCTATGCGTGACCTGAACGAGCACACCATCACCGCGGCCGTGCTGGACCGCTTCGCCGGCACGCCGGACCCGCGGTTGAAGGCCGTGCTGGGCAGCCTGGTGCAGCACCTGCACGACTTCGTCCGCGACGTGGAGCCGATTTTTGAAGAATGGGAGCGGGCCATCGAATACCTGACCCGCACCGGCCAAACCTGCACCGACACGCGCCAGGAGTTCATCCTGCTATCCGACGTCCTGGGCGTGTCCATGCTGGTCGACGCGATCAACCACCGCATGCCGGCGGGGGCGACGGAAACGACCGTGCTCGGGCCGTTCCACGTGGCGGATGTGCCGTTCTCCGCCAACGGTGCGGACATCGGCGCCGGGCTGGCCGGGGAACGGCTGTTCGTCGAAGGGTCGGTGTCCTCCGCCGACGGCCCGCCGCTGCCTGGCGCGGTGCTGGAAGTGTGGCAGTCCGACAACGACGGCTTCTACGACGTGCAGCGGCCGGAGCTGATCGGTCCGTCGCTGCGCACCCGGCTGCGCGCCGACGAGGATGGCCGCTTCCATTTCTGGACCATCATGCCGACCGAGTATCCGATCCCCGACGACGGCCCGGTCGGCGCCCTGCTGACGGCCACCAAACGCCATCCGTGGCGGCCGGCGCACCTGCACTTCATGATCGCGTCCGAAGGCCATGAGACGCTGGTGACGCATATCTTCGTCCAGGACGGCCCCTACCTCGACAGCGACGCCGTGTTCGGGGTGAAGCAGTCGCTAATCCGCGAGTTCACCCACGAAGCGCCAGGGCGGGCGCCGGACGATACGGACGCTCCAGGGCCGTGGCGCCGGCTGTCCTTCGGTTTCGGCCTCAAGCCCATCCGCGCCCCGACGCTGGCCGCAGCGGACTGACCAGCAGCTCGCAACCAAGGCATACGACAGAAGAAGTTGCCCTTGCACGCAGCAAGGTCCTCCGGGTTGTTGATATTATGCAATGAAACGGCAGGCTTCGGCTCGGTCGCCTTATCACGAATTCAGTCACGTGATATGCCGACCCTTAAGTCTCACGGGATCCGCTATGAATGTAATACGGCCAATCTCCAATAAGCCCCGCTGGTTTTGACGCAATTGGGGTTGGTTTATGGCGCATTCTGATGTCGGAGGCGGCAGGCTCCGGTCGAATAATGGCTGGTCGCTCGCGATCGGCGCGGTCGCGGGTGGCGGTGTCGTCCTTGGCATCGCGTTGCAGGCGGGTTTCGCCGAGGCAAGCGCCAGCGTCGGGCGGGCGCTCTGGGTCGTTCCATGCCTTGTCGGGCTGCATCTCGGGCAATTGCTGCTGGCCGGAGTGGCTTGGCGCTGCTTGTTCGCCGGGTCCGGGCCGAGCGTCGAAGTCTTTTACCGCCTGCGTATCATCCGCGAAGGCATCGACTCCCTGCTGCCGGTGGCGCAGATCGGCGGCGAGATCGTCGGCGCCCGATTGCTGTCCCAATACAGTGTCGCCCTGAGCCGGGCGGGCGCCAGCGTAATCGTGGACGTCACGATCGAATTCCTGACACAGGTCGTCTTCTTGCTGGCGGGCTTGTGCACGCTGGCGTGGCTGTCGCACGAAGCGTCGGGATGGAGCACATGGATGGGTGCGGTGCTCGCCGGCGTCGGCGCGACGGCGGCACTGCTCCTTGCGCAGCGCTTCGGAGTCCTGAGTGCGATGGAAGCGCTGATGCGCGGGATTGCCCGGCGCTGGCCGGCCTTGGCGGGCACGTCCCTCGACGGACTGCACGTGGCGGCGCTCGGCTTCTATCGCCGGCCCACGGCACTGGTGCGATGCGTCTCGCTGCACCTGCTGGCCTGGGCATTGGGCAGCATTGAGACCTGGGCCATCCTGAACGCGCTCGGCGTGCCAGCGACCCCGTTGCAGGCCTTCACGGTCGAGAGCCTCGGCATGGCCGCCCGCAGCGCCGGGTTCGCGATCCCTGCCGCGCTCGGTGCACAGGAGGGCGGTTTTGTGCTGGCCGCTGCGGCTGTCGGTCTCCCGGTCGGGCCGGCCCTCGCGCTGTCGCTGACCAAGCGGCTGCGCGAAATCCTGGTTGGCTCAGTCGGCCTTGTGCTTTGGCGATTGGCTGTCCGCCGGCCGGCGTTGCCTCCATAGACGCGTTGTCAACCGGCGTGCGCCTTCTTGCCGACCTGGCTACGCTGCTGACCATCTGCGGCCTGGCTGCCGTTACGGCCGGCGCCATAGCCGTGCAGTGCTTTGCCGTTCGGACGGTCGGCACTGCACGACGTCGCCCGGCGGTCACCGTGCTGAAGCCGCTTTGCGGAGACGAGCCGCTGCTGGAGACGGCCCTGGCATCCATCTGCGGCCAGATCTACCCGACGTTCCAGATCATATTCGGCGTCCAGGACGCGAGTGACCCGGCGCTGGCTACGGTGCGCCAGATGCAGCGGCGCTTTCCGGCCTGCGACATCGCGGTGGTGGTCGATGGCAGGTTTCACGGGCCGAACCGCAAGATCAGCAACCTGATGAACATGATGCTGATGGCGCGGTACGACGTGCTGGTGTTCTCCGACAGCGACCTGCACGTATCGCCGTACTACCTCGAACAGATTGTCGCCGCGTTGGAGGTGCCGGAAATCGGCCTGGTGACAACCTTATGCATTGGCCTGCCGACATCGGCCGGGCTGGCCGGTCAACTGGGGGCGACCGGGATCAGCCATTCGTTCCTGCCGGGCGCCCTGCTGTCCCGGGCGTTGGGACGCGAGGATTGCCTGGGCACCACTATGGCGTTGCGGCGCGATACCTTGGCAAGCATCGGCGGGCTGGACGCCCTGGTCAGGCATTTGGCGGACGACAATGTCATGGCTCAACGGGTCCGCCAGCTCGGCCTGAGCGTCGGGCTTGCGGGCACGGTGCCGATGACGGCTGTGCCGGAAACGTCACTGCGCGCGCTTTGGCAGCACGAGCTGCGCTGGGCACGCACTATCCGCGCGCTTGAGCCTATGTTGTTTGCTACGTCCACGCTGCAGTTTCCGCTATTCTGGGCCGTGGTAGCCTTGGCGTTGAATGGCGGATCTGCGTGGTCCGGAGTGTTGTTCGCAACAGCATGGGCGGCGCGTGCCGCAGCGGCACGATGGACCGACCGCGCGCTATTCGAGGACTGGCGCCCGGTCGTCGCTGCCCCCGTCTGGCTGCTGCCGTTTCGCGACATCATATCGGTTGGTCAGGTCGCCGCGAGCTACTTCGGCGCCCGTGTTGTTTGGCGGGGACATGTCATGCACGCCGACGATGGCCGCAATTCGATGCTGACGCGTGTTTAAGACAGCGGCGCACGCACGCGCACCGCGCAAGGCTGCGTTGGAATTAAACTGCGCCTTCCTTCTTCAGCACAGCCGGAAGCGTCTTCAACAGGATGGCGATGTCGTGCCACAGCGACCAGTTGCGCACATACCAGACATCCAGGCGCACGCGATACTCGTAGGTTGTATTGCTGCGTCCGCTGACCTGCCAGAGGCCGGTGATGCCGGGCTTTGCCTCAAAGTAGTAGGAAATGTTGCTGCCATAGCGTGGAACCTCGGCGTCGATGATCGGACGCGGACCAACCAAGCTCATCTCGCCACGGAGCACGTTCAATAATTGCGGCAGTTCGTCGATGCTCGTTTTACGGAGAATACGTCCGATCGGGGTGATGCGCGGATCGTTATGCAGCTTGTGCGTCGCCTCCCATTCCGTCCGGGCTGCTGGATCGGCTGTCAGCACCTGCTGTAGCACCGCTTTGGCGTTTGGCGTCATCGATCTGAACTTGAGGCAGCGGAAGTGCCGTCCGTTCTCCCCGACCCGCTTATGACCGAACAGCACCGGACCGCCGTCGGCGCGAACCAGCACCGCCAATGCGAGAAACAGCGGCGATAGAACGAGCAGGAGCAGGAGCGCCACGAACTGATCGAACAAGGTCTTGATCAAACGGCTGATTGGGCGTGCCAGGTTGTTGCCATAAACCAGCAGCATCACGTCGTGAGTGAAAAAGTAATGGCTGCTGAATGCGCTAACCGGTAATCCGTCGGTGGCGGGGACGAGGGCAAATGGAACGCGCTCGCGGGAAAGGTCCTCGGCGATGCGGGCAGCCTCGCCGCAGATATCGCCGCCGATGGCGATGACGGCAAACTCCGCTCCATGCTGCTCGAGCAAACGTGCGCCGCGGCCATGCACGTGGGCAACCGCTGCATCTTTGAGGCTTACGGCAGCGACGACCTCATAGCCGAGCCTTGGCTCGGAAAGGAAGGCCGCCTCGGTTGGCGCTATTGCCGGATCGTCACCGATGATCAGGGTGCGGAGTCGCCATAGGCCGAGATCGTCGAGCACCGTACGCGCCAAGTTGCGCATGAGCAACAGGGACGGAACGAGAAGCGTCCAACGCGTAAAGCTCTCGAACCCTACTGGCATACCATAAACAACGACTCGGATATAGCTGTCGCACAGGAATCCTAAAGTCGCACCTAGTATAAGGCCGCGAAGCTCTGTCCAGATTGGTACGCGAGCCGTATAATGACCGCGAGCAGCAAAATATATGACGAGCAGAGTGACAATTAGGATCGTGCCCCAACCCTGCCAATTGAAGGCTTGACTTGCGATGTGCTGCAATGCGTTGTTGACGAGTGGAAGTTCCGCAACCATGAATGCCACTGCAGCGGCCAATGCCAAGCCAGCGATGTCTGCCAGGAACATTGCCGCTACGCGTATCGTAACCGGCTTAAATGGCGCGTTGCGGAATCGCGGTCCCTGCGACACCTCCGACATCAGAGGATTGACATGCATCAGTTAAGCCCTTGCCATCAAATATTTAGAGTCGCAGAGGTTGTAAGCCGCTCGCGAGGAACGGCCAACTTATCCCTGTTAACGCAGAGAATGCCGCATCGCACACAAGATACCGATCACGTCCACTTGACGGCATCCTAACGGCTGGTTTCGTCCTCCCCAGCATAGAAAAATTGATGGCGCAAATATGGCAGGCTGGGGAGGCTGCTTGGACTAACCCGAAAAAATGAGCCTATTGCTCAACTCAGAACACGCGTTCATAGACGGTGATCACGTCGCCGGGCTGGACAAACGTCGCCCGGCCGGCGGTGCCTTCGACCGTTGTCTGCCGATTGCTGGTGCGTACGATCGAGAAGCGATCAGTGACAGCCCGATAGGTGAACCCACCGCCAACAGCCACTGCCGTTACGACCGTCATGGCAGGCTGATAGGGATACTGTCCCGGACGACTCACCTCTCCGAGCAGAAAGATGGGCCGATAATTCACCACCTCGACCGAGACGCTTGGATTCTTATACAGCTTGGATCGAGTGAGGGTCTGAGCCACAGCGCCTTCGAGCTGCTTGGCTGTCAGGCCGCCCGCATGCACATCGCCAACCAAGGGCAGCGCGATCTCTCCCGCCGCATCGACACGGAACTCGCCCGTTAGCTGCTGTTCGCCAAACGTTATGATGCGTATCTGATCGCCCGGTCCGAGTGTGTAGGTGTTGCTGTCCACGTCCGGAACGCGTGGAAGACCGGAGCCTGGGCCGCTGCAACCGACAACGCCAGCGATCGGCGCAGCTACGAGTCCCGCCAGGGCGAGGCGCCTCGAAATCAATCCTCGCTTTGTGCCCGTTACATGCATGACCTTCTCCCAATCCTCCACTGCACTGCCCCTATCTTATTGCGTGTTCGGTCTCGCCGTCGAGAACAACAGCCGCGACGCAGTCACAGTGTGACATAAACGTTGCGCCAGCGCCGCATCAAACGGCAATAAGCAAGGTAAGTTCCCCTCAATCAGCCTTTGCGGCCCCTTACCCCCTTGACCGACACAGCTTTGCTCGTGTCCTTAGGGTGGAACGATGGATGCGGCGGAGGGATTATGGGACGGTCAGAAGCACGGCGATGCCTGCCGTGCATCGGGGTCGGCCTACTGGCGCTGAGCTTCGCGTCAGGTGCTCAGGCTCAATATGTCGAAAGTTATTTTCCCACGGGCGTAGCGGGTTTCGATCAGCAGCAGGGGGTGACAGTCCTGTCCCGCCTCCGGCCCTTATACGAGCAGCAGGGAGTCCGACTCGGAAGCTATGTCGTAAATGCGCATCTGGACGAGACCGTCGGATACGACTCCAACCTTACCGGGACGAGCCGCGGGGTCAGCAGCAGCTTTCTTGAGTCGTCCACCACGGTCAGCGCGACGTCCAATTGGTCCCGTAACCGGCTCGCGCTGGCAGCCAGCCTAAATAACTACACGTATTTCGATGTTTCTAATCAGAGCTACACCAATTACAGCACGACGATTGGTGGCGGATATACGATTGGCCGTCATGAGCTGAACGTCGGCTATACGCATCTACGGCAGCATGAGCGCGGAACGGACATCGGAGCTGTCGCCTCGACTACCCCGATAGCCTACGACCTCGACGTTGTACGCTCGGACTACACCTTCGAGGCCGGTCGCTTCTCCTTTGTGCCGAACGTTGACTTTCGGCTATTCCAGTTCGGCAACGCGGTCGTCGCCGGGCTGCCGACCAGTCAGCGATTTCGCGACCGCACCGTGCTTTCCAGCGGTGTCACGACGCGCTACCAGCTCAGCGACCAGCGTGGCATCCTCCTCGTGCTGCAGGGGCTCAACTCACATTTCCTGAGATCACAGCCCGGAGCTCCGAGCGCCAACTCGAAGACTGCCTTGCTTCTGGCCGGGCTCGATTATCAAGCGACCGGTTTGTGGCGTTACCGCATACTGGGCGGCGTGGAGGTTCGCGAGTTTGAAGCGTCGCAATTTGGCACCCGAGTAGCGCCGGTTGTGGAGGCGAGCGTGATCTACACGCCGACCGGACTGACGACGATTACCGGCTCGGCACGGCGGGCGATCGAGGATCCGCAAACCGAGGGGACCGCCGGCTATACGTTTACGACCGTGGGCGTCGTGGTTGATCATGAGTATCGGCGCAACATCCTGCTGCAGGGTCGCGCAAACTTCCAGGCGGCGGAATTCCTTGGGAGCAGCAGCACGAGCTCGAGCTACACGCTCGGTGCCGGTGTAAACTGGCTGGTCAACCGCCGCCTGCGCCTTTCGGCCGATTACGACGCCACGCAGCAGAGCGGCTCGGGCAGCAGCACGGCGGTTGCCATCCCGCAACAGGGGCTCACCCTGACGACGACGCAGGCAAATTCGCTGACGTCGGGCAACTACAGTCGAAATGTCTTCCTGCTCGGATTTCATCTTTCATTGTGATGATGCGAGCGGGGTGATGATGCGAGCGGGCGCTCAGATCAGAGCGCTGCCCCGTGCTCAAGCGCCTCACGCATCAGGATGTAGTGCTGGAGCATTGGTTCAGAGAAGGCGAAGGTATCTGGACCAACGCTTCGGCACGCCCGCACGGTCCCGGCTTCGATTAGCCAGGCCCAAGCGTCAGCGTCGAGCCGACGCTCGCCTATGCAATACCCGCCGTCGCACTCGTAGACGATGAAGCGCGCGAAGCGATCCTGATCACCGCCGGCGATCGCCCGCAGGCTGTCGAGGGTCGCACGATCACGTTCACCCTGGGTAATCCCCTGGTAGATCGTCGCGATGCGGGGATCTGCCTCCTCAACTGCACGGTGAAAGGCGGCGAACAGGTCTGACGGTTCGACCAGCAGCGAGTCGCGGGCAACCGCCTCTGTTCCAGCGTGCAGGCCGAGAAGTTGGGCCACGTAGGGAACGCCACGGGCGACAGCGACGACAGCGCCACGCACTTCAGGAATGAACTCGATCCCAGCGTCCCGCCCGCCCTGCACCAAGATCTCATCGATCTCGGCGTCGGAGAGCAATGGCAAGGCCAGCCCAAGAATATTGCGCTGAATAGAGGGATGGCGCCCGACCAGTTCCTCGAGACTATCGGACACGCCGACGATAAGCAGGCTTATCGCCGCGCCGCGGTCAGACGCCTGCTTGATCGCATCGGCAAACCAGGTCCGCGTCGCTGAGTCTTCCACGCGGTCGAACTCGTCGGCGATCAGGACCACATGCCGGCCTGCAAGGCGGCCCGGCAACGCCGCGATGTCGCGTGGCTGGAGCCGGCCCCGCGGCAAAGCCGCCTCACAGCCTTCAAGCTCATCGTCCTGGACGACCGGCGCGGCGAGCATCGACTTCGGAAGGTCCCGGGCCAGCCCGCGCACGATATCCTCGAAACGGCTATCGAACGAGCAGGTGTAGCGACCGACCATATAACCAGAGCTGCGTGCCGCCGAGGCGACCAGGTTTACCAGCGAGGTCTTGCCACGGCCACGCTCGCCATACAGTACAACGTGCGCCCGATCGAGCGCGATCGCGCGAAAAATCCGCAGCAGCTCCGTCTGCCGTCCGCTCACCCGGCGCGAACTGCGCTGCGGACGCGTCGGTGTAAACACCTCACGCAACGCATGATGCTGCGACGATGGCTCGGCAGTCATGCCCAGCGGCGGCGAGGCGCCGTTGCTCCTTGGGGTGCCTACGCGAGGCGGCATGCTGAGCCGTGGCGTCACCTTGTGCCGAGAGGGCAATGGAGGAACGCCGGGTTCAGGACGCGGTGAACGGCGAAGCATGCGCGTGACGAAGCTCATGGGCGGAAGTAGATCATCCATATGTTGCAATGCAATATAGGCTATCAAAACGTCGCGCGCGACACGATCAACACTATTGTGTCATCGCCACCTGGGAGCCCTCTGCGCCTTATCTTTTTAGATACGCCTTAACGAACGCCTTTGCACGGCTTTACCTCCTACTCGCAAACGTCGCTCCGTCGCGTGATGCGACTGGAGTCTTCGTTCGATGAACGCCATCCTGGGCGGAGCAGGCGTATACCCTAATAATTAGGCACCGTCTCATAAAGTTGCCAAATCACCACGTGCTCGATGTCGTGAACCCTCACGATCCGCTATGGTTCCCGCCGGCCATATGGTTATCGAACGCGTCAACGCCGGTTACACGGCGGCAACAGCGCATTCGTCGCAAGCACGGGTATGCAGACGTCGCATGCAAGCCCAGTTAAGCACGCCGATGTACAACGTTGTCGCGAATTCGTGTTTGCGGGATGCCGCGAGACTGTCGCGAATTATGCAACTTGTCATATCGGCGCCGAGTATGGGGCATGACTGATGATCTCAATCGTGTGACGGCCTGCTCCGCATGGAGTAGGAGCGGCATAGCGTTGCGTGAACCTAATCTTCCATCGTAATCCCGACCGTTTAAGGAACTGCGCCGCGATGGGCCCAGAACTACTAGCCTGCGCCTGCGTCTTCGCGATGGTTGGGGTGCATCCCTTCATCACCTATCCCCTCAGCCTTGCCGCGCTCGCGCGCTTCCGGCCTCGGCCGACCGCGGCGCCAGCAATCATTGCGTCGAAGGCCCGCGTAGCTCTTTGCGTCTGCGCCTATAACGAGGAGAAGGTGATCCGCGCCAAAGCTGAGAACATGCTGAGCATGCGCAAGGCTATGCCGAACCTTGAACTGCTCGTTTACGTCGACGCTGCATCGGACCGCACGGCCGACATCCTACGCGAATACGCAGATGACATAGCCGTGATCGTGTCATCGGCCCGGCATGGGAAAACCCATGGCATGAACATGCTTGTCCAGGCGGCCGATGCCGAGTTCATCGTGTTCTCCGATGCGAATGTCATGTTCGCATCAGACGCCATTCCATGCCTGCTCGCGCGCTTTGCCGATCCGCAAGTCGGCTGCGTTTGCGGCCATCTCGTTTATACCTTGGCCAATGACAGCGCGACGGCGGTGACGGGTTCGATCTACTGGCGTCTCGAGGAGGCCATCAAGGAGCTTGAAACGCGCACCGGGTCGACGATGGGCGCGGATGGGTCGATCTTTGCAATCCGGCGCGCGCTGCATCGCCCGCCGCCGCCCGATATCATCGACGACATGTATGTATCCCTTTCCATCCTTTGCGATGGTTACCGGGTCGTGCGCGCCAGCGATGCGCTTGCATTTGAGGAAGCGGCGACCAAGGCCGGCGACGAGTTCCGGCGCAAGGTCCGCATCGCCTGCCAAGCATTCAACGTGCATCGGCTGCTGCGGCCGCGTTTGGTGAAACTCTCCCTGCTCGACCGCTACAAGTATGTCTCCCACAAGCTGCTGCGCTGGTTCACCGTGTATTTTCTTTCTGCCGCCGGGCTGTGCTTCATGATGGGGCTGGCAACGATGGGCGCGTGGCTAGTACTGCTGCTTGGTGTCCTGATAGGAGCGGCCCTGCTGCTCGGTGCCCGGCTCCGTCCAGCGGGATCGCTCGGCAAGCTCGTCGACATCTTCGCGGCGTTCACCGCGACCGGGCTAGGCGTCGTGCAGTCGCTTCGGGGCAAGCGGTTCCAGGTCTGGACCCCGCCCGCCTCGGCGCGTGTGCAGCACTGAGTACTATGCAGCCATATTGAGCGCCATCACGACCGGCTTGCGGGACGCCGCGGTAAGCATCCGAATGGCTTCACGGACCGCGGCCCGCTTCGCCCGCTTGGCGCCGACCACGAGGACGACCGTGTCAACGATGTTCGCCAGCACCATGGTCTGGGTCGCGCTGCCGATCGGCTGACCGTCCATCACGACGAGGTTGTATTCATCCCTCGCCTCGGCAACCAGGTTCTGCAGCTGCATCGAGTCCAGAAGCTGGTTCGCCGCCGGGTGCGCCTCGGCGACCAGCATATGGTCGAGGGTTGTGCGGGAGTCCTGCTGAACCTGCTCCTGCCAATGCTCGCGTCCCTGCAGCGTCTCCACCAAGCCGTTGCTCGACGAAACATTGAGGATCCGTGCCATCGCGGGCTCTCGCAGGTCGCCCTCAAGCAACAGGACGCGAACACCGTCGAGTGCCGCGACACGTGCAAAGGCAGCGGTGATGTCGGCCGCCCCCTCGGCAAGCCCGCTCGAAACGAACAAGACGCTGCGCGGCACCGAACCGCGTCCGGAAAAGCGCAAGCGCGTTCGAAGCGCGCGGAGAGCCTCCGCTTCCGGCCCGGTCGAGTCCGCCGCCACGCAGTCCGCTAGCGACATCCTGCTGGACGGGCGCGGTATGACGGCCAACGGAGCGAGTCCCGTCGCTTTCTTGATCTCATCGGGCTTGGTGAAGCTGCCATCACGCCGGCCCCAGGCCAGTGAGAGAAGCCCGCCAAATGCAAAGCCGCTCATCATGCCCAAAAGCCCCGCAATCTTCGGCTTCGGGCTCGAGGGGAAAGCGGGCGGCACCGCCAGGCTGACCAGGCGCACGCCGCTCTGTTCGGGACCGACTTTCCGGGCGGCCGTCTGCGCCTCGCCTTGCAGCAGTGTTTGCAGGACATTGCGGCGCGCCTCGGTATCGCGCTCGAGCTGCTGGAGCTCCGATTGCACCGCGGCGAGACCTCCGGCGGCCTTCTGCGACGTATTGAGCTGCCGCTGCAGGTCGGCCTCACGCGCCTTGGCCGAGTCCGCCTGTGCGCCGAGCGAGACCATTACCCGCTGCGCCTCAGCAGCGAGCGCTCCCCGAAGCGAATTAAGCTCCGCCTGCGCCGCCCGGAACTGCGGGTGGTCGGTGCCTAGCGTGGTGGCGAGCTGCGCCACGCGCCGGTCCGCAGCGGCCTCGCGCTCCCGCAAGGCGGAGATCGTGCCGGACCCGAGTACGGCGGCATTATCGGTCGACACCGTCCCAGTTCGCGCGAGCGCCGCGGCGCGCTGGTAGTTCGCCACCGCCTGCGCGCGGTCGGCGCTTGCACGGGTCAGGGCGCTGGACAGGTCTTCAAGCTGCTGCTGACCGACAGTGCCGGCGCGCGTCTGCACGAGGTTATATTTCTCGCGAGTCTCGGCGATCCTGCGCTCAAGCCCGTCGATCTCCTTGCGCGCGTCGGCCACCCGTCGCGACAGCTCTGAATTGGCGTCGATGTTTGCTGAGGCACGGCTTCGCGACTTATCGGCGATGTAGTGCTTGACGATGCTGTTCACGATGGTGGCGGCGGTTTCAGGAGCCAACGCCGTGAACTGGACGGCAACGATCGTGCTGCGGTTGTCATTGATGATGTTAAGGCTATGCAGCAGGCTGCTGATGACGCCGGCCCGCACTATGGAGTCGGGCACCGGCTCCTCGGGCTTGGTGATGTCCGGCAGCAGGCCCGCGTCGAACAGCGGCTGTGCCATGAATAGCGGTAGGGCGCCCGCGACCGCTCGCTTCACTTGTTCCTGGAACGGCGGCGGGCGCAGCGCGCCGTTGAACTCCGGATCGGCGGCGAGATGGAGTTCGTCCGCGACCTCCTGCAGGAGGGCCCGCGACGTCAGGATTTGGACTTCGCTGCGGACGACCGGCATCGGGTCCGCCATCGACTCGCCCGTAAGAGCCCCCTGCAGGGCAGGTACGGCAAAACGCTCCATATCGATCGAGAGGGTTGCTGCTGTCGTGTACTGCTTGGGGACCGCCGCAACGGTGTAGATGTATCCGGCCGCACCGAAAAGCAGGCCGAACAACAGGATCAGGGGCCAGTTGCGACGAAGCGTCGCGAGAAGCTGCATCGGCGAGAGGGCGGTATCTTCCGAAACTGGCTGTGCCTTCTCGAACCGCTCGTCAAGGAGCGCCAGCTCCGACATACCTAAAATCCTTTCCAACAAGCGAGCCGTGACTACAGCCGATGCAACGTCCCCATACGGGATACGGTGCAAACCATATAGTGCGATTTAAGAGAGTTGTGATTTCCTGCCAGGCTGCGCCAGTGTCATGTAGCCGCCATGCTCACGGGAACCGCCTGTCGCACGCTGGCTTATGGCAGCCTATGCTCGCCGTGGGAGCAATGCGGTTTGGTGACCATGCATTCTGTTGAAATGAGTGGACGCGGTTACCCAATCAAGCCGCGCCAGCGTGTCGATGCAACCCCGGCACCAAATCCCAATCAAGTCTTCGTGGAGCGAACACATCTCCTGGCGTTGTGCGCTGAAGGCTGGCTGCGACGCAGTCGCGACGCCACGGCGCGGTGGGCCGGCCAATGCGGATAGCGTTGATCGACCCATCGCTTTTCACCTTGCCCTATGACGCGGCGCTTGCGGCGGGCCTGCAGGCGGAGGGGCACGCGGTCGTGCTGCACGGCCGCGACCCTGGTCCGGACGACAACGCGAGCGATGGCGTTCCCCTGCGTCCAAGCTTCTACCGCATCACCGGCGCCTCGGTCTTCAGGCACTTGCCGGGTGCCCTCCGGCTCGGCCTCAAGGGCCTGGATCACGCCTGGTCGATGCAGGCGCTCGCGCGGCGGCTGCAGCGGGAACGGCCTGACGTCATCCATTTCCAATGGCTGCCGCTTCCGGTTGTCGATCGGCACTTCTTGAAACGCCTGCGCCGCATTGCCCCGCTCGTCCTAACCGTCCACGACACCAATCCCTACAACGGCAATCCCACGGGCAACCTGCAGCGGGTCGGCGCCCATGCGGCATTCCGCGATTTCGACCGTCTTATCGTACATACCGAGCAAGGCCGTGCCCGGCTGCTTGCCCATGGCGAGGGCGAGGACCGCGTGGCGGTGATGCCGCACGGCCTGCTCGGACGCATGCCGACGGCCAACGCGGCCGATCCCATGCAGGGCGAACTCACGTTCCTGCTATTCGGCAAGATCAAGCCCTACAAAGGAGCGGACCTGCTGGTCGAGGCCTTCGCGCGCATGGACCCGGCGCTTCGCGCGCAGGCGCGCCTGCGCATCGTGGGCAAGCCCTACATGGACCTCGAACCGCTTCACCGCTTGGCTCAAAGGCTTGGGGTGGCGGACCGGGTCGTCGTGGAGCCGCGTTTCGTGACCGACGAGGAGGTCGACGACATCTTCGTGCCCGGCGTTGTTGCCGCCTTTCCTTACCGTGAAATCGAGGCTAGCGGCGTGCTCAGCCTGGCCATCACCTTCGGGCGTCCGATCCTCGCCGCACGCCTCGGCGGCTTTATCGAGGCGGTGCGGGACGGTGAGCATGGGCTGCTCGTTCCGCCAGAAGATGTTGCGGCGCTATCCTCTGCGATGACCCGCTTCGTTGCGGACCGTGGCTTCGCCGCCGCCTGCGCCGCGGGAGTGCGCACGCTCACCGGGTCGATTCCGACTTGGCCGGAGATCGCGCGCCAAACGGTCGAACTTTACGCCTCGCTGCGGAATGGCGACTGAGATTGGCTTATTCTCGAGAAGCACGCCGCGAACTGCGACACTACCGCGCGTAGAAGTCCTCAAGGGCTATGGTGATGCCGGGTGGGTCTAGGATGATAGGGCCATCGATGAGGGACTGGGTTTCGATGCCGCCGTCATCGCGACGGCGATGGTGAACCACCGCATGCCGGTCGGCGCGGACGATCAGGTAGTGCCGAATCGACGGCACCCTGAAGTAGTCGGCGAGCTTCGCCCCAGTATCGACGGACTGCGTCGACGGCGAAAGCACCTCGACGACGATGACCGGGTTTGACGCCGCGATGTCGTCGTCCGCCATGCGCTCGCCGCAGGTGACAACGGCGTCGGGCTCGTAGTCGGTGTCGTCGCCGACCTCGATGGTGACGCCGTCGGCAAGAGCCTCGCAGGGCAGGGCGGCGGCACGGATTGCCTGGTCGAGCGCTTGCCACACCCACGCCTTGACCCGAACGTGGGCGGCACGCTCCGGCGCCATCGCCACGATCTCCCCCGTCACTCGCTCATATCGACCATGGGGCTGCGCCTCGGTCCAACGGCGGAAGGCTTCCCGGCTCAAGATGACCGGAGATTTGGCGACCGAATGTCCCATGGGAAGCTTCCGAGAAGGGTTTTGTTTTGAGGCTGGGTTACAGCGATGATCTACGTCAAAAGCTCGCGCATTATCCTATCAGAAACGATGGCAGCCGCTGCAGATGCCTTCCGCGCGCGGCGGCGCCCAAGCGCACCGGCACCTCGCCTCAGCGCCGCATGACGGCATCGCGCATCGTGCCCACGGTGCGTTCCAGCCCGGTCCAGGCCGGCTTGTCCGGAGCGAAGCGCGCGCGCAGGTGCGTCGCGAGGTCCGCCACCTGCGCATCGCTCAGGCTTTCGGCGTAGGCGGGCATGGCACCCAGCTCGGTCCGTGTCGCCGCAACCCCGCGGAGCACCGCCTGGATCAGGTTGTCGGGCCGTGCGCTGTGCAGGTTGGAGTTCAGCGCGAGCGACACCAAGCCGCCCGCCTCGTGACAGGCCGCGCAGGCCCCGGCGTACAGCCGGGCACCGGTGCTGGCGGCGGTCAGCTCCCCGCTGCGCGCCTCGACCGCCTGCGCGAGGGCCGCATCGTCAATGGCTCCTTCCTGCTGGGCTACCGAGGCGAGATAAACGGCTATCGCCCGGATGTCCGCGTCAGGCAGCGCCGCCAGCCCGGCCACCACCGTCGCCATTGGCCCAGCCGCCGAGCCGTGCAATGCCGTCTCGCCCGTGCGCAGGTAGTCGTAGAGGGCGCCCTCCGTCCATGGCACCGGGGCGTGCGAGAGCGCGGTGAGCGGCGGCGCTTCCCACCCGTCTGCCAATCCGCCAGCCAAGTGCGCGCCGCCTCGCTTCTCCGCACCGAGGGCATTGCGCGGGCTGTGGCAGGCGCTGCAATGGCCCAGCGTCTCGACCAGGTAGGCGCCGCGGTTCCACTCGGCCGGGCGCGCCGGGTCCGCCTGCCACGCGCCGTGGCGCAGGAACAAGGTGTTCCACGCTGCCATCAGGGGGCGGAAGCTGAACGGGAAGGCCAGGCGGGTCGGGGGCGGCGTCGTCGCCACCGTTGGCTGCGCCATCAGATAGGCATACAGCGCCTGCAGGTCGGCGTCGTCGGACGCTGCGAACGAGGTGTAGGGGTGCGCCGGATACAAGTGATGGCCGTCGCGGCTAACGCCCTCTCGCATCGCGCGTTCGAATGCCGGGTAGGACCACGCGCCGATCCCCGCCTCTGGGCTTGGTGAGATGTTGGTGGACCAAATGCGGCCGAATGGCGTGTCGAGCGGCAGGCCGCCGCCGAACCACGCCAGCTCGGGGCCGGTATGGCACGCGGCGCAGGCGCCGAGCCCGGCCAGCTGGCGGCCGCGCTCGATGGTGGCGGCAGAGAACACGGCCGGGTCGGGGCGCGCGACCGGCGCATAGGCCGCCCGCCATGGCAGGGCGATGGCCGCCATCCCCAAAGCGCCGGTGAACGCCCCGGCCAATGCGCCGAGCCATCGTTTCCGCTTCGCCGGTCCAGGCGGCCCAGGTGCCGCGGCGTCGATGCCCAATCCCGCCCGAATCCGCTCCGGGGTCAGCGGCAGCTCGCGGAAGCGCACCCCCGTGGCGTCGAACACCGCGTTGGCGATGGCGGCGGCGCTCGGGACGGAGGCGGACTCGCCGGCCCCGAGCGGCGCCACGTCCTGCCGCGGCATCAGCACCACGTCGATCGCCGGCACCTGCGGGAAGGTCAGGATGGGGTAGGCGCCCCACTCGCGGCTGACCACGGCGGTGCGGTCGAAGCTCACCTGCTCGACCAGGGCGCGGCTGGTGGCCTGGATGACGTTGCCATGGATCTGGTGGCGCACCCCGGCCGGGTTGACCATCATGCCGGTGTCCTGCCCGGCCACGACCCGGGTCACCGCCACGTCCCCGGTGCGGCGGTTGACCGCGACGTCGGCGACCCAGGCGGACCACGCGGCGGCCGTGCCAGGGAAGCGGCCATGCACATAAACGGCGTAGGCGAACCCGCGGCCATACAGCAGATCGCCCTCGCCGCCATGGCTGCCCGGCGCGGTGTGCGGCGCCCACTCGGCCCGGTCCGCCACCGCGCGCACCAGGGCAGCGCCGCGCTCGTCCGGCAGGTAGCGCAGGCGGTATTCGACCGGGTCCGCCTTGGCCTCGGCGGCGCACTCATCGATCCAGGACTCGTGCGCAAAACTGTTCGGCAACGCCGATACACCACGCAGCCAGGACGCCCGCACGATCGGCGCCATGTCGTGCACCGTCACCCGCATGGGACCGTAGGCATAGGGCGGGACCGCCGTGCGGTCGCCCATCTCGAACACCAGCGGCACCGGCGGCACCACCCCGGTCAGCAGCAGCGCCAGGGTGGGGGCGCCGTTCGACGGATAGCGGGTGGCGAAGTCGTAGCCGGCCACGCCGCCCGCCGCATCGAGCCCGCCGTTCACGTCCATCACCTGCGCCGCGCCCTTCGGCTCCCAGGCGTGCTCCTGCTCGCGCGACAGTTGCACCCGCACCGGCCGCCCGACCGCGCGGGATAGCAGCACGGCATCGGCGCTCACGTCGTCGGCGCAGTTGCGGCCGTAGCAGCCGGCAGCCTCAAGCCGGATGACCTCGATCCGGTCGTCCGGCAGCTCCAGCAGCTGCGCCAGATCGGTGCGCAGCATGTGCGGGTTCTGCGTGCCCGACCATACCGACACGCCCCCGGCGCCATAGTCGGCTACCGCGCAGGACGGCCCGATGGATGCGTGCATCTGGAACGGCCACACGTAGGTCCGCGGCATCGGCGTGGCCGCGCCGGCGACCACGGCATCCACGTCGCCGCGGTCGAGCAGCACGCGCGGCTTTGACGGCTGGGCGCGCAGCGCGGCCTCCGGGCGCTCCAGGTCCGGCAGTTCGCCGCCGCCGCGCCACGTTACCTTCAACTGGCGGGCGGCCTGGATCGCGTGCTCCTCCCGCTCCGCCACGACGCCCACGAAGTCCCGGATCACCACGGTGGCAATCAGCCCGGGCACGTTGGCCACCGACGCCTCGTCCACCGCGAGCAGGCTGTTGCCCACGAAGGCGCCGACGTCGAGCCCAGCATAGGGCGGCCGCACCACCCGGCCGTGCAGCATGCCGGGCACGCGGACGTCGTGCACGTAGGTAAACTCGCCGGTCGCCTTGGCCGGAATGTCGATCCGGGCCACCGCCTCGCCGACGATGCGATAGTCGGCCACCGGCTTCAGCGCGGCGGCCTCGTCCAGCAGCAGCCGGATCCGCTGGCCCGCCACCAGCTCACCATAACTCACGTGGCGGTTCCCACCCGGCACGCCGACGACGCCGTCCATGACGGCGAGTGCATCCGGCGCGACGTCCAGCAGCTTGGCCGCACGCGCGACCAAAGCATGGCGGGCCGTCGCCGCAGCCTGGCGCAGCGGGATCGCGGCTACCTGGATCGTCTCGCTCGCGATTGTGGCGCCCTGGTTCGGGGCGCGCCCGGTATGCCCCAGCACCATCGTCACCTGGTGCAACGCCACGTCCAGCTCCTCGGCGACGATCTGCGACAGGGCGGTGGCAATGCCGGTGCCCAGGTCGACATGGCCGTTGAACGCGGTGACGCTGCCGTCGTCCGCTATCGCGATGAAGACCTGCAGGTCCGGATCGCCGGGCTCGGGCGATGCCGCCGTTGGCTCCTCGAGCGCTATGGCCGCCGGGCCGCCGCGCAGCACCAGCAGCGTGCCCGGCGCTTGCAGCAGCGCGGATTTGCTCAGCTGCGACAGCGCCGACGGCGTGGTCATGCCGCCAGACCCGCCGCACGCTGCACGGCGCGGACGATCTCGACGTGGGCGCCGCAGCGGCACAGGTTGTAGCGCAGGGCCGCGCGTATCTCCGTTTCCGTCGGCTGCGGGATACGGCGGAGCAGGGCCGTGGCCGTCATGATCATGCCGTTCAGGCAATAGCCGCACTGCGCCGCCTGCTCGGCGATGAACGCCTGCTGCACCGGATGCGGCGCGGCGCTGGAGCCAAGGCCCTCAAGCGTGGTGATCGCGCGCCCCTCCACCGAGCCGGCCGACACCACGCAGGACCGTGCGGCGCGCCCATCCACCAGCACGGCGCAGGCGCCGCACTCGCCCAGGCCGCAGCCGAATTTCGGTCCGTTCAGGCGAAGGTCGTTGCGCAGGACATAAAGCAGCGGCGTCGTGCGGGCGACGGCGAGCGAAACCGCCGCGCCGTTCACCGTCAGCCGCAACTCTCCGCGGCCGCCCGCCGCGTCCCCAATCCGCTGCGCGGCTTCCGGCGTCGTCATTTCGCGACGCTAGCGTTTGCCTACCAACATGCAAAGGCCTGGCCGAGCCCGGCCCCATGCTTGACACCGCCGGCGCGCCGGGCAGAGCATTCGTTCGTATGCAAACAAGGCCAGCCGCCCGGCGACTGGCCCAGGAGACGAGTTTGACCGGCACCCCGGCCGCAGACGCGGCACCCGTCCGCAGCGATGACCGTATCCGCTGCGATGCCTGCCCGGTCATGTGCTACATCCGCCCCGGCCAGGCCGGGGCCTGCGACCGCTACGCCAACCATGACGGCGAGCTGGTGCGCGTGGACCCGCACGTCATCCTGAGCCGCACGATCGCCGAGGGCGGCCTGATCGTCCCGTTCGGCACGGCGGAGTGGGACGGCACGGTCGTCGGCGAGCCGCAGGAGTTCGTGACGGCGATCGGCGCCGGCACGACCTACCCGGACTATAAGCCGGCGCCGTTCATCGTATCGTCCACCATCGACGGCCTGGACATGGTCACCGTCGTGACCGAGGGCATCTTCAGCTACTGCGGCGTGAAGGTGAAGATCGACACCGACCGCCATATCGGGCCGGAACGCGCCTTGGTGCGCGCCGACGGCGAGCCGGTGGGGCATGTCTCTACCGGCGAATACGGGTCGCAGATGCTGTCGCTGGGCGGGGTGCACCATCTGACCGGCGGGTCCAAGAAAGAGGGGCGCGTGACCTGCGCCACCCTGCTGGCGCTGTGCAACGGCGGGGCGGCGGAGCTGACGATCGATGACGGCGCCACGATCGTGATCCAGGCCGGCAAGCCGCCCTTGGTGAACGGCCACCTGGAGGAGCGTATGCGCGTCGGCTGCGGCTCGGCGACGATCGGCATGTTCGCCAAGCAGTGGGAGGGCCGGGTGGACGAGGTCGTGGTGGTGGACGACCACATCACCGGCGTGCTGTCCGAGCATCAGGCCGGCAAGCTGCTGGGCGTTCCGGATACCGGCATACGCATCAAGGGCCGCAGGTCGACGCCGGGCCGTTATTTCCAGGTGGCGCAGCCGGGGACGGGATGGGGCGGCACCGACATCGCCGACCCGCTCGCGATCCTCGGCGCATTCGACCCGAAGCTGGCGCGGCCGGGCATGACCCTGCTGATGACCTCCACCACCGGCGAGCACCACGCCTATTTCGTGCTGGACGACGCGCTGCGCCCGGTCGAGCAGCAGGCGCCGGCGGCATTGCGCGCCTCGGTCGAGCTGATCCGGGAGAACTGCGAGCCGGCCCTGGCGACCGTGCTGTTCATGGGCGGCGCCGGCGGCTCGCTGCGCTCCGGCGTGACCGAGAACCCGGTGCGGCTGACCCGATCGGTGAAGGACGCGCTGACGGTCGTGACCTGCGGCGGCGCGCCGGTGTTCGTGTGGCCCGGCGGCGGCATCACCTTCATGGTCGACGTGAGCCGCGTGCCGGAAAACGCATTCGGCTACGTCCCCACCCCCGCGCTGGTGGCGCCGGTGGAGTTCACCTTGCGGCTGTCGGACTATGCGGCGCTGGGCGGCCACATGGGCCACGTGCGGCCCCGGTCCAGCCTGCACGCGACCGGCGGCGGCATGCGCCAGGTCGCGTCACGCAGCGGCAACCCGTGGCCGCTGGCGAAGCGGTGAGGGTGCCGCCGCAAGCGCGCCTGCTGCCGGATGGCAGGCTGCATCTGCAGCATGGCCCGATCGACCTGATCGTGGGCGTGTCCGCCGGGCCGGCCGCACAAAACCGGGCCTTGCAGGCCGCCATCGACCGGTTCGCCACGGTGCTGGAGCAGCTCTGCGCCGAACTGGCCGGGCTGCGGGCGCAAGCCGGGCCGCAGGCGCCCTTGCTGCACGGCCCGGTCGCCCGGCGGATGGCGGAGGCGGTGCGGCCCCACGCGGCACAGGGCTTCATCACGCCCATGGCCGCGGTGGCCGGCGCGGTCGCGGATGAGGTGCTGGCGACGATGGTGGCCGCTGCGCCGCTGCGCCAGGCCTATGTCAATAACGGCGGCGACATCGCTCTGCATCTCGCGCCAGACGAGCGGTTCCGCATCGGGCTGATCGATCGGCCGGACCGGCCAGGTCTGTTTGGCGCCACGGACGTGCATGCTGTCGACTTGGTTCGCGGCGTCGCCACGAGCGGCTGGCGCGGGCGCAGCTTCTCCCTCGGCATCGCCGACGCGGTGACCGTGCTCGCCGCCACCGCAGCGGACGCCGACGCCGCCGCGACCGTAGTCGCCAACGCGGTGGATCTGCCCGGCCATCCCGCGATCCACCGCACGTCGGCGGCGGAGCTGCAGCCGGACTCTGATCTATGCAACCGGCTAGTGACGACAGGGATTGGAGCATTGTCGCCGGGCGAGATCGGCCGCGCGCTGGACGGCGGCGCGGCTGTGGCCGGGCGCCTGCTGCGGGCCGGGCTGATCGCTGGCGCCGCCATGCATTGCCAGGGCGCCACCCGCGTCGGCGGCGCGCAGTTTGCCTTGACCAGGGAGGCCGTGCATGCCTGAACCGCTCGCCCGCATTCGCAAGATCGTCGTGGTGCTGGAGGAAACGCTTGAGGAAGCGGGCCGCCCGGTCGTGCCGCCGACCCGCAGGGCCGCTGCCCTCGCCGTGATCGAGAACCCGTTCGCCGGCCGCTACGTCGAGGACCTGTCGCCGCTGTTCGCGGTCGGCGAGGAGCTGGGCCGGCTGCTGATCGAACGCGCCTTGGCCGCGCTCGGCATCGAGGGTGCGGCGGTGCAGAGCTACGGTAAGGCCGCCGCGGTGGGCGAGAATGGCGAGCTGGAGCATGCCGCCGCGATCCTGCATCCCCGGCTCGGCGCGCCAATTCGGGCGGCGCTGGGCAAGGGGGCGGCGCTGATCCCCTCTTCCAAAAAGCGCGGCGGACCCGGCGCCGCGTTCGACATCCCGCTCGGCCACAAGGACGCCGCCTTCGTCCGCAGCCATTTCGACGGCATGGAGGTCCGCATCGCCGACGCGCCGCGTGCGAACGAGATCGTGGTGGCGGTGGCGGTAACCGACTCCGGCCGGCCGCTGCCGCGCGTGGGCGGCTTGCAGGCGCACGAGGCGAAGGGCGAGGACGGGCTGCGCTGAGGGTGCGGCCCAACTGGCTGGACGGCCAGAGCGGCTTCATTCTGCGGCAGGCGACGCAGCAGCATGCTGCGATCCAGGGCCACATGGACCGACGTTCGGGCGCGTGATCCTGGGTTGCTTCGTCGCTTCGCTCCTCGCAATGACCTGGGAAAGCTTTGCACAGCCGGGGCGATGGTCCAGTAACGGTCCGATCCAGGGCACTGTCAGGCGACCACCTCCGGCACCTTGTCCGCCGGCGGCGTGTTGCGGGAGCGACCGATCCGGGGCAGCCCGTCGATCACCACCATGCCGACGCCCGGCAGGTCGCCCAGCTGCACGCACTCCAATACATCACGCCCGGCCGAATGCTGCGCCCGGTCGAGCAGCACGAAGTCCGCCGCGCGGCCTACCTCGATCAGCCCGGTGTCCAGCTCGCGCATCCGCGCGGTGTTGCCCGTGCCGAAGCAGAACGCCACCTCCGCCGGAACGTCGCCGAGCGACGACAGCATCGCGATCATGCGCAGGATGCCGAGCGGCTGCACGCCAGACCCGGCGGGCCCGTCGGTGCCGAGGATCACGCGTTCCAATTGCCCCATCTCCCGCGCCGTGCGCATGGCATACAGCGCCGCGCGCTCGTTGCCGTTGTGCACCAGCTCCAGCGCGCGTTGGCAACCCTCGCAGATGCAGCGGATCTCGCGGTCGGGCAGGGCGGTGTGGCCGCCGTTGACGTGGCCGATCACGTCGGTGTCGGCCTCCAGCACCACGGCCGAGTCGATCAGGCCGGAGCCGGGGATGGACGGCCCGCCGGTGTGGATGGTGGACTGGATGCCGTATTTGCGCGCCCAGCCGACCATGCGCCGCGCCGTGGGGCCGTCCTTCACGCCGCCGAGCCCCACCTCGCCCAGCAGTCGCACCCCGGCGTCGGCGAGCTCCTTGAAGTCGTGCTCCTCCATTTCGGGCTCGATCACCGGGGCGCCGGCGTGGATCTTCATGCCGCCGGGCCGGAACGCGGTGAAGGCGCGCTGGGCGAACACCGCCATCGCCTTCAGCCCCACCACGTCCCGCGGCCGGCCCGGTGTATGCACCTCGCCGGCGGAGATCATCGTCGTGACGCCGCCGTGCAGGGTCGATTCGATCCAGTTCAACTGGCTTTGCCGCGGCGTCCAGTCGCCCGCGACCGGGTGGACGTGGCTGTCGATCAGCCCGGGCGTCACGCCGCAGCCATGCGCGTCGATGACGGTCGTGGCGCCCTCCATGTCGATCTCGGCAACGCGGCCGATCGCGGTGATCCGCCCGCCGACGGCGACGATGGCGTCCGCGTCGAGGATTGGCCGCCCGATGTCGCCGGACAGCAGCAGCCCGATGTTGCGGATGACCAGCTTTGCGCCGGGATCGATGGGGGTTGCCGCGTCATGCGCCATGGGATGTCCCTCCTGCTTGCATTCAAACCGCCAGATAGCGCCCGTGCGTCCCGGTGTCCGCCTGCAGCGCCGCCACGCTGCCCGTCCACACCGCCTGGCCGCTTTCCAATATCACCGCCTGCGTCGCCACCTCGGCAGCGAAATGCAGGTTCTGCTCGGCCAACAGGATGCTCAGGCCCTCCTGCCGCAGCGCCTTGATGGCCGCGGCCATCTGCTCGACGATCAGCGGCGACAGGCCCTCGCTCGGCTCGTCCAGCAGCAGCAGGCGCGGGTTGCCCATCAGGGTGCGGGCGATGGTGAGCATCTGCTGCTCGCCGCCGCTCATGCGCCCGCCGGGCCGCTGGCGCATGGCGCCGAGGTTGGGAAACAGGGCGAACAGCCGCTCCGGCGTCCAGGGCTGCAGCCCGTCCCGCGGCGGCTGCCGACCCACGTCCAGGTTTTCCATGACGGTCAGCTCGGCAAAGATCCTGCGGTCCTCGGGCACGTAGCCCAGGCCGAGCTGCGCCCGGCGATACGGCTCCAGCCGCGCCACGTCGCGCCCGGCGAACTGCACGCTGCCGCTGGCCGGACGGACCAGGCCGATCAGCGACTTCATCACCGTGCTCTTGCCGGCGCCGTTGCGGCCCAGCAGCACCGCGACCTCGCCAGGGCCGACGCCGAAGCCGACATCGTGCAGGATATGCGCCTGGCCGTAGAAGCTGTTGAGGCCGTGCACCTGCAGCATCAATGCCCCCCGCTGGTGCCGCCGCCGCCGAGGTAGATCGCCCGCACCCGCGGGTCGGCCCGGATGGCCTCGGCGCTGCCGGACGCGATCAGCTCGCCGCGCGCCAGCACCGCGATGCGGTCGGAGACGCCGAACACCACGTCCATGTCGTGCTCGGTAAACAGCACGGCCAAGCCGCGCCCAGTGGCGATGCCGCGCACCAGCTGCATCAGCGCGATCCGCTCCCGCGGCGCCATCCCGGCGGTCGGCTCGTCCATCAGCAGCAGCCGGGGCTCGGCCGCGAGCGCCATGGCGAGCTCAAGCCGCTTGAGGTCGCCGTAGGCCAGCACGCCCGCGGCCCGGTCCGCCTGGGCAGCGAGCCCCACATGGTCCAGCAGCGCATCGGCCGCCGGCATCTCCAGCCCGGACGCCGGCTGCCAGCACCGCCAGGTGGCGCGCCGATAGGCCATGATCGCGACCTGGACGTTCTCGCGCGCGGTCATGGAGGCGAAGGTGGCGGTGACCTGGAACGTCCGCCCAACGCCCAGACGGCAGATCGCGCGCGGCTGCATGCCGCCGATATCCCGCCCCGCGAGCCGCACCGAGCCGGCGTCCGGCCGCAACTGGCCGCCCACCATGTTGAAGCACGTCGTCTTGCCGGCGCCGTTCGGGCCGATTAGCGCGAACATCTCGCCCGCCGCCACCGCGAACGACACGCCTGCCACCGCCATGACGCCGCCGAATGACTTGCACAGCCCGTCCACCGCCAGCACCGTCACGCGCGCAGCAGCCGGCGCTGCACGGCGCCCGCAATCCCCTCCGGGAAAGCCAGCACCAGCACCACGATCGCCACGCCCAGCACCAAGCGCCACAGCTCGGTAACCCGCAACAGGCCATCATGCAGACCGGTATAGGCCAGCGCGCCGACGATCGGCCCGGCCATGGTTTGCACGCCGCCGAGCAGCACCATCAGCAGCGCGTCGATCGATCGTGGAATGCTGACGAAGCCGGGGAACACGCTGCCCTTTGCATAGGTGAACACTGCGCCCGCCAGGCCGGCCGCCGCGCCCGCCACCACGAACGCCACTAGCCGGACGCGCTGGGTGTCGAGCCCGATCGCCTCCGCCCGCAGTGGCGAGTCGCGCGACGCCCGCAGCGCGTAGCCGAACGGGGAATACAGCACGCGCTGCAGCACGAACGCGCCGCCGGCGCACAGCGTTAGCGCCCCCAAATAGACGGCAACCGGACTGGACGCCCAGGCGGGCGGCCATACCCCCAGGATGCCGTTGTCGCCCCCGGTCACCGTGACCCACTGGAACGCCAGCGCCCACACGATCTGCGCGAAGGCGAGGGTCAGCATCGCCAGATAAACGCCGGACAGCCGCACGACGAACGCGCCAAACAGCGCCGCAACGGTCCCAGCGGCCAGCGGCGCCAGCAGCAGCCCTACCGGCATCGGCGCGCCCAGCCATTGCGCGCACAGCCCGGCGGCATAGGCGCCGATGCCGAACCAGGCAGCGTGGCCAAAGCTCGCCATCCCCCCCGGCCCCATGACGAAGTGCAGGCTGGCGGCGAACAGCATCGCGACCGCCGCCTCGGTAAGGATGGACAGCGCGTAGGGGCCGGCCAGCAGCGGCGCAGCCAGCGCGGCCAGCAGGAGCAGCAGCCAGCCGAGCGGCATCCCCCGCGTGGGCGGGCGCACCAAGGCGGCGGCGCCGGCCATGATAGACGGCGCCGCGCTGCGGCCGAGCAGCCCGTTCGGCCGCAGCACCAGCACCGCCGCCATCACGACGAACACCAGCACGAGCGTCGCCTGCGGGATCAGCACGACGCCGAACGCCTGCAGCATCCCGATCAGCAGGCTCGCGAGATACGCCCCGGTGATGCTGCCGAGGCCGCCAATGACGACCACCACGAACGCGTCGGTGATGACGGACAGGTCGATGCCGAGGTTGGCCGACCCGTCCGGCAACCCGAGCGCCCCGGCGAACCCCGCCAGTCCGGCGCCGAGCGCGAACACCGACGTGAACAGCACCCGCTGGTCCACGCCGAGGGCGCCCACCATGTCGCGGTCCCAGGTCGCGGCCCGCACCAGCCGGCCCCACCGGGTGCGGTTGAACCCCAGCCAGAGCAGGGCCAGCATCACCGGGCCGATGGCGATCAGTATCAGGTCGTAAACCGGGAACCGCTCGCCGGCGATGTGCACGAAGGCGCGCAGCCAGGGCGGGCGGGATATGGTGAGGTCGTCCGGCCCCCAGATTGCGAGCGTCGCGTCCTGGATGATCAGCACCACGCCGAAGGTCGCCAGCAGTTGGAACAGCTCGGGCGAGCGATACAGGCGGCGCAGCAGCCCGATCTCGAGCAGCGCGCCGAATGCCGCCAGCCCGGCGGCGGTGCCGGCCACGCCGAGCGCGAACCACGCGGGCTCCCGCGGCAGATGGGTGAGGACGGTCCAGCCCAGGTAGGCGCCCAGCATGGTGAGGCTGCCATGGGCGAAGTTCACGACGCGGGTGACGCCGAAGATGACCGTCAGCCCGGACGCGACCAGGAACAGCGACGACGCCCCGGCAAGCCCGGTCAGCGCGTGGACCAGCAGGAAGCCCATGCGGCGTTCAGCGTCGCAGCTTGCGCACCTCGGCGTCTGAAGGCTGCGCGTCCTGGCCGGGAACGTAGCGCCAGTCGACCATGGTGCCCGCGCCGCCCTTCAGCGCGGTGCGGCCGACGAAGGCGCCGAACGTGCTCTGGTGGTCGGCGGCGCGATAGGCCGCCGGGCCGAACGGCGTGTCGAACGACGCCCCGGCGAACCCGGCGACCAGCTTCTCCGTTTCCATGCTCCCAGCCTTGGTGATCCCGGCCACGATCGACTGGATCAGCGCGTAGCCGACCACCGAGCCCATCCGCGGCGTCTGCTTGAAGCGGTCCTGGTAGGCGGCCTCGAAGGCGCGGGCGGCCGGCACCTGGCCGACGGGGTAGCCGGTGACCAGCCAGCCCTCCGGCGTCTCGTCGCCTAGGGGAAGAAGGTATTCCGGCTCGCCCGTCAGCACGGACACCACGTCCTGCCCCTCGAACAGCCCGCGCGTGTTGCCCTGGCGGACGAAGCTGGTGAGGTCGGGGCCGAACAGCACGTTGAAAATGCCGTCTGGCTTGGCGTCCGCCAGCGCCTGCACCGTCGCCCCGGCATCGATCTTGCCGAGCGCCGGCAGCTGGTCGGCGACGAACTCCACGTCCGGCCGCTGCGCCTTGAGCAGCGTCTTGAACCACTTCACCGCCGACTGGCCGTATTCGTAGTTCGGCGCGACGGTCACCCAGCGCTTCGCCTTCAGCTTGGCGGCCTCCGGCAGCATCATCGCGACCTGCATGTAGGTGGACGGGCGCAGCCGGAAGCAGGTCGGGTTGCCGCGGTCCCATACCAGCGCGTCGGACAGCGGCTCGCCGGCGACATACAGCTTGCCGTTGCGCGCGGCGAAGTCGCTCAACGCGAGGCCGACATTGGACAGGAAGCCGCCCGCGAGCAGGTCGACCTTGGCGTCCGACAGCAGCTCGCCCGCCAGCTGCGTCGCGGTCTGCGGCTGCCCGGCGTCGTCCCGGCTCAGCACCTCCAGCCTGCGCCCGGCCACGCCGCCGCGCGCGTTCAGCTCGTCGACCGCCAGCTGCCAGCCGTTGCGATAGGGCACGGTGAACGCCGGCGCCGCGGTGTAGCTGTTGATCTCGCCGATCCGGATCGGCGCGCTGCCCTGTGCGCGCACGATGGCCGGCGCCGCGAGGCCCGCGGCGGCCGTCCCGAGCAGAACCCGTCTTGTCAGCATGTCCGCCCATCCGCGATGCAGAAGCCCGATAAGGTCATTGGCATGCGTCCAATCGACCGAGTGCCGCTGGCGCTGTCAAGCGAATATGCCGCCTGAAGATGGCTGGCGTGGAACGGCCCGCTGTGGCTTGCTCATGCCGCCGGACCAAAGCTCGCTTTGGGGGGAATGCGGAATGGACGCCAACATCGACGCCAGCGATCACGCCACGGAACGGAGCCTGCGGATCGAGCTGGCCCAGTGCTACCACCTCGTCGACTTCTGTGGCTGGTCGGAGATGATCTTCAACCACATCTCCGTGCGCCTGCCGGGCGAGGAACGCCGCTATTTGGTCAACCCATTCGGGCTGAACTACACCGAGGTGACGCCCGACAACCTGCTGACCGTGGACGTGTCCGGCCAGCTCGTCGGACAGTCCAGCTTCCGCGCCAACCCGGCCGGCTTTGCGCTGCACGGCGCGATCCACGCCGCGCGCGACGACATCCATTGCATCATCCACACCCACACCAACCCGCTCTCGGCGGTGGCGCAGAAGCAGGGCGGCTTCAACCACGACAACTTCCCACAGATTTTCCGAGTATATTAGGACGAAGTAATTTGACGATCCTCCCACGCTCGCTGACAAGGGGGTATGCAGGGCTGTTCAACGCTATGAAACAGCGAGCATTCTGAGCAGCTTCTTGATGCCTGCGAGACCGGCGCGGTAGCGGTCCTGACTGAGCGTGTCGGTTTGGTTGGCCTTGAGGATGTTGAAGGCGAA
>JAABUM010001986.1_pt1 | contig 28953 bp, 21 predicted proteins | sample 5559161 | NCBI WGS metagenome assembly JAABUM01 (sample SAMN10711868, study PRJNA513369) | rock metagenome | isolation source: Antarctica rocks | place: Antarctica: Victoria Land, Siegfried Peak nord
CTTTTCATGAGCCCTGATGCGAGGGCCGGCGACAGACGGAGGATGACAGATGGCCGTGCAGCAGAAGCGGGTCGGCGTGGCCGAGTTCGAGGCGTTGCCTGACGACGGCAACCTGCATGAGTTGGTGCGAGGGGAAGCGCGTGTTATGCCGCCGCCGAAGGGCCGGCACGGGCAGATAGAGGCGACTGTCGTCGCGGCCGTCGATCGTTACCTGGACGATAGGGCGCGCGCGCTGGGGTGGGAGCCGCGGCAGGGCCTCGCTGCTCGCGAGCGTTTGGTTGGCTTCGCGGCCGCCGGCGAATTCGGCATGCGGCTCACTCTGCCCGATGACCCCATCCGCACGACGGGCGGCCCCATCGGGGTCGTGGGCTGGGGCGAGAGCCTGCGCGACGACGCGCTGTTGCCCGGCTTCGAGCTTCCGCTCAACCTCGTCTTCGTCGCGCCGGCCGACACCGCCGGGGCCAATACTGCCGGTTAGACTATGGCTATCGACCTACACACGCACACGACGGCCTCGGATGGAACCCTCGCGCCGGCCGAGCTGGTGCGCGCCGCGCTCGAGGGCGGAGTGGAGGTCATCGCCGTCACCGACCACGACACGGTGGACGGGATCGCGCCCGCGCGGGAGGCCGCGGCCGGGACGGGTCTGCGCGTGCTGGCCGGCGTCGAGCTCTCCTCGACGCACGAGTGGCGCGGCCTGCACCTGCTCGCCTATGGCGTCGACCCGGCCGGCGCGACCTTCACGGCACGGCTGCGGGAGCTGGCGGCGCTGCGCGAGGAGCGCGTGCGCGCCATGCTGGGACGGTTGCGCCCGCTCGGGATCGACCTGTCGTGGGAGCGGGTCGCCGCGCTGGCCAGGGGGACGGTTGGGCGCCCGCACGTCGCGCGGGCCCTCGTCGAAGCGGGGCACGCGCGCGATAGCGGCGACGCCTTCGCGCGCTACATCGGCAGCGGCGGCCCCGCCTATCTGCCTTCGGCGCGCCTGACCGTCGCCGAGGCTGTCGCCATCGCGCGCGACGCGGGCGGCGCGGTGGCGTTGGCCCACCCGCTGCTCTCGCTCTCCAGGCGCGAACTCGTCGCCTTGCTGCCCGCCCTACGCGCCGCCGGACTCGACGGCCTGGAGGTTTACCACAGTGAGCACGACGCGGCGGACAGCCGCTACCTGCGCGCCCTCGCGGCGGAGCGGGGCCTCTGGTGGACGGGCGGCAGCGACTTCCACGGCGAGGCCAAGCCGAGGGTGCGCCTCGGCGGCGTCGCCGTGCCACCGGACGTGCTGGCGCAGGGGCCGTTCCCGCGCGTGGGAGGATTTGGCCCAGGGTGAGGAAGAATCCCTTGACACCTACCGGGGCGAGCTTTACCATAACTCTCGTACGCCGTACCCTAATGGGGGCGGGACGCTTCGGCGACCGCTGCTCTCGACATAATAGAGCTACAGAGCTACAGAGCACGGAGTATGAAGGAGCGCGCGTGACGATCAACGCAACCCCCCGTATGCCGGCCGCCTCGGCGCGGGGGCGCTCGGCGCCGGCCTCGCCGATCCGCAAGCTGATGCCGTTCGCCGACGCGGCCAGGGCTCGCGGCGTGCACATCCACCACCTCAACATCGGGCAGCCCGACTTCGCCACGCCCGCGCCCATCCGCGACGCCATCGCCCATTTCGACCACCAGACGATCGCCTACGCGCCCTCGCAGGGTGTGCCCGAGGCCGTGCGCGCGTGGGGGAGCTACTACAGCGCGGCCTGCGGCGTCGCGGTCCCCGACGAGCAGTTGCTGGTCACCGCGGGAGGCTCCGAGGCCATCGTCTTTGCCATGATGACCGTGGCCGACCAGGGCGACGAGATCGTGGTCTTCGACCCCTCCTACACCAACTACTGCGGTTTCGCCGCCATGGCCGGCATCTCATTGCGCGCGGTGATGTTGCGCCCCGACGACGGCTACGCCCTGCCGCCCGCCGAGGCGATCGCCGCCGCGGTGACCGGGCGCACGCGCGCCATCTTGTTCTGCAACCCAAACAACCCCACCGGCGCCACCTACGGCGAGGCCGACCTGCGGCGGCTGCTCGACGTCTGCGAGGAGCGCAACATTTTCCTCATCGTCGACGAGGTCTACCGCGAGCTCGTCTTCGATGGGCGGCCCCAGACCTCGCTTTTCCAGATCCCCGGGGCGCGGGCGCGCGGCATCGTGGTCGACAGTGTGTCCAAGCGTTTCAACGCCTGCGGCGCGCGCGTGGGCTGCCTCTCCTCGGCCAACGAGGAGGTCATGGGCGCGGCGCTGCGCTTCGCGCAGGCGCGCTTGGCGGCCCCGACCGTCGAGCAACTGGCGCTCGTGCCCGTGCTGAACGACCCGCTCCCCTACACGGCGCTCCTGGCCGGCGCGTACGAGCGCAGGCGCGACGCCGCTCTCGCGGCGCTCTCCGCCCTGCCGGGCGTCACGGGGAGCCGCCCGCAGGGCGCGTTCTACAGCATCCTGAGCCTGCCGGTGGACGACGGCGAGGACTTCGCGCGCTGGATGCTCGAGCACTTCGAGCAGGACGGGGAGACGACGATGGTCGCGCCGCTGGAGGGCTTCTACGTGACGCCGGGGTACGGCCGCAGCGAGGTGCGCCTGGCTTTCGTGCTCGACGAGGAGCGCATCGGGCGCGCCGTGCGCGTACTCGGCGCCGGGCTCGAGGCCTACAGGGCGACGGGCGCGCGGGGCGCGCACGCGAGGCTGCGGGTGGTATCATGATCGACCGCGTCCCGGATTTCATCACCTACCTGCGGGCGGAGCGTGGATTCTCCGACAACACCATCAGCGCCTATCAGAACGACCTGACGCAACTCGGCGCGTTTGTGCGCTCGGGTCCGGTCGAGCTCGACCTGGCGGAGCGCGGCACGGTAGTCGCCTTTATCCTGCACCTGCGCGACCGCGAGTACGCGCCCACGACGGTGGCGCGCAAGATCGCCGCGGTCAAGTCGTTCTGCCACTTCCTGCGCCGCGAGGGCTTGACCGAGGTCGACCCGACCGAGAGCATCGACTCACCGCGCGTGAGCAAGTACCTGCCCAAGGCCGCCTCGGTCGACGAGATAGACCACCTGCTGGCCCAACTCGACGGCTCCTCGCCGACGGTGTTGCGCGACCGGGCCATGCTGCGCTTGCTCTACGCCACGGGCATGCGCGTGACCGAGCTCGTTTCGCTCGACCTCTCCGACCTCGACGTCGAGGCGCGCACGGTGCGCTGCTCCGGCAAGGGCGGCAAGGCGCGCGATATCCCGGTCGACGACGAGGCGCGCGCGGCCGTGGCGGGCTACATCGAGGGGGGGCGCCCGGCGCTGCTGGGGGCGCGCGCGTCTACGTCATCCGCCCTGTTCCTGAACCACCACGGCGAGCGCCTGACGCGCCAGGGCTTCTGGCTGATCATCAAGGGCTACGCCAGGAGCGCGGGCATCGACAGGATCACGCCGCACACGCTGCGCCACTCCTTCGCCACGCACAAGCTCAACAGCGGCGTAGATCTGCGCTCGGTGCAGGAACTGCTCGGCCACTCCAGCATCGCCACGACGCAGGTCTACACGCACGTCACCGTCAAGAATGGCGGCGAGGTCTACGAGGAGGAGCGCGTCGAGGTCGTGGCCACCGCCGGCGCGGAGTAGGGTCTATACTGCGGGTATGGAGCATCGTAAGCACGGGCGCCGCCCAGGGCCCAACGTGGCCGAGTTGCACACGCATGTCGGCGCCGCCGTCGACCCGGCCATCCTTTTTTCGATCGCCCACGACCAGGGCATCCGCCTGCCCACCAAGAGCTACTGGGAGTTCGTGGAGCTTGTCACGGCCGCGCCCGGCAAGGTCAAGAGCTTCGAGCGGTACCTCGAACTGTTCCATTGGACCGAGCTGGTGCAGAGCTCGCCCGAGGCCATGTACGCCTCGGTGCAGTCGGTCATTGCCGGGGGCTATCGCCACGCCAACATCGACCTGATCGAGCTGCGCTACTGCCCCATGAAGCGCAACCGCGATGGCGAGCGCGACCTCGACCACCTCATCGTGTCCTCGGCCCACGGCATGGAGCGCGCCCTGCTGGAGTACCCGGAGGTGCGCGCCGGCCTCATCCTATGCGCCGACCGCTCGCTCGATCCCGACGCCAACGACAGCATCGTACGCAAGGCCATAAAATACAAGGCGTGGGGCATCGTCGGCGTCGACCTGGCTGGTCCCGACGTCGCGACCTTCGGCGGCATCCGCCGGCTGGCTCCGGCCTTCCGCGAGGCGCAGGAGGCGGGGTTGGGCGTGACCGTGCACACGGGCGAGAAGGGCACGCGCGAGGAGATGCGCGAGGCTGTCGAGGTGCTGCGGCCTCAGCGCATCGGGCACGGCGTCAAGGCGGCCGGCGACTCGCGGCTGCTCGACCTGCTGGCCGAGCGGGGCATCGTGCTAGAGATCTGCCCGACCTCGAACCTCGCCACCGGCGTGGTCCCCTCGCTGGAGCGATTCGCCAGCATCTTCGAGCAGTTCCACCGCCACGGCGTGCGCTATTGCCTCAACACCGACGGCCCCGAGATGCTCGTCACCGACATCTACCGCGAGCGCGATCTCCTGCGCGAGGCGGGTATCCTGTCCGACGCGCAGGTCGATCGCGCGGATGAGGTAGCCCGCGCGGCCACGTTTATCAGTCGATAGTTTATTAATCCATTAGAGTAACAACAGATGGTGCCGCGTCTATTGCGCCTGCGCAACTTCATGAGCTACGGCGACGAGCCGGTGGAGATCGACTTCACAGACATCCACCTGGCCTGCCTGTCGGGCGGGAACGGCCACGGCAAGTCGGCCCTGCTCGACGCCATAACCTGGGCCTTGTGGGGCGAGAGCCGCGCCCGGCGCGAGGACGATTTGGTGGCGCGCGGCGCGAGCAGCCTGGAGGTGGAGCTCGAGTTCGAGGCCGGCGGCGGGCGCTACCGCGTGCTGCGCAAGCGCACGCTGCGCCCCAACTCGCCCTCCTCGGCGATGCTCGAGCTGCAGATGATGGGCGAGGGCGGCTATCGGGCCGTCACCGGTGGCGCCATGCGCGAGACGCAGGAGCGCCTGCTCGACATCCTCAAGCTCTCGTACAAGACGTTCATCAACTCTACGTTTCTCTTGCAGGGCCGCGCCGACGAGTTCACCGTCAAGTCGCCGACCGAGCGCAAGGGCGTGCTCGGCGAGATCCTCGGCCTGGAGGAGTACGATAGGCTGGCCGAGAAGGCGCGCTTCGCCGCGCGCGACCTCGCGGGCGAGGCCAGGCGCAAGGGCGACGACATCGCCGCCGCGGAGGGCGAGCTGGCGCGCCGCCCCGCGTTGAGCCTGGAGAAAGCGGAGCTGGAGGCCTCGCGCGAGGCGGCGCTGGCGGCGGCGCGTGTCGCCGACGAGGCCTATTGGACGGCGCGCGTCGAGCGGGAACGGCTGCAGGAAAAGGAGCAGGGCCTGGACGAGCTGCAGCGCTCGCTCGACGCGCTCTCCGCGGAGCTCGCGCGGCTGGGACGGCGGCGCGACGAGGCCGACCGGGCCGTGCGCGCGACGGCGACGCTGCTCGCCGACGAGGCGACGATCGTCGCGGGGGTGGCCGAGCTGCGCCGCGTGCGCGAGGAGCGCGACGAGCTGGGGGGACGGGCCGCGCGGGCCATGGCCCTGGAGCGCGCCGTCGACGACGTTCGGCGTGAGATCGACGCGGAGAAGGTGCGCCTCCAGAGCGAGGAGCGGTCGGCGCGCGACGAGGCGGATCGCCTCGCGCGGGACACCTCTCAGGAGGCGGCCTTGCGCCGGCAAGTCGAGGAGTATGCGCGCGACGAGGCGTCCCTCGCCGGGATCGAGGTGGAGCGCGCCGCCGTCGCGCGGAAGATCGACAGCGTCAACGCCTCAATCACGGCGACGGAAAACGAGAATTCCGGTCTCGAAGGCGAGATGAAGCCGCTGCGCGAGCGCCTGAAGCTTTTGCAGGAGCGCGATGCCCTGTGCCCGGTCTGCCAGAAGCCGCTGGATGACGACGAGCGCCGGCGCCTCGTCGCCGAGTATAAGTCCGAGGGCGTGGCCAAAAACGGGCGCGTGAAGGCCAACAACGAGAAGATTGCCGGCCTGAATAGGGAGATGCAGGAACTCAAGGAGCAGGATGCGCTCCAGGCCGCCAGGCTAGTGGGGCTGCGCAAGCGCGCGGGCGAGCTTGGCGCCGTGCGCCAGCGCCTGCGAGGTGTCGAGGAGGCCGCGGCGGCGGCGCGCGAGGCGATGGCGCGGGCCGAGGCGGCGCGAGGGGCGCTTCAGGCGGAAGACTACGCCCACGAGGCCAGGGGGCGGTTGGCCCTGGCGCGGGAGGACGCGCGCGCCGCTGGCTACGACCCCGCGCGCTACACGGCGCTGCAGGCGCGCGCCCGCCAATTGGAGCCGCTGGAGGCGAAGGAGGCCGGCCTTGCCACCGCGCGCGAGCGGCACGACAACGCCCTGGCCGCCATCGCGACGATCGACGAGGACGTGGCGCGGCGACGGCAGGAGCTGGACGTGGCCGAGGCGTCCGTCGCCGCGCTGCGCGAGGTTCTGGCCGGCCTGCCCGCCGCCGCCGCGCGCGAGGGGACGCGCAAGGCGGCGACCGAGGCGGCGGGCGCGCGCGAGAAAGAGCTCGGCCGGCGCGTCACCGCGATCGAAAACCTGCTGCGCGTGCTCGACGACCGCGAGGAGCGGCTGCGGGCGAGCCGCGCCGCGCTCGCCGCCCTGGAGCAGGAGGGCGACGCGCACACGGAACTGGCGCATGCCTTCGGCAAGGCCGGCATCCAGGCCATGATCATTGACAACGCGCTGCCCGAGCTCGAGACGGGGGCCAACCGCATCCTGGCGCGCATGAGCGACAACGGCATGCAGGTGCGCTTCTCCACCCAGCGCGAGGGCTCCAAGCGGGACGTGATCGAGACGCTCGACATTAGCATCGCCGACGCCGAGGGAACACGCCCCTACGAGATGTACAGCGGCGGCGAGGCCTTCCGCGTCAACTTCGCCATCCGCATCGCCCTCTCGCGCCTGCTGGCCGAGCGCGCCGGGGCGCAGTTGCAGATGTTGGTGATCGACGAGGGCTTCGGCACGCAGGACGCCCAGGGGCGCGAGCGGCTCGTCGAGGCCATTGCCAGTGTCGCCCAGGACTTCGAGAAGATCATCATCGTGACGCACATCGACGAGCTCAAGGACATGTTCACCACGCGCATCGACGTCGTCAAGGACACGGGCGGCTCACGTGTGACCGTGACCGCGGCCTGAGCGCGCCGTTCGGTCGCGGCTCCCGGCATAAATAAGGAAAAACAGGCTCGCGCGTTGTACCGCGCGAGCCTGTTTTTTCGGCGCTCGTTAGCGCCAGTGGTTGCACAAAGGTTCGATAATCGCCGCGACCACGGCCATGCTCATCAAGGTGTTGTAGGTGGTAGCAGCACGCAGCGCGTGGCGTTTCCAGTGGTGGTTGCTGCAAATTGCCGTCGTCAGGATTTTCACGATTTTCCCCCTAAGTAGTTGAGCGTTTCGTGGGCTCCTCATCGCCTCACAAGGATAGTGTTGCATAAACGACATCGTTCGTGCAACGGGTATGAAAATTTGCTATTAGTTAAAGCAAATATGCGACGACTATTGAGTAGTCAGTGTTTTCGCAAGATATACGTGCGATGATACAGAGTATTGGGGGGCTAGGGACTGAGCATCGTGGTAGTGGGGCTGGCCGAGGCTAGTGGGTGCGAGGCGCGTCCTGGACATGGAGCAACGGCTGCGGTCGGACGGTACCTTCGGCCAGGGCGCGCTCGAAGGCGGCGACGGTTGCCGGGTCAAACTGAGCGCCCGTTCCTTCTTGTAAGCGCCGGCAGGCCTCCGAAACGGGGAGGGCCGGCCGGTAGGGCCGGCTGCTCGTCATGGCGTCGAACGAATCCGCGACCATCAGGATGGTAGCGTCGCGTGGGATGGCGTCCGCAGGGAGTCCGTCCGGGTATCCCTGGCCGTCGGGGCGCTCGTGATGGCTGCGCACGGCGGGGAGGATCTCGCGCAGGAAAGGCACGGCCATCAGCATATGTTCCCCGATGACCGGGTGCTGCCGGATCTCCACGAGCTCCTCGCACGTCAGCGCGGACGGCTTGGCCAGGATGGCGTCGGGGACGCCGATCTTGCCCACGTCGTGCAGCAGCCCCGCTAGCCGCACGCGCGCCACGTCGGCCGGTGACAACCCGAGGGCATAGGCGATGGCCGCGGCGTAGGTCGAGACACGCTGGGAGTGGCCGCGGGTGTAGCGGTCCTTGGCGTCGACGGCGGCGGCGAGGGCCTCGACGGTGGCCAGGTTGGCGTGCTCGAGCTGCGCGGCGAGGGCGGCGAGGGCGGCGGGATTGCGATGCGGGACGGGCAGGGCGTCTTCGGGCCTGCCGACGCGGCCCTTACCGCTGTGTTTGGCCGCGTACGACGCCCGGTCGGCCATCTGGATCAGTTCTTCGCGCGTCGACGCGTGCAGGGGCAGAGAGGCGACGCCAACGCTGACGCCGACGCGGACCAGGGCGTCCCCCGTGACGACGCGCAGGCCCATGATCGCGGCCCGCACCCGCTCGGCCACACCGAGCGCCTCTTCGATGCCGGTCTCCGGGAGGATGACCGCGAACTCGTCGCCTCCGTAGCGCGCCGCGATGTCCGTGGTGCGTGCGCTATCACGCAGGGCCGCGGCAATCGCCGTGAGCGCGGCGTCGCCGGCCTAGTGCCCATATGTATTGTTGACCGTGCCAAAGTCGTCCAGGTCGACCATGAGCAAGGCGAGCGAGCCTCCCGACCGTCGCGCCGCGGCCGCAGCTTCCTCGAGGCGGGTGTGCAGCGCGCGATGGTTGAGGAGGCCGGTCAGCCCATCTTCGGAGGCGCGGGCGAGGGCGCGCTCGTGGAGCCACGCGTTCTGCAGGGCTATCGTCGTCTGAGCGGCCAGAATAGAGAGGACGTCATAGTCGTCGCGGTCGAGCCGGTGACCCAGGCCCGCCAAGCGTAACAGCCCGATCACGCCGACGCCGTCCTGCTCCAGCGGTGCCAGCAGCACCTTGCCGTCTGCCTCAGTCCCCTCGTGTATGCCTCGACCAGGGGCAAAGGTGCCGAGGTGTGGCGGCGCCGGCGCGGCCACGGGCTCGGTTGTAGATGGGTCGTGTGTCACCACGACGAGGCGCAACAGGTCGGGCTGCTCCTTGTCCAGCAGGTATACCGCACCCGTCTTGGCATCGGCGACGGTCCGCGCGGCCTCTACGACGGGGCGCAAGAGGTCGGCTTCCGATTGCTGAAGCTGTATTTGCCGCCCCACCGCCAGCACCATTTCAAGACCCGCGCCGCGGCGTTGCGCTTGTCCGATAGCGCGTAGAGCCACGCGCAAGGCCGCGACGGGCACGACGAACAGGACGAGCAGGAAGGGCTGATACAGCCAGGCAACGGCGGCGAGGATACCGATACTGCTTGCCGCCAGCTCGGGCAGCAAGGTGCGCCGGTGCATCTGCATCCAGATCTGCCACGGCGAGAGCCGTTCGAGCAGAGACAGCAATCCGATTATGACCCCGACGTCGAGGATATAGTACACTCCCAACAACAGCACCAACACTGGTAGCGCTCCGACGATGTGCTCCGGGCGCAAGATAGCCGTCGGCGTCGCCGCGCACGAGAACAGCAGCGAGGAGAGGCCGACCAGTAGAGCGGCGTGGCAGATGTTGAACAGGCGTTTGTACAGCGGTGTGTGTTCGTGCAGCGTGTGCCAGACGCCGACCGTGATGAGTGTGATCAGCAACGGCGCCGGCGGCGGGAATAGCAGAATGCTGGCGACATAGACGGCGGTCACGGGGCTCAACAATACCGTGTCACTGACGTCCAGCATAGCGTGTTCGCTTGTATAAGCGAGCAGCACGAAGATAATGACCGGACCCAGCGCGTCCAGATAGTCGCGCCAGTGTGGGAGCAGTACGACGAGCGGGCCAACCTGCCCCATCACCAGGACAGCGCAGGCCAGGTATATGGCCCAGAGGTACCAGCGTAGGGCATGCGGCAGCTCTCGCATCTACTCCTCGGACGATTCGCCGCCCCCCGTGCGACAAGGATCTCTTATTAGAGATAGCATAACACACGCACGCGACGGAGGCGGCCGTGGGGCGCCGCGCATTCAGAACTCGTGACTTGTCGGAGTCGCGTGATCGTGCTCAACACCGCGTGATGGCCGAGTCGACCAGGGAGTTAAGTCAGATGCTCTCCGCGCGCGAGGGCTCGGGCGATGCTGTTGTGGCGCGCGACGAGCGCGGGCAGGTCGACGTCGAGCAGCCGGCCGTCGCGCACGCGCACACGGCCGTCGATGACGCTGACGTTCACGTTGGGCGGCTGGCACAGCAGCAGGGCCCCGAGCGGGTCATGCACGGCCGCGCCGGACATGGCCACCGTGTCGAGGCGATAGCTCACAACGTCTGCGGCCATGCCCGGCGCGAGTTGGCCGATGTCGTCGCGCCCAAGTGTTTCGGCGCCGCCGCGCGTGGCCAGCCACAGGGCCTCGCGTACGGTCAGCGCGGCCGGGTCGCCGCCGACGCGCTGCAACAGGAGGGCCTGCCGCGCCTCGGCCAGCAGGTGCGAGCCGTCGTTCGAGGCCGAGCCGTCGACGCCGAGCCCCACGCGCGCGCCGGCCCGCAAGAGCGCCGGGACGGGGGCGATGCCCGAGGCGAGGCGCATGTTGGAGGTGGGACAGTGCGCGGCGCTGGTGCGCGTCCGTCCCAGGCGCGCGACCTCGCCGGGGGACGGGTGGACCATGTGCGCGTGCCACACGTCGGGCCCGACCCAGCCCAGGTCCTCGGCCAGCTCGACCGGCGTCTTCCCGAAGCGGTCGAGGCAGTAGTCCGCCTCGTCGCGCGTTTCGGCCAGGTGCGTATGCGAGTGCACGCCGTAGCTGCGGGCCAACTCCAGGCTCTGGCGCATCAGGTCGGGCGAGACCGAGAAGGGCGAGCAAGGCGCCAGCGCGATGCGGGTCATGGCGTAGCGCGACCTGTCGTGGTACTCCTCGATCAGCCGCCGCGAGTCGCGCAGGATGTCTTCCTCGTCCTCGACCACGCTGTCGGGCGGGAGGCCGCCCTTGCTCTCGCCGACCGACATGGAGCCGCGCGCGGCGTGGAAGCGGAAGCCCATCTCCCGGGCGGCCCGGATCTGGTCGTCCAGGCGCGCGCCGTTGGGCCAGATGTAGGTGTGGTCGCTCGCCGTGGTACAGCCGGAGAGCATCAGCTCGGCGATGGCCGTCTTGGCGCTGACATAGATCGCCTCGGGGGTGAGTCCGGCCCAGACCGGGTACTGCGCGCGCAGCCAGCCGAACAGGGTGGCGTCCTGCGCGGCGGGCAGGCAGCGCGTGAGCGTCTGGTAGAAGTGGTGATGTGTGTTGACGAGGCCGGGGATCACGATCGTGTCGCGCGCGTCGATCACCGTGTCCGCCCCGGCGGGCAACTCGGCCGTCGGCCCCACCCGCTCGATCACGTTGTCGCGCGCGAAGAGAGCGCCGTCCTCGATGCGCATGTCCGCGTCGTCCATCGCCACGAGCAGGCGGGCGTTCTTGATCAATAGGGTTGCCATGCCTGTCATTCTACGGCGCCCTGACATAGGGTCGCCGGGCGTGTAGTGTGCGATGCGACGATGCGACGATATGACTTCAGTCGCAAACCCACGACCCGATCGCGGCGCAAGGCCAATTCTTAGCGAACTCTTAGTATCCTCTTCACCCTTTCTTACCGACAACCAGCCAGGTCCCGGGACGGAGGCGATACACTTCGTTGAGAGGGCCTCTGGCCGGCGACGCGCCGGATAGGACCCGGCTGGTCGAGTGTTGTCCTCGCGCGATACGGGGAGCGCGGCGAGGCCGGTCCCTGTTGAATGCGGTGGGGAGGTATATTGTGCCGACGATCCTGGTCGTGGATGACGACCGCAGCATCGTCGAGATGTTGCGCCGCACGCTGACGTACGAGGGCTACGGGGTCCTCACGACGGCCGACGGGCGCGAGGCGCTGGATAGGGCGCGGGACGGTCGCCCCGACCTCGTGGTGCTGGACTGGCTGATGCCGGGGGTGGACGGCCTGGAGGTCGCGCGCCGCCTGCGCGCGGTCGACGACACGCCGATCCTGATGCTTACCGCGCGCGACACCGTGGCGGACCGCGTCGCCGGACTCGACACCGGCGCCGACGACTACCTCGTCAAGCCCTTCGCCCCCGCCGAACTGCTGGCGCGCGTCCGCGCTCTGCTGCGCCGCTCGGCGAAGGGCAAAGAAGACGAGGGCGCGCCGCCCCTCGCCTACGCTGACCTATCCCTCGACCCCGCCACGCGCGAGACCCGGCGCGGGGAACGAGCGATCGCCCTGAGCCCCAAGGAGTTCGACCTGCTGGCCTACCTGCTGCGCCACCCGCGACGCGTGCTGCCGCGCGAAGGCATCCTGGAGGAGGTGTGGGGCTACGACTTCGCGCGTGACGACAGCGTGCTCGACGTGTACATCGGCTACCTGCGCGGCAAGACCGAGGCCGGCGGCGAGCCGCGCCTGATCCACACCGTGCGCGGCGTCGGCTACGTGCTGCGCGAGGGGTGAGCGTCCATGTCCATGTCTATCCGCCTCCGCCTCACCCTGCTCTACAGCGCCATCCTGGCGCTCACGCTAATCCTGTTTGGCGGCGCGCTCTATATCACCGTCGCTAACATCGCGTTAGATGAGGCCAAGCAATCCTTGACTACAGAGGCCAAAGCCTTTAGTGCGGCACTACACATAGATAGAGAAGGTGTTAGAGTTCCGTCCGGTGTCATTGCCACCCCGCACATCTACATCCAACTTCGTAATCTCGACGGGGCAGTTTTCTATCCATCGTCTGGTTCTCAGGCCGTACCCAGCACACTCCCTCTTAGCGCGGCCGAGCAACAACTCGTGCTCCAGGGTCAGGATATCCCGATTCATACGATTACTATGGGCGGTGACCAAATGCTTCTGTATAGCGCCCCGCTACTATTCTTTGGTCAGAGAGTTCTGGGCATTGTGCAGATAGCGCGCCCGCTACAAGACGTGTATGCCTCGCTCAACGCCCTGCGGCCCGTGTTGCTCGTTGGAGGTCTCGTCGCGACGCTGCTTGCCTTCGGTGCGGGCTGGCTGCTCGCCGGCACGGCCCTGCGCCCGATTGCGCGCATCACGCGGATCGCGCAGGCCATCGGCGAGGCGCAGGACTTCGACCGCCGCGTGACCTACCAGGGTCCGCGCGACGAGGTGGGGCGCCTGGCCACCACCTTCAACATCATGCTCGCGCGCCTGGCCGAGGCCTACGAGACCCAGCAGCGCTTCGTGGCCGACGCCTCGCACGAGCTGCGCACCCCCCTGACCAGCATCCGCGGCAACCTGGCCCTGCTACGACGCGAGCCGCCCGTAGCGGCGACCGACCGCGTGGCCATCCTGGCCGATCTCGACGGCGAGAGCGAGCGTATGGCCCGCCTCGTCGGCGACCTGCTCACGCTGGCGCGCGCCGACGCCGGGCGTCCTTTGCGCCGGGAGCCCGTACGCGTCGCGCCCGTGCGCGCCGCGACCCTGCGCCGGGTCCAGGCGCTACACCCCATGCACGCGCCGCGCGACGAGGGCGGCCCCGACGTGGCCGTCCTGGGCGACCGCGACGCCCTCACGCAAGTGCTGCTGGTCCTGCTCGACAACGCCTGTAAGTTCACACCGCCCGACGGGACGGTCGCCGTGACGACAGCGATCGAGGGCGACCGCGTGGCAATCGCGGTGCGCGACACCGGGCAGGGCATCCCCCTAGATGCCCTGCCCCACGTCTTCGATCGCTTCTACCAGGGCGATATCTCGCGCACGGGAACGGGGGCCGGGCTCGGCCTGGCCATCGCCAGGGCGCTGGTCGAGGGGCAGGGCGGCGCGATCGCCGTCGAGAGCTGCGCCGGCGCGGGGAGCGCATTCACCGTGACCCTGCCGCGCGCGCCCATGGACGAGCCCGCCCCGGCGCTGGTGGGGGCAGCCGCCACGTCATCGCCCGGTTCTTAGCCTTTTCTTAGCGTCTTCTGGGTCTCTCCTTAGTCGCGTCTTAGGGCGCTCTCAAACTCCCGCTGTAACCTATAGACATGCGCTAACGCATAGTTGAATGAGGAAGACAGGACATGAGGAAGATTGCTACACCACTGGCCGCCGTTGCGCTCATCGCCACCGGCGTGATCGGGGACCGCGCGCTCGGCCCAGCCTCGGCCACGGACGCCGCGACGCGGGCCGCCGCCACGACGTCCGCCACGACGTCCGCTAACACGGCATCCAGCACGGCCGCCACGATCGGGACCGCGGCCGACGCCGCGACCGAGCGCGCCTTCGCCACGGCGAGCCGCTCCGTCGTCTACGTCAGCAACGTCGGGGTCGGCTCGGGCTCCGGCGTGATCTACGACGCCACGGGCGATATCGTGACCAACGCGCACGTCGTCGCCGGCGCGCAGACCTTGCGCGTGACCCTCTCGACCGGTAAGACCTACGCCGCACGCCTCGTCGGGACCGACACGGCCGACGATCTGGCCATCGTGCACATCGACGCGCGCGGCCTGCCCGCGGCGCGCTTCGCCCCGGCGGGCGCGTACGCGGTGGCGCAGACGGTGCTGGCCATCGGCAACCCGCTCGGCCTCAAGCAGAGCGTTACATCAGGCTTGATCAGCGCGCTCGACCGCACCGTGCAGGAATCGAACGCGGCCTACCTGCCCAACGCCATTCAGACCTCGGCCCCCATCAACCCGGGCAACTCGGGCGGCGCGCTGGTCACGCTCGACGGCGCGGTGGTGGGCATCCCGACGCTGGAGGCCTCCGACCCGCAGAACAACAACGGCGGGGCGGCGCAGGGCATCGGCTTTGCCGTGCCGAGCAGCCGCGTGACCTATATCGCACATCAGCTCATCAGCACAGGCCGTGTGCAGCACACCGGCCGCGCCTACCTGGGCGTCGCCGCCACGGACCCGCAGCAGGCGCAGGGACAGGGTTTCTACGGCGGCAACGGCAGTAACACGCCGACGATCGCGGGCGCGGTGGTCAACAACGCGAGCGGCCCGGCGGCGCAGGCCGGCGTGCAGCAGGGCGACGTGATCACGGCGCTAGGCGGCCAAGCGATCACCGGCCAGGACGACCTGCTGGCGGCCCTTGCGCATCAGAAGCCGGGCGACACGGTATCGCTGGCGCTCAATCGCAACGGCAGCACGGTCAGCGTCCGCGTCCATCTCGGCGAGCTTCCCGCCTCCTAGCCCTTTTAGAGATAGGCTTTTTGTGAAGGAGGGAGGGTCGGAGGGCACAGCCCTCCGTGCCTCCCTTCTTCGAAGGGGTGGGCAGCGTCGCTGCCCACCCCTCCGCACAAGAAACCTACTCCTGTAAGAGCGTCCCTCCAGGCGGCGGAGCGAAACGCCGGCGTCTCGCTCCGCTACCCGGGGAGGGCGTCAGCGTGAATTAACCAGCGCGTACGTAGTTGCGCTTGCCTTGACGTAGATATTCCACTCGACGCGACGGGCGACCTGACGCGGTGGGTGTACGCGCGCTGCGCGACCGTGCCGTCCTTGCGCTGGCAGATAGGGAGCGCGCCGCCTGGCGCCTCTGCGACATCCGCGACATCCCCCGCCCAATCGGGTGGGCAATCGGGTGGGCCACGGGGTGGCCAGCAACTGTACGACTGCGCGGGCGCGGGGCGCCGCTGAATAGATAGTAAGTAGCGATAGGCGGCGTGCCGCGCGTTACGAGCCACGGGGCCGTGCGGAGCGGATTCGGCGTGGGTAATTGAGAAGAGCGAGAGAGACGAGGAGGAGGACAACACGTGGTAACCCAGGAGATGATACGCGTCGACGACGTGGCCCGCGCGCCCGAGCAGGCGGCGGTCCCGCGGGAGAAGACGATTGTGCTGCCGTGGCAGCGGCTGGGCCTGGGCGCGGTGCTGATCCTTGCCGCCGTCCTCGACGACTTCTGGCAGCTCGACCGCATCGGCTACGGCAACACCTACTACGCGGCGGCGATCAGGAGCATGCTGCAAAGCTGGCACAACTTTTTCTACAACGCGTTCGACCCGGGCGGCTTCGTGACCATCGACAAGCTGCCGCTGGGCTTCTGGCTGCAGGCTGCCAGCGCCAAGCTCTTCGGCTACGGCGGCCTCAGCCTGATGGCGCCGCAGGCGCTAGCCGGCGTGCTCTCCGTCGCCGTGCTCTATCGCCTCGTCGCGCGCGCCTTTGGAGCGGGCGCTGGGTTGCTCGCCGCGCTGGCGCTGGCCCTGATGCCGGTCAACGTCGCCGCCAACCGCAACAATATCATCGACAGCACGCTCGTCCTGGTGATCCTATTGGGCGCGTGGGCCGTGCTGCGGGCCGCGGAAACGGGCCGGTTGCGCTGGCTCCTGCTGTGCGCCGTGCTGGTCGGCCTCGGCTTCAACGTCAAGATGCTCGAGGCCTACCTCGTCGTCCCGGCCTTCGGGCTGCTCTACCTGCTGGCCGCTCCACTCAAGTGGCCGGCGCGCATCGGGCGCCTCGCCGTGGCGACGGTCGTGCTGCTGGCCGTCTCGCTCTCGTGGGCCGTCGCGGTCGACCTGACGCCGGCGAGCCAACGCCCCTACGTGGGCTCGAGCGGCACGAACTCGGTGGTCAACCTCGCCTTCGGCTACAACGGGCTGGAGCGCCTGACCGGGCGCATCTTCGGCGGCGGGCGCGGCGCTACAAACCGCACCGCCGCGCCGGCCGCGAACGCCCGCCCCGCCACAGGTACGGGCACGGGCGCCGGCGATACGCAGCAGCCCAACGCGGGCGGCTTCACGCGCGGCGAGTCGGGCAACCCCAGCCCCGTGCGCCTGTTCAACAGCGCCCTGGGCGGCCAGGTAAGTTGGCTGTTGCCCCTGGCGATCCTGGGTCTTGTCGCGGCCGCCTGGCGCACGCGCCTGCGTGTCCGGCCCCGCTTCGAGCTCGACCGGCGGCAGCAGTCGCTCGTGCTCTGGGGTATGTGGCTGCTCACCGGAGCCGCGTTTTTTAGCGTGGCCGGCTTTTTCCACAGCTACTACATGGTGACGCTGGCGCCGTCGATCGCCGCTCTCGCGGGCATCGGCGTCGTCAGTCTGTGGCGGGACTACCGGAATAGCGGCTGGCGTGGCTGGGCGCTCCCCGTCGCGCTGCTCGTCACGGCGGCGGTGCAAGCCTACATGCTGTCGTCCTACCCGGATTGGAGTCGCTGGCTGACGCCGCTCGTGGTGGGTCTCTGCCTGGTCGCGGCGGCCGCGCTAGTCCTGGCGCGCCTGGGCGTCCGGCTGGGGTTGCGCGCCGGATTCGCCGCCGCACTGCTGGGCGTCGCCGCACTGCTGGCCGCTCCGGCGGCGTGGGCCGCGGATACGGTCGCAAGCAGCAACGGCGGGGGGACGCCGACCGCCGGCCCGCGGCCACAGGGCGGCGCGGGAGGATTCCCCGGCGCCACGGCGCGGGGCGGGCAGGGCGCCGGGACCCGCTACGGTAACGCCGGAGGTCGGGGTGGCTTCGGCGGCTTCGGCGGCTTTGGCGGGCGCGACAACGCGGCCGCGAACACGGGGCTGGTGCGCTATCTCGAGGCGCATCAGGGGGGCGCGCGCTATCTGCTGGCCACGGCCAGCTCCATGAGCGCCGCGCCGATCATCATTTCCACGGGCAAGCCGGTGATGGCGCTCGGCGGCTTCAGCGGCGCCGACCGCATCGTCACGCCGGGCGACCTGTCCAGGCTCGTCTCCAACGGCACGGTCCGCTACTTCCTGGAGCAAGCGGGCGGGCGCGGCTCTCGTCTCACGCCGGGGCAGCTCGAAGAGCTCTCGCCGCAGGCCCGTAAGTTCCTCCAGGGCCAGGGGGGCGGGCGCGGCGGCTTCGGCGGCTTCGGCGGGGGCGGCAATGCCGACCTCACGCAATGGGTGAGCAAGAGCTGCGCGGCCGTGCCGGCCAGCCAGTGGCAAGGAGTGGCTGCGACGGGCGCGATCCCCGGCGCCGGAGCGGCGGGCGGCGGGCAACAGCTCTACGATTGCGGCAGCCGGCCCGCCGGCCAATCCTCGTCGTCCTCGCCCTCGTCTGCGACGCCGGCTAATCCCTCCACGCCCGCGACGCCCGCGACGCCGTCCCAGGGACAGACCGGCCAAGCCTCGTCGACGGGCGCCCTTGCCCTCGCGGGGCGCTTGGTGGCCGGAGCGGCGGGTGCGGTGACCGTGCAGTCGTTCCAGGGCCAGCAGTCGTTGCCGGCCACGTCGAGCACGCGCTACTACCTGGCGGTGGCTGCGGCGACCGGGGACCTGGCGGTGGGAGAGCGCGTCGCGGTCGCGCCCGACCGGAGCGACTCGTCCGCGGCGCGGAGCGTCACGATTGCGTCGCCCGGCTCGCCCTACGTGTCGGTACGATCATCCGGCTTCGGCGCCGGTGGGGCCGGTGGACCGGGTAGCGCCCCCCGGGGCGCCGGCGGGTCCGGTGGTTACGGCGGCCCTGGCGGTGGCTCGGGGTACCCCGCCGGCGCCGGCGGGGTGAGGCGCGCGGCCCTCACCGGCACGATCACGGCCGTCCAGGGCGGGTCGATCACCTTCAAGACGGCGGCAGGCGTCACACGGACTCTGAGGTTGATCTCCTCGACCACGGTCTACCGCGTGACCACGACGACGCGCGGGGGGCTCCAGCCAGGCCAGTACGTCGCCGTGCGGGGCGCGACGGCCGGCGGCCGCCAGGTGGCGACGGACGTGGTGGGGTCGTCGATCTCCGGCGCTGTCCCCAGTATCGTGCCGACAGGGGCCAGCCAGGGATGAACGGGCGGATGACGCGGCCTGACAAAGACTATCGCCGCGTGCGAGCGCCGGCGGTCGCGGGGGCCACGGACCTGTTACATAGTTCGAGACGGAGGCTCCTGTGATGGACATCGGGTTCGTCGACAACGCTCGCGGCGCGACACTCGTCGTCCGTGGATCGCGGCGGCGTGGCTACCGCGCGGCGACGGCCTGGGCAATCTGGGCGGTCGTCGGCGCCAACGCGGCGGCGATCGTCCTACTGTGGCTGCGCGGCGGGGGAGTGTCCGGCGTGCACGGGACGGGCGACCTGCTGACCAGCCTGGGGCGGGTCACCGGCCTGCTCGGCGCCTACCTCGCGCTGCTCCAGGTTCTGTTGCTGGCCCGCCTGCCCCCGCTCGAGCGGCTCGCGGGCTTCGACCGGCTTACCGTCTGGCACCGGCTCAACGGCAAGGCCTGCCTCTATCTCGTGCTCGCGCACGCGGCGCTCATCACGCTTGGCTACGCGGCCAACGACCGCATCCCTATCCCGCGCGAGGTTGCGTCCTTGCTCGGCGACTACACGGGCATGGTCGCGGCCACGGTCGGGACGGCCCTCATGGTCCTCGTCGTGGTCACCTCGCTGGTCATCGTGCGCCGGCGGCTACCCTACGAGGCGTGGTACCTCGTGCATCTCACCGCCTACGCGGGTATCGCGCTGGCCTGGGTCCACCAGATCCCGACCGGCAACGACTTGACCGCTAACCCGACCGCCGCCGCCTACTGGACGGCGCTCTATCTGGTCACGCTCGCCCTGCTCGTGCTGTTCCGCGTCGCTCAACCAATCGCTGGCGCGTTGCGCTACCGCATGAGGGTGGCCGAGGTGACGGTGGAGGGTCCGGGCGTGGTCTCGCTGCGCATCACCGGCCGCCGTCTCGACCGGCTCCGCGCGCGCGCGGGCCAGTTCTTCCTCTGGCGCTTCCTCGGGCGCGGGCGCTGGTGGGCGTCGCACCCCTTCTCGCTCTCGGCGGCGCCCGACGGCCGCTCACTGCGCCTGACGGTCAAGGACGTGGGCGGCTTCAGCGGCCGCCTCGGCGCGATCGCGCCAGGCACACGAGTGGTGGCCGAGGGTCCCTTCGGCGTCTTCACTGACGCGGCGCGCCGGCGCGACCGGGTGGCCCTCATCGCGGGCGGCATCGGCATCACCCCGATCCGGGCGATGGCCGAGGAGATGTCCGGCGATCTCGACGTCGCGCTCATCTACCGCGTGGTGCGCGCGGATGACGCGGTCTTCCGGGCCGAGCTCGACGCGCTGGCGCGGGAGCGTGGCCTCGCGCTCCACTACGTCGTCGGGGGCCACGACGGGCCGGACGGCGCGCGCCTGCTCTCGCCCGACCATCTGCGCGCGCTGGTCCCCGACATCGCCGGCCGCGACGTCTACATCTGCGGGCCGCTGGCGATGATGCGCGCTGTCGAAGCCAACGCCCGCCGCGCCGGTGTGCCGCCCGCATTCATCCACACCGAACGCTTCGCTCTCTAATAGCTTATCAACGCCGCGCCGGACGCGCCGGACGCGCCACGAGCCCTCCGTGACAGGGCAAGATGCGGATAGACGACACACGAAAGGACTGAACACGATGCATCGCACGATCCCTACCGTCGTAGTAACGGCCGCGACCGTCCTCGTGGCCGGCGCCTGGGCCGCCACGAGCGCCACGAGCGCGACGACTCGGGCCACCTCCACGGCCACGGCCGCGAGGACCTCTACGCCCACCCATAAGACGGCCACGCGCCCAACGGTCTCCAAGACGGTCGCGCGCACGTACGCGGGTCCGAGCGAGGACATGCGTTGGGGGCCGGTGCACGTGACTATTGTCGTCAAGGGCAAGCGCATCATAGACATCCAGGCCTCCGCGCCCACGGAGCGAGATCGCTCCGCCTTCATCAACTCGCAGGCCATCCCCATGCTGCGCCAAGAGGTGTTGCGGGTCCAGAGCGCCGCCATCGACCTTGTTTCAGGCGCCACGATGACCAGTGAAGCCTACGACGCCTCGCTGCAGGCCGCCATCGCCGGCGCCCACAAAGCGCACGCCCTCTAGGCCCGTGGGTACCGATACCGCTACGTCCGGCGCGAGTCCCGGGCTGCGCCGCGTCGAGCGCATCACGGGCATGCCGATCGGCATGCCCGTGATGCGCTCGACGCGGACGTCGACCCAGCGGCGCTAGAGGGGGCGTTCGCCTGGCTACGCCGGGTCGACGCCAGGTTCAGCATGTACAAGCCGGACAGCGAGATCAGCCGGCTCGACCGGGGCGAGTTGGCGTTGGGCGACGGCGCTGTCCACCCCGATGTCCGCGCCGTCCTCGCGCGCTGCGAGCGGTCGCGCGAGGAGACCGAGGGTTACTTCGATATGCGGGCTCCGTTCTCGTTGCCGGGGGTGGGGGCGACAGGGACTGCTGCGCCCATGGTAGCCTATTAGTGCGACTGCGCGCCGGCGGCGCAGGCCTATGCGCTCCCGGACGGCGTGCCCCTCGAGTACGGCGCCTTGTGCGAGCCGCTGGCCTGCTGCCTGCGCGGGCTTGGCCTGGCGCGGATCGAGCCGGGCATGGGCGTGGCCGTGCTCGGCGGCGCGGTCATCTGACATCGACCATCGACTGATTATTAGGAGTTCGAGCGTGGTGACGACTACAACCGAGCAGACGACGGCGTACAAGATCTTTGTCGGCGGCGAGTGGGGCGAGGCGGCCTCGGGGAAGACGTTCGAGGTGGTCGATCCCGCCACCCTCGCGCCCATCGCGACGGTCGCGGACGGGGGTAAGGCCGACATGCGACGGGCGATAGACGCCGCGGTCCGCGCCCAACCCCTGTGGGCCGAGACGACGGCGGGCGACAGGGCCGCCATCTTGCGCGCCGCGGCGGGCCGCATGCACGAGCAGAAAGAGCGACTGGCGCGCCTCATGACCCTGGAGGAGGGCAAGCCCCTGGCCGAAGCGCGCGGCGAGATCGTCTACGCGGCCTCGTTTCTCGAATGGTTCGCCGAGGAGGCCAGGCGCGTCTACGGGACCGTCGTGCCGGCGAGCGCGGCCGACAAGCGCCTGCTGGTGCTCAAGCGCCCCGTCGGCGTGACGGCGGCGATCACGCCCTGGAACTTCCCGGCCGCCATGATCACGCGCAAGCTCGGGCCCGCGCTCGCGGCCGGCTGCGCCATGGTGATCAAACCATCCGAGCTGACGCCGCTGTCGGCGCTGGAGCTGGCCCGGATCTTCGAGGAGGTCGGGCTGCCGGCCGGCGTGCTCTCGGTCGTGGCCGGCCTCGACGCGCCCGACATCGTGTCGGCCATCATGGAGGACCGGCGGGTGCGCAAGGTCTCCTTCACGGGCTCGACCGAGGTGGGCAAGATCCTGATGCGGCAGGCGGCCGACACCGTCAAGCGCCTCTCGCTCGAGCTCGGCGGGCACGCGCCGTTCATCGTCTTCGAGGACGCCGACCTCGACGCGGCCGCGCGGCACTGCGCCGCGTCCAAGATGCGCAACACGGGCGAAACGTGCGTGGCGGCCAACCGGATCTTTGTGCAGCGGGGCATCCGGGACGCTTTCGCCGAGCGACTGGTCGCCCGGCTCGGAGACATGAAGGTCGGCAACGGGCTGGACGAGGGCGTGACCGTGGGGCCGCTCGTCGACGAGGCCACCTTCCGCAAGGTGGAGCGGCACGTGCAAGACGCCGTGTCCAAGGGCGCCACGGTCGCCCTGGGCGGGGGACCCGTGGACGTCGGGAACGGCAGGGGGAGCGGTTACTTCTACGCCCCAACCGTCCTGCTCGACGTCGACGACTCGATGCTGCTGGCGCGCGAGGAGACGTTCGGACCCGTCGCGGGGCTGCTGACCTTCGACGGCGAGGAGGAGGTCGTCGCGCGCGCCAACGACACCCCGTTCGGCCTCGCCACCTACTACTTCACGCGTGACATCGGCCGTCTGTGGCGGCTGGCGGAGCGGCTGGAGTATGGCATCCTGGGGGCCAACGACGGCCTGCCCTCGACGGCGCAGGCCCCCTTCGGCGGCGTCAAAGAGTCAGGGATCGGCCGCGAGGGCGGCCGCTGGGGCATCGACGAGTACCTCGACGTCAAGTACGTTTCGCTCGGCGGCATCTCCGACGCGCCGTAGCAGCACGACGCGGTGCGGCGCGAGTAGGCGGCGCCGCTCGATCTCCCCCATGGCGACGATCGTGATGCTCGTCTCCCGCACCACTATTCGGCTACCCCACCGCCGACTGGCCCGATCTCTCCGACGCGGAGCGACGCTACCTGGTGCGCCAGAGCCAGCGCATGGTTTCGGGGAAGCCCACTCGGCGGCGGTTACGTCGCACGTCACAATAGCTTTCGTCGCGCAACAACATCCCGCGTATACGCCAAGCGACGTGATCGACGACCGGCAACATCGTTAGTTCCGCATGGGCCGCGCCCACACGCCGTCACGGCCCCAGGGTGGGATCGCCGGCCGGCGGCTCGAAGCCGTGCAGGAGGGTGTGCAGCAGGCCCGCGAGCGTCGCGCGCTCGGCCGGCGAGAGGGCGGCGAGCAACTGCTCCTCGTTCGCGAGGTGCGCCGGGGCGACTGTATCGACGATGCGGTGGCCCGCCTTTGTCAAGGCGACGAAGACGTTGCGTCCGTCCGCCGGGTCCGGCTCCCGGCGCACCCAGCCCGCGCGCTCCAGCCGGTCGATGCGGAAGCTCACGGTGCCGGACGCGCGCAATAGCTCGCCCATCAGGGCCTTCTGCGGCAGGCGGTAGGGCGGGCCGGCGCGGCGCAGCGCCGCGAGCACGTCCCAGCCAGCTCGTGAGAGGCCGTAGGGGCGGAATGTCCGCTCCAGGCCCGCGTCGAGGTAGACGCCGAGCCGCCCGATGCGGCCGACGACCGCCACGGGCGATGTGTCGAGCCCCGGCCACTCGCGCGCCCACGCCTCGCGCACACGGTCTACATGGTCGCTCTGGTCATCACCATCGGCGTCCCCTGTCCCATCCCTACCCATCTTTCTAGTGTACGCCGCGCGCGACACGTGCTATCCTGCCCACAAGATCACTTCAATTGAAGAGATCATCGCTCGAACACCCGCGCGCCGCCCCGTCCCGCTATCCGCACAGGAACAGAGGAGATGACCGATGCTCGACGCGTCTATCTCGCCCGTGAGTGACCACACGACGCCCACGCATGACGACCTGATTGGCCTGATTGCCCGCGCGTCCGACGAGGAGCACGGCCTCGCCTGCACCCTGCTGTACGCGGCCGCCTCGCTCAAGAACGACGCGAGCGAGGGCGGGCTGACCGACGGGCAGGTGGATGTCGTCCGCGGCTGGAAGCGACGCCTCCTGCTGGCCGCCCGCGACCACCTGCGTCGCGTGGCGAGTCTCGCCAACCTCACGGCCGCGCTGGGCGGGACGCCGCGCCTGGCCCGCCGGGCGTCCCCGGCGTCCCCGGCGCCGACGGCGGTAGGAGCGGTAGGACAGGACCAGACTAGTCCCGCGCTCGCCCCCTTCTCCCCAGCGATTATCGACCGCCTGGCAGCCGGCGAGCTCGTGGCCGCGAGGCCGGGAGATATCGCGACAACACTGGCAGACCTATATGCCGCCATCGCCGCCGCCGTCGGCGCGCCCCATGCAGAGGGGCTGGTCGTCGGCCCCGCAGGGGCGCAGGTGACGGAGCGCACGCTCGATCTCGGGGGATCGCTCGTCGCCGTGACCGACCGGGCCTCGGCGCTCGCCGCCCTCGATGCGCTCACTGGGGCGGATGCGGAGCCGGCGCCGGGAGCTGCCGCCATGATCGGGGCGGAGTACGCGGCGGCTTTGGCGGACGCCCAAAAGGCGGGCGCGCCGTTCGAGCCCGTACGGCCTATCACGGCCAACCCGACGCTACGGCTGCGGGGGGATGCCGCCGGCGGGGGTGACGCGCGCATCGTCGATCCCTCGACGCGCGCGGTGGCCGCCCTGTTCGTCGACGCCTACGACACCTTTCTGCTCGTCCTCCGGCAGATCCTTGCCCCCGCCTCCACTGACGCGCCGGCCGCCGACCGCGACATCCTCGGCCGCATCGCCCCGCGCCTGCTGGACGCGGTGATCCGCCCGCTGAGTGACGCGCTGGCGCGGATGCCGTTCGACGAGGCGTCGCCCCACGACCTGTGCGCCGGCCCACCCTTCGGGGATGTCGCGGGCGACGACACCCCCCTGCCCGCCACCGCGGCGCTCATGGAGATCGACGGGCGGCTGTGGCGGCTGACCACGACGGCGACGACACTGTGCGCGGCGCCCGCGGCGCCCATCCTGCCCTCTGAAGTCCGGGAAGCTACCGCCGCCCTGCAGGACCTGAGCTGCGGCCTCGCACCCACGGACGGCCCGAACGGCGCGACGGCCAGGCTCGCGGCGCTGCGTGAGGCGCAGTCCGGCCTGGCGTGCGCCATCCAGGCGTCGGTCAACGGCCCTTACCTGGCGACCAACGCGGACACGCTGACGACCTGGCTCGGCGAGGCGATCCCGACGCGGCCCCAACTGGCCCTGTGCCGCTGCGGCCAATCGAGGCTCAAGCCGTTCTGCGACGGTACGCACGCGCGCGTCGACTTCACCGGCCGTAAAGATCCGGCCCGTGTCCCCGACCGGCGCGACGCCTATCCCGGCACGCAGATGACGATCCTGGACAACCGCGGGACCTGCGCCCACTCGGGCTTCTGCACCGACCGGCTCAAGGCTGTGTTCCATCTCGGCGAGGACCCTTTCGTCGTTCCCAACGGCGCGCGGATGGACGACATCGTACGCGCCGTGCGCGCCTGCCCCTCCGGCGCGCTCAGCTACGCGCTCGAAGGCGTGGAGATCCGCGACGGGGTGGACCAGCGGCGGCCGCCCGCCATCGAGGTCTCCAAGGACGGTCCCTATCGGATCACCGGCGGCATCCCGCTGTACGATGGACAGGGCGACGACGAGCCGCGCAACGCGGGCGCCTCGCGCGAGCACTACAGCCTGTGCCGCTGCGGCCACTCCCGGAACAAGCCCTTTTGCAGCGGCATGCATTGGTACGTCGACTTCCACGACCCGGAGGCGCCGGCGGACCACCAGCCGACCCTGTTCGAGTGGGCGGGCGGTCTGCCGGCCCTCAATCGCATGACGCGCCTCTTTTACGGCAAGTACGTGCCGCAGGACCCGTTGCTCGAGCCTCTCTTCGCGCACATGTCGCCCGACCACCCGGAGCGCGTGGCGGCGTGGCTCAGCGAGGTGTTCGGGGGACCAGCAGCCTATTCCGAGCGCTACGGCGGCGGCACGTCCCAGGGCGGCTACCGGCGCATGGTCTCGGAGCACATCGGGGCCGGCCTGACCGAGGAGCAGCGGGCGCGCTGGGCGAGTCTGATGACGCGGTCCGCCGGGGAGGCGGGGCTGCCGGCTGACCCGGAGTTCCGCGCGGCGTTCGCCGCCTATATCGAGTGGGGCTCGCGCTTGGCGGTGGAGAATTCGACGCCTGGCGCGCATCCGCCGATGAACATGCCCGTGCCGCGTTGGGACTGGGTCTGCAACGCGACGCCGTGGGGTCGCGTTTCGGCGCTGGCCTCCTCACCACAGGAGGAGAAGGCCTTGGCCTTGCCCACCGCGGGCGAGCCGCTGCATTTCGAGGCGCACATCAAGCCGCTGTTCCGCCAGACGGATCGCCAGTCGATGGTGTGGGCCTTCGACCTGTGGGCGTACAAAGACGTGTCAGCGCACGCCCCGGCGATCCTGGACCGGTTGCGCGCGGGGACGATGCCGTGCGACGGCGCGTGGCCCGGGGAGAAGGTGGATGTCTTCGCGCGCTGGGTCGCCGCCGGCAGGCCCGAGTAGACGGAAAGGTTTTGAGTAGGGCGATGGACAGACGGATCGTGGTCATCGATGCTCCCTCGAACCTGGGGCTGCGCCCGCCGGCCCTGGGCGTGGTCCCGGGCGTGTACAAACTCGCCGGCGCGCTCCGCGACCAGGGCATCGTCGCGCGGCGCGGGGTGGCGCTGCTCGGGCAGGCGGCGACACTCGAACGACCGCTCCCTTCCTGCGTTCGCGCAGGACCGACGCGAACAGGGCGACCAGGAATATGACGGCGGGGTAGAGAACCTTCGCGCCGACACTGGCGAGCGTGGCGAGGAGGAAGACGAGGAACAGGCCATACGCCAGCCGCTTACCGCGATTGTGCTCGACGCGCAGATACGACACCACGCACAGCACGGCGCGACCTCGCGGCGCTGGCCGTGACGGGCGTGCCCGTCTACGCCGAGCGGGGCCGCGCGGGCGGAGTTCGGTTGGTCGAGGGCTATGTCCTGCCGCCGCTGATGCTCTCGCACGGCGAGGCGAGCGCGCTGCTGCTCGGGCTGGCGCTGCTGCGCCGCCTGCATGCCCGACCCTTCCCCGACGAGTTAGACACGGCCGAGGGCAAGCTGCTGGCCGCCCTCCCCGCCGCGCTGCGCGCGACCCTGGCGCGGGCAGAGACGATCATCGGCGTCGAGCCGGCGCCCGACGACATCTTCCACCCGGAGCCCGATCCCCATCCCGCGACGGCCGCGGCGCCGGAGCCGGCGGCGGCGCGGGAAAGCGCCATGCTCGGCCTCTTCCTGCGGGCGCGCCTCGACGGTGTCCTCGTGCGCCTGCGCTACCGCTCGCCATACCGCGAGGAGGAGGAACGTGTCGTCGTCCCGCTTGGAGTGCTCTTGGATCGCGATCGCTGGTACCTGGCTGGCCGCGACGATGAGCGGGCGCGTGGGGCGCGCCTTTGGCGGGCGGATCGCGTCGCAGAGATCGCGCCGATGTGGGCGCGGGGCCCCAACGACGGTGGCGACGCCGCCTTCGACGTGCGGGCGCTTTTGGGACGCCGTTGGTTGCGGGCGGCCATGAGAGAGTGGCGGCAGCGCGCCCCGGTTGCGATCCGTCTCTCGCCGGCGCAGGCTGACCGTTTGCGCCGGGATTGGTACTACCGCCACGCGCGGTTCGAGTTGATCGCCGAGGATGCGGTCGTCATGACCTTCGGCGAGGATAACCGCGCAACTGTGCTGGAGTTGCTGCGCTGGTTGGGGCCGGGGGCGGAGTTGCTGGCGCCGGCGGATTGGCGGGACATGGCGAGAGAGGAACTGCGGCGCATGTTGGCGAGCTACACCTCCACGCCCGACCCGCATTCTTAAACAGGCCGCGGCCCCAGTACTTAGAAACGGGTTAGAGGTTCTTGGTTTCTTCCATGATGATGCGGCAGGCATCGCGCGGCGAGTCGGTCACCACGAGGCGATCCAGGTCCTGCTGATTGATGTTGTGCCCGGCGAGCATCGTGCCACGCAGCCAGTCCACCAGGCCGCCCCAGTACGTCGAGCCGAACAGGACGAGCGGGAAGTTGCGCACCTTGTGCGTCTGGATCAGCGTGACCGCCTCGAAGAGTTCGTCCATGGTGCCGAAGCCGCCGGGGAAGATGAGGAAGGCCTGCGCATACTTGACGAACATGGTCTTGCGCACGAAGAAGTAGCGGAAGTTGATGGGCAGGTCCACGTATGCGTTGATGCCCTGCTCGACCGGCAGCTCGATCGCGCAGCCGATGGAGAGCCCATGACCCTCGCGCGCGCCCTTGTTCGCCGCCTCCATGATGCCGGGTCCGCCGCCCGTAATGATGGCGTAGCCCGCCTCGGCCACCAGTTTGGCCGTCTCGCGGGCCGCGTCGTACATCGGATCGTTGGGGCCGGTCCGCGCCGAGCCGAAGAACGAGACGGCGCGCTCGACGTGCGCGAGCTCATCGAAGCCGGACACGAACTCGCCCATGATGCGGAAGACACGCCACGGGTCGGTATGCGTGAAGTTGGGGTCGGGGGTCGCGCCCGGACTCTGCAGGAGCTGCTCGTCCTCGGTCGCGCCGCCGCGTCGCGCGGCGCGGTTCAGGGTCGGGTTCGGCTGCATGCCGCTGTCGCGCGGGTGCGCCCGCCGCTCCTGGTCCTGGTCCTGGTCCTGGTCCTGGTCCTGGTCCTGGTTTTGTCCGTCGCTCATCTCTGAAGCTCCTGGTTGTTACCGTTTAGCGATCACCTGTTGGCATGGCGGGAACGACGCTCGATCACATATGGGAGAACGCCATAGGCGAAACCGTCATGCCATGGTCATTCCGACGGCACGGCAGCACATAGCTTACCGACCATCGCCAACAGCCAGACCGTCCTCGTGGGCCAGCAAGAAGGGGACCACTGTGAGGCCTTGAGCCGCCCGTGGTGGCCCCTTT
>JAABUM010001987.1_pt1 | contig 28946 bp, 36 predicted proteins | sample 5559161 | NCBI WGS metagenome assembly JAABUM01 (sample SAMN10711868, study PRJNA513369) | rock metagenome | isolation source: Antarctica rocks | place: Antarctica: Victoria Land, Siegfried Peak nord
TCCGCACATCATTTTCCAATTGCGCGCGTTCAGCGTGTTCAAGCTGCCGCGCGCCGATGCTACCCCGAACCTTGTGGTTGCGGATGTGCGACCGCACCCACTCGGCGCCTGCCGCGGCATCCACCGTGTGTTCTGCCAGCATCGGCAGTCCGGATGCCGCCCAGCGCGTGACTTGCGAGCGATCCACGCCCATCACGCGCGCGAAATCAGCCTGTGAGAGTCCGCCTTTACTCATATTGGGCTGCTCCTGGTTGCGTTCTTAGTTGCGTTGCGAAAGTTCTTGGGCCTGTGGCTAGTGAGACCTCACGGGGTGCAATGTCCCGTTTTGCGGGGGAGTGCCGGGAGGACCCGCGACCCCCCCCATGCCACAATGTGGGTCTAAGGCAATCCGTCATGTGTCGGGCGCATGGATGGGCGGGGTTGGCGCGGTCGGCCAGGGTATGACGCCGGCCACCATGGCTACCCTGGACACCCTGGACCGCGGCAGCGCTGGGCGCCCATGTAGGGTTGTGTAGGGTCTGCCATTTGGGCCGTTAGCGCGCGTGCCTGCGCAGGCGCGCACGTAACGGGTGAAATGTAGAACCATACATGACCCTACATTGAGGGCGTGCCTCACCACGCGCCTGTCTCTGACGGTTTGAGCTTGAAGCCCATGAACACCACGCCAGCAGTGATGCGCTTCTTGGCCGCGTGTCGTTGCATACCCTCAGCGAAGCGCTTCTCCGTTCCGGCTTCTTCGCCGCGCGCTTCCGTCCACCGCTTCCAATCCGCGAACATCGCCCGCGATGGCGTCTCGGCCAGCGGCTTGCGTTCGCACCGCTCTGCCACCCACGCGGCAAGGCTGTCCTGCTCCTCAAAGTATTCGTCGGTCGCCGCGGTCACGACCTTGGGCGGCTGGAGCCGCTTCTCCTGCCACGCGAGGCACCCTTCCACGGCCCATTGCAGGACGCCCTCCCGCTCGGCCCGCAGCGCCTCCATCAACTTTAGGTCCGGCTTAATCGGCACGAAGGTGAAGGGCATCAGGTGCAGCCGGCGACGCATGGCCGGGTCCGGGTTGCGCAGCACGGGCCGATGGTTGCCGGCGATCCACAGCTTGAACACCGGGCTGAATTCGAAGGGGTCGCCGCGCATGACGCGGGCACTGATGCGATCGCCGCCGGTCAGGGCCTTGATGCGCGACTCTGCCCAGGGACGCCCTTCCTCGGTTTCGGTGACAGCCACCAAGCGGGCGCCGCGGAGGCTGGCGAGGTGCGTGGGGTGCTGGTCGTTCCTGCCGGCGGTGAACACGTCCGCCATAGCCGTGGTGGCGTAGTCGCCTAGCACGTCCGCCACGGTGGCGAGCAGGACGCTCTTGCCGTTACCGCCGGGTCCGCACAGGAACGCGAAGGCGTGTTCCTCGATGATGCCGGTCAAGGTGTAGCCGATGAACCGCTGGAGGTAGCGGACCATCGCCTTGTCCCGGTGCGTGATCTCCAGCAGGAAGCGCATCCAGCGGCGCCGCGAGCTGCGCGACGGCGTGACGCTGGTAGCCTTGGTGAACAGGTCATCCTTGCGGTGTGGCCGCATCGTGCCCGTGCGAAGATCAATCACGCCGCCTGGCGTGTTCAGCGCCCAAGGGTCGGCGTCGAACGCCTCGGCCCGCCTGGCATGGCGCGCGTCCGACCGTGCCAAGCGTTCCACAGCGGCGACGGTGCCGGCGCTGGTCAGGCCCCGGGCAATGCTCTCGCCATCCTTCTCAGCCGCCTCGGCCTGAGCGGCGATGTCGCGGCAGAGGGCGCGCACCAGGTCGAACACATGCAGTGTGTCGTCCCGCAGCCATCGGCAGCCGTCCCAGCGCAACCAGCTCGCCCATGCCGGGACGTAGAGTAGTTGCCCGTCGTGCCGGCTGCTGAACGCCAGCGCCAGCGAGTCGTCAGAGTAGGCCGGCGAAGTTTCTGTGATTGAGAACCCTGTCCCGTCAGGCATGGATGCGCTCCCGCAACAGGTCGTTGAAGTCGGCGCCCGACTTGTCAGGCGTGGCGATGCGGACGGTGCGGCCCTCCCCGCGCCAGCGGCGTGCGGCCTGAAAAGCAGCTCGGCGGCCCGGCTCATCGTTGTCGGTTGCGATCACCACGGACCGAACCGAAGGCGGCAGCACAAGGCTTGCCGCCAAGTTGCCGCACGCAATGGCAGACCAGTACGGCAGGCCAAGCATCAACCCGGCTGATGCTGCGGTTTCCATCCCTTCGCCGACCACTATTTCCGCCGCCGCAGGACGCAGGCGAATGGCGCCGCCCGCGATGGGGCCTATGCTGGCCTTGACGGGTTCAACCGCCGCCTTCGCCCCGGACAGGTCAAGGAAGGTGCGATGGACCGCGCAGATGTTTCCAACGCCGTCATGCACCAGGCACACCATCGCCGGCAGCGTGCCGCCGCCAGGGTGCGGCGCATCAGGCCGGTAGCGGATGTTCTCGTGCCCGGTCAGCCACGACAGGCCGCGACGCGCCAGATAGGCGGCGGCCGGCGTGCCCACGGCATAGTCGCAACGGTGCCAGAACGCCCGCACCCGCTTCCGCCGCTCGGCTGTTTCGTCCGCCGTGTAAATGCGTCCGGCACCGCGGTTCCCGTAAGAGAGGGTCAATGCACCTCTCCCTTCGCCGGCATGACAGGGTGCGACCCCGGCACGGGCGGCAACAACCCCATGAAGGGCAGCGCCGGGGTGCGCTCATGCAGGAACGCTGCCCATTGCTGCGCGCCGTCGCTGCTTGTTTCGATGAACAGCAGCCGGCGCACGTGCATGGCCGTGTCCGCTGCGCCGTCGTAGTGCCAGGGCTGCCCGCCGGTGCCGTGGACGATAGCGCCGGCTGCCCAGGCCCGGACCTTGCGGGCGCACGCCCAGCCGGCCGGGCCAGTCGTTGCATAATCGTCATCGCCCAGGATGCACACGACGGGGCGGCCCTTCTTGCCCAAGCGCCAGAGCGGCGGCATGGCGGTCTCCCGCTGCGGCAGGCAGACGTTCAACTCGCCAATCATCACCCGGCGCAGCAGCGGTGCGTAGGAGCCGACGCCTGCCAGCTCAGCTTGCGCGATCATGCGGGCGATCTCTGCGGCTTTCACCGTGCGACCTCCCACTGCTTATCCCGTTCCGCGTTGTCTTCAATCAGCGCCTGCCGGCATATCTCGCTGACCGATCTTGCATCGCAGCGCAGGTCATCATTCCGAAACCAGATGATAGACCGCACCTGTTCGTAACAATAATCGCAGCGCAAGAAGTGCCGTGCCACCAGCTTGAGCAGCCGCAGCTTCGCATTCGGTGTCATGCCGACGCCCTTCCAAAGTCCGGGGGCACGGCGCGTGGGCGCAGTGTCGGGAAGCGGCGTCCGCCAGCCGCGTGCAGCAGCGTGGGGTTCAGCTTGTTCTGATACTCGGCCAGCAGCCGCAGGATCGCGGGCTGCCCGCCGATGGTCGCGGACAACTCCAGCAGGAACTCCGCAGTGGCGCGGGCGCCCAGGCAGTGCAGATGTTCGGCGCCACGGTCGAGGCGCATACGCTCAAGGGGGGAAATGTTGGGCATGGGATCAGCCTTTCTTGGCCAACCCGGCGCTTGAACCCAGCGCACTACTTCGCTATCTTCCGCTCGCACCGGCCGCGGTGACGCTTGCTTTGATAACGAGTGTGCAGCCGATCTCAGCCGGGGTCGGCTGCTTCTTTATGCGGCGTGCGACAGCTCGGCCGCGCGGTGTGGGAAGGTGCGGGCGTCCAAGTAAGCCCGCACATCCTCTTCACGGTAAGCCACTCGATTTGCGCTCAGCCGCACGTAGGGTATGCCGCCGCCTTCAACGCGGTGGCGCACCAATGTGCGCGGGGACAGTCCGGTGATCTCGGAAACCTTCGCAGTCATCATCAACCGACGCTGAATCGAATAGCTCATGCGGTCACATCCTTTCGTGCCTGTCACTCGGTTTCACCGGGTGGCATTGACGATCTAGGGACCGCAAAGCGTGTTGTCTGTAGAAAAGTCTCGACTATTTCGGCATGTTTTCTTCTATAGAAGAAACCCGGCCTGTGAGCGGCAATTCTGTCTATAGAAGAAATTGTGCTTTCCGGAGGTAATTTCTTCCATACCGGTCGGTCCCGTCTGCGCCGGCTTAGGTTTGTTGGCTGGCAATCTTCCACAGGATATTCCGGAACAAGACGTCGCTGTCCTTGTCTCCCCTGTGCGTTCCGATCTTCTTTTGCAAATTGGCCGAAGTCGGTTGAGGCCACTTTGGGGACGGAACAGGGACCCCGTTCTCCTGCCGGACTATAGCTGCCAGCGCAGTGGCCATCTCTAGATTGAAAGCCGCGATGAACCGGGATGTCGGGCCGTTCAACGTCCCGGCAGGGGTCTGCTGATACATATGCTGATAGGCCGAAAGGAGTATGGGGTAGATCATCGCCTCGCTTTGGATGGCTGGAGCGCCGGACCCCCGCTTGGGAAGATTGCTGACCCACTCTCCAATCGTGACCAGCATCTCCGGTGCAGGAAGTGCGTCTGCTGTTCGCCCTAGATGTGATGCGGCCTGCACAAAGGCGGTCCAAGTGCTTCGCACGCGGTCTAGGGCCTCTTTCGCAGCGGGGGATGGCTCGACCACGACACGAAAAGCCAAACCTGCTATCGCCGCAACAACTGCATGGGCGTGCTGCAAAGGTATGACAATGGGGGAGCGCGGTGCCGTGATTACTCGGTCTAACGCTTCCCGCTTGAGCGCGCCGGCAAAGAACAATATTGCAGGCGTTCCATCCTCTATCATCCCGTGCCCCTGCACCCGCCCCGCGCAATAGTCGGCGGGGCAGTCCAGCGCAGGGGGTCCGGACGTTCGGGGGCCAGCCTAGCCCCGCCGATTCGCATTGTAGCACGCTGGCCGGGCTAGGGGAGGCGCAGTGGCCTCCCCCCATCCGCAACACCGTCAAGCGGCCCTCGCAAGCAGCACCGGCCCGCACTCGGCAGGCCCCTTGCACGGTGTCCACCAAGGGCCTTCCGCATCCGGCGGCGCTTCGGTGTCGTGATCGGCTTCCGCGTCGTCGTCGGGTTCCAGATCCATGCCGGGCGCGTCCATGGCGTCCAGGCGATCAATCAGCCGCTCGGCCAGTACCTGCAGGACTGCCGGCGGCAGGGCCAGCAGCACGGCCAGGGCGCCCGCGATGCGTCGGGGCGAGGGCACCGGCATCACAGGCTCCCCCGCTTCCGGTGCGGCGCCGTCTGCCGGGCAATGACCTGCTTGGACAGCCGCCGCAGCCCTTCGGTGATCGCCGCAGCCTGCACCGGGTCCGGGATCACGCGGCCCAGCAGCAACGGTTCGATCACCTTCCGCGGAAAGGAGAGAGTGGGCCGGTCGCTGCACATCCACTGTACGCTGACATTGCCATCGGTCATGTTGCCGCAATGGACGGTGACGGCCTTGCCCGCTTCTTCTAGGACGTAGTGCCCGCTCACGATCATGGACCCGCGTCGCGGGAAGGCGCTAAGGGGCTGCACCTGTGCCGCCGCGTCCCACAGGTAGAGCTGCCCGCCCTGCCCGATGCCCAGCAGGTCCATGGTGCGGGTCGGAAACGCCGGCAGCTTGTGCCGGCAGCGGTTCTTGGGCTGCGCCATGCTCACGCCCTCCCTAGGTCGGCCAGGGCGTGTTCGATGCGGTCCTGCTGCTCACGCTGCCTGGCCGCAAGATACTCGATGTAGGTGCCGCAGATCGGCTTGGTGCCGCTGATATTGGCGGACGCGATCACGCCCAAAATGTCCGTTACGATGCCAATCTGATACAGGGCATCCTCAATAACCTGCCGGGGCTGGACACTCATGCTGCCGCCCTCCCGGTTAGGCCGCGGACCAGGGCGGCGATCAGGCGGTTGTTGGCGTAGCCGTCCGGCCCGCCCTCACGGAACAGCTCGGCATCCCACAGGGCCAGGCTGTGCGCGACTGCCGCAGCGCCGGCTGCGGTCCGCGGCGGCCGGGCGCAGATTGCGTCCACGATGGGCGCTTGCGCGTCCGCAATGCGGGCCTGCTCGGCTTCGGCGTGGTCGCCTTCGGGGGTGTTCGGTATGGCGCCAAAGTCTGTGGCGAGGAACTCCCGCTCCAAGGCGTCCATCCTGGCACAGTGGGCCAGCAGCTCGGCATCGGGGCTGGACACCGCAGCCTGGACAGCGCCGCCGATGCTGGCGCCGGCCAGGACCATGGCGGCGGGGCCGGCGGCAAGTAGGGACCGGCGGGATGTGGGTATGGTATGGTTGTGGTTAGCCATGACGGCTCCTGTCTATGCAGTAGCAGTTGCGGTTGGGCCGGGCTGGGGAGAGGGCAATCTTCCTAGTCCGGCTGCTCAAACCTTGTTCCAAGGTCCGAACACTGTTAGTATACAAGCACATTGGAGCAATGCAAGTATGTTGGTGCAGTGTTAGGATGATGCCGGTTCAATGCCGTATGGCCCGTGCCGCGGTTGGCTGGGGTGTCCGCGAGCTGGCGACGGCTGCTGAAGTCTCGGGTAGCACCCTTGTGGATTTTGAGGCTGGGCGCCGCCAGCCCCACCCTCGCACCCTTGCCGCCATCCGCACCGCCCTCGAACAGGCCGGCGTGGTGTTCACCAACGGCGACGAACCCGGCGTCAAGCTGCGGAAGCCGGACCAGTGACGCCCGATCAGTTAAGGGCGGCACGAGCTTTGCTCGGCTGGAGCCAAATCCAACTAGGTCTTCGCAGTGGCACGTCCGAACACGTGGTGAAGAAGTTTGAGTCGACGGGGCAGGTTGCGAGCGTTTATGGACGCCCTGACTTGACCGACCCTCTCGCCAGTGTCCGCGCGACCTTGGAGGGAGCCGGCATTGAGTTTACCGGTGGGGATGCGCCTGGCGTGCGGCTGCGCCCGGCGACCCCTGCATGAAGGCCAGCGTCCTATCCGCCACTGCCCATCACGAAGCCGGCCATGCCGTTGCCGCCGTTCTCAAGAATGTCCCGTTCAAGCAGGTGTCCGTGATCGAACAGGCAGACGCCGCCGGCCACATCGCGTTCCTACGTCCCGCGCGCAGCATGGTCGCGATGCACGCCCGCGGCATGGTCGCCATGGCCGGCGAGGCCGCCCAGCGCCGCTACAACCCGCGCAGCGTCCGCCGGCATCATGGTGGATCGGACCGCGACCATGTGCTTGCCTATGCTATGGAATGCAGCGGGTCCGCAGAACAGGCTACCCTGCTTGCCCAACTATGGGCGGCTCAGGCCCGTGACTTGGTTGAAAGCCGATGGGCCACCATCACCCAGGTAGCGGCTGAGCTGCTGAAGCAAAGTGCGCTTACCCAGGATGCAGTCGCGCATCTCGTTTGGGGGCAGATCGGCGGCGGGCCGCCGGCTGCGGTGCGGAGTGGGACGGCGCGGTAAAGAGGCCCTCTGTCACAGCAACCCCGTCCAACAAAAGGCCCGGGTGTTGTCACCCGGGCCTTCAACAGAACCTTGCCTCTAGTCGTCAGGCAGCATCGGCCCAGGCATCAACCAGGGGGCTGTCTGACGATTTGATCTTCACCAGACCCGCAACGATGTGTGGGACGACGTAGGTGGGATCGGCTCGCCACGGATCGAGCACATTCAACCGAGCGATAGCTCCGTCTCCGTATGCGACACCGGGCGCCTTCACCCTCAGCTCCTCGCACACGACAAGACGGAACACCTTCTCAGCGTAGCCGCCCATAGGCTGCTTCTCGTTCTCCCATCGGCTCAGCGTCTCTGGAGACGTCTTGTCACCCATCCGCTTCGCCATCTCCGCTGCGGTCATCCCCGTGATCCGGCGTATTGCGCGCAACTCAGCACCACGCAGACGGATGGGCATCAGGCAGCGTGCAACAGCAGCCGCCGCAGAGAGGGTAGAGAGATGAGGGATTTCGATAGTTTCCTCCCCCTCTCCATCAACGCCCCTGATAGCAGCGTCCTTCACGATGACGCGGAGGCCAACCAGGTCGGACACGTCATGCTCTGGCAGCGTCTGCTTCGTGAACGCATTCATCTTTGTTCTCCAGTGTAACCGACTAGCGCCTAAGGGTCATTGCAGTGATGATCTTGACGACAACTTCGTCATCGTACACAGCTACCACCAAGCGGATTGACCGCTCGTCAACGTCTTTCCCTTCGACATGCCAGAGTTCATCTGCTTTGAACTCCAGCCAGCGGACGTGTCCTAGGGTCAGGACTCGGCTGACGTCTGCTTCAATGATGTCATCATTGGCCATCTCCTCCCTTGAGTGCCGCGTGAAGCGCAAGCGGCAATGTGGGTTCTCCATCACAGCCCGTAGCCGGGCCGTCTCCTGTGGTCGCACGGCTAATGCCATCAAGGCCCCTAAGGCTTGTTGGTTCCCAGCTACAACTTGATATTTCGTCATGTGCAGCGGAGTGTCAACGCACAAATTGTTGGTAAGCAAATACAGGGATTTACCCACTCAGCCCCACCACAAACCCCGCCCACGCCTCCAGCGCCGCCTTCCGCTCGGCTAGGAACTGCTGCCGCTGATACACCGCCGCGACCCCACTGATGGTCCCCCGGACGTGATTTAGCAGCCGGTCGGCCACATGTGGCGCCACGCCGTTGCCGGCCATCCAGGTGACGGCTGTGCGCCGGAAATCGTGCATCCGCCAGCCGTGTAGGGAAGGCGGCGCGGGCTGGCCAGCGGCCGCCGCGGCCCTCGCTCTCGCCTTGACAATGTGGGCATCCAGGGCGTCCTTGGCGTTACTGTAGCCTGACACGGGCGTCTTGCCAGTGGTGGTGAACACCAGGTCCGGCGCGGGCGGCTGCTCCTTCCCCGGCGGCTCCGCCCACACGAACCGCGGTACGTCGGCCAGGATCGCCCGTGCAGCCGGCGCCAGGTGGACCACATGGGCCTTGCCGTTCTTCGCCCGCTCCTTCGGGATGGTCCATGTGGTCCGATCCTTGGACAGCTCGGACCACATCATGCCGCCCACTTCGTCCCGCCGCTGCGCCGTCAGCAGCAGCAAGCGCACTAGCGGGCCGAACGGATGGCCCAGCTCCCCAGCCGCACTCCATATCAGCGCAACCTCGGCATCCGTCAGCACGCGGTCGCGCGACACGGTGCCGGACGGGATGGGCAACGCCAAGAAAGGGTTGCTGGACACCAATCCCCGCCGCATGGCCCATGTGTAGCAGGCGCGGCTATAGGCTAGCGTCCGGCCCGCCATGGTAGGCTTGCCGGCCTTCCCTAGCGCATCCAGGCCGGCCAGGGCGTCGCCCCGTCCCAGAGCGTCCGCACGCCGCGCCAGGTGCCCAGGAAAGGCCGCTTTGACGGCCCGGACCGCCTCTTTCTGGTAGGACGCCCGGCGTTCGGCCAGCGCCATATCGGACCAATGCCCTAGCAGGGCATCCAGGGTCAGCTTGTCCGCAGCGGCCTCGCCCTTGACGCGGACCCGCTCCGCCGTCCGCACGGCCGCCACGTCTTGCCCCTTCGCCACGTCGCCCAGGATGCCCTTGGCGGCTTGCCGGGCGGCTTTCAGCGTGATGGCACCCCAGCGCCCGATAGGCACCCGGCGGCGGCGGCCCGCGACGGTGTACTGCGCCAGAAAGAACTTGCGGCCCTGCGCCGTGATCCGCACCGCCAGGCCGGGCAGGGCATCGTCGAATACCAGCCGGTCTTTCTGCCCCGGATCGCACGCCAGGGCGTCTATGGCTTCCTCCGTCAGCTTCACCAATCCACCTTCGGAACATCTGCGGACCCCGTGCGGACCCGGCGGCATGTCGGTTTGTGGCACCGGATGGCGGTTCATGGCAACATGGAAGCGGACGGACTGTCCTTAACCCATTGATGCTGGCGCACTGTGGCGCCAGGTGGCGCTGCATGGCCGCAACCCACACCCTAATGGCATTCAGGAGGTCAGCGGTTCGATCCCGCTCGGCTCCACCACCATCCCACTGCGATTGTTGTAAATTTTCTCTGTCCCCGTGGGCCGCCGGGCCGACCCGGATTGTTTGTCCGCTCTGTGTTCACAGGCACCGTGCCCGAATACAAGTGGGCGGCACGGTGTGCGCCTGGTTTGACCCGATCGGGGCGGGCATCCGGGAGCGGATGCGCGGGTTCATCCGGGAGCTGCTGGAGCAGGAGCTGGCGGCAGCATTGGGGCGCGGCAGGTCCGAGCGGACGCCCGGTGAGCCGAAGGGCCACCGGAACGGGACTTGCGGGCGGCAGTTGCTGGGCAGCTTCTGCCCGATTGCGATGGGGGCGCCCCGCGTACGGATGGCCGCGGCTGATGGCACCACCACGGAACGGCGCAGTGCTGCGCCAACACGCCCAAGGCCGCCCAAGAGCGCCGCCGTGCGTTCCTGTGCAAGTGGCGGCTGCGCTGCCCGGCGGTGGCCGCCAGCCTGGAAATGGCCGGGGATCGGCTGTTCGCCTTTTTCCGCCTGCCCCCGAGCCAGTGGAGGTCGGCCCGGACCACCAACGCCATCGGGTGCCTGCACGAGGCGTCCGAGCGCCGCATCAAGACCCAGACCGTGCCGCCCTCAGCAGAGAAGGCGGCCATGCCGTTCTGGCGCCACGTCGGCGCCGCCAGGACCAAGCGCCGCCACAGCCCCGGCTGGGCATGTCCCAGGGCCAGGGCATAGCCCGCGGCGTGCCCCGCCGCGACGGCCGCAGTGCCGGGCGTCAGGACGGCCGCGGCAAAGTCCGCCAGGAAACTGCGGAACAGCGCCGGCCCATAGTCCAGCCGTCCACGGTCCGATGACCCGAAGCCCGGCCAATCCAGCAGCGTGCAGCCGAAGCCCGCAGCCGCCAGGCGGTCCGCCAGCGGCCGCATCTCTTCCCGGCTGCACACGGTGCTGAACGCCGGCAGCAGCAGGACCGGCCTACCGCCGCCCACGTTCTCATAGGCCGCCTGGACCGGACGCCCCTGCCACCGCCAATCGAAGCGCCGGGCGGCGTCGGTCTGGAGGATCAAGCCGTCATCCCGCGGCGGCGTCCTGGCAGGTGGCGCAGGTGCCCGTCAGCTCGACCGTGCGCTGGTCGAGCGCGAAGCCCAGCCGCTTGCCCAGGCTGGCGGTGGCGGACTCCACGCGCGTGTCCTCGGTTTCGACCACCGTGCCGCACTGGCGGCAGATCAGGAACTGCACGGCGTGGGCGTGGTCCGGATGCTCGCAGGCGACGAACGACCGGGTGGTCTCCAGCCGGTGCGCCACCCCGTGCTCCAGCAGGAAATCGAGGCTGCGGTAAACGCTGGCCGGCGTCGCCGAGGCGTCCTCGGGCCGCATCACGTCCAGGATCTCGTAGGCGGTCATGGGGCGCTTGGCGTCCAGCAGCTTGGCCAGCACCGCCCGGCGCTGCCGGGTCAGCCGCCCGCCGCGGGCGCGGCAGATCGCCTCCAACTCGTCCAGCGTCGGCGCCCCGTGTACAGGAGCCATGGGCGCGGGATCGGCGTGTGCATGGTCCGTCATGTGGCAGGTCCCCGCGGCTTGGCGCGGCCAAGCTGCGCCTGGCGGCGTTTCGTGTCCTCCAGGATACGACGGCGCTGGTGATCCGTCATCTTCTGCCAGCGCCGTATTTCGTCGCCCGTGCGCAGGCAGGCGACACAGTAGCCGGTCCTGCCGTCCAGGCGGCACACGTCGGTGCAGGGAGACGCAACAGCCATGCGGAACATTGGCCTCCGCGGATCAGGCCGCGCAAGCCTCGAAGCCGCGGCGGAACTCGGGCCGGTTCAGGTTGCGGCCGATCAGCACAAGCCGGGACACCCGGGGATCGCCGTCCTTCCAGGGGCCGATGTGGTCGCCGTCGGCGATCATGTGCACGGCCTGGAAGGCGAAGCGGTCGTCGTCGCCCTTGAAATGCAGGATGCCCTTGGTCCGCAGCAGGTCCTGCCCGCGCTCCGCCAGCACGGTGCCGATCCACTGCTGGAACCGGTTGCGGTCGAGCGGACGCTCCACGGTCAGGCCGACCGAGGACACGGCGTCGTCGTGCTCGTGGCCGTCCTCGCCTGATAAGGAAGCCAGGCTCCAGCTCCAGGATGCGCGCGAGGTCGAATGCCCCGCGATCCAGCACCTCCGCGACCGGCAGGTCGGTCTTGGTCGTGCGGTGCAGGCGGGCGCGGCTGTTGATGGTGCGGCTGCGCGCCTCGACGGCATCCAGCTCGTCCGGCGTCACCAGGTCCACCTTGTTCAGTACGATCACGTCGGCAAAGGCCACCTGCTCCTCGGCCTTGTGGCTGTCCTCCAGCCGGACCAGCAGGTGCTTGGCGTCCACCACGGTCACGATGGCGTCGAGCATGGTGTTCTGCTTCACGCCCTCGTCCATGAGGTATGTCTGCGCCACGGGGGAGGGGTCGGCGAGGCCCGTCGTCTCGATGCTGATGCCGTCGAACTTGTCCTTGCGCCTCATCAGCCCGGCGACGATGCGGATCAGGTCGCCGCGCACGGTGCAGCAGAGCGCCGCTTTGCGAAGCTGGAAGCCACCATCGAGGTGGAAGGCACATGCCCGAGCTGCCAGCTGGAGAGCCACAACCTGAGATAAAGTATCAGAGACACTCGACCTTAGTTTTGATACTTTATATCTTATTGGCCTCGACCGCGCCCGGCGGGCAGGCGCGGCCACCAAGAGGGAAAAGCCATGGCTTCGTTGCGTGCGACCCTGCTGCGGACTGTTTTCGGCGTCCTTGCCGCGCCCCTTGCGCCTGCGTTCGCAGCCGACCCGCCGGCAGCGCCGTCAAGGGCCATCGGCGCCGCGCCGCAAGCACCCGCCGCGCAGCCTGTCGTCCGCCTGGGCGGCGAGTTGGACCTGGGCGACATCGAAGTGGTCGCCCGCCGCCTGGACGCCGCCCGGCTGAGCATCCAGCCCAGCCTGGGCGCCACGCGCACGGATTTCAGCCGCCAGGCCATCGAGACCATCCCGCAGGGCGACAACGCCGCGCTGAACAGCGTGCTGCTGCGCGCGCCCGGCGTAGTGCAGGACGCCTTCGGCAACGTGTTCATCCGCGGCGACCACCGCAACGTGCAGTATCGCATCAACGGCGTGCAACTGCCGGAGGGGCTGGCCGGCTTTGCGAGCACGTTGCAGGCGCGCTTCGCCAACCAGGTCTCGCTGCTGACCGGGGCGCTGCCGGCGCAGTACGGCTTCCGCACGGCGGGCGTGGTGGACATCCAGACCAAGACCGGGATCAACAGCCCCGGCGCCACGGTGTCCCTCTATGGCGGCAGCCGCGGCACCGTGCAGCCCAGCTTCGAGTACGGCGGGCGCGGCGGGCCGGTGGACTATTTCTTCACCGGCGAGTACCTGCGCAGCAACATCGGCATCGAGAACCCGGCCAGCAGCTTTAGCGCCCGCAACGACGGGACCAACCAGGCCCGCGGCTTCGCCTATGTCAGCGGCATCCTGGACGACACCACCCGCCTGACCCTGATGACCGGCACCGCCTATGGCGACTTCCGCGTGCCCACCCGCAACGGGCTGACGCCCGGCCTTGGCCTGACCGTCAACGGCACCTCCGATTTCGACAGCAGCACGCTGCGCCAGCGCCAGCGGCAGTTCCAGCAGTTCGGCATCCTGAGCCTGCAGAAGCACACCGACAGCGCGGACGTGCAGACCTCGGTGTTCACCCGCTATGACAGCCTGCGCTACTCGCCGGACCCGCTGGGCGACCTGCTGTTCAACGGCAACGCCCAGAGCGCCCGGCGCGAGATCACCTCGACCGGCCTGCAGACCGATGCAAGCTGGCGGGTGTCGGACACGCACACGCTGCGCGGCGGCTTCCTGGCGCAGGTCGAGCGCACCGGCAGCCGCGCCACCAACTCCGTGCTGCCGGTGGACGAGTTCGGCGCGCAGACGGGCGATCAGCCCCTGTCCATCGGCGACAAGAACGCCCGCACCGGCGCGTTCTACGGCATCTACCTGCAAGACGAGTGGCGCGTGCTGCCGAAGGTCACGCTCAACTACGGCCTGCGCGGCGATATCGTGGACGAGTACACGCACGAGGCGCAGCTCAGCCCGCGGGTCAACGTGGTGTACAAGCCCTTCGACGGCACGACGCTGCACGCGGGCTATGCCCGCTACTTCAACCCGCCGCCGTTCGAGCTGGTGGGCAACGCGACCATCGGCCGCGTGCTGGGCACCACGGCGCAGCCCGAGGTGCAGCGGAGCAGCCCGGTCGAGTCCGAGCGGTCGCACTACTTCGACGCCGGCATCCAGCAGGTGGTGATCCCTGGGCTGACCCTGGGCGTGGACGGCTTCTACAAGCGCGCGACCAACCTCATTGACGAGGGGCAGTTCGGCTCCCCGGTGCTGCTGACGGCGTTCAACTACGCCCGCGGCGACGTGACGGGGGTGGAGTTCTCCGGCACCTACGAGCGCGGGCCGCTGGCGCTGTTCGGCAACCTGACGATCTCGCGCGCCATCGGGCGGCAGATCGTCAGCAGCGAGTTCAACTTCAGCCAGGCCGACCTGGACTACATCGGCCAGCACTGGATCAAGCAGGACCACGACCAGCGCTTCACCGGCTCGGCAGGGGCGGCCTACACGCTGATGCAGGGGCAGGCGACGCCGCTGCGGCTGTCGGCGGACCTGCTGGTGGGCAGCGGGTTGCGCGCCAGCGCGTCGGACGTCCCGAACGGGCGGGCGCTGGGCGGCTACTACACGGTCAACCTGTCGGCGGTGCAGAAGCTGGACCCGTCCATCTTCGGCGGACGCGGGCGGGGGACCGAGCTGCGGGTGGACGTGATCAACCTGCTGGACCGCAGGTACCTGCTGCGCGACGGCAGCGGGCTGGGCGTGGGCAACCCGCAATACGGCCTGCGCCGGGCCATCCTGGGCGGGGTGGCGCAGCGGTTCTGATGTCCTCACCGCTCCAGGGTGAAGCGGATCGGCACCGTCACGGTGATTCCTGGCGGCGGCCCGTTCCGCCCGCGCTGTCTGGCCGAGGACGCTCATTCTGCCCGCCCTGCCACACTCGACGCCTTCTTGATACAGAGTATCATCCATGTTCATATGCGACCGCGACGGGGAGCTGCCGACATGCTTGACGGATCGGAACGGGAGGCCGCCCGGCAAGGCGTGCAGCGCTTGTCCCTGCTTGCGCAGCCGGCTTGGGTCCGCGTCCTGGTGGCGGCGCTTGGCCTTGTCCCGCTCTGGCTTGCGGTGACCTGGGCCGTGGCCGTCCCGTGACGTGCGCCACGGCCGATGCAGGGGCGGGAACGATGACGGCGGGCGGCATCGCACTGTCCGGGCTGACAGTCGCCTACGACCGCAGGCCCGCGGTGCGCGACCTGCATGGCCGCTTCGCGCCTGGCAGCCTGACGGCGGTGGTCGGGCCGAACGGCGCGGGCAAGTCCACGCTCATCAAGGCCATCGCGGGCACCCTGGCCGTCGCCGCAGGCCGGATTGACCGGGGCGGGCTGGCCCCCTGCCACCTGGGCTACCTGCCGCAGGCCGCGGAGATTGACCGGTCGTTCCCGCTCAGCGTCGGCGACACCGTCTTGCTCGGGGCGTGGCGGCGCACCGGGGCGCTGCGCGGCGTGGACGGGGCGACGGCCCAGCAGGCCCGTGACGCCCTGGCCGCGGTCGGCCTGGCCGGCATGGGGCGCCGGCCCGTGGGCGCCTTGTCCGCCGGGCAGTTCCAGCGCGTGCTGTTCGCGCGCCTGCTGGTGCAGGACGCGCGGGTGATCCTGCTCGACGAGCCGTTCAACGCCATTGACAGCCGCACCACTGGAGACCTGCTCGACCTGTTGCGCCTCTGGCACGGGCAGGGGCGGACGGTGATCGCCGTGCTGCACGATCTGGACCAGGTGCGCGCCACCTTCCCCGATACGCTGCTGATTGCACGGGAGGTCATCGCCTGGGGACCGACCGGCGCCGTGCTGACGCCCCCGAACCTGCTGCGTGCCCGGGACGCGGCGGAGGCTTGGGACGCCCCCCGGCCTGCGCGAGCCGTGGCGTGACGCTTTACGATGCCCTGGCCGCGCCGTTCGCGGAGTTCGGCTTCATGCGCCGGGCACTGGTGGCGTGCCTGGCGCTCAGCATCGGCTCCGGCCCGGTCGGCGTGCTGCTGCTGCTGCGCCGCATGAGCCTGGTCGGCGACGCCATGAGCCACGCCGTCCTGCCCGGCGCTGCCGTCGGCTTCCTGCTGGGCGGGCTGTCGCTGCCGGCGATGGGCGGCGGCGGCATGGTGGCGGGCTTGGCGGTGGCGCTGCTCTCGGGCCTGGTCAGCCGGACGACGGCGTTAAGGGAGGATGCGAGCTTCGCCGGCTTCTACCTCACGTCGCTAGCGGCAGGTGTGCTGATCGTGTCGTTGCGCGGGTCCAGCATAGACCTGCTGCACGTGCTGTTCGGCACCATCCTGGCGATTGACGATGCGGCGCTCTACTTGGTTGCCGCCATTGCGTCGGGTACGGCGCTGGTGCTGGCCGCCGTTTACCGCCCCCTGGTGGCGGAGTGCTTCGACCCGGGCTTCCTGCGCGCTGTCGGCGGGCGCGGCTCCCTTTATCACCTGCTGTTCCTGTTCTTGGTGGTCATCAACCTGGTGGCGGGGTTCCAGGCGCTGGGCACGCTGATGGCGGTCGGGCTGATGATGCTGCCGGCCGCCGCGGCCCGGCTGTGGGCCGCGACCTTGCCGGGGATGGCCGCGGTCGCGTCGGGGATCGCATTCGTGTCCGGCTATGCCGGGCTGGTCCTGTCCTACCACCTGGGCACGGCGTCCGGGCCGTCCATCGTGCTGACCGCGAGCCTGTTCCTGCTGGTGTCCATCCTGTTCGGCCGTGGCGGCATGATCCGCCGCCTGCCGCGTGCCCCCGCGCCGATGCCTCACTGAACCAGAAGGAGCCGCCCATGCCCTCGCCCCGGCCTGCCCCCCTGCTCGCACTTCTTGTCACCCTGGCCCTGCTGTGGGCCGGGCCGGCAGCCGCCCGGACCCTTGAGGCGGTCGCGAGCTTCACCGTGCTGGCCGACATGGTACGCGAGGTCGGCGGCGACCGCGTCCACGTCATCTCCCTCGTGGGGCCGAACGGCGATCCCCACGCCTACGAGCCGTCGCCGGACGACGCCCGCAAGCTGAAGTCCGCGGACGTCGTGTTCATCAGCGGGCTGGGCCTGGAAGGGTGGATGACCCGGCTGATCACCGCATCCGGCTACGGCGGCAAGCCGGTCGTGGCCACCACGGGCCTGCGGACGCGCGGCATGGAGGAGGACGGCAAGCAGGTGACGGACCCGCACGCCTGGAACAGCGTGGCCAATGCCCCGGTTTACATCGGCAACATCGTGCGCGCGCTGTCGGCTGCGGACCCGGAGGGCGCCGCGGCCTACCAGGCCAACGCCGCGCGGTTTGGTGCCGAGATGCAGCAGCTCGACGCCTACGCCCGGCAGCAGTTCGCGGGCATCCCGCCGGCCCGGCGCAAGGTGCTGACCAGCCACGACGCCTTCGGCTACTTCGGCGCCGCCTACGGCGTCAGGTTCCTGTCGCCCGTGGGCCTGTCCACCGAGGGCGAGGCGTCGGCGCGGGGAGTGGCGGCGCTGATCCGGCAGATCAAGGCGGAGAAGGTGCAGACCTACTTCTTCGAGAACTCGAACGATCCTCGCCTGGTGCAGCAGGTGGCGCGGGCGACCGGCGCGGAGCCGGGCGGCGTGCTGTTCGTCGAGAGCCTGTCCGCGCCGGACGGCCTGGCGCCAACCTATGCCGCCATGGTCCGGCACAACGTGGACTTGATGGCCGCCGCGATGCGGAAGAACTGACGCCGCCGGGCGGGTGCTGCGCCTACTCCTGAAACCGCAGCAGCCGCCCGGCATTGCCCATGACGACAGGGGTGCCGACGTTGTGCAGCACCGCCGCCACCAGCGCGCCGCTGGCCCCCAGCCAGCCCGCGCCGGCGGCGGCGACCAGCAGGACGGTCCAGCCCAGGCCCACCGCGACGTTGGCGTGGATCGTGCGGCGGCACTGCCGGCTCAGCCGGATGCAGGTGCCCAGCCGGCGCAGGTCGCTGGTCATCAGCACCAAGTCCGCGGACGCCAGCGCCGCGTCCGCGCCGCGCGCGCCCATCGCCACCCCCACCGCCCCGGCCTTGAGCGCCAGGCTGTCGTTGATCCCGTCGCCGACCACCAGCGGGCGGAAGCCGGCCCGCACCTCCGCCATCACGCAGTCCAGCTTCTGGTCCGGCAGCGCCTCCGCCCGCACGTCGGCGATGCCCAGTTGCTCCGCCACGCGCGCCGCCACCGCCGCGCGGTCCCCGGTCAGCAGCACCTGCCGGGTCAGGCCCAGCCGGCGCAGGGTGGCCCGCATGCTCCGGCATACCGCCGGCAACGGCTGTCACGGCAAGCACGCTGGACCGCGACTTGGCCACCATGGCGGCGGTCAGCAGGGTGGCTCCGCTCAGCAGCAGGGTAGGCCCTGCCACGCCGAGGCCGCCAGGCAGCCCGGCGTCCGGCCACACCCGCGCGAGCGGGAACGGCCCCGCGCCAGGCACCGCCAACGGCAGGCCCGCCACCGTCAGCAGGGCGCCCCATCTGCATTCAGGAGGTCAGGGGTTCAACTCCTCTCGGCTCCACCACTGCTCATCAGCAGGTCAGCTTCCCGTTGGCGATCTCTTGCGGCCTCGCTCCGGAACGCAGCGGACCTCTACGGGACCTCCCAGGGCGTGGCTGCTTCGGTTGTCCCATGCAGCGCCGAAGGCAGCACGCGCCGGACTTCACGATTTTTGGTCCGTGAGGACCCTTGCGGGCCAACGATCCCATACCGGCCGTGACCGGGGATGGCAGGACGAGCGCCGTGAGCCAGCCGCAACAGCCATGAACTCTCGCTCCCGGGCGCTTGCAAGGGATGCCGGCCGGTCCTGTCCGCTGACAGGGGCCATGCGAGGCTTTGCCGGAGGCGGCGTCCAGCTTTAATTGGCCAGGCGTTCGATGACCAGGCCAAGCAGCGCGCGCAGGCGGGCCAGCCGCTTCATGTCGCGATGGTATCCGACCCAGGTGTCACGGCCGGGCGGCTCCTCTCCCAAGTCAACCCGCTCGACGCCGGGCAGCGAGTCCCCGAGCGGCCTGGGCAGCACCGCGGCGCCCACGCCCAGGGCGCACATGCGCCCCTGCACGTCGCGGTTGTTGCTCCGCGAGACGATGTGCGCCCGAGGCAGGATGCGCTTTAGCCAAACGGCGTCGGCCATCCCCTCGAAGGCGGTGTCCATGGTGATCAGCGGCGTCCCCGCGCCGTCGCCGGCGCGTGGGCGGGCGGAGCCGGATGCGACGTAGATGGCGTAGGGGATGCGCATCAGCCGGCGTGACACCGCCTCCGGCTCGTCGAACGGCCGGTTCTTGAACACGATGTCCGCCTCGCGCCGCGCCAGGCTGTGGTGGCTGGCGCCGGTGATCAGCTCCACGACGACGTGGGGCTGCATCCGTGCGAACTCGGCGAAGACGGGCGCGAGGATGCGCGCGCCGAACCAGTCCGACGACGACAGCCGGAGCAGGCCGTCGAAATGCTGGTCCTGCCCGGCCAGTTGGCGTTCGAGCGCCAGGGCCTCGTCCTCCATCCGCTCGGCGTGGCTGAGCACCCCGGCGCCCTCGTCGGTCAGGACGAAGCCCTCCCCGGTCCGCTGGAACAGGGTCTGGCCGACGGATTGCTCCAATGCCCGCAGGCGCCGCCCCATCGTCGGCTGGCTCTGCCCGAGCTTGCGCGCCGCCGCGCCGAGCGTCCCTTCCCTGGCGATGGCAAGGAAGATGCGCAGGTCGCCCCAGTCCATGCCGCGCACCCATTCATCCCTGAATGGAGCATGTGCGCTTTTGTCGGTGTCCAAACAACCGGGCTGCGCCCACGGTGCGGATGCGAAATGAGGCAAGGACCTTGGCGATGCGATTGATGCAGGCCGCAGTGCTCGAAACGTTCGGCGCCCCGTTCAGGGTCGCCACGGTGGCCTGCCCGGCGCCCGGGCCGGGCCAGGTGCTGGTCCGCATCGCTGCGAGCGCCGTCAACCCGCTCGATATTAAGATACACCTGGGTGAGGCGGCCCATGCCCGCCAGCCGCTCCCCGCCATCCTCGGCATTGACATGGCCGGCGTGGTGGAGGCCATCGGACCCGGCGTTGCCGGCTTCCGCCGCGGCGACGAGGTCTATGGGATGACCGGCGGCGTGGGCGGCGTGCAAGGCTCGCTCGCCGAGTTCGCGGCCGTGGACGCCCGGCTGCTGGCGCCCAAGCCGGCAACGCTGTCCATGCGCGAGGCAGCCGCGCTGCCCCTGGCCTTCATCACGGCCTGGGAGGGCCTGGTGGACCGCGCCGCGGTCAAGGCCGGCGACAAGGTGCTGATCCAGGGCGGCGCCGGCGGGGTGGGCCACATCGCGATACAGATCGCCCAAGCGTTCGGCGCCCAGGTGTTCGCGACGGGATCGGAGCGCGACCGGGCACTGATCGAACGGCTGGGGGCGACCGCGCTCAGCCGCGAGGCCCCCTCGGAGGGGTATGTCGCCGAGCATACCGGCGGCGCGGGGTTCGATATCGTCTATGACACGGTGGGCGGTGCGGTGCTCGATGCTTCGTTCCAGTCGGTCCGCCGGTTCGGCCACGTTGTGAGCGCCCTGGGCTGGGGCACCCACCTGCTGGCTCCGCTCTCCTTCCGCGCCGCAACCTATTCGGGGGTGTTCACCTTGTTGCCGCTGCTGACGGGTGAGGGCCGGGCGCATCACGGCGAGATCATGCGGCAGGCCACACGGCTCGCCGAGATGGGCAAGATCACGCCGAAGCTCGATCCGCGGCGGTTCACCCTCAAGACCGCCTGTGACGCTTACCGTGCCATCAAGGCACGTGACGCCGACGGCAAGCTCATCGTGGACATCGCCGACACGGAAGCCGGTCTGCGCACCGCTCACGATGCTTTCTGGGCAACTGTCCCAGCCTGAGCAGGCCAGAGAACAAGCGGTCCTCGTCTGTGTCGGGCAATCATGCCCGCCAACCAGGAGACCTCGCCATGCAAGTCGAGTTTCGGTCACAAACGGTCGGCGATGTCGAGGTGTTCTACCGTGCGGCAGGCCCGGCCGATGCGCCGGTCGTGCTGCTCCTGCACGGCTTCCCAACCGCCAGCCACATGTTCCGCGACCTGATCCCGCACCTCGCCGGACAGTATCGCCTGATCGCGCCGGACCTGCCAGGCTTCGGCAACACGGTGGCGCCGCCGCGTGGGACGTTCAGCTACAGTTTCGACAACCTTGCCTCGGTGATCGAGGGCTTCACCGAGGCGCTGCGGCTCGAACGCTACGCGCTCTACATCTTCGATTACGGCTCGCCGGTCGGGCTTCGCTTGGCGATGGCGCATCCCGAACAGGTGGCTGCCATCATCAGCCAGAACGGCAACGCCTACATCGAAGGGCTTAGCGACGCCTGGGCGCCTTGGCGCGCCTACTGGGCCTCGCCGACGGCCGGGAACCGCGAGGCGTGCCGCGCGTCGCTGACGCCCGACGCGATCCGGACCGGGCAGTACCTGCACGGCGCCGACGCCGGGCTTGTCTCGCCGGACGGCTATACGCTGGACATCGCCTACATGGCGCGTCCCGGCGCCGAGGACATCCAGCTCGACCTGATCCTCGACTACGCCGGCAACCTGGCGCTCTACCCCGCCTTTCAAGCCTACTTCCGCGCGCACCGGCCGCCGCTGCTGGCGATCTGGGGACGCAACGACCCGCATTTCCTGCCCGCCGGGGCGCTCGCCTACCGCCGCGACCTACGGGATGCGGAGGTCATCTTCCTGGACACCGGGCACTTCGCGCTGGAGACGCACGCGGCCGAGGTGGGCGCGGCCATGCGCCGCTTCCTGGCGCCCCGAAGTGTCGCAGCGGCACAGACGCCCAACCAGAGGATAGCTGCGTCGCATCTGCCTGTTGGAGAGGCCGCATGAACGATATGCCGGATCTCGGCCTGGTTGGGGCTGTCAGCCCGTTTGCCGGACGTGTGCCAGTCCAGGTGACCGTCAACGGTGTGCGGCATGCGTTCGAGCTGGAGCCGCGGGTGACGCTGCTCGATCTGCTGCGGGAGCGGCTGCGGCTCACCGGCGCCAAGAAGGGCTGCAACCGCGGCGAGTGCGGCACCTGCACCGTGCTGCTGGACGGGCTGCGGGTGAACGCCTGCCTGGTGCTCGCGGCCACCGTTGACGGGAGGCAGGTGACGACCGTGGAAGGATTGGCGGATGGCGGCCGGCTGCATCCCGTCCAGCAGGCGTTCATCGAGCACGACGCCTTCCAGTGCGGCTTCTGCACCCCTGGCCAGATCATGTCTGCGGTGGGCTGCATCGCCGAGGGCCATGCCGGGTCGGATGCCGAAATCCGCGAGTGGATGAGCGGCAACCTGTGCCGCTGCTCGGCCTATCCGCAGATCGCCGCCGCCGTGGCGGCTGCCGCGAAGGGGATCGGCTGATGCGCGGCTTCACCTACGCCCGCGCCGCTTCGCGCTCCGAGGCGCTCGTCCTGGCGGCGATGCCAGGCACCATGATGCTGGCTGGGGGGACGGAACTGCTCAACTGGATGCGCATCGGCATCGCCGATCCGGCCCAGGTGCTGGACATCGGCCGGGTGCCGGAACTCGACGGGATCGAGGCGTTGCCGGATGGCGGCCTGCGGATCGGTGCGCTCGCGCGGCTCAACGACGTGGCGCGGCATGACGCCGTCCGCACCCGCTATCCCGTGCTGTCCACGTCCCTCCTGAAGGCGGCGTCGGCGCAACTTCGCAACCTCGCCACGATCGGCGGCAACCTGGTGCAGCGGGTGCGCTGCCCCTACTTCCGCGCCGAGGAGCCGACGCCGTGCAACAAGCGCGTGCCGCACTCCGGCTGCGCGGCGCTGCACGGCCTGAACGAGAAGCACGCGATCTTCGGCTGGACCGAGCATTGCGTGGCCGTGCAGCCCTCCGATCCCGCCGTGGCCCTCGCGGCGCTGGATGCGGTGATCGTGACGGAACACGCTGACGGCACGCGCCGCGTCCCGTCGCGGGACTTCCACGTCCTGCCGGATACGGACCCGGCGGCGCACAACGTCCTGCGGCATGGCGAGCTGATCACCGCAATCGAGCTTGGGGCGCCGGCGCCGAAATCGGCCTACCTCAAGGTCCGCGAGCGGGAAAGCTACGAGTACGCGACGGTTTCCGCGGCCGTGGCGCTCGACCTCGACGGCGAGGTGATCCGGCGCGCGCGCGTGGCGCTGGGTTCGGTTGCGATGCGGCCCTGGCGCCTTGACGAGGCAGAACGGCGGCTGGCCGGCCAGAGGTTGGACTCCCCGGCGGTTGCGGACGCGGTGCGTGCCGGCTTCGCCGACGCGCGGCCGCTCTCCGGCAACGCCTACAAGGTGACGCTCGCACGCAATGCCGTGCTGCGGGCGATTGAACTCGCAGCGGAGGCATGATGAGCCATCTCGGCCAACCGATCACCCGCTTCGACGGCCCGGCCAAGGTCACGGGCACTGCGCGTTTCGCCGGCGACCAGACCCTGCCGGGCCAGCTCTACGCAGTCTTCGTCGGTGCCACCGTCCCGGCCGGGCAGGTGACGGCCATCGACGCCGGACGGGCCTTGGACATGCCGGACGTTGTCCATGTGCTGACCCCGGCAGATATGCCGCGCGTCCATCCGGCGCTCGACGGGATCAGCGTGCCGCCGCTTGCCACCCGCTTCCTGCCCATGCAGACGGACGAGATCGTCCATGAAGGGCAGGCTGTGGCGATCGTCCTGGCAGACAGCCTGGAAGCGGCGGAGGCCGGGGCAGGCGCCGTGCGCGTCAGCTATCGCCGGACCGCATTCACGGACCCGGAAACCGCGCCCGCAGAGGCGGTAAATCCGGATAAGGGAGGCTACTCCAAGTCGGGGCCGCTGGATTTCCGCAAGGGTGACGCCGGCGCGGCGATTGCTGGCGCACCGGTCCAGGCCGGCGGCGATTATAGCCAGCCCTCACGTCACGCCAACCCGATGGAGCCGTCCGCCATCCTCGCGGCATGGGAGGGCGACAGGCTGACCGTTTACGATGCCGTGCAGCACCTGCCGGCGGTCCAGGCTGCGCTTGCCGCCGCATTCGGGATCGAGGCATCGCAGGTCCGGGTCGTGTCCCCGCACACCGGCGGCGGCTTCGGCGTCAAGGCGTTCGTCTGGCCCCACGAAATCCTTGCGAGCATGGCGGCCAAAGTGGTGCGGCGTCCGGTCAAGCTGGTGCTCAGCCGGCAGCAGATGTACGCCATGGTCGGCCCGCAGCCGCAGATGACCCAGGAGGTGCGGCTCGGCACGTCGCCGGAGGGCAAGCTGCTCGGCATCCGCCATGATGTCGCCAACGTCACCGGCGTCACCGACGACTACGTCGAGTTCGGCTCCGCGCCGGCCCGGTCCTTCTATGCCTGCAACGACATCGCGACCAGCCAGTCCGTCCGGCGCGGCCACATGACGCTGCCGACCTTCATGCGCTCGCCCTGGGATGGGCCTGGCTCCTTCGCGCTCGGCTCGGCGATGGACGAGCTGGCCCGGGCGCTGAACGTGGACCCGCTCGACCTGCGCCTCGCCAACTACGCCGAGACGGACCCGGAGAGCGGCAAGCCCTGGTCGTCGAAGATGCTGCGCGAAGCCTACGAGGAAGGGTCGCGCCGCTTCGGCTGGCGTGCAAGGCCGAAGGGCGGCACGCGCGACGGCCATTGGCGCATCGGCTGCGGCATGGCCGATTGCAGCCAGGGGCAGGCGCGCTTCCGCAGCACGGCACGGGTGCGGCTGCTCGCCAACGGCACGGCAGGAATCGAGTCCAGCTTCTGCGACATCGGCACCGGCGTGGGGACGGTGCTCCCGCAGGTAGCGGCGGCCGTGCTGGGGCTGGAGCCGCAACAGATACGAGTGCGCTCCGGCGACACTGACCTGCCGTACTCCGGCCCGACCTATGGCTCAGGCACGACCATCAGCACTGGGGCGGCGGTGCAACGCGCCTCGGAAGGCTTGCGCGCGAGCCTCGCCCGCATGGCGGGGTGGCCCGTGCAGGACGTGACGATGCGGGACGGCCGGATTCTGCGCGGCAACGACTCCCGCAGCGTTCGCGACCTGCTTGGGGAAGCAGGGCTGACGGAACTGGTATCCGACGGCGCGTTCGACCTGCCAAACGGGGCGCAGGTGGACATGGGCGCCCCGGAATGTCCGGCCAGGACCTTCGGGGTCATTTTTGTCGAGGTCGGCGTGGACCCGGATCTCGGCCTGTTGCGGCTGCGCCGGGCCACCGGGATCTACAGCGCCGGCCGCATCATCAACCCGATGACGGCACGCTCGCAGATGATCGGCGGCATCGTCTGGGGCTGGGGCATGGCGGCGATGGAGACGAGCCGCTACGAGCCGACGCTCGGCCGCTGGCTCGCCAAGGACCTGGCCGGCGTGGCGATCCCGGTGAACGCCGACATCCCTCCCGGGATCGAGGTCGATTTTGTTGACGAGTTCGACGAGAAGGCGGGGCCGACCGGCGCCAAGGGGATCGGAGAACTTGGTGCGACGGGCGTCGCGGCTGCCGTCGCGAATGCGGTCTTTGATGCCATTGGGCTGCGCGTGCGCGACCTGCCGATCACGCCGGACAAGCTGCTGCGAGGTCACCAATGAGCAATTCGTTGACCAGCACCGGCCGCGACGACGCGCACATGCCGGAAACAGGCGATCCGGAGAAGGGCGTGGCGAGCAGGGCCGATCCAGGCATCGTCGAGCATGCAAGCCCGCTCGGCTTCGACGCCACGCTTGACCGCCTTGCCAAGGCGATCGAACGCGCGGGGCTGACGATCTTTGCCCAGATCGACCATGCAGCCGGTGCATGGGATGCTGGCCTGGCCATGCCGCCAACGGTCGTGCTGACCTACGGCAACGCCAAGGGCGGAACCTCGGTCATGCTCGCAGCGCCCCAGGCGGCGCTCGATCTGCCGTTGCGGGTGCTCGTGCGCGAAGACGCTGACGGGCGCACCCTGGTGGCATTCCACCCGATCGCGCCGACGATGCTGGCCGCCGGCGTTCCCGAGGCCCTGGCGAACCGGCTGGAGCCGGCGCAACGCCTGTTGATCGAAGGGCTTCAATCATGAGCGGCATCTCGGTGGCAACCGCGCCAGCCCGGCAACGGTTCGACTACCTGCCGGTCGGCCTGTTCGGCTCCGTCATGGGCCTGACCGGGCTGTCCGTCGCCTGGCGGCTCGCACAGGCCCGGTATGACGCCCCGGAGTGGGCGGCGGACGCGATCGGCATCGCCGCGGTCACGTCGTTCGTTCTGCTGGCGCTTGGCTATGCGGTGAAGCTCATGACTGCGCCGGCCGCCGTCGGCACCGAGTTCCGCCATCCCATCGCCGGTAACCTGTTCGGCACGGTCCTGATTAGCCTGCTCCTGCTGCCGATCATTCTGGTGCCGGTAAGCTTGCTGCTCGCGCAGGTGGTGTGGGGCGCCGGCGCGGTCGGCATGGTGGCGTTCGCCTGGATGATCGTCAGCCGCTGGATGAGCGACCGGCAGCAGGTCGCACATGCGACGCCGGCCTGGATCGTCCCGGTGGTCGGCCTGCTCGACGTGCCCCTGGCCGTGCCGTCGCTCGGCCTGCCGCCGATGCACGGCGTCATGGTCCTGGGCTTGGCTGTGGGCCTGTTCTTCGCGGTGCCGCTGTTCACGCTGATCTTTTCGCGCCTGGTGTTCGAGCCGCCGATGCCGGACGCACTGCAGCCGACGCTGCTGATTCTGGTGGCGCCCTTCGCAGTCGGCTTCTCCACCTACGTCGCAACGACGGGCCAGATCGACCTGTTCGGGGAGGCGCTCTACGTCCTGACGCTGTTCATGCTCGCGGTGCTCTTGGGCCGGCTCCGTAATTTGCCGAGTTGCTGTCCGTTCCGGGTCTCGTGGTGGGCGGTCAGCTTCCCGCTTGCGGCCTCCGCCATCGCGGCGCTGCGCTTTGCGGCGGCCGAGCCTGGGTTCGTCAGCGACGCGATCGCACTGACGCTGCTGGCGCTGGCGACGCTGACCATCGCCGGGCTGTTCGTCCGCACCCTGGCCGGGATCGCGCGGGGCGAGTTGCGCGCCTTGAGCGCCTGATCGGCAGGCCTCGCCACCGTCAGCTGTCTGAGGGGACGGGGATGATGAGTCGTAGTCGTGAACCAGGAGACATGTCATGTGCGAAGCCTGCCTGATCGAAGACCTGTCCCGGCGCGGCCTGTTGCACGGCACCGCTGGCGCGGGGCTGGCCGCCTGGCTGGGCGCGCGACCCGTCGGGGCGCTCGCCGCCGAGCCAGTGGCGCCGGACGTGGCCGCTACAGCAGAACCGGACGAGGTCGCGCCCGGCGTGTTCTTCCTCATGGGGGAGACACGCTACTTCCAGGATGGGACGCAATCCGGGGCGGCCGGCGCGATCCGCAGCCTGATGTGCAACAACGGATGGGTGGTGCTCGGCGACCATGTGCTGATCATCGACGCCAACATGCCCGCACGCGCCGACGCGCTGCTCGCTGCCGTGCGGCGCACGACGGACAAGCCGGTCCGATACCTGTTCAACACGCACCACCATGGCGACCATGTCTATGGCAACCGCGTGGTCGCAGGGCGCACAGGCGCGGCTGTGGTGGCCTATTCCGGCATGGCCGAGGAGCTGCGGCGCTACGAGACCGGCGCCTTCGGCGGCCCGCCAGGCCGCTGGGAGCAGGTTGCCAAGCTCCGGCCGGACGTGGCGGCTGCGCCAGTGATGGCGCCGACGCAGACCTTCGAACGAGCACTGGTGCTGGATGGCGGGAATGGGCGCCGCGTCGAGCTGCTGCACCCTGGTCTTGGGCATACCCGCGGCGACGCGGTTGCCTGGCTGCCGAACGAGCGCGTGCTGTTCACCGGCGACCTGGCCTCCAACGGCCCGTTCAACATCGTCCGCGATGCGGAGATGGCGCCGTGGGTGGACACGCTCGCCGCCTTGCAGGCGCTCGATCCCCTGATTGTTTGTCCAGGTCACGGCCCGCGCGGCAACGCAACGCTCCTTGCCGACCAGCGAGGGTTCTTCGTGGCCCTGCACAGGGAGGTCAGCGGCCGCATGGAACGGGGCCAGTCGCTGGATGACCTTCTTGGCGACCTGGAGGTGATCCGTGCGTCGCTGCTCGCCGATCCGGAGGCGGCCGGCCATGTCATTCCGCGCAAGGCCGACCTGTCCGTCCTGTCGCTTCGTGCGCAGGTCGAGCGCACCCACGACCAGATGCGGACGTGACCGCCCCATGTTTCAAGAAGGCTGCTCTGGCCGACCGCACCCCCGTGCAGCCCTCCAAGTCGGGGGCCTCGCACGCAGCGCCGACGCAAGCTGCTCCCGGTCAGCCACGGCTTGAGTGCAGAGGAGTGAGATGATGCCAGACACAGTGTCGCACATTGCTGGAACGCCCGAGATCGTGCTGGCCTTCGGGGAGGCGCCGATCTTCCGGCCGGGCGATCCGGTCAGGGTCTCGACCCGCTCTCCGGTCGGCCACTACCGCGTGCCCCTCTATTTGCGCGGCAAGGCCGGCTCGGTGGAAGCGGTCATCAAGCCCGCCGGCATCGACAACGAGGAGGAAGGCTACGGCCGCAACGCCGGCGCAAGGCTGCACTACTACCGCGTCGCCTTTCCCATGACCGAGGTTTGGCCGGCCTATGCAGGCTCCTCGGATGATGGGTTGCACATCGAAGTTTTCGAGACCTGGCTGGAAAGGACCTGAAGCATGAGCGCGCGCGCAGGACACCACGACCATGACCACGGGCAACCGCACGCCGAAGTCAGCCAATCCGGCCGCCCCGGATACTACGACATCATGGAGACCGCTGTCCGGGAGCTTCTCATCGAGCGGCGCCTGTTTGGCGCGGACGAGATCCGCCGCCAGATCGAGGTGTTGGACTCGCGCACGCCCGCCCTCGGCGCGAAAGTCGTGGCGCGTGACGTGACCCCCTAGAAGTGGCCCGCCGGAGGTGAGACTTCGGTGTGAACACGGAAGGGACTGCGATGGCGCGCAAGCATCACAAGCCGGAGGAGATCGTTGCCAAGTTGCG
>JAABUM010001988.1_pt1 | contig 28936 bp, 25 predicted proteins | sample 5559161 | NCBI WGS metagenome assembly JAABUM01 (sample SAMN10711868, study PRJNA513369) | rock metagenome | isolation source: Antarctica rocks | place: Antarctica: Victoria Land, Siegfried Peak nord
TGGCCAACACCGCCCACTTCGACCCGGCGGCGACAACGCACCCCTCGGGGACGTCGGTATCCGCGATGTTCGTCCGATACGCACGAGGTCGTGATTCTCTGCCACGCGGGCGAGGCGATCATGCATCACGTTCTGCTCGCGTTTCATAGCTACAGTGCGGCGAGGGCTGGGTGCTGGTGCAAAGGAGTTCGTAGGGAGGTTGACGGTATTGATTCGTGGACAGAACCACAACCACGTCCACGGATGTGACGAGACAACGTCGGTCGAGCGAGCGCTGACCCGTCAGATCAGAGGGGTGCCGAAGCGGCCGTTGTGGAAGACCTGGCCCCGCGGACGGCGCGCCCTAGTGCGGGTGCTTCCACTGGGACGGTCCTGGGTCGGATAGCCCAGGGCGATGACCCCGACCAGGTGATGGGTGGCTGGAACGGCGAACAGTTCGTGGACGACCGCCATCCGGTCGTGAGGGACGCCGAAGAACAGCCCACCCAGCCCTTCGTCGACGGCGCCGAGCAACATCAGCATCGCCGCCATCCCGGTGTCGACATCCCAGTACGGCACCGGCCAGTGATCCTCGCTGCGGTCGGGCCAGGGCTTGTCAGCTTCGGCGTACCTGTCCAGGTACCGCTCCTTGTCCGAGCAACACAGAACCAGGACCGGCGCACTCGATACCCCGCGCAGCCAGGTGTCACCAGGTGAATCCGGATCGGTCGTAGCAGCCCAGTACGCCGACCGGTCCACCGCAGAGCGCACCACGACGAAGTCCCAGCCCTGGCTGAATCCCGCACTGGGTGCCCGGACCGCCAACTCCAGGACGCGGGAGAGCGCCGCCGAAGGCACGGGCCGTGCCGGGTCGAAGCGGCGCACCATGCGCCGCCGCATGATGGCTTCGCGAAGTTCCACCGGGTCTCAGTTCGCAGAGTCCGATGCAGCCTTGAAGTCCGGGAAGTCGGACTCCCAGAACTCCATCGGTCCCGACCGGCTGTCCACCGAACCGTCGCTCTGCTGTTCGCGCTCGCGCGCTCGCAACTCCACTCGGCGAATCTTTCCCGAGATGGTCTTGGGCAGGTCCGCGAACTCCAGGCGCCGGATCCGCTTGTACGCCGCAAGGTGTTCGCGGCAGTACACCAGGATGTCGTGCGCCGTTTGCGCGTTCGGTTCGTGACCGTCGGCGAGGACAACGAAAGCCTTCGGCACCGACAACCGCGTCGGGTCGGGCGAGGGCACGACGGCCGCCTCGGCCACAGCCGGGTGCTCGATCAGTACCGACTCCAGCTCGAACGGCGAGATGCGGTAGTCAGAGGCTTTGAAGACATCATCGGAGCGCCCGACGTAGGTGACATAGCCGTCTTCGTCACGTACCGCTACGTCGCCGGTGTGGTAGACCCCGCCCCGCATGGCGTCCGCAGTGCGGTCTTCGTCGCCGTCATAGCCGACCATCAACCCGACAGGGCGCCCCAACGGGCCGGAGAGCCGCAGACAGATCTCGCCCTCTTCGTTCCCGGTCTCCTCACCGGACAACGGATCGACCAGCACCACGTCGTAACCCGGTAGCACCCGCCCCATCGACCCGGGCACGACGCGTTGACCGGGGGTGTTGCCGATCTGCGCGGTTGTCTCGGTCTGTCCGAAACCGTCCCGGACCGTGATGCCGAGCGCCGTGCGCACCTGCTCGATCACCTCGGGATTCAACGGTTCGCCCGCGCCCACCATTTCCCGCAGGGACAGTCGGTCGCGCCACGACGCCAGATCGGTCTGCACCATCATCCGGTACACCGTCGGCGGCGCACAGAATGTCGTGGCCCGTTCCTGCGCCAGCGTGCGCAGGAGTCCCTGGGCGTCGAACCGTGGCTGGTTGACCATCAGTACGGTGGCGCCCGCGTTCCAGGGCGCGAACACGCAGCTCCACGCGTGTTTGGCCCAGCCGGGTGAGCTGACGTTGACGTGAACGTCACCCGGTTGTAAGCCGATCCAGTACATGGTCGACAGGTGCCCCACCGGGTAGGACGCGTGGGTGTGGGTGACCAGCTTGGGCGCTGCTGTGGTCCCGGAGGTGAAGTAGACGAGCATCGGGTCGTGCGCGCCGGTCTGCGCTGCTGGTGCTGTGCCGGTGTGGGTGATACTGCCCGAGTAGGACAGCCACCCGCTGGCAGCCTCTTCTCCGACCGCGATCCGGGTGAAATCTCCAGGGACGGTTTCGAAGGCCCTGGTGGACGTCGTCGTCACGATCGCGTGCCTGACTGCGCCTCGTGTGATCCGATCGCGCAGATCGGCCGAGGTCAGCAGCGTCGTGGCGGGAATCGTGACGGCGCCGAGTCGGATGCACGCCAGGAGGCTCTCCCACAGTTCCACTTGATTTCCGAGCATCAGCAGGACGCGGTCCCCGGCCTGGACGCCGTTGTCGGCGAGCCAGCCAGCTACCTGTTGGGATCGCGCGGACAGCTGTGCGTAGGTGCAACTGGTGCGCCGATCCGACTGTGGGTCCGTGCCCTGATCGATGATGGTCAGGGCGGGGCGGTCACGTGAGTCGACGTCGGTGGCGATCAGGTCGAACCAGTCGGTAGCCCAGTTGAAGTGCTCCAGCAGTGGCGCCGAGTATCCGGCCAGTGCCGTGTCGTAATCGGTGCGGTGGGCTTGCAGGTGATCTCGTGCAGTGCGAAAGTCATCTGCGGGCTTCGCGGTAACGTGCTGGTTCGTCGGCATAGTCGAATGTAACGAACGTCACAGACGGTGCGTAGTTGCGCGTGCCAACCGTTCGGGTGCGTGCGGCGTCACAGGGGTATGTCCACCATCTCCCTACTGGCACCGGCCCGGCGTCTGGATGGCTCGGCCAACAGGGAGGAATGCCGGACGGTGGCTGGTGGGCAGGCGGCGACTGACGTTGATGTGCGCGAGGTGTACGACGCCCATTTCGGTCGTCTGGTGGGTTGGGCGACCTCGTTGGTGGGTGACCGCGACCTCGCACACGACTTCGTGACCGAAGCCTTCATCCGCCTGATCGGGCACTGGGCCGACGTTTCCGAGCCGCGCCCATGGCTCTACACCACCGTCGCAAATCAAGTGCGCGACCACTGGCGCAAACGCGGTCGCGAATCAGCGGCGTACGACAAATACGCTGCCGGTCGACCGGTCGACCTCGACGTGGCGGCGCCCGAGCCGGATGCCGCGACCCGGATGACGGTGCAGAACGCGGTGGAGTCCCTCCCCGCTCGACTACGGATGACGGTTCTGTTGCACTATTACGCCGACTTATCGGTAGCTCAGGTCGCCCGACAACTGGGTAAGTCCGAGGGCACGATCAAGCGGGATCTCTACGACGGCCGCAAGCTTCTGGCGGCGCATTTGAAGGACGTTCGATGACCTCCCGCGACGAGTTCGCTGCGACGCCGCAGCCCGACGACGACGTCGAACCGGCATACGAGGACGACCCCGTCGCCCAGTTCTTCAGCGCCCACCGAGCAGCCGTCCATGTCGAGGGTGCCGACGATCTGGACTGGGCGCGGATCGCTCGCGCCTCGCGCACCCGCGGTCCGCGCAATTTCCTGAAGGGGGCCGTCGTCGCAGCCGCCGTGGCGGTGATCGCTGGTTTCGGCGTCTGGACGGTGCAGAGCCCGCTCGGGCAGTCCCCGGTCGAGGCCGCAGCGTCCCGATCTTCGGTCGCGGCCACGCGTGGCTCCCAGTCCCAGCCCGGCAGCACATCGGGTCCGCAGGTACCGACGGCGGTACCCGCCCAGTTCGTCACGTGGTCGCTGACCAATGCCGGCCACCGGACCGTCTACAACCTGGGTGCCGGCACCTGCGGCAACTCGACCTGTCCGGTGCTGTTGCGAACGCAGGACAACGGCATGAGCTGGTCGTCGGTGCACATCTTCGGTCGGAGTGCCGCCGCGGCGCACGTGCAGCCTGGATCGGGTCGGATCAACGCCCCGGGGCAGCTGCGCGATGTCCGATTCATGACCGCAACCGTCGGCTACGTCTTCGGTGGTGACCTCTGGGTGACCAGGGACGCCGGGGCCAGCTTCTCTCGCGTGCAGCACCCGGGGCGCACTGTCCTGGATGTGGTCGCCGATCGGGGCAACGTGCTCATCGTCACGGGCGAGCAGTGCACCACGAGCAGCTGCTCCGGCTCGGTCAGCGTGACCAAGATGGACTTGTCGGACAACACCGTGCCCACGCAGGGCGTGACGACTTCCTACCTCTCTACCCCGATCAACTCGGCGCGGCTCGTGGTCAAGGACGGGAGCGGGTATCTCACGATGACGGGGGCCGCAGATGGTGTACCTCTGACGCCCCTACCGGTCAAGGATGGGGCCCTGGGGGAAGGGAAGGGGTTGAATATCACTGCCTGTGGTGGCCAACCGCTTCAGTCTCTGACTCCTTCCCTGGCCACCAGCCACCACCTCCTCGGATTGTGTGCGCCGGTCGAAAATGGTTCGCGGACCTCGTACACGCTGGTCAAGAGCACCGACGACGGTTCGAACTGGTCCCGCGTATCCACGGGCGCGGTTCAGATGCCGACCGGCGCGCGTACCTACCTCGCTGCCATCGACGACACCCGAATGGCGGTGGGAGCGGCCGGCGCGGGCGGGGCTGCGCTCGCGTCTGGTGGCGCGTTGGTGGTCTCCACTGACGGCGGCGCGAGCTTCGCTGCCAAGGACGCCCCGCTCACCCTTCCAGCCAGCGGGGTCGACTGGCTGGCGAGTCCCGGCGGAAGTCAGTACTACGCGGTTTCTCTCACCAGTTCCGGCTACTGGTGGTCCAAGGACTATGGCGACACATGGACGTTGGTCGACCCGACGCGCTGACGTGGGAGGGTGTTTGAGTGAGCGACGCGACAGCACCGCCAGCAGCACAATCTGACTACCCGAAGCACTGGGAAGCAGATGTGGTGCTGCGCGACGGCTCTATCGGGCACGTACGCCCCGTGCGCCCCAGTGACGCCACGCTCATTCAACAGTTCCACGAGCGCCAGTCCAAAGAATCGATCTACCTTCGGTTCTTCGCGCCGCTTCCGCGCCTGTCCGACAAGGACGCGTACCGGTTCGCCAACGTCGATTACCGCGAGCGGGTGGCGTTGGTGATGGAAGCTGACGATCGGATGGTCGGCATTGCCCGGTACGACCGGGTGAGCGAGTCACCACCGCGGGCCGAGGTCGCCTTCAACGTTAGTGACGACTTCCAGGGCCGCGGGGTCGGGTCGGTCATGCTGGAGCACCTGGTGGCCATCGGTCAGGAGGGAGACGTGCAGGAGTTCACCGCCGACGTGCTTCCGCAGAACCGAAAGATGCTCGCTGTCTTCTCCGATGCCGGTTTCGAGGTGAGTCGGCACTTCGACGACGGCGTCGTTGCTCTCTCGTTCCGGATCGCTGCTACCGCTCGCAGCCGCGAGGTCCTGGAAGCCCGAGAACACCGTTCGGAGTCGCGCAGTGTTGCAGCGCTGCTCACACCGCAGAGCGTGGCCGTGGTCGGTGTGGGCTCCTCACCGTCCTCCGTGGGTCGGGTGGTCTACGAACGATTGACAGGGCAGGGATTCAGTGGGACCACGTATCCGGTCAACCTGCACCCTCACGTGGAAGTTGACAGTCCGGTGTATGCGAAGGTGACCGATCTTCCGGGACCGGTCGACCTTGCCGTCATCGCGGTGCCCGCTCGCGCCGTCGTCGACGTCGCCCGGGACTGTGCGGCTCATCGGGTCAAGGCTCTGGTCGTGCTGTCTGCTGGGTTTGCCGAAAGCGGCGCCGAGGGTGGGCGGCGGCAACGGGACCTGCTGCGCGTGGCCCGACGAGGGGGAATGCGGGTCGTTGGCCCCAACTCCTTCGGGATCATCAACACCCGTGACGGGGTGAGTCTCAACGCCTCGGTGTCTTCGGCGATGCCCGACGCAGGAGGTTTCGGACTCTTCGCTCAGAGCGGGGTTCTCGGGGTCTCGGTGCTCGATTCAGCGACGCGGCGGGGCCTCGGGATCAGTGACTTCGTCTCGGCCGGAAACCGGATCGATGTCTCTGGTAACGACATCATGCAGTTCTGGATCGACGACGAGTCCACCAGGGCCGCCGGGCTCTACCTCGAGTCGATGGGCAACCCGCGCAAATTCTCCCGGATCTCGCGTCGGCTCGCGCAGGCCAAGCCCGTCATCGTGATCAAGTCCGGCACCTCGCGGTACAGCGGTTCGCTGGGCCATCGGGTGCGCGGGACCACTATTGACCCGGAGGCGTTCGCCCAGATGCTGCGGCAGTCGGGCGTGATCCGCGTCGAGAACGTGCACCAGCTGCTGGACGTGGCGCAGCTCGTCGTCGATCAACCCGTCCCGCGTGGCGCGCAGACCGCGGTCGTCGGCAACGCGGCCGCACTGGGCGCACTTGCTGCCGACAGCGCTGTCAGCTGGGGACTGCAGATCGTGCATGGACCGGTGAATGTGCCTCCAGGCGCCGCTGCCGAGCGGATCGACCACGTGCTGCAGACGGCGTTCGCCGATGCGCACGTACACAGCGTGATCGCGAACTTCATGTACCTGGACCTCGCCGCCAGCATTTCCGCCGCGAAAGCCCTGGCCCGGGCAGCCGCCCGGCATGACAAGCCCTGCGTTGCCACCTTCGCGAGTATTCACGAAGTACGCGCGGCGCTGGCAGGGGAGCGGCGTGCGATGGCAGTGGATCACGCTGCGCTGGCGACCTACAGCACGCCGGAGGACGGGGTGCGTGCACTGGCTTCAGCTACCCGGTACGGGCAGTGGCTGGCTACTGATCACGGCGAATTGGTCAACCCCGAGGGCATCGATCGCGGGTGCGCGGGAGCGGTGCTGGATCGGATTCTGCTGGAGTGTCCCAAGGGTCGGGCACTGCAGCCGGATGAAGTCGCCGAGTTTCTCGAGGCCTACGGGGTGCAGGTCTGGCGCAGGGTGCCGGTCCATTCCCCGACTGAAGCCGCTGATGCCGCCGACCAGCTCGGGTATCCGATCGTCGTCAAGTCGACGTCGCCGCTCGCGAGCAGTCAGCCGGTGGCGGGCGTGCGCCTTGACCTGCACACCCGCGATGCGGTCAGCGAGGCCTACACCACCCTGGATGACCGTCTGAGGCCGCTGGATGCGAACCAGATGGTCGTTCAGCAGATGGCGACCCCTGGAATCCCGTGTGTCGTCTCGTCGGTGGAAGACCCCCTTTTCGGACCGGTCGTCAGTTTCGGGCTGGCCGGTCCACCCCGGGAGGTGATGGGGGACGTCGGGTATGCGGTGCCACCGCTGCGCACCGGTGATGTGCGGGATCTCATCGGCTCCGTGCGCGCTGCGCCGCTCCTGCACGGCCACGGCGGGCGCCGTCCGGTTGATCACGATGCGCTCGAGGGTCTTGTCGGGCGGGTATCGATGATCGCCGAGCACTTCCCCGAAGTCGCATCGCTGGAACTGAACCCGGTCAACAGTCACGAGAACGGCGTGGAGGTTTTGGGGGCGACGATGATCGTGGCACCCAGGCCGTTGCGTACCGACCGTGGGCGGCGCGCGCTGTCCTGACTGGCCACGCCTGGCGCATTGGGTGAGAGGATGCCGCAATGTCCTATGCCAGTCCCCGCAGCGAGGCGCTGCCGCACGCTCTGCTGTCCGATATCGAAGCCTCCGGGTACTACCCGTCCCTGGTCAGCGATGTCGTCGCTACGGCGTTGGGCGACGACACGGTTGTCTCACACCTCGTACATGCCGAGACCACCTTCGACAGTGAGACCGTCCGCCGCCATGTCACCGTCCTGATCCTGGCTCCGCACCGTCTTGTCGTGGTGCACGCCGACGATCACGCGCCGTCGGTGGACACCCCGGCTGAGCATTCGGGGGCTGTTGCGACAGCGACATCGGAGACGATCCCGCTGGGCCGGGTGCGCGGAGTGATGCTGGCGCACGTGGTCTCCACGCCGGAGTCCTACCGGCCCGGCAGTCTGGGGCGCGAGATTTCCTTGAAGCTGGGCTGGGGCACGGTGTCGACGATCGACATCATGCCCGCGCAGTGCGCCGACCCCCAGTGCGATGCCGACCATGGCTACGAGGGCACCATCGGGGACGACGACATCACGCTGCGCATCGCCGCTGAGGTCGACGGCGACGACACCCTTGCTCAGGCAAAGCAGTTCGCTGCCACGCTGTCCCGGTGCATCGGCGCGCCCTCCCGGTGACGTTTCCCGGACTGATCCGCCCCCGCTACGACGTCCGCGGTCTCGCCGGAGTACTGCCCCGGGTCGCCGCCTCCTTGGGCGTTCGACTGGCCGACTCGCTGCCTGGGCACCTGCTACCGCCTGCGCGGCGGGCCGTGGTCGTTCTCGTCGACGGATTGGGCTGGGATCAGCTGCGAGCCCGAGCCGGACACGCGCCATTCCTGCGCCGCGCCCTGGCCGGAACGGCTCACCTCGCCGAGTCACTGACTGCAGGTTTCCCATCGACCACCGCGACCAGCATGGGCGGCTTCGGTACCGGGCGGGGTCCAGGTGGTCACGGACTGGTCGGGTATCAGCTGCGGATACCCGGGGAAAGTCGGGTGTTCAACGAACTGACGTGGCAGGGCGGCCCCGACCCGCTTGAATGGCAGCCGGATTCGACAGTTTTCGAGCGAGTCGGTGCAGCAGGCGTGCACGTCACGATGGTGGGGCCCGCGCACTTCGACGGTTCGGGCCTGACGAGCGCAGCGCTGCGCGGTGCGCGCTTCAAGGGGGCGCAGGAACTGTCGGACAGGGTGGACGCCTCGGTTGCTGCGCTGCAGGCGGCGCCCCCGAAGGACGCGGCGTTGGTGTATCTCTACTGGGGCGAAGTCGACAAAGCCGGCCACGTGCATGGCTGCGACTCCTGGCAGTGGGGCGACGAGGTCGAACTCCTCGACCGCCAACTCGGCCGGCTGTACGCCGCACTGCCAAAAGGCACTTCACTGTCCATTACGGCTGACCACGGCATGGTAGACATCCCCGCCGACGCCCGCCTCGACGTCGCGCACGAACCTGATCTGCGTGCGGGCGTGCACCTGGTCGGAGGCGAGTTACGCGCGCCCTACGTCTACTGCCGCCCGGGAGCAGACGAGGCCGTGCTGGAGGCGTGGCGCGAACGGCTGAGTGACGCGGCGTGGGTGATGAGCCGCGAGCAGGCCGTGGACGAGGGCCTGTTCGGGCCGGTCCTGGACCGGGTGCTCCCGCGGATCGGCGAGGTCGTCGTCGCGATGAACGCACCATTCGGTGTCTTCGACACCAGGGTGATGACTGCGCGGGTGGCCGATCTGGTGGGCCACCACGGATCACTCACCAGTGCAGAGCAGTTGGTTCCCTTCATCCATTTCGCCCCGAAGTAACTGGCCCGTGGCGCCGTCTAGGCTGCACCGTGGCTGAACTGGTCTTCTTCTCCGGAACAATGGACTGCGGCAAGTCGACTCTTGCGTTGCAGATGGAACACAACCACCAGGCCCGCGGGCACGACGGACTGGTGTTCACCCGCCACGACCGGGCGGGGGAGGCAGTGCTGTCCAGCCGCCTCGGCCTGGCCCGCGCCGCTCTGGAGGTCACCGACAACCTCGACTTCTGGGACGTCGTCGTCGACCACGCCACGCGCGGACGCGATCTGCGTTTTCTGATCTGCGATGAGGCGCAGTTCTACACCGCCGGCCAGGTCGAACAACTTGCCCGGGTGGTCGACGAGATGGACATCGACGTCTACGCCTTCGGCATCACCGCCGATTTCCGTGCTCAGCTGTTTCCTGGGTCGCAGCGGCTGATCGAACTGGCCGATCGGGTCTGCGCCCTGCAAGTCGAGGCACTGTGCTGGTGCGGTCGCACCGCGACACACAACGCGCGGGTGATCGACGGGCAGATGGTCGTCGACGGCGATCAGGTGGCAGTCGGTGACGTCGGCGAGCTGACCGAGCACCTCGACGACGGTCTGGTGGAGTACGAGGTGCTGTGTCGGCGGCATTACATGCGGCGGATGACGGCGTTCGCCGCTCACGCTACCGCGGCGGACCCGTTGCCTTTCGAGTCAGACACCCCGGGCCGGTGTCCGCTTCCGATGGCAGGAGTGGACGGGACCGCCAGCGGGTCAGCGGCAGTCGGGCGTGGCGGCGCCGGTGTCGGAAAGTCCTCCTATCGGGTGGCCCTGTGAGCGAGCCAGGCGCAGGGCGCCGGAAAAACGGGGCTTTCCCGGCTGATCGAAGTGCACGCCTTTCAAACTGCGGGTGATGCGGCAGTCACCGTCGAATTGGCAGGGGCCGTCTTCTTCGCCGGTACCAACTCCGAGGCTCGCGGACACCCCCCGCTCCTCCTCGTCCTGACGATGTTGCCGTTCGCTGTCGTCGCCCCCCTGATGGGCCCCTTTGCTGGATCGGTTCCGGCACGGTCGTCGTCGGGCCATCGGCGCCACGATCCTGTCGGTGCTGCTACCGCCGCGGATCGACTCGAGCGTCCGGGGAGAAGGAGCACCGCTGAACGGGCTCCCAGCGGCCTCAGATTCGGGTCGGCCGGGGCTGTCCCCAGATAGTGCTCGCCCTACCGGCCAACGTCGGACTGCGCTGACTGGCTGGTTTCCTGAGGATCTTCCTGGCGTTCCTAATGCGCGCTCACCCTTCGCAGGGTGAGAGAACCGCAGACCCTGCTGCTCGCGCCGGCGGGGCGCAGCTGCGGGCGGAAACCCGCTCGGCGTACTGATGGCCGTCGTGCTGCGCATCGCACCACCTCGGGTCATCGTCCTGGCCGTGTCGCTGGCCGATGCAGTGGCGACTGTCGTAGCAGCGTCGTTCCTCGATATCCGTACCGCGATCATGGTCGGGTTGGTGGCCGGCCTCGGTCAACAGCTGGGCAAGCTCGCGCGGGACTCCAGCATCCAGAAGACAGTTCCCGAACGCATGCGCACCAGCGTTTTCGGGCGATCTGAGGCGCTGCTGCACCTGTCATGGGTTCATCGGCTGAATCATCGCCGTCACCATCCTCAACGACGCGACGGTGGGGGTGGTGACGGCCGCGGCGGTGTCGGTCAGTTGGGCCGTAGCAGTGCTCGTGGAGCGCATCCGCCGTGATGCGCCTGGTGTCAGTCGCGCCCGCGCCGGCTGCCGAACATGATGTCGTCCCAGCTGGGCACGGCCGGCCGGCCGGATCGCGAACTGCTCTGCCTTCGTGCAGGAACGGGCGACACCGGCGCCTGATCGACCGGCAGAGCCTCGGCAGCGCGTTGATCGCCCGTTGCCTCGACAGTCGTTGCCTCGTCGGTGGCTGCTTCGACTCCGGTTGATACTGGCAGGTCGGCGTCCTGAATACCGGTGTCTGCAGCACCAGTGTCGGCAACGTCGGTGTCTGAAACCGGGTTGTCCGCGTTGTCCGCGTTGTGCTTGGGGGCGGTTTCCTCCTCGGTTGCATCGTGCGCGGACTCTTGCTCGACGCTGCCCGCGTCGCTACCGGCCAGATGGTCACAGGACAACGTCGCCTCCGTGAACAGGTCGACCGTGCCGGTCACCGGATCGTGGCCGAGTTCATCGACTGTCGGACGCTCGGCGCGGTCCTCTTCATGGCGGGTCTGACCCGGCTGTTGGCTCGGGAGGAACTGCTGGCCAGCGTTCGCCGGATCGGGTGCTGCGCTCGATCCATCGATGTCGATCTGCTCCTGATCGACGGGCGTCGGCGACGCCGACTCGACCCGCCCGCCACGGGTGCGGGCCCCGCGGGAGCGACGGTCGCGAGACCGGGCCTGCATGGCCGAGACGAGATCGACCGGTTCGGTGACTCCGCCCTCCGCCTCGACGTCGAACACCTTGACGGGCTTGACGGGCTTGACGGACATGGCCGGGGTCGAGGCGGAGGGGACGGGTCCACCTGAGGCGCGCTCGTCCTCACCCAGCCAACGGGCTTCGTCATCGATCGCGGTGAGAGTCCTGGTGGTCGGCCGGAACTGCCACGAAGCCTCGCGGCCACGGCCGCCGGCACTGAACCGGCACACCACGATCCATCCGCTGCCTGCCGTGCGATAAGCGTCCCAGGCGACGGATTCGGCGGTGACGCCGCGATCGTGCAGACGCCCGGCGACCCGTTGGGCCACGGTCGCGGCTGCGTCCCCGCTGCTCGCCGCAACGGGTAGATCGCGTGCGAGCCCCGCTACGTAACTGCGTTCGGCCTCGATCGGTGCGGCGTAGCGTTCGACCTTCGCAAGTTCCCAGCTGGCCGCAGCGGCAACCTGCTCGGTCGAGTGGCCGGCGCGCAACAGTTCCTGAACGGTGCGCGGGGTCACCAATTCGCCCGGCGGTAAGGCAGGCACCTCGGACGACTGCGCCCGACCCGGTGGCGAAGGCACCTCGGTAAGCACAGGTGCTACGGACTGACCCACGGATGGGTCAGCCGGGTCGGCTGCGCGGCCGACGGTCTGCGAATCGCCGGGTTCCGCCGGGTCGGCGATCTCCGCCCCGGCGGGTTCGGGGGCATCGGCGGAAGCAGTGTCTGCGATCCTCTGCCGTACCCGGTCGTCGACCGGAAGCCGGTAGCGACCACCGTCCTGGTCGACCAGCTGCAGATGGGTGCCGTCGATACCGGTCACCTTCAGGTCGCGCATCCCGTGGTCCTGCCTCTCGGAGAGTCCTGCTGCGCAGGATGTCACGATCAGGTGCGGGTGTCGGCCAGGGCACGCCGACCTCCCGGTCAGCGCCGCACCGGCGGGCACGGGAGACTGGGGTCATGAATTCGCCGATCGCTCACCCCGAACCCCCCGAATCGAGTGAAACTGCATCAGAGTCGGTCCCCGACCCGGTGCAAGCTGGACCTGGCGGTCCAGACGCTCCGGCCGGACTGAGCGACGATGTCGTCGCCGCTGCCACCGAGCCCCTGCCCGCCCCGGGGCCGCACGAGGAGCTCGTCGCGATGCTTCCGTACGACGCGGTCGTGCTGCTGTCGTTCGGTGGTCCCGAGGCGACCGAGGAGGTCATGCCCTTCCTGCGCCGGGTCACCGCCGGGCGGGGCATCCCGGACGAACGACTGGAGTCCGTCGCCCACCACTACTACGACTTCGGGGGTGTCAGCCCGATCAACGACCAGTGCCGCGCTCTGCGCAGCGCGTTGCACGGCGAGTTACGACGTCGCGGTGTCGCTACCCCGGTGCTGTGGGGCAACCGCAACAGCGACCCGTTCCTGACCGACACGCTTCGCGAAGCTTACGACGGTGGGGCGCGCAAGGTGCTGGTGATCACCACGAGCGCGTACTCCTGTTACAGCTCGTGTCGCCAGTACCGCGAGGACATCGCGGCTGCGCAGATCGAACTGGCCGAAGAAGGGCGCGAGTTGGCGGTCGACAAGATCAGGCCGTACGCCTCGCACCCCAGCTTCGGGCGCGCGAACATCCGCCTCGTGACGGACGCGGTCCGTGAGATCGACCAACCTGACGACGACAAGCTGCGTCTCGTCTTCGTGACCCACTCGATTCCCGAGGCTATGGACGACACGTCCGGCCCCGGTGACGGTGAGGGGAACCTCTACGAACACCAGCACGACGAGATCGCGCACGTGGCGATCGACGAGGCCGGCATCACCCTCGACCGCAACCTGCAGGGAGCCCTCGTGTACTGCTCCCGGTCTGGCGCACCGGGTTCACCCTGGCTGGAGCCCGACGTCAACGACCACCTGCGTGACCTGGCCGCCAAGGGCGTCACGGATGTCGTGGTGGCACCGATCGGCTTCATCTCCGACCACATGGAGGTCAAGTACGACCTGGACACCGAGGCCCGCGAGACGGCCGACGAACTCGGTCTGAAGATGGTGCGGGTACCGACCGTCGGGGTCGACCCGGAATTTGTGAGCGGTCTTATCGATCTGGCCGAGGAGCGCGCGGCTCAGGCGCGCGGCGAGCAGGTGGTGCCGCCTGCGTGGCCGGGTGAAGCGCGACCCTCGACGTGTGCGCCAGGATGCTGCCCCAACCTTCGAACAGCGAAGCCGGCAGCATGCGGGAGCGACTGATGGCCACCCACACCCACCACGACACCGGTGGCTCGAACGCCGGCGACCTCGCCGACCTCGAGCGGATCGCGTGCGAACTCGCGGTCCAGGCCGGCCGGCTGATCGTCGATGAGCGGCCGCGCGGATTGGGCGTCGCAGCGACCAAGTCCAGCGACACCGACGTGGTCACCGTGATGGACCAGCGCAGCGAGGCGTTCCTGCACGAGCGGCTCGCAGAGCTCCGCCCACATGACGGGCTCCTGGGTGAGGAGGGCGCCGAACAAAGAGGGACCTCCGGCATCACCTGGGTCGTCGACCCCATCGACGGCACCGTCAACTACCTGTACGAGATCCCCGCGTACGCCGTGTCGATCGCAGCGTGTATCGGTGAGGTTCCGGGCGGGGCCTGGAGCACTGTCGCCGGTGCCGTGTACAACCCGATCACGGGTGAGCTGTTCCACGCCCGGAGCGGGGGAGGGGCGTTTCTGCGACGCGGGGACCACGAGGAGTCGCTGTCGATCAGCACTGAGCGCGAACTGGCCCGATCGTTGACCGGTACCGGATTCGGGTACGACGCCGAGTGGCGCGGTGAGCAGGGCGCCGTGGTGGCACGTCTGCTCCCGAAGGTGCGTGACATCCGGCGGATCGGTAGCGCTGCGCTCGACCTGTGTTTCGTCGGTGCGGGGCGGTTGGACGTGTACTACGAATCGGGCTTGAATCCCTGGGACCAGGCCGCTGGTCAACTGGTTGCGATCGAGGCCGGAGGAGTGGTTCAAGGGCGTGGAGACGATGCTCCCGGCAAAGACCTCGTCGTTGCCGGGCCCGCCGGCTTGGTCGCCGATCTGAAAGATGTTTTACAGATGTAGTGCGTTCGGGAATGACCCCGGTGGACCGGGCGTTCAGCGGGTAAGTAACAATCGCCCCGCCCGCCACGACAGTGGTGCGGGCAACGCACGGTGCACCTGAGAGGGCATGGGTATGGCAACGGACTACGACGCCCCACGTAAGACCGACGACGATCTGAGCGAAGACTCCATCGAGGAGTTGAAGTCGCGACGCGTCGACAAGAACGCCGCGAGCGTCGATGTCGATGAGACCGAGCAGGCCGAAGGGTTCGAGCTTCCCGGCGCGGACCTGTCCGGAGAAGAGCTCTCGGTGCAGGTCATTCCGCGTCAGGCGGATGAGTTCACCTGTTCCCGATGCTTCCTGGTGCACCACCGCAGTCAGCTGGCCAGCGGGTCCAGCAAAGCACTGGTGTGCAGCGAATGCGCGGCCTGACAGCTCCGTGAGCTCTGTTTCGGTGGTGCAGGTGAAGGTCCGCCGGCTCGACGCAGATCTTCCCTTACCCACCTACGCTCGCGCAGGTGATGCGGGCCTCGATCTTCATGCCCGGATAGGGCTCACGATCGCGCCTGGGCATCGGGCTTTGATACCGACCGGCTTGGCCATTGAACTGTCGGCCGGGTATGCAGGTTTCGTGCATCCGCGCTCAGGGCTCGCGGCGCGGCACGGCATCACGATGGTCAACGCGCCCGGCACGATCGACTCCGGTTTCCGCGGTGAGATTCAGGTCAACCTGATCAACCTCGATCCACGGGAGTCGTTCTCCTTCGATCGTGGCGATCGGATCGCTCAGCTGGTCGTGCAACGGGTCGAGCAGGTCCGTTGGGTCGAAGTCGACTCGCTGAGCTCTTCCGACCGAGGTAGCGAAGGCCACGGCGCATCCGGTGGTTTCACCAGGTCAACGACCCGGGATACGGTGCTCTGACACCAGTTCGACGAAGGGATGTTTGGCCCGTGGGGATCTTCCGCCGTAAGGCGAACGAGGATAAGTCGACTCGTCGGCCGGAGTCCGAAGGTAACGAAGCCGACGACGCTGTCGTGGCCGAGGACACAGTGGACGCCGATCCTGTGGGCGAGGCCGAGGACACGATGAACGCTGATTCTGACGCCGACGACACAGTGGACGCCGACGACGACCTCGAAGAGTTCCCGGACCGGTTGCCTCGCCCGCACGTCCTGGACCGCACGGATGGCCCGTTCGACCGCTCTGAGGTCACCGAGTTGGGGGAGCGGTTCGACTTCGGAGCGATTGCGCTACAGCCGATGGCTGACATGGAATTGCGCCTCGACGTCGACCAGGACACCCAGAACATCACCGGGATCACCGCAGTACTGGGTGACTCTGCCTGCCAGGTGCAGGTGTTCGCTGCCCCGAAAAGCCGTGGCCTGTGGGACGACATCCGCGACGAAATCGCGGATGGTCTGATTGGCGGAGGCGGTTCTGCGACCGAGCAGTTGGGTCCGCTCGGCATCGAGCTACTGGTCCGCATCCCGGCGCGGGGCAAGGACGGTCGCACGACGTACTCTGCGGCCCGGTTCGCCGGTGTCGACGGCCCGCGCTGGTTCTTACGCGCCGTCTTTTCGGGTGCGGCAGCGGTCGACGAAGAAGTTGCCGCTCCACTGTTGGCATTCGTCCGGAACGCGGTCGTGCACCGCGGAACCGAGGCGCGAGCGCCACGCGAGATGCTGGCGCTGAAGGTACCCGAGTCCGTGATGGAAGCAGCAGAGCAGGGTCAACGCGAGCAGAACGAGCTGAATCCGTTCGAGCGTGGGCCTGAGATCACCGAGGTGCGGTGATGGGTGCGACTTCCTCGATCCGGGAGGCGGCGCGCCGGTTCAGCCGTTCCACTGCTGCTATCGAGCAGGACGAATTGCGAGTGGCCTCCACCAAGAATGGGGGAACCCCGATCGACGCGTGCTGCGACCGACAGCTCGTGCAGTGCTGCGGGACGGTTCGGTACACCAGCCTGCGACCGCGCACCGACTCGGTGCCCGCGTTCGTCGTCGGCTTGGACGACGGCACCCGCACGATGCAACTGGTCTGGCTCGGGCGTCGCAGCATTGCCGGCATCGAGCCCGGCGTGTACCTGAGTGCCAAGGGCCGGGTGCTGCACCGCAGGGGGATGCCTACGATTTTCAACCCGGACTACGAGATCAAACCGACCTCATCGCAGGTCTGACAGGGGCAGACACCTGACGCATCCGCACCCGCCCTACTTCTGATTCACTGCACTAGAGGGTGTCGTTCGCGACGGTCCGGATCTCGGTGATGTCGTGCCCGGTGAGAGCCGCACCGAGCGCGGCTTCGGTGTCGGCGGTGGCCAGGAAGAGCAGTTCGTCCAGGCTCTCGATCTGCTCGGTTCTCGTCGGGGCGATCGGTCGTTCGTCACGGATGATTCCCACCAGGACGCAATCGGGGGGCAGGTCCAAACCACCGACGACCTGGCCGACGGCCGGGCTGGAATCGGGGATGGTGATCTCCACCATGGTGGCTTTACCCTGTTGGAACTGGAAGAGCCGCACCAGGTCGCCGACACTGACGGCTTCCTCGACCAGCGCGGTCATGATGCGCGGCGTCGATACGGCGACATCCACCCCCCACGACTCGTCGAACATCCACTCGTTCTTGGGGTTGTTCACCCGGCCCACCGTGCGCGCGATCCCGAACTCGGTCTTGGCCAGCAGCGACACCACCAGGTTGACCTTGTCGTCGCCGGTGGCGCAGACAACGACGTCGCAATCCTGCACCTGGGCCTCATGCAACGTGCTCATCTCGCACGCGTCGGCCAGTAACCAGGACGCCTCGGGCACGGTCGACGTGCGGTCCTCCTTGGCGTATTTGTCGATGAGCAGTATTTCGTGACCGTTGTGGATCAGTTCCCGGGCGATGGAGCGACCGACACTGCCGGCTCCTACGACGACGACGCGCATGGTGAGAACTCCTACAGATCTGCGGGTCGGGGTGTGGTGAGCATGTTTTCGACGGCTTCACGGTGGTTGCGTTCGGCGAAGATCTGCAGCAGGTCGCCGTCCTGCAGCACCGTGTCGACGCCTGGGAGGCGCCCCTCGCCGAGGCGGGTCAGGTACCCCACCCGGCCGCCGGTCTCGCGCTCGATCACTCGGAGCTCGGTTCCCACCCAGCTGACGTGCGGGGTCAGATCCAGCAGCACGATCTTGCCGCTGGTGTCGATGTGCAGCGGAATGGCGCCCTGCGGCACGAGTCGGCGCAGGACCTGGTCGGCGGTCCAGCGCACGGTGGCCACGGTCGGTATACCCAGGCGCTGGTAGATCTCGGCGCGACCCGGGTCGTAGATGCGCGCCACGACATGTTCGACGTCGAAAGTCTCACGGGCGACGCGCGCGGCCAGAATGTTGGAGTTGTCACCACTGCTGACGGCGGCGAACGCGTGGGCTCCCCGGATGCCTGCCCGCTCCAGGGTCTGGCGGTCGAAACCTACGCCGGTGATCCGCAGCCCGTCGAAGGCCGAACCGAGTCGGCGGAAGGCCGATTCGTCCTGGTCGATGATCGCGACCTCGTGACCGTGATCCTGCAGGCCGATGGCCAGGGTCGAACCCACCCGGCCGCATCCCATGATTACGAAGTGCACGGACGTGACGCTACCGGAGGGTGAACGACGAGGGACACCTCGTCCTACACTCGTCGTTTGTGTCAGTGACTGGACGGACGATCAAGCGGGTCCTGGTCGGCCGCGCCATGCGCAGCGACAAACTCGGTGACACCTTGCTCCCGAAGAAACTGGCTCTGCCGATCTTCGCCAGCGACGCGCTCTCCTCGGTCGCCTACGCACCGGATGAGATCCTGATCGTTCTCGGCGCGGCCGGTGGGGCCTTCGTGACGACGAACTCCTGGTACATCACCGCGGGTGTCGTCTTCGTGATGGCGATCGTGGTTGCGTCCTACCGTCAGAACGTGCACGCCTACCCTTCTGGTGGCGGTGACTACGAAGTGGCCACGACCAATATCGGGCCGAAGGCCGGGTTGACGGTGGCTGCGGCGCTGCTGGTGGACTACACGCTCACCGTCGCGGTGTCGGTGTCCTCCGGGGTGCAGAACGCTGCTGCCGCCCTGCCGTTCGTGAACGGCCACGAGGTAATCATCGCGGTGACTCTCGTTGTTTTGTTGACCGCCATGAATCTGCGTGGCGTGCGCGAGTCGGGATCGTATTTCGCGATCCCGGTCTACCTCTTCATCCTGGGCATATTCGCGATGGCGATCGTGGGCGTCACCCGAAAACTACTCGGCGACCTGCCGATGTCGGCCAGCGCGAAGTTCGAGTTGGTCCCGCAACAGGGCATGTCGGCCCTGTCGCAGTTCGGGATGCTTTTCTTGTTGCTGCGGGCGTTCTCCAGTGGTTGCGCGGCGCTGACCGGTGTGGAAGCCATCTCCAATGGGGTGCCGGCTTTCAAGAAGCCCAAGAGCAAGAACGCCGCAACGACCCTGCTGCTGATGGGCACCATTGCGGTGGCGATGTTGGTCTCGATCATCGCGCTGTCACGGTGGACCGGCATCAAATTGCAGGATCCCGACCGCCCAGGAAGCCTGCTGCTGAACGGTAAACCGGTGACCGGGTATGTCGAGGACACCGTCATCGGCCAACTGTCGCACGCGATCTTCGAAGGATTTCCGCTCGGTGTGCTCTTCGTAGCGGTGGTCACCGGCATCATTCTGGTATTGGCCGCCAACACCGCGTTCAACGGATTCCCGGTGCTCGCGTCGATCCTCGCGAAGGACGGGTTCCTGCCTCGCCAGTTGCACACCCGCGGTGACCGACTCGCCTACTCCAACGGCATCCTGATCCTCGCCGGCGTGGCAGTGGGCCTGATCGTCCTCTATAACGCAGAGACCACCCGACTCATCCAGCTCTACATCGTCGGTGTGTTCGTCTCGTTCACCACTAGTCAGTCCGGCATGATCCGGCACTGGAACAGGCACCTGAAAGAGGAGCAGGACCCCAAGGCCAAGGCTCGGATGAAGCGCTCGCGGGTCATCAACGCCGTCGGCGCTCTGATGGCGGGCCTCGTGCTCGTCGTGGTGCTGCTGACCAAGTTCACCCACGGCGCGGGGTATGCGGTCGGAGCGATGGTCGTGTTGTACGTCCTGATGCTCGGTATCCGCCGCCACTACGCGCACGTCCGTGACGAGTTGGCGTTGTCCGAGGAGCACGGTGACGAACAGGTGCTACCGGCTCGGTTGCACGCGATCGTGCTGGTATCCAAGATTCACAAGCCGACGATGCGGGCGCTGGCATATGCGCAAGCCACCCGCCCGGCTGTCCTGGAGGCGCTCACGGTCGACGTGAACCCCGAGGACACCCAGTTGCTACGCGACGAATGGCGCCGGCGTGAGATCCCGGTGACACTGAGCACCGTCGCGTCGCCGTACCGCGAGATCACCCGGCCGGTCATCAACTACGTGCGGGCGATCCGTCGCGACAGTCCGCGTGACGTGGTGATGGTCTACATCCCCGAATACGTCCTAGGAAAGTGGTGGGAACAGGTGCTGCACAACCAGTCCGCGTTGCGCTTGAAAGCGCGTCTGCTCTTCATGCCCGGTGTGATGGTCACCAGCGTTCCCTGGCAGCTGCGGTCCTCCGAAGGCTCCGAGGACCGGTTCGACGGAGCTCGGCCCGGGTCCGTACGGCGCGGGCACTGAGCTGCGATGGCTACTTCATCTGGTGCCAACCGGCCACGGAAAGGCCGACCGGACCGCCCGCGGGGATCGCGTGGGCCAGTCCACGGAACTGGTAGTCGTCCACCCACTGCGTCGGCCGACTCGATGGTCGGCACCGAGCTGATATTGGACATCGAAGCGGTTGCCAACGGCGGCTCGTGTGTCGCCCGCAGCGACAACCGGGTGATCTTCGTTCGCCATACGCTGCCTGGCGAGCGGGTACGCGCGATCGTCACCGGTGGGACGGCGACATCCCGGTTCTTACGGGCCGACGCCGTAGAGGTGTTCGAAGCATCGCCGCAGCGGCGGACGTCCGCGTGCCCGTGGTCCGGCCCTGGTCGATGCGGTGGCTGCGACTGGCAACACACCGATGCTGCCTACGGTCGCGAACTGAAGACGGCTGTCGTCGCGGAACAACTTCGCCGTCTCGCCGGTATCGAGTGGCACGGCGAGGTCCAGCCAGTGCCAGGAGACGACGACGGGCTGCGCTGGCGCACGCGCGTCGAACTCGCCACTGCGCCGAACGGGCGGGCGGGTTTCCGCAGGCACCGTTCGCACGAGATCGTCGCAGTGCAGGACTGCGTCATCAGCGTCCCGCAGGTCGGCGAGACCGGAATTTTCACCGAGGTGTTCGAGCCCGGCGTGAGCGGCGTGGATGTCGCTGTCGCCTCCGACGGGTCCGCGACTGCTGTTCTGCTCCCGGACGACAGCAAGGTCCCGGGCGTCGTCGAACACGTTTCCAGTGGGGGAGTAGGCCTGGACTTCGAGGTGTCCGCGCGCGGTTTCTGGCAGGTGCACCCCGGGGCAGCCTCGACATTCGTGACCCGTGTGCTGCAGGGCCTGGACCCTCAGCCGGGGGAGCGGGCACTCGACCTCTACTGCGGGGTGGGGTTGTTCACCCGGTTCCTGGCAGTCGCGGTCGGCGCGCAGGGCACGGTCCTCGGCATCGAGGGTGACCAGCGTGCTGTCGCCGACGCCCAGCCGTTGCTACGGGCCACACCGCAGGCCCGGGTCGAGCGCCGTGACGTTCGCCGGTCAGCGCACCTGGTCACCAAACACCTCGGGGACGACGTCGACCTGGTGGTGCTCGACCCGCCGCGTACCGGCGCAGGCCGCGAGGTCATGGAACAGATCGCAGCGCTGAAGCCGCGCCGGATCGCCTACGTGGCCTGCGACCCGTCGGCGTTGGCGCGGGACCTGGCCTACGCCGCGGACCTCGAGTATGAGGTCACGTCAATCCGGGCGTACGACGCGTTCCCGATGACCCACCACGTGGAGTGCATCGCGATCCTCGCCCCGACGGGCTCAGAAGTCGCCTGATCTGCCGGATGTCTGCGTTTTCGTGCAGGCGGGTGCACGAAAACGCAGACACCCGCCGGTGGGTGGACTCAGGTCGGCCTCGGCTACCGGCACACCCGCACGTGTGGTTAAATTATCTTGACGTCAAGATAAATAGACGCGGCCTCACGGGATCGCGACGGACGAAGGAGTGGGCGTGGGCACCAACAGCTTCGATGCGAAGGACACCCTCAAAGTCGGCGGGGAGTCCTATGACTTCTACCGCCTCGACAAGGTCGAGGGCTCCGCAGATCTCCCTTTCAGCCTCAAAGTGCTGCTCGAGTGCCTGCTGCGCACCGAAGACGGCGTAAACATCACCGCCGATCAGATCCGGGCGTTGGGCAACTGGGACGCAGACGCCGAGCCCGATACCGAGATCCAGTCCACTCCCGCCCGCGTGCTGATGCAGGACTTCACCGGGGTGCCGTGCATCGTCGACCTCGCCACGATGCGTGAGGCGATGGCCGATCTCGGTGGGGATGCCAAGAAGATCAACCCGCTTGCGCCCGCCGAGATGGTCATCGACCACTCGGTCATCATCGACGTGTTCGGGCGGGCCGACGCGTTCGAGCGCAACGTGGAGATCGAGTACGGCCGCAACAGGGAGCGTTACCAGTTCCTGCGGTGGGGCCAGACCGCGTTCGATGACTTCAAGGTCGTTCCGCCGGGCACCGGCATCGTGCACCAGGTCAACATCGAGCACCTCGCGCGCTCGATCATGACTCGTGACGGGGTCGCCTACCCCGACTCCTGTGTGGGCACCGACAGTCACACCACCATGGTCAACGGTCTCGGCGTGCTCGGTTGGGGCGTCGGCGGCATCGAGGCCGAGGCCGCAATGCTCGGCCAGCCGGTGTCGATGCTCATTCCGCGGGTCGTCGGATTCAAGCTGTCCGGTGAGATCCCCGCCGGCGCAACCGCCACCGACGTCGTCCTGACGATCACCCAGATGCTGCGGGGGCACGGCGTCGTCGGCAAGTTCGTCGAGTTCTACGGCGAGGGAGTGGCAGCGGTGCCGCTCGCGAACCGCGCCACCATCGGCAACATGAGCCCCGAGTTCGGTTCGACGTGCGCGATCTTCCCGATCGACGACGTGACGCTGGACTACCTCAACCTCACCGGTCGCTCTGAGGAGCAGGTCGCCCTTGTCGAAACGTACGCCAAGACCCAGGGCCTGTGGCACGACCCGTCGACCGAGCCGCGGTTCTCCGAATACCTCGAACTCGACCTCTCGACGGTGGTGCCCTCGATCGCCGGCCCGAAGCGCCCGCAGGACCGCATTGTCCTGTCGGACGCAAGGACCCAGTTCGCCGTCGACGTCAAGAACTACGGCGTCGAAGGCGACCTGCGGGAGCTGGAGGTCACCCCTGCCGAGGGCGCTCCCTACGGCCTGAAGGACGGCGCAGTGGTGATCGCCTCGATCACCAGCTGTACCAACACCTCCAACCCGACGGTAATGATGGCAGCGGCGATGCTCGCCAAGAACGCTGTCGACAAGGGTCTGACTGTCGCGCCGTGGGTGAAGACCTCGATGGCTCCTGGCTCGCAGGTTGTCACCGGTTACTACGACAACGCCGGTCTGTGGCCCTACCTGGAGAAGCTCGGTTTCTACCTGGTCGGTTACGGCTGCACCACGTGCATCGGTAACTCCGGCCCGCTGAACGAGGAGATCTCGGCAGCAGTGCAGGAGCACGACATGACGGTCGTTTCGGTGCTGTCCGGAAACCGCAACTTCGAAGGCCGGATCAACCCGGACGTGAAGATGAACTACCTGGCCTCACCGCCGCTGGTCATCGCCTACGCCCTCGCGGGCACGATGAACTTCGACTTCGAGACCGATGCCTTAGGAACAGATTCGTCAGGACAGCCGGTATTCCTTACCGATATCTGGCCCAACGCCGACGATGTCGAGGCGACCATCGCCAGCTCGATGAGCCGCGAGTTGTTCGTCAAGGACTACGCCGACGTCTTCGCCGGTGACGAACGCTGGCAGGGTCTGGAGACCCCCGAGGGGGACACGTTCGCCTGGGAGTCGGACTCCACGTACGTGCGCAAGCCCCCGTATTTCGACGGGATGAAGGCCGAGCCGGACGCGGTCACCGACATCAGCGGCGCGCGGGTACTTGCAAAGTTGGGCGACTCGGTGACCACCGACCACATCAGCCCGGCCGGATCGATCAAGGCCGACAGCCCAGCGGGGGAGTACCTGAAGGCGCACGGCATCGAGCGCAAGGACTTCAACTCCTACGGTTCGCGCCGCGGCAATCATGAGGTGATGGTGCGCGGCACCTTCGCCAACATCCGCCTGCGCAACGAGCTGCTGGACGGCGTCGAGGGCGGCTACACCCGTAACTTCCTGGACGAGGGCAAGCAGAGCTCGATCTACGATGCCGCTGCGGCCTACCAGGAGTCCGGGATCCCGCTGGTCGTACTGGGTGGTAAAGAATACGGCTCCGGCTCCTCGCGCGACTGGGCGGCCAAGGGCACCCGGTTGCTCGGTGTGAAGGCCGTGATCACCGAATCGTTCGAGCGGATCCACCGTTCGAACCTCATCGGTATGGGCGTGCTCCCGCTGCAGTTCCCGCAGGGCGAGAGCATCGAGTCGCTCGGGCTGGAAGGCACCGAGACGTTCGACATCAGCGGCATCGAGGCACTGAACGACGGTGGTATCCCGAAGACAGTGCACGTGACTGCAACGAAACTCAATGACGGGGGAGTCGTCGAGTTCGAGGCCGTCGTCCGCATCGACACCCCGGGCGAGGCGTCCTACTTCCGCAACGACGGCATCCTGCAGTACGTGCTTCGCTCACTGGTCAAGCAAGACGCCTGACCCATTACTCCGCAACGCCCGAACGGCGTGAACGAGGGTCGAGCACCTGTTGTAGGGCCTCGGCAGTGGCGTATGAGGTGCTGCACGACATTCTTGCTGTGCTGCTCGCACTGTCCCGCACCCGCCTTACTTCTGATTCACCGCACTAGGTCCCCGAACCGGTAGATAGTCGTGTGCTGGGCATTGATTCCTCGGGAACGAAGGTCGCCGCGTCCTTGGTGAAGACGTCCTCGAATTCGAAGCTGCGTGGATCGTCAACGGGGTTGACCTGCCAGCCACCGGGGTGCTTCGCGCCGTCGGGGCCCTTCATGAGTAGTGGATGCGGCCGCTGGGGGTGAGCGAGTGGGCTACGAGCGTCGCGGGGTGGCTCGGCAGACCCACACCTTCTCGAGTTGGCGCGGGTCGGAGCAGATGCCCACACGCGTTCTACAGGTACGGCGAACTCGGCGGTGATCGGGACGGTTCGGTGCTCGACATCGGTGTTGACATGGGTAACGGGCATGGCAGTTCTTTTCAGGTTGGCTTGGTGTGGTGACGGGTTGGTCGACTGCTCTGCGGTGTCCTCGTTGCTGGCCATCCGCTAGATCTACAACCATGTGGTCCGAAGATCTCATGAACTGACGTACGGGTTACGTCCGACGCGATGGCCATGGCCCTTGTGTGTACTGGTTGTGTTGGTTAAACTAATACAGGTAATAGTTTCCGAACGGATGACCCGAGCGGTGTCGGATGTCTCCGACGCGCCGCCCGGTTACCTTGGCTGAGGTGGGGGTAGACGTGACTGACATCGTCATCGATCCCATCTCCGCTGTCCCCATCTATCAACAGATCCGCGATCGCGTCGTTGAGTTGATTGCGTCGGGTCAGCTGCGCGAGGGTGATTCGCTCGCATCGGTTCGGCGACTCTCTTCTGCCTTCGGTATCAATCCCGCGACCGTGGTCAGGGCCTACGACGCGTTGGGCGTCGATGGTTTCGTCCGCACGAACCGGCGGTCCGGCACGGTGGTGGCCCGTGATCCGTCCTACGACATTTCGGTCGTGGACCTGACGCAGTGGCGCGCTCGACTGCACACGTTGCTTGCGGAGGCACATGCACAGGGTCTGCCTGTCGAGGTGGTTCTACAGGAATGTGCTCGATCGACGGCCGCATTCGAGGGGAACGTAATCGTGACAGAAGGGGATTGAGTCATGCAGTGGTTTGTCGTGGTGTTGGTCGGCTTTCTCGGAGTGTTGTTGTGGGTCACACCGCAGCTTTCCCGACCGACCGTTCCCCTCGGGGTGAGCGTGCCGTCCGAAAGGGTCAACGATCCGGCCGTGCGAAAGGGGATTCGTAGATTTCACGTCGCTGTCGTGACAGCGACGGCCCTGACCGTAGCGGTGGTTGCTGCGCTCTGGCCGAGGCCGGACATCACAGCAGCGCTGGCGCCGGTTCTCGTGTTGGCGGGCGGCGTGATCGCCTTCACCGTGTGTCGTCGCCCCATCATCGCCGCGAAGAGTGCCGGCCGATGGTATGACGGGTACCCAGTGCGGGTCCAGGCTGATGTCGGCTCGGGGAGCGGCCCGGGGTACCGGCTGCGCTGGACCCCGTGGGCAGCGGTGGTTCCCCTGGGGGCGGCTGTCGTCACCGTCGTGCGGTATCCGTCGTTACCTGGCCGCGTCCCCACGCATGTCGGTTTTGCGGGGGAGCCGGTCCAGTATTCCGACAAGTCCGTTCTGAGCGTCTTCGGCATGCTGTTCCTTGCGGCGGGCATCGGTGTGCTGTTTGCCGTGCTGAGCGGGTGGACCACCAGGGGCTCGACCCGGATCAGTCCCGACGGTAGGTCGGCGCAGGTGGCGAGAAAGACGGCGCGCCGTAGGGCCACGATGACGGCCCGCCTACTCGACCAGATTGGTGCGCTGGTGATCGTCGGGATCAGCGTGATGCAGTTGGCGATCGTCCTGCAGTGGCCGTCGCTCGTGCTGGGTGGGGTCGGCGTGGCGGTAATGACGGTGCCGTTGATCATCGTGGTGCTGCACCTGATGACCTACCTGCACACCGAACCGGTAGAGGCCGGCTGGGTCACAGACGGTCCGCAGTCACCGGACGACGACGGGCACTGGAAGGGCGGGCTGCTCTACGTCAATAGCGACGATCCGGCCTTCTGGGTACCCAAGCGGTCCGGAATCGGTATGACGGTCAACCTCGGGCACTCAGCAGGCAAGGTTGCGGCAGTGGTGTCGCTGGTCCTGATCGCCGTCGCCATAGCGCTACCACTGTTGGTGGGGTGAAGACCTCGTTGGCGGGTGCACCTCACTCTGGGTGACCGTTTACGATGAGGGGGACCGTCGCTGACAAGGGAAGTGCTCTACGTGGGTTTGCTCGAAGGCATCCAGAACCCGGCCGATGTTCGGGAAATCCCGGCCGAACGGCTGGACGATCTCGCGCAGGAGATCCGCGCGTTCCTCGTTGATTCAGTGTCCAAGACGGGGGGGCATCTCGGGCCGAATCTGGGCGTCGTCGAATTGACCATCGCGTTGCACCGGGTTTTTGATTCACCGACCGACGCCATTGTCTTCGACACCGGCCACCAGTCCTACGTACACAAGTTGCTGACCGGACGACACGACTTCTCGGGCCTGAAGAAGCGGGGCGGCCTCTCGGGTTATCCGAGTCGTGCAGAGTCCGAACACGACATCGTGGAGAACTCGCACGCCTCCGGTTCACTGTCGTGGGCTGAGGGCATTGCTCAGGCAAGGGTGCTGCAAGGCGATCGCGATCGGCACACGGTGGCCGTCATCGGCGACGGCGCTCTGACCGGCGGGATGGCCTGGGAGGCACTCAATAACATCGCGGTCAACGAAACGCTCCCGTTGGTGATCGTCGTCAACGACAACGAGCGGTCCTACGCGCCAACGATCGGTGGGATGGCGGTCCACCTCGCGACCCTGCGTACCACCCGCAGTTACGAGCGGATGCTCGACTGGGGCAAGAGCGCCCTGCACAAGACACCCGTCGTAGGACAGGCGATGTACGAGACGCTGCACGGGGTCAAGAAGGGAATCAAGGACATCATTGCCCCGCAGCAGGGCATGTTCGAGGACCTCGGCCTGAAATACCTCGGGCCGATCGACGGTCACGACGAACAGGCCGTCGAGTCCGCGCTGCGTCGCGCCAAGGATTTCGGCGGTCCGTGCATCGTGCACGTCATCACCCAGAAGGGCCGGGGTTACCAGCCGGCCATGGATGACGAGGCTGATCAGTGGCACGGCATCGGGAAGTTCAACCCTGAGACCGGGTTGCCGTTCGAGGTTTCCGGTCGTATCTGGACCGACGAGTTCAGCGACGAGATGCTGCGCGTCGGAGCGGACCGCCCCGATGTCGTTGCGATAACGGCCGCAATGCTCATCCCGGTGGGCCTCGACAAGTTTGCCGAACACCACCCGGACCGGGTGTTCGACGTCGGGATTGCCGAACAGCACGCGGTCACGATGGCATCAGGGCTGGCGTTCGCAGGCCTGCACCCCGTCGTCGCGCTGTACGCAACGTTTCTCAACCGCGCGTTCGACCAATTGCTGATGGATTGCGCACTGCACAACCAGGGTGTGACGTTCGTCCTCGACCGGGCCGGGGTGACGGGCTCGGACGGTCCCTCCCATAACGGCATGTGGGACATGGCGATCTGCTCGATAGTGCCCGGTCTGCGGCTCGCTGCACCTCGCGACGGCGAACAGGTCAAGCTGCAGCTACGTGAAGCGTTGGACGTCTGCGACGCGCCGACGGTCATCCGCTTCCCCAAGGGCGACGTCGCCGAGCCACTGACAGCAGTGCGGTCGATGGGGTCGGTCGACGTGCTCCGAGACGCCGACGGGCGCCCCGACGTTCTACTGGTCGGTGTCGGCGCGATGTGCCCCACGGCTTTGGGCGTTGCGGAAAAGCTGGCTGCGCAGGGCATTTCGACCATGGTTGTCGACCCGCGATGGGTCTTACCGGTGTCGCAGGACCTCGTTGACCTGGCTCGTCATGCGCGGCACATCGTGGTGATCGAGGACAACCTGGTCACGAATGGGATCGGTGCGGCTGTGAAGGCGTGTTTCGGCGAATCCGATGTACATGTACCGGTATACACGTTCGGAATTCCGAAGGAGTTCCTGCAGCACGCGTCGCGTGGACAGGTGCTGGAGCAGATCGGCCTGACGTCTGACAACATCGCGACAGACGTGATCGAGCACCTTTCCAGCGTTTGATCACCGCACAGTTTCGGCCCCTTCTCTAACCGTGATCCAACCGTTATCTTGATATGACGTAGGTCACTCACCTCAGTGTTGGCCACGTCGAC
>JAABUM010001989.1_pt1 | contig 28917 bp, 46 predicted proteins | sample 5559161 | NCBI WGS metagenome assembly JAABUM01 (sample SAMN10711868, study PRJNA513369) | rock metagenome | isolation source: Antarctica rocks | place: Antarctica: Victoria Land, Siegfried Peak nord
CCGAGGTGTTGCCGCACCGGCAACCGGTGCTGCTAGCAGCTCGGCGGTTGCCCACTCCCTGCTCTTCTGAGCGCTGTCGGCGTCGCTGAGTGTAAAGCGACGTAAGAACCGAGACGGCTGGCCTAAAGTCTCCGAATGCTGCGGCAATGGGTTGTCAGGAGCGCCTCGTTCGCGCCGAATGTGTCAGGCCGGTCGTGGATAGGGAATCTGCATGTCAAGAAGTACCGTGTCAGTCAGGCGGAGTGACACAGCATGCTCTGCAGCTCGGTGCAGCACGATGACAGGACACTGAGCCGAGGCGCCACAGATGGCTTCTGCATGCCACCGTACCCTGCAGCACGCCTTGAGGTCCAGCAGCTGACTAGGAAGCACAACGCAAAAGGGTGCATTGCAGCAGATAGAGCCAGCTGCATGTCTGTGGCAGCTTCAGTGTACTCCACCAGACGCATACAGACTCCAACAGGCCATCTCACACGCTTGAATCATGCGTGGGCATATAAATCAACACAAGCACGTCTATGCGTGTGCCTGCTGCCGGGGCCCGCGCTAAACATGCTCATGTATGGGGCACGAAGTCACGAGGGGGCAAATCCATCTAGTCTCTGCAGGCAGGCTATGTGGACAACACCGGTCTAATGGCAGGGGCGACGCAATTGCTTCTTCTGTAACGCAACAAGGCGCTGCGGTCCTGGGGCTCGGTGATACGAGCATCAGACATGGAGTTGTCACCTCGGGTCACAGCGCCTGGTGCTCACAAGCGCTGGATGCTGAGAAGTCCGCCGCTGGGCTGCCACAAACCACTTCAAACGACCGGACGAGTCAGATGCAGACGTGCTGCCTGCGCCAACTGTGAATCTTGTTGTGAGCCCTCGCGTGAGGGCGATTTGCTACTCCTGACTTCACAGCACACGTGTCACGACTGTCAGCGCCACGAAGCCGTCGACGCAGTCGCGGACTCGCAAACGGCCGCTGCAGCATGCACTGTGCGACCTTGCTATGTCGGAAAGGTGTGCGCCGACATTACGCGGTCGCGCCGTGCAGTCTCTTGGACCTGACTGACAGCGGTGGCAGGGGTGGCTTCTACCTCTGACATAATCGCAAGATTCAGGCAGCTGGCCATCTTCGCCTGCCCACCACACACGCATCTGCAAGTCCGAAGCATGTCTACGATGAACAAAGGAAGGTGAGCCAGATGGGGCCGCCAGCGGCAGCAGTGCCAGACGTCAGCGGCCCAGCGGCGGAGCAGCAGCGGCTGCGGCGTCGGAGCAGCACCCTCGATGTTCGTCAAAATGCGAGGACTCCGAAGCGGTGTGCCTCCCGCCATCATGGGTGTTGCCCAGCGCTGTCACTGCGGTACCGTTGCCGTCGCTGCTGCTGGCGGGCGGCGCCTGCGGCACCAGCGTCAGACAGTCCGTCACGTTGTACCTGAAACGCTACACCAGAAGCACGAGGGAGCGAGAGGGTTTCCACAGTAGATCGCTGAACACGGGATCAGATCGATCTGCATGCCAGAGGCGCTCATGGTGCCTCTGCACTCAGAGCGGTGTCTTGCCACCTGCACCATTATCATCGCAAGGAGGCCGCAGCATGCTGAAATCCTATACTGACAGGCAGAACCCGGCAGCCAAGGCAGACGCCGCCTGGGGCTCTGCTGAACTTCCCCTGCTGTCATCCACCTGTTGAGTTCCGCTCTGTGCGTCACCAAGCCGCACTAACACGCCCCTGCCAACGGTGATGTAATGGACAAAGGGGTTCGTCCGGGTGGCTACTTCGTAGGTGGTGCCGTCGCTCTCCTGCAGCGCGCCCGTCAGCACCGCCCGCACCGTGAAACCCTAAACCCTAAACCCTAAACCCTAAACCCTAACCCCGTCCTCACCAGTCCAAAGGGACATGCCTTTGGAACGCCCCTGGGAAGGCCGTCACACTCAGGTGAAAGTTGTCCTGCAGCGGCCCGCCCGCACCGCCCAGCGGCGCAGAGTGTATGCAGACCCAGAGGCGAATCGTGGCTCAGATGGCCAGGAACAGCCTGCAGCACCATTGGGGTGTAGTTGGGGCAGCTTTCAATGGGGCCAGGGTCTAAGGGCGCACCGTGGATCAGACGGCACTTCCAGCCTGCCCCTCGTACGACAGGCAGTCGTGCACCACAATGTCGCAGCCGGTGCCGCAGCCCAGCACTGCGGGCCCATTGGCGAAGCCGAAACGGAGCGAAGTCGAAATGGACGTCTGTGCAGTCCACCTGCGGGCCGCTCCAGGAATGACGGGTGAGCGCACAGGGTCCTGGCCCGGCTTGTCGGCTGGGCTTTTATAAAAGGCCTATAAAAAATGGTTTTGAGGCTGCACCACAGCTTCAGGTCCAGCTTCGCATGCGCAGGGAGGTTTCCAAGAGAGTATCCAGAGGGAATTTGTACGCACCGCCCACATGTGCTGGCCCGGCTTGTCGGCAGGATACCCGGCGGTCGTCAGTCAGTCGTCAGTCGTCAGCATTGCCGTGCCCCGCCCGGCGGCGATGTCCAGGCTGGAGGTCCCGCGAGAGCAGCGATCGACCGCGTGATGAGCGCAAAGTCGCAGCTGAGCGCCAGCGGCGTAACGGGACGCTCCTCCACGTACTGCCGCAGCACTCGCGCCTGCACGAATGGGCACGACATCACAGAAACTCCAAAGTGCATGTGAAAGCCGCAGGATGGACTGCATGCTCGCCCATGATTCAGCCGCAGCACTCTGGTGCGTATACGGGCTTGGTCTGTATTATCAACCAGTGTGCAGAGAGGAGGCGTCGAGTATGCCCGCATTAAAACCTACAGGGGCTCCGAGCACTGTGCTTCGGAAGCAATTCCCACCTTGATTGCAGTGGGCGTGCGGTTGGGCTCTCACTGCCATTGAGGCCCGGGTAGATGGTGATGGTGTGTATATTGCCAGTGGAGTAGGAGCTTCCACGAGGCAGTGCCCCACCGTCCGCACACGCTACCGCTGCGTGCCCGATCAGCGCGGCGGAACACTGCGCGATGGCGCCGCTGCGACAAGAGATGATGGTTTACCGTCATCTAGAAACGCAGTGCAGGTATAGATCACGGTAACAGGACGGACATCAGAAGCTTCACGTAGCAAAACGGTCCTGCCGCGCCAGCAGGCCGACCGCATTCTACTTTGTCTCGGTCGCACAGCAGTGACCCTGCTGACAGCCTGGACCTGGTTGTGAATGTGTGACACATGAAGCACATGAAACACATAGGGCAACAGAATCCAGGATACGCAGGCAGCATTGGCGTCCAGGCCCTGCTACAAATACACTTGGAGGAAAGGAAACGCTGACCAGATTCAACGATTCGACAACGAGGCAAAGAAACGAACGGCTTTGTGTAGACCGAAACAGCGGCGGTGAACATGATGGTTGGAGTGCCCTCGGTAGCCTCCGGTGCCGCCAGATGAGTCCTGCAGCGGCAAGTTCCAGTCAGTGCGCCAGTGCTCCAACTTTGCATATCCCTCTGGCACGCGCCTGATACCTGCAGGGAGAAGACAGACATCACAAAAGTTGAGAGCTGCGACGAATGGCGGTACTTATATTGGCAGATTTTGCCGATGACTTGGTGGTCGTCAGAAGCAGTCACGAGCAGGGTTGCTGACTGGCGTTGCGGTCAGAAGTGCTCGGCCCATCAAGGGCGAGCACTTGCACAGTGTGTGCACAGCTGCGCCCTGCCTAGGCACAGCGGGGCATTGCGCGCGGTGATGATTTGCTGCGCACCGGTGTGGGCCGTTTCATCCTGGAGGTCGCTGCGACGGGCCATCTGGACGGTTTGTACCCTAGAGAGCGCCGGCGGCAGAGACAGCAGGACGCACACTGCCGCCAGAGCAGCCGCAAAAGTCACACATTGGCTTCTGGCGCGGCGAGGTCTCTTGGCACTGCCGCGCTGCTGCATGCTGCTGCCACTTCTGCACCTCCGAGGCTGCTGTCGGGTTGCTGAGTGGCGCACGTGTGTGCAAACGCTGCAGGGCACGAACTTCTCCCTGGGCTGCCGTGTGCGTGGCCCATGAAGCTGCTCACCCTCGCTTGGCGTGAACACGCGTGCAGTGTCTTCAGACTGCTTGTGCCCGTTTGTCTGCACTTGCAAAGCAAGACAGGCGCTGCTTTCGACACTGCGTAACTTTTCTTTGCTGCCGGCTGATTGACTTCTCCAACCATGCGAGGGAGAGAGCATGGTAGACACGTGTAGGTCCGTCGTGCTGGTCGGGTCTTCTGCCATTTGTTTGGGGGTCACGTTGCATGTGTCGCCATCGATTAAGCCGCTGGACGGCTAGGGTTTGCACGAGGACCTCGTCTGCAGCTGTGCAACAAACGCTGGACAGAGCATACGGACATGTGCTGCCTAAAGGCTGGACTCAGCGCCATATAGCGGCGTAGGTTGCTTCCGAAGCAGTACAATATATCTACCAAATGCCGGTGACGTCAAGCAGCAAGCAGCTCCGAACTGGGTCTGCGCAAGGACACTCCGCAGACTACGGCCGTCCAGGTATCATGATATCGCAGCAGCCGCACGAACTCGGTGCGGGCTGTCAGTAGCCATAGCAGCGGCCGCAGCGGCTGAAGCGGCTCAGCACCCGGCAAACACCGAAAGGACCTCACATCTCCCAGTCTCAAAAGCCGAGGTGCAGGCGAGTGACGTCCATGAGGCCGGTGTCGAACGCGCCGCTGGCCGCCACCTTGTCCCACAGGCCGGGCTCCCCCTCGCACGCCGCCTCCACCGCCTGCATAGACCAGTTGGACAGTTGGTGTCGGATGGGTGTGTTCGACTCGTGGAGCAATGTGGCCCCGCGAAGTACGGGGCAACGGCATCTCAGGTTTAAGCATTGCTGACTGCGGCAAGGAACTGAAGCAGCGCCGGCAGTCATGACAGGCACTGCAGGGTCCGCCAATGTGGTTTAGGGTTTAGCAGCAACCAAATCCGCGACACGTGTATGTAGTCTCCTCAAGATCACCAGCGCAGAAGCCCACCTGGCGCCGCCGCTGCAGCTCATAGTCTGGCAAGTCCGCCACCACACGCTGCCAGGTCGTGTGCGGCGCCGCGGCAACATCGCGCGCCACAGCGGCTGCCGCTGCCGCTGGCGCCCACGACACGGCGTGCCGCAGCAGGCCGGGCAGCGCGGCGGCCGGGCGGCGGCGCAGGATCGTGCGCAGCCGCGCCTGCCTCTGCAGCGCATCCGCCTCAACCTCACCTGCAGCCGCATACACATGTCCGTTTGCATTTGATGTCGCGGGCGGACGTTCTGTCCATGTCAGCTCGGCATGCAGCGATGGCTGCCACCCAGGCGTGTATCCACTGACTGTCAATGTTCCCCATGTTCAGCGATGTGCAGAACAGGACTGTGGAAAGGTGGATGGCAAAGTAGACCTGGAGCACAGTTCACCTGTCCCCTTTGGCGCCAGCAGCCAGGGCATGACGTGCACATTCGCCAGGTCGGCCGCAATCGGCGGCTCCCCTTCCGCCGCTGCAGACACCGCCGTTGCATTTCGCCCCACAGCGCTTCCGCTCTGTCCTGCGTCAGGGTTTAGTCCGCCGTCCAGTTCCCCATCCGCCAGCAGCTCTGACAGCCGCCCCAGCACGGAAGCTGCCATTCTGCCGCCGCCGCCGCCAGCATTGCCGCCGCCGCCGCCAGTGGCGGCGGCACGGCCGGCGGGGGGCGCGAGGTAGGCGGCGGGGCCGCCGGGGGCGCGGCCCAGCGGCGGCAGCAGCGGCAGCGCGCGCTCCGTCGCTAGCGCCGCGAGCGCCTCCTCCTGCAGATCAATTATGCATTGTGTCACAGCGTATGTTTTGACATCAAATCTTGCAGTCAAGGCGCGCTTTGATGCCAGCGTCTCTTCCTGCGGTTGCATGCTGTTTCTCATTGATTCGGAAATGCAAGTCTGTCGGCAGCGCACACTGCGAAGCCACGTTCGTGGACACGCCAGAGAGCTGAGGGCAGGTGCTGCAGGGTGCGGCTGCACAGCTTGCTAACGCCTTTAGCAAGGATGATGGGTGGATGACTTGCTTGGATCCAGCAAGGGGTTGCCATGAGCACAGCGCCATGAGTGCAAGGTTGAGGATGCGTAGGTTGCGTTCAAGGGTGGCAGCTGCCAGCACAGCTGCCCCAGAACAGCAGCTGCGTGCCTGCACGGCGGGCTGTGCTTCGGGGCGCAGCAGCAGCGTCAGGGCTGCACCCAACAGCGAGTCCCCATAGCTGGCCGCCGCGAAATGCTCCGCCCACCGCCGCGCATCGCCGGCGTCCACCTCGACCCCGACGCCGCACACGCTGTACCTGTGGGAGCGCAGTTTGTTGTTCAGGTACGTCAGATGGGGACAGTTCCTGAGTGCCCTGCAGCTGGCCGCCCCGAAACCTCTGCCCACCGCTGAGCGTCGCTAGCATCGACACCAGACTCGCCACCGCCCCTGCTGTACTTGCCTCCAGCTTCGAAACCATCCACAGGTCCTGGCTGATCGACGACCAACAGACTGCTGCCTAAACGCCATTGCAGCAGCAGTCTGCCAACTCGGCTCGAGTGCAGGCGGTCGTTGGGGTTGCCTGTCGAGCAGGGCGGCGGCCGGCCAGCGCACGGCAGCGTCCGTCCACGGAGGTGAGGCGCCGTCGGCGCCCGGTCCGTCTGGCGCCAGCAGCAGCGCCAACACCGCCCGCTGCTTGACTCCTGAACATGACATCAGCAACGCTGCGCAATTGTAGCAGCAACAGTCTGCTGTGCAGGTCTGTACTAATTGTTTAATAAAAATAGAAATAAAAAGATTTTATATTATTTTAAAATATATAAGCCAGGGTGGCGTAAAGGGATTGTTCCTGCAGCACCGACAACCGCCGTGCACCAGCAGCGGCCCCAGCACGGCTTTTCTGAAACTTGATGCCTGCAAGAGGACGATGGCATGTGCGCCTGGAGGTTGCCCAAGTGGGGGAGGTCAGGATGTGGCTGGCTCCAGAGCGTCACTAGCGTCACTAGCGTCACTAGCCGCTATCACTAGCTATCACTTGCTTGATTTCAGCTGCAGCGTGACGGCTGGCTCCAGGCTGCCAAACACGGGCAACAGGGATAGAGGCTGCTGATCACAGTATCATAGCAGTTCTATGAATCAGTCTGCAAATCTCAGTAAGTCTGCCAATCACCTGTGGGGTTGGCACGAACGTGTTCCCGCACCCTGAAAAGTACCTTGAGAGTCCAAAACGTGGAACAATACTCGCCTGTGGGGATGGCAGCAAGGTACACCGAGCCACTGGCCTCCAGTCCCAGCAGCCAGGTCAGCGCCGCGGCGATCCCCTCGGCCGCCGCTGCACCGCCATCCGGGGCGCCGCCGGTGTCATCTGCGTCGCCCGCCGCGCTGGGGTGCCAGGGCTCCAGCAGCGGCCACGCCGGCGGCGCCGGCAGCCGCGAGCCTGCGGACGGCGATCGCGGGCTCATGCGTGACCTCGGTGACGACATGAGATGACGACCGCCCTTGCGACAGCACCCTTTGCAGACAGCTTGATTCCCTTCGATCCGCAGTGCAGATGCTCCAAGACGTGATGACACAGTGCAAATCTGTCCGCATCATGCAAATGAGACCATGCTTGCTTGTACTGCTTGTACTTGGCTTTCCCTTCACCAGGAAAGCCGACTCTATCGCACAACAAATCAATCGGCAGTTGAGACGTACAGATGTGTCATACCTGACGGCTGCAGAACGATGGCCTCAAGCGGCGGCGGCACCGCCGCGCCTGCTTCCGCCTTCCCGCTTCCTGCGCCGCCGCCGTCCCCGGCGGCCACCAGACCCAGCCAGGCGGCGGCGTAGCTGCGCAGCAGGGTGCGGCGCGCGGCGGCAGCGGCAGGCGGCGCCGCCGGAAGCGGGAAGGCGGAAGCGGAGCGGCCGCCCGCCGCAGCCCATGCCCAGCCACTGCCTGCGGCCTATTCATTCAAGAGACAGAGAATCAGCCGTGCCGGCTGGTGTACAGGCGGCCCAAATCGTTGCACCAGCACTCCCAAATAGACAAGCAGCTCGCAAAGACATGTTTCAGAGACAACTGGCCTGCCGATCGACGCGTAAGGCACATGTGTCCACACGCGCTTTTGGGTCCAAAAAGCTGTTTTCAATTGTTCACCTAAAATCGATTGTTTAGCTACTAAATGAACAGCAGACCAGCACAGCACGTGCCCCACCTGAAAGGACAGCAGCTCAGCATGCGCCGCCCGCAACGGCGGCGTGAGGCGCGCCTCAGACAGCGCAAAGTCCAGTGCAGCCAAGCCCGCCGCCTCTGAGCCCGCTGGCAATGCCGCCAGCGACGCCAGCGCGGCGTCCACCTAAGCATTGGATCTGATTCAGTGAGAGAGTTCGGTCGCTTTGCATCCGAGCCCAGCAAAGCGAGCCTGAAAGTCGAACCGTGTAGAGAAGACGCAACCAAAGCAGCTGCTGGATGGGGTGCCAAGGAGGGAATGCCAAGGGGTCGATGATGTACTGGCAGCTGCTACTGCTGCTAGGCAATTAGACAGCCGCCTGCCACGAGCCGTACCGAGGGCTGCGGCGGCAGCTGCGGCGCGCGGCAGGCTGCCGACAGGCGCAGCAGGTGACTCAGCGGCTGCACAGCCGCCGCGGAGGCCGGGCTGACCGCAACGCTCGGCTGCTGTGCCGCCGCCGCCCTCACGACCTGAAGCAACGAGGCACACACGGGACTTCGCTCTGGTGGTGCAGCACACCTGCATTCCAGCAATGTTCATGATGCACAATGAAGGTGAAGTGACTGTTGCAGCCTTTCACAGCAGCGCTCCAGATGTGCAAGAAATCGCGAAAATTGCACCGACTGGTTGGCCCTTCACACGTGTGGATGACAGAGGCAAGGTGGCGGGGCTCACCAGGGGGTCGGCGGCCGAAGAAATTGCCGCCGCCAGCGCCGCCGCCTCGCTCGCCGCCGCTCCGCCTCCCGGCTGCGACGCGGCCGCGCGCGCCAGGCTGACGATGCCGTCAAGCGCTTCTGCCGTGGCAGCGCCCGCCACCGCCGCCGAGCCCGGCGCCGCTGCAGCCGAGTGCGGCGCCGCTGCATCCGCAGCCGTTGCAGTGTTGCCGCTCCCTGTTGCCAGGCCGGGCAGCGCGGCCAGCAGCGCCGCCACCAGCGGGTGCGGGCCATAGCTTTCAGCGACGCTCCCCTCGCCGCCGCCGCTGCAGCCGCCGTCGCCGCGGTGCTGGGAGGCCCCCAGCAGGCCAGACGCCTCAATGACAGCCAGCAGGTCCGGCTGTGGCACTGACAGCGGCGGCGCCAGCGCTGCAGGACTCTGCTTGGACGCCGCCAAGTAGGTCGCCGCAAAGTGGGCTGCAGCAGCAAAGGCGCCCAAGTGGGCGCTGCTCGCCACAGAGCCGCCCGCCATCTGAGAGTCCGTCGTGCGCTCTGACGTGCCAGGCGGCAGGGCCGGCATCGCCAGCCACTGAGACGCCGCGGCCGCTGCGCCGGCGGCGCATTCCGCGGACACCATGGCGGCGCCCGGGTGCCTGGGCAGAGACTGGCGGCCAAGGTGAGAGTGCATGAGGTTGGTGATGACGAGGATGTTTCGGCACTTGTGAACGTGCAGTAAAGGATGTGTATTGACTCCTGCAGAACACATGCCACCCCCGATGCATATCACTTGCCACCCCCAATGCGGAAGACAGCTCCGAAACCGAATGCTAAGAGAAAGAGGGGTGGCGCGCCAGCGCCATGACATACACCCCATGCTTCCAGCGTCACGAGGTTGAAAGCAATTTGATGAACGCTTGGTTTCTGGAAACGTGATAGGTGGCCTCCTCTTGTTTTGTTTATTTCTGAAAGCGTCGAAGCGCCACCTGATTCCACCTTGATAACGGAACAAGCCAGCCGCTGCCGCAGTTCGAAACGAAAGGCAAAACAGAGGAGGCCATCAGCTTTCTTTCCTTTCTTAACAAAATTATGCTGACGGTCAGAGCACTCAACCAGGCCTGTTGTCAAATGCCAAACTTACATTGGTCAGGGTTTAGCGTTTATGGCTCCTGCGGAACACTTGTCACCCCCGATGCCGAACACTTGCCACCCCCAACGCGGACGGCAGCCGAAACCGGATGCCAAGAGAAAGAGGGGTGGCGCGCCAGCGCCGCGACATACACGCCATGCTTCCAGCGTCACGAGGTTGGAAGCAAACGAGGTTGGAAGCAATTTGATGAACGCTTGGTTTCTGGAAATGTGATAGGTGGCCTCCTCTTGTTTTGTTTATTTCTGAAAGCGTTGAAGCGCCACCCGTTTTCCACCTTGATGACGAAACAAGCGAGCCGCCGCCGCCTTTCAAGACGAAAGACAAAACAGAGGAGGCCATCAGCTTTCTTTCCTTTCTTTCCAAAAATAAAGCTGACGGTCAGAGCACTCAATCAGGCCTGTCGTCAAATGCCAAACTTAGATTAGTTAGGGTTTAGGGTTTACTTCCAGCGCACCTGGCGGCATGGCACACCAGCTCCGCAGCCGTCAGCAGCGCCTCACGCGCCAAAGCGTCCGCCAGAACGGTGCCATGGGCGCCGCTGGTAGCGCCGCCGCCAGAATCCGCAGCCGGCCCGGCGAAGCGCGCCGCGAGCAGCGGCCACAGCGCGTCCAGGGAGGCGACGCAAACGTCGTACATCGCGCACACGCGCCACAGACGCAGGCCCTCCATCTGTTCGGGTCGATATAAGCAACATGGTCAGACGGCAAGGGAGCGGTGCCCATGCATCCGCACCGATGGTCTGGCTCGCACGCTTCTCCGATTCCTGCTTTCTTGCGCCGCGACATGTTCTGTGCCTGATTCAAGCATGCCAGGGCAGAGCGGGGTGTGCAGCAGCATGGACCGCACCTGCAGCGCTGCAGAGTAGGTGTCCATGCCAACGGCGCTGCCAGGTGCCGCAGGTCCCTGTCCGGCCGCCAGCAGCTGGTGCGCACAGCTCAGTAGGCCTGCGCGTCATGACACGACTGCCTCGGTCAGACGACACGCTGCTTTGAGCGTGTGGGCTTCTGAAGTCGCCTGAGGAGAGTGCACACGCACATTCATACTGGCAAACCCTTGCTCATCATGCAGACAGTTGGATTGGTGCAGCGAAGATTTCTTTCCCCCGCAAGCAGTCACGCTCTGACACTGGGGGGCCAACATAGCCAAGAGTGATTCACACAGCACGGAACTCTCACCCAGGGAGCGCGCGGCGCGAGCGGCGGTGGGCGAGCTCTGCGCCAGTGCCCGCAGCAGCGCCGCAGCCGCAGGACGCGCCGCATAGAGAGCCGCGGCCTCTGCGCCGCATGCCCCGCCGGCTCTTGAGACCTGCTGCTGCGGTTGCTGCAACTGCGGCGGCGGCGGCGGCGGCGCAGCCAGGATCGCTTGCAGCGCGTCCGCCATGCGCGGACAGCGCACCACCGCCATCGCCAGCTCGCCGCCCGCGCGCGCGTAGCTGCAGGCGAACGCACCGCAAGCGTGAGGTGGCCCCAGTGCAACAGAGCCAAGTCCTGTAGGTCTCGTCGTTGTGGGACCCTGCAATAACCTTGCTCAGCGTACAGTCCAGCACACTCATTGGCCCGCTGCACCGTCCGGCAGGCTATGTATGTCGACCATGCGGCTTTAAAGCTGCAAGTTCCGGCTGAATTGGGATTCTCATCAGCGCCAGGCAGCAGCAATGGCGTGCCTGGGAGCTGGACAGCACCAAAAAAGTCACATCACCCCAGGACACGCTGATGCGCACCTTGTCAGAATGGCGAGCAGCGAGCCTATGGCAGCCGGCGGGCGCGCCACCTCCAGCAGGTACCGAACACGCTCGAGGATCTGCAACCCGCAAAGAAAAGACTGAGGCGCCACTGTAGTCACGTTGTGTATGGGCTCGAGAAAGGCCGAGGCGGAGCGCTCACTAAACACATGGCGCTTCAGCAACCATGCAGTCTGGGGCGCGCAAGGTAAAAAAGGGAAGCTTGATGCATCAAAGTACGTAATCTATGCTTGCATGCGCAGCAGCCCCATGACCGGGTGCTTTGCCGCGAGCAGAGCGCCTCCGCCTCCGCCGACGACGCCAGACATTGCATCCCGAAGCCTACGGAGTGCCGGTGTTCCAGGTCTGGGCTTGCAGGCTGTAAACCCTGACAAGTAGACTCAGGCTGTTTCCGAGAGTACAAGGCTCGAAATTCGCCATGCCTGCGTACGCAGCAGTCCTGAGAGGGGGCACTCGGCCGCGAGCAGCGCATCCCCCACCGGCGACGGCTCAGAAGCATCGAATGTCAAACTACTCGCATTCTTTCAGTTCCAGCTCATTCAGTGAACATACCTGCATGCGCAACAGGCCGGTGAGCGGGTCTTCGGCAGCGAGCAGCGCATCCTCCTCCGGCGGCGGTCCCGCCGGCGGCTCAATGTGCGCCATGCCCGGCGGCGGCGGCTCCCGCTCCAGGGGGGGAGATTCGAGGGGCGCTGCGAGCCAGGCGGCCAACGGGTGGGGGCGTTGCGCGTGCGCGTAGGCGACCGCGGGCCAGCCTGCAGTCGGCGAAAGTCCCACGGTTGTTCCATATCAAGTGCCAGCAAAGCGTGTTTGGGCATGGCCCCCAAGTGCGCTCAGCGGGTGGGGCCGCCGAGTGTGCCCGTAGGCGGCGGCCGGTGAAGCTGCGGTCGGCAATAAACAGTGCTCTCTTTCTGCCTGGTGCTTGCTATATGAGTTGCCACCAGTTCTGCACAGCACCAAACATTTCACGATTTTCTGAAGGCATACATGTGCTCTGTGACCATGACATCCTCAGATGATGCAGTTCGCACGGCCGCTGCTGCTAGGGGCGATTCGTTCTGCAGCAGCACGACTGGGACCCATGCCGGGAGAGTACCAAGGGGGTTAAGAAGGCCTGCCTGTGAAGGGGTGGGCGTCGGCCCGCTCCTGCGCGGCGGCCACGCCGGCGTCGCCAGCGCCAAGCAGCGCCGCCGCCAGCGCCGCCGCCGCCGCCACGACGCCGTGGTGGGCATCGTCCAGTCCCCGCCGCGCCGTCAGCGCCACCTGGCACGAGCGCAGTGTCTACATCAAGGCTGTTGGGAACGTTGCGAAGGTGTTTGGTGTCTTTCCTTCTTCGCCCGCATGCTGCCACTGCGGCGACGGCGAGTGGGAGTCGACTGGAAAGGAGCTCCACCCTTAGGGTTTGGGGTTTCCCGTCTGGACGGCGCCGCACCACCTGACGTCTGGAGCACCAAGTGGTTGGGGATTCAGGCTCTGACTCAACATCCGATCGACTTCTTCTGGGTCAGCGCCGTCGGACGGACGCCGGAACTGTCTCTCGTGACGTGTGTGCGCAAGATCGTGCCGGGCAGCTGCAGTTGTCCAGGTCACATGCATTTCGCACCTCGGCTTCCATGGCGTGAGACCACACCTCCGCCCAGTCGAGCCCGGCGCCGCCGCTTGAGCCGGCGCCGCCGCCCTGCGTCAGCTGCACAGGCCGCGCAGTCGAAGCGCTGCCGTCTGCCGGAAAGTCGCCGGGCTTGGCGCGAGCCTGCGCGGCGTCCAAACTTCAGCGACTGCCCAGTTTGTTGCTTCAAGCGGCACTGCCGGCAACATTTCCAGCCAGAGCACCCCGACGAGTGGGCCGGCATCCCATCATAGAGTGTCGCACGCAGGCCGGGTCAACACAACCTCACTTGCTAGGACAATGCCAGATACCCTACAACATCTAGGTGGCCAAGCTTTCAGTTCGTGATCCGTTGGCACCTGCTCGAGGACGGCCGCCAGCAGGCGCAGCCCCGCCGCCCGCTGCCCCGGCACGGAGCTGCTAGCCAGGACCGCCGCCTCGCGAACTGTGTAGGTGCCTTCACCAGCCGCACCCGCCTCGTCCTGCCTGTCAGGCAGGGGTGAAATCGTTTCTTCGTGCACCAGCATTGCAAGCATGTGTGCGCCATATGCAAACCCTCTCCAGCCGCGCCCGCGTCGTCCTGACTGCCTGCACGTAATCGATTCGTGAGTTGTCTCCTGTTATTTCGTTGTTGACTGCATTGTCTGAACACCGCCGCAGCCGCTGCCGCCTCCCGCGCCATGTACAAACGCTCCGCTGCTGCGTCCACCTTGCCCTGCCTGCATGTGCATAACTCTTCTTAACGCCTGGATTCCCTGTTCTCCCTTTCTTCGACTGTACCAAGGGCTGCGGGCGGGTGCGCCGCGTTCTTCACGCTGCAAGGGCGTTCACCGAAGGGCACACCAGCTGCCAGGCAGCGAAGCAGATGAGACGACCGAGGCTCAACAGCACCGTGTGGCTGCACTGCTCACAGGACTGTACCGCGGACTGTACCGCGCCAGTTGCGTAGCTTCCTGCGCAGCTGTGAGTACCTGAGGGGGTCACGCCGCAGAACGTCCGCATCCGATTGCGCCGCACCAGTGGCGGGCGCAAGCGCCAACCCGGCCGGCCGGCCGTCCATGTCGAAACGCAGCCGCGCCGCCGTCGCCGCCGGCGTGGCACGCTCCGCGGTCGGTCCGCCGCCGGCCGCGGCCTGCTGGCTGTGCGGGGCCGCCGCCGCCAGCCGTCCCTGGGCGTCTGCGGCGCGGTTGGCTCCGCGGCCGATCGGCCGGACGCCGCCGCCGGACCCGGCGGTGGCAGAGCCCGCGTATGCTGCGGCAGGGGGCTGGGCGGCGGCGGCGGCGGCGGCCTCAGAGCGCTGCTGGCCCCGCTGGCGCAGAAAGGCGGCAGCCTTGGGCGGCAGTCGGGATAGCACCTCCGCGCGGGCTTCCTCGATCTGGCAAGGATGTGCAATCAGATGGTACAGCTGTCGATCTTGGGAAGTGAATTATGGTCAGCGGAAGGAGGCACCGTCAGCAAACTGGGCGCGACCACACCTCAGGATCCAAACGCAGTTGTGCTCCAGCAGAACGGTGCAGGGCCAGTCCGGCGGCGATGCGATCACCACTTTCCCACCTGCTCGGGAGTCATGGCGGCCAGCACTGCGCGGTTCTCGGCGTCGAAAGCGCCGCCGTTGCCGCCGGCGCGGGGCGGCGGCTGGGCTGCTGCGGCGGCGCCACTGCCGGTCGATGCTTCCTGGGCGGGTCGCTGCGCTGCCGCCTGCTGCTTCGCCTGCCGTGCAAGGGCAAACTGCACAGGGGAATGCCAACAATCCATCATCTACCCTATGGCGCGCCCTGCGTATGCTGTTTCCTCTGTCTGGACAACTGCACTCATCTGTAGTGTATGAGGAGTGTATGGTGAAATGGCATCACCGGCCCACCTTGGATTTGCTGCGATGGGTGGCGATCGGGAAGGCGGTTCCCCCAGCGCCGCCGGCGGGCGGCCGCGGGACTCGGGCGGCGCCAATCTTTCGCTCCTGCACCTCCCCCATGATGCCCGGCATGAGCAAGCCGCCGCCGCCTGGATCAAGGGATGTGCACCGTTACCTGGCAGCCCTGCGTTGCTGGCGCAGTGGCTTCCTGACGCATCTCGGAATTGCCGGAGTGCCACAGCCAAACGGTGCTGCAGGGTTACAGCGTGTGAGCCTGCGTCCTGAGACATCAAACGCCTGTGCGTACTGATGTTGATGTGGCATCGATGCCGCGGCAACAGCGTGACGTCCGCACCTTCGTGAGCCACGGCGTCATTATCCACTGCAGCAACTTCCGGCTGTCCAGTGGCGCATCCTGCATCGCTGCCCGCAGATGCAGCCGAATCCGGGCCCTCCTCTGCCGCAGCCGCTGCCGGCTTGCGGGCGATCCGCGACACCTTGGCAGCGGGTTGCTCGCGTCGGGTCAGGAAATCGGCCTGCGCGCGATGCGAACAATAATCAACAAACACCTGATCGTGTGGTTCACGCAGCGGACTGATCATCGAATATGTTGTTTCACTGTCATGCATGGCACAGATTCCCACCTGCAGGCGTTCGAGGTCATCGTCGCCCTCGTCAGCGGGCAGTCTACCTCGTCTCGGATCCGACATGATGTTTACGTGTTCTCGCCAGTTTGACATCCATATCGGTGCTGCAGAATGCGTAGCAGCTCCGACAGCCGGAAGAGGAGGAAGTTCTGTCCACCCGATCCTCCCGCCAAAAACTCTCGGAAATTGATTGCGTGGCGTCCATGCTATCCTGCACGGCGCGCGGCGCGGCAATGCGGCATCCATTTGCAGCAGCCGCTAAACGAATGCGTTGTTACTGAGAAATTCGCGATATTTTCGTTCACCACGCAGCGTTTGCTCTACGCCAGGACTGCTTATAAAGCGAACACCTCACGCTACGCAGAGGGACCCGTCGGCAAATTTTTTGAGGCCCCACCCAGCAGGGGCCTGCTGATCACTCACAAGCTTGTCAGCATGAGCCTGACGGCTCCGGTCGCGGCTGCCGGAGGCAACAGCACTGCCCACGTGCAGCGGCATTGCAGCACACAAAGCATCAGGCCGCATTGGCGGACGCACCTGCAGCCGTTCAGATGCGCCAGCAGAGGCCGATGCGAAGCGTCAGGCCGGTCCGCGCTGCAGGCAAGCCTCTTCACAGGCCCCCTGGACACATCGCTGTCACGGCTGGCGCTTTGCACTTCAGGAATCGTCCCTTGATGCTGTTCGCAGACTGATAGCATGGTCTGTGGTACCTTTAGGTGCGGTGCGACGACTTCCCGCGGCCAGCGCTGGACAACACCTCTGGGTTTCTGGACGCTGCGGCGCTGTCTGCAGGTGCGCTTGGGGCAGCGGGGACGCCATCTGTCGCCGCGCAGTCTGAAACGGTGGCATGCACATGATACCAGGCCCGCACAGCGTCTGACAGTCCACAGCAATACCTGAGGCTCTCCCACTGCGCCATATTTCCCCCGCCCCGACGGCCGTTTGATGGTGCCATGTTGACGGCCGCTGCCCATGCACATCATTGCAGAGCTCAAAGCAGCCCCGCGGCCGGAGCGCCCGCTGCGCGTCGTTATCGCCGGTGCGGGCCTGGCGGGCCTGTCCACAGCCAAGTACCTGAGCGACGCGGGCCACATCCCAATCGTGCTGGAGGCTCGGGACGTGCTCGGCGGCAAAGTCGCCGCATGGCAGGTGTGGAGCAATAAAACTCGGGGCTGTGCCAACCACATACCACGCGCAGCAGTCGCTGACAGCGCGCCATCGCTGGCGTGGCAGCATGACGCGTGTCTCGCACATGCTTTTGGAGGCACGTTTCGAGGCACATGCGTGAAGGAAGCTGCATCCAGTGTGCCACCGCAATGTCACAGAGGTAACGCTGGAGCAAGGGCAGCCGGGACTCAAAAAGTATCAGGGCTTGTGGTGACTTGTGCTGCAGGATGAGGATGGCGACTGGTACGAGACGGGGCTGCACATCTTCTTTGGCGCCTACCCCAACATGATGAATGTCTTCAAGTGCGCGTCCGCTCGCGCCGCCGTGTCTCCGACAACACTCATGTGGCGCCCTTCAGGCAGCGTCATGCCCGGCCTCGCTGTCTCCTCATACCTCTTCCGCAGGCACTCGTGCTGCAGTTGACAAGGCAGGTTTCGACAACAAAGGCATACCAGGTGTTCTAACCACAAATCCCTGGTCGTGCCGCAGGGAGTTGGGCATCGAGGACCGGCTGCAGTGGAAGCAGCACTCCATGATCTTCGCGATGCCCGATTCGCCTGGCGAATTCAGCCGCTTCGACTTCCCGGACCTCCCAGCGCCGCTCAATGGCGTCGTTGCCATTCTGCGGTGAGCAACACGTGTGTGCTGCTTCTTCGCGTGTTCAAGGGAAGAGACGAGAAGATAGCGGAACCACTTGCACTGTGTGACTTAGAGGGTCCTGACATCCTGCACCGCTTGTTTTGAACCGAGGTACAGGGTGGCTTGTTTCGCTTCAAATTGACCACTGTGGCCATAATGCCGCTCGATTCTTGCCAGCTGGCGAAATTCATCTGCGAGTAAGCGCATGACCTATTGCAGGAAGTATCAGATGCTGGCGTGGATGAACAAAGTGCAGTTCGCGCTGGGGCTACTGCACGGTCAATCTGTGCAGAATCACACCTGTTGCAGGAACGGAACAGCCAGATCTCAATGCAAACACATTCTGTGCTGCAGGAATAACCAGATGCTGACGTGGAAGGAGAAGGTGCAGTTTGCGCTCGGGCTGCTGCCGGCAATTGTGGGCGGCCAGGACTATGTGGAGTCGCAGGACCACCTCACCGTGAAGCAGTGGATGAAGCAGCAGGTGGGTCATGGCGCGTACTGTCAGGCTGTGTGGGCCGCTGCACCAAACCCTAAACCCTTCTGCACGCGTGCATACGTGGGGAATCTGCGGGCACACACCCCAAGGCAGATTCTTGTCCATCTTCGGTACATTCTTGTACCAAAGATGGAAGGACATCCCCTGCCGAGAGCTGAAGATGGATGCCAGCAGCAGGCTGTGGTTGCTGCACAGCGTCGGGCGCCGCAGCAGTGCATGGCTAATGTTGTGTGCATGACTAATGTTGTGTGCATGACTAATGTTGTGTGCCTCACTGCCACATGACAGTCCTGCCACAGGGTGTGCAGGAGCGCGTCAACAGCGAGGTGTTCACCTCGTTGCCATGGCCAAGGCGCTGGAGCCCTGCAACCGAATACCACCGCTGGCATCTGTCTGCTTCCACCTCGTGCTTGTGGATTTTCGCTGCAGGGTGTGCCGGAGCGCGTGAACGACGAGGTGTTCATCGCCATGGCCAAGGCACTCAACTTCTGCAACCCGGACGAGCTGTCCATGGTGTGCGTGCTCATCGCACTCAACCGCTTCCTGCAAGAGCGCCACGGCTCCAAGATGGCATTCCTCGACGGTGCGGAAGAGGGATTCAGGGTTTAGGGTTTAGGGCACATGTGCCTGAAGCCGCACGGTCCTCAGGGCTCTAGCTGCTGGTCGAGCGTTCTTATTGACGGGCACCTGATTGACAGACACCTGAGCCTTCAGCCTTGCATGCTGCGACCGCGTAGTGACACTGCAGACGCGCCGCCGGAGCAGCTGTGCAAGCGCTCCTGCAGTATTTGTACTCATTTGTACTCATTTGTACTTCACAGGCAGGCTTGGGGTCCTAGGACCCTTGACCCCGAACAGTGAAGCTGCCAATTTTCATTATCCACTCTTGCAGGCGTGCCGCCAGAGCGGCTGTGCAAGTCGCTGGTAGAGCATTTCAGCAGCAAGGCAGTGAGGTACACTCCATCTAGATCCGGGCACTAGGTGCATTCAAACATCATGTTTACTGCAGGCGCGCCACCGGAGAGGGTTTAAACCCTGCCGCAAGCTGCTCGTCGAGTACTTCAGCGGCAAGGATGGCGAGGTGCCCTCCGATGCCTTGCACCCCTGATTTCAGATGTCAAAACCCTGAATCGCTGTCGCATTCCTCGCAGGTGCGCCGCCGGAGCGGCTGTGCAAGCCGCTCGTGGAGTACTTCAGCGGCAAGGGGGGCGAAGTGCACTTTAACGCGCGCCTCAAAAAGTTCGTGACCGGCGCCGACGGCGGCATGACTGGCTTCGAGCTGTCGGACGGCCGTGTAATCGAGGGCGACCTCTTCGTGTCCGCCATGTCAGGTAGGGCACGTGACTGCTGACTGTAGCCGAGTGGGGACACTGGCTGGACAAAATCGTGCGCTGGCTTGCGGCAGCCCGCCCTGCTCGGCTTGAGCAGGATGCTCCTGCGCACCTTTTTCTGTGGCAACCAACGAACGGAGAAAAGGGTGCCGAGCAGACAGCATGTGCATGAGCTGGCCGACCAGGCGAACTGAATTCAATTCAAGTGCAGTTTTCATCACGTGTGCTGGTTCAAATCCCGATATGACATGCGCAGTGGACGTGCTGAAGCGGCTGATTCCTGAGCAATGGCGGGACATCTCCTACTTCAGCAAGCTCAACAAGCTGGTCGGCCTCCCCGTCATAAACGTCCACATCTGGTGCGCCTCGCACCCACCGTGAAGGCTCGTGCCGTCGCTGGAAATGCTGTACAGGCTTCATGTCGGCCATCTGTTCGAGTCCGCTCCTGCGCTTCCCGGAAGCGATTCGTGCTGCTTATGCCTTCAATGCGACAAGACCTGCCTGAACAATTACTGTTCTGCGGAATGGACGCACTGTGCCTTGTGTTGGCGTTGCGTCTCGCACGCTTTCCGCCACATCCTGCTCCTCGCCTCCTTGCATCCAGTATCGTGGACCGTTTCTCACGCCTTCAGGCTCGGCCTCGGCCAGATGCTGTCGGTACTCGACGACCTGCTGTTCACACCTCTCGGCAAAGCTCATTGGGAACTTCTTGCAGATGATGTGGCCTTCACTTGTCACACCGCAGGTTTGACAGGAAGCTGTCGACGGTAGACCACCTGCTGTTCAGCCGCTCCGACCTGCTCTCCGTGTATGCCGACATGTCCGTCACCTGCAAGGTGCGGCGCCGTAATTCAGAAACATGTCACAAGCCTGTCATGTGCTGACGAGCCGATCCGGCCAGCTGCCCAGCACAGAACCGGAATGCGGAGAGCCGCAATGTGGTCCTTGCACATGCTGAAGGGTTTAGGGTCACAAGGCATGCTGACGGGCTGCTGGTGGGACTGCCCTCGCGTATCGCTGTCACCCCCCGTGTCCCTCATTGTCCTCCCCCTCCCTATCCTCGAGCATGCAGGCACAGCGCCTCCACTCGAAAAACACTGGTCGTTTCCCTGAGGTGTACATTCATAAACGACTGCAGGAGTACTATGACACGGAGAAGAGCATGCTGGAGCTGGTGTTTGCGCCGGCGGACGACTGGATCGGCCGCTCGGACGACGACATCATCCGCGCTACCATGCTGGTGTGCACATGCCCATGGCAGCAAGCCCGGGTCCCCCTCACAAGCAGACAGCAGCATTGTCGTCTCAGAAGCCGAAGGAACAGGAGCCGCTTGCAGCACGAGACTTTCTCGTCTTGCTCGGCAACGCCGGCGAAGCAAACCCAGCGCAGCGCTCGGAGCAGCGGGAACACCTTACAGTAAAGTTCCGTGACCCTTGCTGCGACAGGAGCTGAGTGCCTGGGATGTTTAGGGTTTCTACAGGTTTAGGGTTTTCAGGCGAGGCCGAGGGCGGACCAGCCGGCGGGTGCTGGCCGAAACCAATTGTCAGCCAAACAGCAAATTTATTCAGTTGTTGCGCCAAAACCGCAGGAGCTGGAGCGGCTGTTCCCGGGCGAGATCAAGGCGGACCAGTCGCAGGCCAAAATCCTCAAGACGCACGTCGTCAAGACGCCGCAGTCCGTCTACCGCACCGTGCCCGGCTGCGAGGTGCGTGCAGAATCCACAAGTTCCCTGCCGTTTCTGAACAAATGCATGCTGCAGCCTGGTGTTTAGGCGTCGCTGGCCAGATCTTGCAGACGGAGAAGCTGCATGTCCAACATCGCATCATGTGCAAACTCCTGCCGCAAGACGCATGCTGCGTAAGCAAAGCTGTATCATGTCTCGTCATGTCATCGCATCTTCCTGTCCCGGTCATGAAACAGCTCATCGCCTCCCCTGTGTGCAGGCGGCGCGGCCGCTGCAGAAGAGCCCCATCCCGCGGCTGTACTTGGCCGGCGACTTCACAAAGCAGAAGTACCTAGCGTCCATGGAGGGCGCCATCCTTTCCGGCAAGCTCGCCACGCAGGCGATTGTCAAGGTGAAGTGCCTTCAAATCGCCGGAGACTGTGGTGATTGAGACATCATCAGCCGTGAATGTAATGCAAACATGCTTAGTAAGATGAGTTTACAGAACACCAGCATCGGGTCCTGGAGCTGCTCGTCATTCTGTCCGCAGGACTGGAACTCGGATCCGGCGCCAGAGCCGCAGCAGCAGCCAGAGAAGTCGAAGCAGCTCGCTGGCGCCGCCTGAGGCAGCGGTTCTGGCGGTTTTGCCCCATCGGAAATAATATCTCTAGAGGGACTGATCCTTCTCTAGACGGAATGTACCCAAACATGAATAGACGGAAGTAGAGGTGTGCATTTCCTTGAAACGTCATGTGCGTCGGTCTTGTGCCTCGAGTAGTCCTCGGTCCTGGCCGCACCATGTGTGTCTCACTTGCTAGAACATGAAACAGGATATACTCTCCACGTGGGATGTCCAGTCTCGACATGTTGTAACGTATCGAACGTGGAGTATGCCTCTTGGCGCCCACTCGTCGATGTGCAGTTGCATGTCACGGACGTTACTGCTGCAGGCGCCGTGTTATGCAATAGCACATCCTTTACTTCCATTCATTCCCACAGGCCTTGCCTATCACAGTGACCATTCATGCCACGCGGCGGCAGGCATCACAGAAGCTACTCAGCAGCGCGAAATCGCAAGCTCACACCAAGATGTATCTTGAGATGGCAGCACGGTCGAAACGGAAGCCCGTCAGGGCGCTGCTCGAGTACAGCCCGTTCTCATCCACTGAACCCGCAGCCACAGGCGCACTTTCCTCCGCCGCCAGCGCCTCTGCGGGAACCGCTGCTAGCTGTCCAAGCGATTTGGGCTGCTGCTGCTGCTGCTGCTGCTGCGGCCAGGGGGGGCGGGGCGCCATGCCAGCGGGTGTGGGCGCCGCATGCGTGCCGGCAGCCGCCGGCGGCAGCAGCGCGGCATCTTCTGGTGCGGAGGCCAGCGGGTCGGCGCCGGCCGCGAGCGCCGCCGCCACGGGCGCCGGCCGCGTCGCCGCAGCAGCTGACCATCCCTGCGCACATACAGGCCAGGGTTCGATTGGACTCAGCTTGAACATGCGTCAGCATGCAAGTGCGGCGCTGCCTGTCGTGGTGGCAAATCAGTCAGCGCGGCAAAGCTGTGCCAGCTTTGCAATTGTTATGTCACCAACCTGCAGGCCAGTCGTGCTGGAGGCGTGCGCCGCCGCCGCTGCGCTCGCCAGCAGCGCCGCCAGCGGCTGGCCGCCGCCACCGCCATCCGGCGCCGCCTTCGTCCCCGGCTGCTGCGCGGCCACCACCAGCTGCACGCCGGGCGCTCTTCTGGGCGCTACCCCCGCCGACGCCGCCGATGCAGCAGCAGGCGGCAGCTTGCCGCTGCCGCGCGAGCGCTTGCCGGCGCGTGCTGCCTTGGCATTGCCGCCAGCGGGTGCCTGGACATGATGCTGCACACTGACCACCAGGTCCTGCGGAACTGTCTTCAAGAAATTCACGATGTGAGGTAAGATAAGGGAAAGCCCGAGCTCGGGCCAGCTGGTGGAGCTTCGGCCGCAGCAGCATGGAAGCCTCGCAGAGGTTGGAGGGCGACCACGACAGCATTCAATGCGTCAGACAGCTCGAGAGATCCCACAGAACGTCTAGATTCATCCGAGGAAGGGTCAGACCAAGGGGGCACCTGCGCGGCCGCCGCGGCGGCGATGGCGGCAGTGCGGCGCTGGTATGCGCGGATCCACCGCCGCAGCTGCCGCACGTAATTCCACACCATGAAGAACTTGTGGCGGCCGCCTGCGTCATTGGTGAACACCTGCAGGCGGTGTCCAGCCACAAGATGATCAGCAACCTCGTAGCGCGCAGGATCGTAAGGCTCCTGGCACAAACATCGGCGGGGCTGGCCTCGTCGCTGGGGCCGGCGCGCTGCAACGCTAAACCCTAAACCCTGCAGGCGTGCCACAGGACTGCAGATGCTGCAGCGTGCATTCCCCCCCCCGACGCAGAGGCGGAAGGCAGTCTGCATGTCGCTGGTTGCAGAGCACACCGCATGGCCTGAGTCATTGCTGCAAGGGAACTGCGGCAACGTTGCAGGCTGCGGTCCTTCAGAATGGGAATGCGACACCTGGGAGTCCTGCTCGCGGGACGCGGGCAGGTGTGCGATCTCGTGCCACGCCAGGGCGCTGATTTCCTGCGGTGAGGGATGTTCGGTTTGTAGGAAAGTTTGTAGGAAAGTTTGTAGGAAAGTTTGTAGGAAAGCTGAGATTGGGCCGGCTCTGGTGGTGCACCTGCCATCAGACTCATGACAAGCGCAGCGGCCCCGGTCTACCACTCCTGCATGCTGGAAAGCCAAGGCAATACTCTGGACATGCACGTTCGTCAGGAGTCTGCAGAGCGTGCACCTTCCGGACTTGCGGCGCGAAATGGGTGGCTTCATCCACGTCCGGCACAATGAAGAGCCGCGTGCGTTTCTGGCCCAGGTGCACCTCGACGGAGTCCTCCTCTTTCAGCCGGCCCGTCAAATCGAACCCCGTCTCCTCTAGCACCTGCCACGCAGATGTTGGCAGCGTCAGGCAGTTCCGACGTGCGGCACCACGAAGGGCTCCTGCACCTCGACGGAGACTCTTCTCTGAGCCGCCCCGTCGATCGAACGCCGTCGCCGAGGGTCATCCACAATCGGTTCGAATCAGGAGCTCGTTCTCGGCGATAGTGCCGCCGGTGACAGCACGAGGTGCAGCACCAGCTTTGGCTGATTCGACTTGCAACAGAAAACGAGGGATTGACAAGCGATTTGCAACAGTCTGACTGTGACTTTCAGGCGGGTGGGACACACAGCCCCGTTTTGCGCCGCACGTACTGCAGGTCCATCTCGTTTTTCGGCAGACTTGTCGCCAGGGGAGCTGCGTAAGGGGTCACAAGCACAGCTGTAACAGCCCGAGTGCGATATGGAGTCGGATGACAAACATAGCTCACCTCGCGCTGCGCGCACTGCAGGTCTGTCTCGTCCTGGGCGATCTTGCCGCGCGGGAAGCCCCAGGCGCCTCCGGCGCCCCACGACTTGACCAGCAGGCACTTGTCCAGCCCCGGATTCACCATAATGGCCCCCATCACCGGCACCGTCTGCGTGATAATGTCAGATGTTATTGGTTTCCCGGCCCCCGCCTCGCCGCACATCCTATTGCTACATCACCGGCACCGCCTGCGTGACACGTGTCGAATGTTGAACCTGTCTCGGTCATGCTCCACCCCAGGCGGCGCAACAAGGAGCATACGGAAACCGCGGATGTTTTGAAGTTGAATGCAAAATGGAAGCCAGATGTAGGCGTAGTAACGGGCAGAGGCGCTCCCCATCTGGGACCCTATCAAGATTCAAAACCATGAAGCATTGAGCGGGCACTGCAGCTTCGCTTACGAGGACGACTGCCTCCTGGAACATGAAGACTCCTCTCGAAACTGACATATCCTACCTGTTTGTAGTCATTGAACTGCTTGTAAATGGCGTCCAGCGCGCCCGAGTACGGCCCAAGCCCGGGGCATGTGCCGAAGATGAGCGTTGCGAAGCGCTTGAGCGACAGGCTGACCAGCTGCGCGCTGGGGTCCGCCTCCCGCGCAAAGTCCTGCAGCACAGCACGCAGAGACGGTGCTGCTGTGGTAGGAGACTCCGCATGGACGGAAATCATTGCAGCCGCAGTTGTTGCAGGTTCAGCAGGAGCAAGCGTCAGTGAGTCCCAGAACGACTGTGTGTGACGGCAGCACATGTAATGGAAGTAATGTGCTCACCTCGTAGAACCAGTGCGCCTGCTCAATGAGGAACAGGAGCCGCTCAAAGGACCTGCGGTGGCCACAGTAGCCACAGCGTGTGAGTGTGCTGAATCCAGGGTGCATTCATGGTGGATGTGATACACTGAGTTGTACTACTGTGCTGTGCAGCATTGCTTCGCAGCAGGGACGACTCACGCCAGCTCTTCGGGTGGGCTGTTCAGGATGAAGCGTGAGCACAGATCATCCAGGAGCTCCTTGCTCGGCAGCGCCATGGCTATGGCGTTGTGTGGGGTTGTTAATGCTACAGCCGCTTTATCAGGCTGCTACAACAGGCTGTCGGGTTGAACAAGTTTCTCGCACTTGTGGCATTGCCACCTAAGCAAGTTTTTCCAGCACGCCGCTGTGTTCGTGTCAGCCTGCGCGTGGCGATGCCAAACCTTAAATCGCCTGCTTGCATGTGCTTGCAAGCTCCAAATGCAATAGCTGTGTGAGCGTGCTGAGCCATGCTGTGCATGCACGAGATCCTCGACCGCCCAGAACGCACATTCACACCCGTCAGTAGATAAGTTGTAGTAGCTTACATCAACAACAGCTGTTGGCAGCCTGAGGGGCTTCACGAGCATGATGAAGTCAGCAGCAAAGCATATAAATGATCTACCCGATGCGCTGCTGCAGGAGTGCTTCAGCACCCTGGACCTGTTTACCAGGTAGAGGTACCTGCATTGCTCTTGGTTTACGTACTTACCACCACACCCTGTCGCGAAGCAGCATCCGTACCACTTCCGCCGGTGCAGGGTGCGCGTCCTGAACCGGGTGTGCAGCCACTGGCGGGGCCTGTGCTCGTCGCCCAGCCTCATGTGGCGGCACCTGCGGCTGGACGCCCGCGATCAGCTGTGGGGCAAGGTGGGCCGGGCATGGCAGCTGGACGTGGACCGGCTGCTGCGCTTCTTTCGGCCCCGCGCCGCTTTTGTCAAGACGCTGCTTCTGGTCAACTGGGTGACCACGCCATTCAATTCGATGAGAAATTCTATGCATCTGCCGTCGCAACACCACTACTCACTCATGCAAGCCCTTTGCACGCCTGCGTCGCTTGTGAAAGTGATGCTGCGCATCATGGATGATTAGCAAGGTGATTCGGCGTCGCTGACGCGCAGGAGGGCTATCCAGCCCAGGGGCTGCTGGCGGCGCTCACAAACGAGCTGGCGATGGCGGGCGACGCACTGGAGACCCTCATATGCCAGGTTCGTTCTTGAAACATATCCAATAACAGAGCTAGCTTACTTGCAGGGATGCTTCGCACAAGGAGAAATCATCTTTCTGTTCTTTTCTGTTACTGATCAAATGAACCTGCAGCGCAAATCCAAAGGAAGGAACCGACTTCGTTCATACCACATAATCCTTTCTTTGTTCGTTCCAGGACTGCGTTGTCGGCAGCTGGGAGCAGCCGCGCTTTCAGGTCTCAGCTCCACCCTCGATGCCTTGTCTGCATTCTTGCGAGTTCCTTTTCGCTTCTTGCGGCCTTGTGCTTCTCAGCTGCATTCGGCTCTGATCGTTGGTCGCATGTCGCTCCTGCTGGAGGCCCCCCCACAGGCCAGCAGGGTTTTGTCTTAGCATGTTTTTACTTCCTTCCTGCATCCAGTTGTTACTTGCTTCCTGCATCCAGGCGCAGCCGCTGCCGCCGCTCGGCAACAGCGTGCAGGCGCTGCACCTGCACGCCATCGAGCTGCGCGCCGCGGGGGACCTGCCCACGTGGCTGCCCAGCCTGCTGGCAGGCATTCCGCAGCTGCGCAGCCTGGGACTCCAGTCTGTGCGGCCATGCGACGAGTCCCCTGTCGCGCTCCCGCAGCTGCGGTCGCTGACGCGGCTCACGTACCTGCGCCTCGCGGGCTTTTCCGGCGGCGCGGACGCGCCAGCAGCCTTTCCGCAGCTCGTCGGGCTCAGAGAACTGATCCTCGAGTGCGGCGGGGCCGTTGCGCTGACAGCAGGATTCACCGCCCTGCGGTCGCTCAGCAGGCTGTGCCTGCTGCCGGGGGTTCTGGAGGGGGAGGCGGTGTCGGTGCTGGCGGCGATGACAGCGCTGGCACGGCTGCACATGCGTGAGCCGCACTGGCGGACGCTGCTGCCGCTGCGCCGGCTGCCGGGGCTGCAGTACCTGCACGTGGAGGGTCTGACAGCCAGCGGCGAGGATGCGACGGAGCAGGACGTGAACGACTGCCTGATGGCGTTCAGCCACCAGGCGAACGGCGGGGCGCTGTGCCTACGGCTTCATGGCGCCGTCGCATTTGGGCCGGTCTTTGACAAGCTGGCGCAGCTGCCGGCGCGGCCATGCGAGTGCCGATTCGAGCACTACGACCGATTCTCCAGCGTTTGAGGAATGTGCAGCGCGGCAGCAGTTGTTGACTGGTCACGCACATCGTTTGATGCGCCGCTGTGATTTGCAAAACGGTGCAACAACGTCGACAACCTTCGCGATTCGTGACGTGCATGTTGTTGAATCAATTGAATAACACCATATGCCCAGGAGTCTCGGATGCGATCTCCATGCTCTCCCCCAACTAAAGCTTAATGCGCTAAGACACATGTTTGCAAGCACAGTAAAGTGCTACTGCGCCGCTAGCCCCGTTGCCGCCTGCCCCGGATCAGGCGGTCAGATTGCAACGACTTCGAACGCTCAACCAGCTCTGGTGCAAGAGAGTAGCCTGTAACGTGAAGTTGTGCAAGAGAGCAGCGCGTCCATCGCATGCATTTTCCTCGGCTGCTCCAGGGCGCCGTTCTATTGGCCGCCCTGAAGCGTAAATGCAAACGTCTGCCCAGTTGACCTCTCGCCGATGTGCATGCAGGTGAACCACAATTCCAATGGCTGGTGCATGTGTGAAACAATGACTGAACTTTCACAGTCTGACTCACCCACTCAGTCACAGCCTTGGCGTCCCGGCGACAGCGCGCAACAACTTGCTGGTGAGTCGCACTCCGGGGCCGTTGCCCGGCCGCTGGATCTCGCCACAGCCCGTCGCCTCGCCATTGCCGGAGGCTTCGTTTTCGAAGGTGCCTCAAGCGATACGCCCGACGCGCAACGCGCGAACCTCGCAGGTGAGCGGCCGACCGTATCAGTTGCATGCATGCGCCGGCTAGCAGCTGGCCAGTTGAACCAGCATCTGTGTGAGCGTTGAGATGCGTGCCCGGTGTTTATACGAGAATACCAACGATTCACAAAGTTCCATGCGTTTCCAAAGCCCCTGGTGATGCCATAGTGTCGCCGCGCCCGCTCGGTGTCCCATTAGTCAGCGCCGCAGCAGCGGGCCACCACAGTGCATCTCGGCCCGCCAAACGAGGTGGTGTCGTTGGAATGATGTCCATGATCTCATGCAATTGCAGCACTCTTTGCGCATCACGGCGTGAACTGCCTGTCCGCACTGCGGCGGCAGCTTCAGACAGCACCAGCGCTCCCCGACGCCGGCCGGCGGCGTCCAGGTGTGCTCTCACGTATCCCCCTTTCTGCGCATCCTTCTCGAGACGCTGTGCACCGTCAGAGCAGCCTTTGCATCCTGCCAGACCTCAGTATTTTGTCTTGGGGTTCTCTCTGGACTTGGCAGCCGGTTGCCGCGCGGCTACCCAGCTGGCAGCCGGTTGCCGC
>JAABUM010001990.1_pt1 | contig 28913 bp, 53 predicted proteins | sample 5559161 | NCBI WGS metagenome assembly JAABUM01 (sample SAMN10711868, study PRJNA513369) | rock metagenome | isolation source: Antarctica rocks | place: Antarctica: Victoria Land, Siegfried Peak nord
TAAGGCCGCCAGCCGTCGCCGCTGCTGCTGCGCCGCTGGGTGGACGCCCCAGACCTCACAGGATGACAGGGCTGTGGAGGTGACGATGGCGTCGTAGAGATGCAGCTGGAGATGGATGTTGCTGGTGGCCGAGCCGGTCAAACTTGAAGCGCACGTTGTTGAAGGCCCTGCCGACGTTGCTGCGGACCTGCGCCAAGCCGTCGCCAGCCATGCCCGCCGGCGTGAACGTGGTACCCAGGTATTTGTAGCTGTCGGTGTGGGGGAGGGTGCGGCCGGCGTAGGTGAAGGTGGGGGGCGACAACGACACTGCTGCAGTACGAGTCAGCTGCTGATTGTACGAGAACAGCTGGCATCCGACTGGGGAGACGGTCGACAGTGTGTCACTATGTTTGATCGCGCGCGGCGCAGATTGCATATTACGCCATATGTAGTCCCTTGAACATGCTCCTTACGTGTGACTGCACTTGCCTGCCCGTGAATTACGCAGAATGTCGTGACATATGTCAGCGACTTATTTGAGCTCTGCAGCCGCGCCCCGGAGCGTTTAGGTGTCGTGCTCAGCCGAGCTTCTACTTGCCTTCCATTAGAAACTCGCGTCAAGGTTGCGCATGGCTCTGCGCCTCGTGTGATGCCCGGTGGCACACATTCACCAGATTCAGCAGGCAGCGCCCGCGCACTGCCTCTGTCAGCATAGTAGCTTTGCAGATCATGCGAACTCAACGACCGCTGCTGCTCCCAGCCCTGCTCCTATCGAATCTGCTGCTGCTCTTCGCCTGCTGCCCATACGGCAGCGCCGCCGCCGCCGCTGCCACTCCAGCCGCGTGCGCTAGTGCGGGCGGCGGCGCGCAGGTGGAGGCGCTTCGGGACGCCCTGCAGCGTAACCTTAAGGTCATCTTCGTGATCGACCCCAACTCCGACCTGTGCTGGGAGCGGATCCCAGTAAACGCGCTCAGCAGCGCCACGCTGCTGCGCTGGGCTGGCGGGCTGCGGGATGTGCTGACGGCCACGGCAGAGGAGCCGGGAGGAGAACTACTTAGGGTGCGGACCATAAACTCAACGGTCACGCTCTTGGAGCAGGCTGCCATGACAGGCGGAGCCGTGTCTGCGGCACTTGACGCATCACTTGGTGGTTTTAAGCTGATCTGCTGAGTGCATGTTGCGAGCGGTCACCATCTTCACTTTGTTCATAAGCAATGCATTGGTCTGGACAGCCGCTGCAGCATTGTTCACCTGCCTCATAACCACGTCTTGGTCTGCGCCCTGCCACTCCCACGAATGAATGATGCCAAAAGCATGGATTTCATGCAGGCGGACCCATGCATCGCGGGGCAGGAGGCGCAGGGACACATCGACACCTTCGCAGACCTGGTGGCGTGGGGTGCCACACACGGCGGTGGGGACAGCGTCGGCCGCGTCGGCGGCAGCGGCGACGGCGGCAATGCCAGCGTGCTGCTGCCGTCCATGCTGATAGCCGCCTATCAGATGGCGACGTGAGTATCTGAGTATCTGAGTATCTGAGAATCTGATTATAGCGCCGTGCGGCAGCACCACGACAGCTCTGTGTATGCTGGAACTGAGGGCAGGCACGGTCTCTTGTAGTCGTTTCGTTCACTGACCATGGCATGGACAGCTGTGTCGTGACTTGAGGTCCTGAATCAAGCACTGCACGTCAGCTGCAGCAGAACAATGATGTGGCTGAATATCTGGCATGCTCAGGGTGGAGGCGGCTGCGGATTCAGAATCGGGGCTGCCGAGCTTCTCACTGCCGCTTGAAAATCTCAAGGTGCACAGCCAGAGATGTATCATGAGCTGTCTGCAGAAACGCGGAAGCTTCACCACCACCTGAGACCGTCTCGGCATATCACATGAGGATGTGGTGCTTGACAACAGCATGTCGCATCCTCGAACAAGTGCTGATGCTCTGCGAGGTGATCATGACGCCTGCCAGCAAGCGTCCTGCCAGCGCACTATGTTCAACTAGCGCAAGGCTGCTCACAAGTGGCAGTGGTTTTTACAGGTCACCCATGCGCCAAAATTCTGGCAGATGGTCGAGGCGACGGCGGCGGCCGGCCGCCTGCGCGCCCCCATATTTGAGCGTACAGGTCTTGCCGGAAACGCCACCTGGATTTTCGCGCTGAAGGAGATCCAGAGGTGTGACGCAATGTTTATGTTGCCTTATGATGTAGGGATATTGAGCTGATCGTGCCTGACAGTGCAGCACAATTGGACCCCCGAACAATTGCGATCGACAGCAACAATGGGAAAGCTTGCTTCCCGGTGGCACACTGCTTGGAGTTTGTGGGACTGTCGTTCTGACCCTTGCCCCGCATTCCCTCACCGACGTGATGTTTCATCCCTGCTCGCCCTGCAGCATCGCTGGGTCGGTCATCATTCTGCCGCGCATGCTGCCGATGCTGCACAACAAGGGCCATGCCAATGTGACTTCCGCCTTCCCGCCGCCGGCCGTCTGGGACGTGCCCATTGTGCTGGGCATGCTGGAAAAGTACATCGCGGTCGCCGGCGTCGCGACGGTGCCCAGTCTGCAGGAGTACGCGGTCCTGCCGGACAAAGTCGCGCTGCACGGCATGTATGCAGCGCACCAGGCACAGGTGCGACGCTTGGCGTCATGGACGGGAAGCTCGGGAATGGCATTTGAAAAGCCTGTAACTGTGTCTAATCGTCGGGGAAGGATGCACATCAGCCTGCGCTAATGCCGTGCTTCTATTGGCATGTGGCTGCGGCCGCGGGTTCAGATTCGAGCGCAGCGTGCTGGAAGACCTGGCAACAGCAAGAATCGGCTATGCTCAGGTCCAGGTACAAACCTCAGCGTCAACACGTCTCGTGTGCTTATTGCTGTCCGGCTTCAACTGCAGGACCCAGCTCGTCGGGTGGGCCCCATTCCCACGGCGCGGGTGGGGGTGCCGGCATCGCATGAGGAGCTGCTGCGGCTGTGCCTGCCGGACGCGCCGCCGCCGCCGGAGCAGCTCGTCGGCGCCACCGTAGAGGTGCGGCGGCAGGAAGCTGCACACGGTGGTGTCTGCCCCCATCTCCGAACAGGTTCAGTCATCCTTGCAAGGGGCTGCCGCCAGGGCTTATTCTGGAGGCTGCAGATGCAGTGGGCTCGAGTTTGTTTTGGGATGTGGAGATTCGTTTCGGTACAGCACTCGCCATGATCACTTGAGCAATAAATCTAGTTCTCCGGCGCATCGGACAGGCGCTGTTCCAGGGGCTGCGGGAGCTGCGACAGCTGCTGCTGCCTGGTGACCCAATCACCCGCCTCGTCATGGGCGCTCCCAGTGACGACGACAGCGGCAGCCGCGGCAGAGGGGATAGCAGCGGGACTGGAGGCGGCAGCGACGGCGGCGGCGGCGGCGGCAGCAGCGGCAGCGGCGGTAGCGAGGAAGGCGGAGAGGGTCTCCAGCAGTACATCCTGAAACGGACGTACACGGAGGCGGCAAACAGCCTGCACACGTTCGCATTTCCGGCGGCGCTGCTGGAGGTCCGCCTGCTGCAGCACCACCTCAGCCATAAAAGGCTGTCGCGGTCTGCTGCTGTGCATACCATGGCATGGCTCACTGTCTGCTGAGGAAAACAGAAAGATGCTTCCAGGCTGGGTGGGAGGATGTGGCAATGCATTGTTAGATCTCCACAGGACTCGGGTGTCGATGACGGAGCATCTGGTGCTGCTGCGCTGATGGCTGCAGCGGGCAACGGAGCTCGCAAAACCCTGATGGCGGCTGCGGCGCACATGGCGGCCGCGGCCTGCGGCGAGGGCTGGCTGCTGCAGCCGCGGCTGCGAGACTTTGACAGCTCCGAGTACAGGCGCGCCATCCGAATCTTTTGGTGATTCACGTCTCGCTGACGGTTCCCTTTCATGATGTGCCTTGCCTGAACAACGCCCTGAGGCGCCAGGCTACATTTTCACCAGCCATGACCGCCAATCTACACGCGGCATGCCAACCTGTGCGTGCCGCTTGTGCTGCAGGGTGTACCTGCTGGGAGGCGCGGCGGCGAGCGGCGGCGCCGCCAACACCCGCGCGGTGCTGACAAGTGCGGAGCTGGATTTCGTCGACGGCAGCACCACCATCTTCGTTGACGCCGAGCCGCTGCCGTGCCACATCTTCAGGACGGCGCCAGCATGTGAATTGATTACATCGAACAGACAACCCAATCTGAATACTTCAGACAATTATGATATCATCTTCCGAGCGATTCACATTGCCATCTTCGCCGAGCCACATTTTCGTCGTCGTGCCACATTTTCCAGACGGCCCGAGCATGCCAGAATGTTTCCAAACCTCCTAGTAAAAACATTCACATACCTAGATGACACCTCTCTGCCCTCAGGAAGGGGGACTGAGGTGAAGCTATTGAGATCGAAACAAACCTCCTCGTATCCACATTCGTGCGCCGGCTTCGGGTAGCTGCCTGGGCTGGAGCGATCGTGCCGCTGATTCCAGATAATTGAAAAAAAAATCCTGGGAAAAAAAGAAATTTTCACAAAAAAAAGAAAAGCAAAAAGAATTATCGCTTGCCTAGTGCCAAGCAAAGAGGATGAGGACACCGACACCAAAGCGCAGGCACAGCTCTGCTCGTTGTTCTGCACAGCAGACAATGAGAATCATAGTATCACTCACAGGCGAGCGGCATGCCGGCAGCGAGGCGGCGGCGCAGCTCTGCTATACTCGGTTCGTTCCTGCTGAATAGACGATGATGTCCTAAAATCATCTTGCCCACAGGCAAGGAGGACGAAGACGTCGACAGCACAGAGGAGGCGCTGCGGGAGCACCGCTCGGACATGTATGCCTGGCTGGTTTCCGCGGCACGTGAATGTGCACACGCCATTGCAGCTTCGCCCGGAGGCGCCGCTATGCACACCATCTCACGAGTCTTCCTCAGGTGGGCCGACCAGCCAGCTGCCAGCTCATACGCATTGATGTGTGCATGATTAAGTCAAGTCCTTTGTGGAAGTCAAGTCCTTTCTGGCATGTGAATGCCTCATTGGGCATGCCGCCATGAGCTCCAGGTCAGCAGGGGGACGATGTGCCGATTGAGCAAGTGCAGCTTCACAAGGGGTTTTGAATTTTGAATTTTGAATATGAATTTTGAATTTAGTATTTTGGAGTTTTAAATCGATTGGAACGAGCATGTCGACACTGCCGGCAGGTGTGACATCTACCTGGCTACCGAGTACAGCCAGGATGACGGCAGCCTCTGGCTCAGCGGCATTTACATCAACGAGATTGACTGGCTCAACTCTGCGGGTGCGCGAAAACTGTCTGCGCCCCTGCCGGACGGATGCTCGCCGTATGTCTGCTCATCGTGTGGCCTGTGTGCCCGATATCTGGATTGGCACCAGGTGGTGTCGCTATACAGATAGTGTCGCAAGCCGGCCCAAGCAAGTGCATTGCCTGTAATTTCATGATCGGACCCCTTTTGTTTTACACGACTGTAAACGGCTGACCACACTGCTGGACGCAGGCACCTTTATCGACATGTGGGACCCAGCAGCGGCCGCAGCGGCGGCGGCGGAGCTGGAGAGTCTGCGCCCGCCCGGTGGCAACGTCAGCCAAGAGGCGCTGGCGGCAGCTGCGGCACAGGTGGGCCGACGGAGGCTGGTTTCATTTCATGACATGTGCCCCATTGTAGCGAAATTCTTACAATGAGTGCATCTGGCCTCGACGCTTCTCGAAAATGCATTTTCGCGGTACAAGTCGATGATGATTCGAATGCTGCACGGTCTGCAGGCCGGGTCCGCTGGCGCAGTATTGGCGGCGCCGCTGCTGCAGGAGATTTTGCGGACCTATTTGTCGGCGTGGGGGGCGCCGCCCCTGGGTGTCCAGGCTGGGCTGCCGCAGCTGGACACTGTGGTACAGCAGGGGGCCGACTTGAACGCAGGGGAGGCAGCCAGCGTAGCCCCGGCCACAGGCACAGGAATTACAAACAGGACAATGCCGGCCTGGCGAGCTCCGACGGTAGCGGCAGCTGCACGGATTACGTGTGCACACAGCGCCAGTTTTGGCACCTGCAACGTTGGCGGCGACAGCAGCACCTCCGCAGATGCCGCAGCTTTCACAGGCCGTTCATAGTAGGCCATTCGGATTAGATCCAGTGTGGTGTCAATTAGTATAGTTGCAAACGTGCTAGGTCCTTTCATCACTTCTCAGCAGTTGACACTGTAACTCCTGCAACCTTGCACGAGCAGTGACTGAAACGCGGCACTGAAATCTTAGCCTGCGTACTCAAGTCCGGGAAAGGCACCAGTATGCTCAATTTGCTGCCGAGAGCTACATGCTGCCGAGATGCTGCGCGGAACTTGTGCCGGTGCAAGCTGTCACCCGCTGACCGAAACTGCTGTTTGTGTTTGCGTCTCCACCCAACTAAACTTGACGACGCCTGGTAAGCACAGGAGCGCCACATCGGCCGCCCAAATCCATCCTGACGCTGGTGACACCTTCTGATGTGCATGTGAGACGCGGTCGTGCTCCTGGAGCCACCACTCATAAAACCCAGAAGGTTCACAACCGTACAGTAGCCCCTCAGTCACCCAGCTCGACAACCGCCACGCCGTCAGGTCCAAATGACCGTGTCCACCGCGTCAAAGTCGCGGCTGGCAAAGCCGGTGGCCTGCGCCACCACCAGGATGCTGGACTGCGGCAGCTCGCTCAGCACCTCGGCGATCACGCGGGAGCACCCCTCGCTGTCCAGATGCTGCAGGAAGCCTGTCGTGCTCCACCGTCTCCAGCACCCATACCATACGAGTCGCCAAACTCCATGGCCGCCGCGCCGCCAGCCTTGACGACAGTGTCCGGCGCGTCGATGGCGCGTGCCGCGCAATGCCCCCCCAGGTGCCAAACCAGCAGCCTCTCCAGCGGCGGAGCTACTCGCCCAGCTCTATGGAGGCGGCGCCGCCCAGTTTGACGACGGTGTCTGACGCGTCGATTGCGCGGCTGGCAAAGCCGGACGCCTGGCCGACGACCAGGACGCTGGATTGTGGCAGCGCGCGCAACGCCGTCGCCACACGGGAGCAGCCCTCCTCATCCAGATGCTGCAGCACCTGCATACAAGGTGCAAAACAGGGCGTTGAGGGGTCATTTAGGCCTGTGCTCTGCACAGCAACGTGTGCACTGCACAGCAACGAGCAGGCGGCCCATCATGCGAGAGCAGCCCTCCTGTCCAGGTGCTGCAGCATCTGCGTATGACGGCATTCCCAGGAATTAAGGCACAAGAAGAGTCCCTCGTCAGGCGGCATGCGCACATCGGCAACGAGGGTACATTTTTTTTGTCTGAGGGCTGCGCCACCTGCGATCTTAGGGTTCGATTGACAGCTGCAGATTCGGCATCTGCGGCGAATCTGCGGCATCCGGGCTTTGCTGCTCGGCGGGAGACAGCATGCAGGACGACAGGTCGACTGCCGCCACTTCACATCCACAATTGACGTGTGCCGTCTCCTATCCGATGCCACTCACCTCGTCCGGCACGATGACGATGCAGCGCAGGCGGCCCCGCTACCCACCCATTTCCCCTGTAAGAGTTGTCAATCAATTGCGGCACTCGGCTCATGTAGCTTTGCACATGTAGCTTTGCACATGTAGCTTTGCGCACCTCGTCCAGCACGGTGACATCACAGCGAGAGGTGTCCCCGCTTCACGATCAGCACCCATTCAAGACTCCAGTTTCAAACGGAGCACTGAACTTGCATCCTCAATTGCTTACCTCGTCCATGGTGATGAGGCTGCAGCGCAGGTGGCCCCGCTGCGCAGCCAGCTCGCCGTTCGAGCTGATGTGATGCTGAGGTTTACTGGTGAGGAAGGGTTACGGGTGCGAAGCTGTTGGCCTCACCTCGTCCATGACGATGAGATTGCAGCGCAGGCGCCCCCGCTGCGCCACCAGCTCGCCAAAGCCGAGCGCCAGGGCCAGGGCCACGCGCCGCCGCTCGCCGCCGGACAGCTGCCGCACGCTCCGCTCTCTTGCCGGGGGAATCTACAGCAGGCAAGAACTTCTTTGACATGCCTTGTCCTCGCCGGCTGTCTCGCGTAGATTCGACAATGACTCAGCCAGTCGGCGTTTCATTTGACCAGCTCGACAAAGCTGAGCGCCAGGGCTGACGCCGCGCGCCGCCGCTCGCCGCCGGACAGCTGCCGCACGCCCCCGCTCCCGCGTAGGTGGGATCTGAGTCTTGCCGCACATAGTGTTTGACCAACGAAGAGCCAAGGAGTCAAGGAAAGCCAAAAGGCTCGTCAGTAGTCAGGTCTGAAAGACGTGCAAAGCCCAGCGCTGCGCGCCATCGCTCGCCGCCAGACAGCCGCGGGGCCGAATCTCGCATGGACGCCCCCTGGAACATGCCACACATGCTGTTTTCAACTTGCAACGACCTTTAAACAGCCAAGTTAGGTTAGGGTTTAGGGCAAGCAAACCTTCCCCGACTGCTGGGCCTGAGAAACCTACAAGGCCCAGCGCCGGGGCCAGCGCCATGCACCGCCAGCCGCTTCCTGTCGGCCTGGTGCTGGTGACCCACCCTGCTCTGGGAGGATTGCTGCATGAAAATCGCACCTCGCCATCGGCCCCCGCCGGCGGCCGCACAGTGACTGTCTTTGTGATCTTGTCGATCTCTGCGCCGCCGGCTTTGCCCCGCGCGCCGGCCGCCGGCCGCGTCGCCGACAGCGCGAGCGTTGTGCCGGCGCAAAGGTGCTCCAGGTACCTGCCGGTGCGCTCCTGTGGAGACAAGAGCAGCGCTTGGTGTTGTGCATCGTTCCCGCGACAAAGGTATCCAATTGCCAATAGCGCCAGCGCGTTGCCGGCGCACAGCCGCTCCAGGCACAGCCCGGTGCGCTCTCGCGCCGCGAGATGGAGGAGTTTGATACGTGATTGTAGCCCATCTTCATGCTGGCGCACCGCGACGCGGTCCATTGCGCTTCCGTAGCGAAGCGGACGGCGTTGCCGACCCGACACACCCTAAACCCTAAACCCTAACCATAGCTGCAGATCAAGTCCCGGAGAATACGGAACAGTAGTCAGAGCGTTGGTGACTGCATACCTGCAGAGCGCCCAGCACGCCTTCCAGCAGAAAGCCCTTGATGCCGCCGCCGCCAAACGCCTCCTCCAGCTCACCAGCGTGTGACGCCTGCAGTCGGTGCCTTTTGCAGGATCACAGGTCTGCATCTGGAGGGGCGATGCCAAGGACTCATGCGGGAAGCCCCTGTTGTTTCCGCCCCCAGCCGCATCCTCCAGCTTCCCCGCCTGCGCCGCCCGCATTGGTATGCACTCGGCCTAATGCGGAGAGACTGATTGGCTCACAACAGTAAGCTATATTTAGTCAATAGATGCGTGCGGAGATTGAAGCAACGTGCGCGGGAAGCCTGGACATTCCCACCAGCGGGCCACCTCCATCCCCCCTGCGTGCGACACCTGAACTCGCATGTGCAGCAGAGATGATGTGTGCAAGCAGTGGAGACAGAGAGAAGCTGACTAGGGCAGCATTCCGGGCTGCCTTTGGAGACCCTGTGCTTGCCGATACCCGCACATGGGGCTGCACTTCTGCTGTCACCAGCAGCCGAAAGGTTGGCATCTGAGGAAAAACGCCGCTCATCTCGTCAGCCGCTGCGCTGAGCTGCACACTTGCGGCGTCAACTGCTGCCTGCAGCTCCTTCTCCGACGTCCGAGAGCCGAGATGGAACCCATTCAGGAAGTTTCCGAGTGGCCAGCCCGATCACCTCGTCGGCCGCGGCAGTGCGCTGCGCTGCCGCCGCGTCGATTGCCGCCCGCTGCTCCTGGTACAGTGACCGGAACTCCTCGGCCCGGCCCTGCTGCGGGTTGTGCGCTGTGTCTGCTGCCTCTGCTTCCTGCCGTGCCGCGGTTGCCTCTGCACCTGCATGACAAATTTTCAATTATCACATTTCCCGCCACAAGGAACTACAGCCTGCTGCTGGGATCTCCTCAGCTGGGCCCTGCTGCGGATTTGGCGCGCAATCCGCTGCTGCTGCATCCTGGAGCACTGCCACCGCCTCCTCGCCTGGGTTGTCCATCGGCCGTTTGCTACAGAGCGCTTTGGCACGGGCCTGCTGTTTGTCCAGATGCACGCTGCACCACACTGCGCCGACACTGCCTCCCCACCTGCAGGTTGGACCTTACTACCCGAATCCAACAATCAAAGTAGCTTGAACTCTGCATTCAGACCTGCACCAGCTTCGACACAGCGCCTGTCTGCTGCTCTGCCTGCGCCGCCTGGGCACCTGCATAATGTATCAGACTGTTGACCCAGGTCCCATGCAAGCCCATGCAAAAGGCATTGAAAAAGCGCGGCTTCGAGCCATTGAAACAGAGTTGACAAGGCCGCATGCTCCTTGGATGTTTGCAAATTTGCAGATTTGCAGATTTGCAGATTTGCAGATTTGCAGATCTGATGCTGACTGGCAGATCCTTGTGCGGCTCACACCTGTCATAACGAAAGGAAGAAAGGAACGAGCATGGACCAATGTCCACGCGCGTGGTTCAGTCCGTAGCTTGCCCGCAGTTCCAACGGCAGCAGCAACCACCGCAAGGGCCCTTTTCATGGTCCAGCCACGATGCACGTATTGCCTACGGTATCCATCGCCAGCAAGCCTTCCCGGCTCGAAGAACCAGAACCAGTAGGGTTTAGCAGGGTGTGCTTGCCTGCGTATGTGGAGGCGTCGAGTGCCGCAATTGCCGCCCGCGCCGCCGCAGACACCTCGCTGTTCCTCATAGCACCATCCGCGCCCACCGCGGCGGCCCCCGGCTCGGCGGCTGCGGCAGCGACGACGGCGACGGCGATGCGGCGGCAGGCATCGCGCGCTGCGTGGATCTGCGACTGCAGTGCCGCACGTGACCTGCGGCAGGCGGCAAAAGAACATGGGGGGCCAGCGTCCGGCTGGCTCGAAGCATGTCTTGTCACCACAACAGCGTCGCAGCTGGCTGTGCAGGTCACAGGTTGTGCGCTGCCAGTCGATGCGATCAGACTCATTTCTATAACCTATGAGTGTCCGAACTGGACAGAAAGTCGCAGGGGTCAGGCGGCTCACCGCATGGCCGCCAGCTCCACCTCCTGCGCCTGCTGCTGCTGGCGCCAGACCGCTTCCGCGGCTTCCTGCTGCCGCAGCTCCTCCGCTCGCAGCGCCGCATCCCGCTGGCGACGCGCCGCCTGCCGCAGAGCGAAATAATCATCAACAAGGTATCGGCAATTTTGAGATCACACGTGCACCTGTAGACGCGCAGCTTAATCAGGCAGTGTGCTGCTAGGCCAAGTTCCTCCTGCCGCATGCGATCCCTCGACCGGCGCCGGAAGCCCTGGATGATGACTTTGCTTGTGACATGATGTGATCAGGCCGCGGGAATGAGCAGCGCGCCTGCAGCCTGGCGGCCGCGTCTGCAGCCGCCTGGTGCGCCACCGCCAGCCGACACTCCATGCGGCCGATCGCCGCGCGCTGCTCCTGGCCCGCCTGCCGAGCCGCCTCCAGCTCCGACTCGGCAGCCACCACGTCATCCTGTGCAGCTGAGATCCTTGTTCACGGGACCTGATGGCCGAGAACTTTCATAATTCAGGACCGATGCGCTGCTCTTGAGGCGCCCGGACCGCCGCCTTCCAGTTTGGCATCAGCGGTGGCACAGCCCTCTTGAGTGAAGCAGCATGAAATCACTGCTGCAAGCAAGGCAGTGACGTGACTCCTGAAGCCCAGAGCGGCGCAATCACGATCCACACGAGCCTGCCGTGCAGGCTTTGCGGTATGGCGCAGCCGTGCTCAGGCTCTGGCGGCGGTCTGGACATTTCGAAGCAGGTGAACAGGTGAACCGCCAAGGAATGAAACATCTTTCCAGACGTCAGACGGAGGAAGTTCCAACGGAAGAGAATTCACCGCCAGGCGCTGCAGATTCGCCTCGAACATCGCCTGGTCCACGGGCTGCAGGCAGCGGTCGCACACTGCGACGGCTGCCGGCTCTGCCGACGCCTCTGCAGCAGCCGCTGGCCAGCGGGACGCGGCCGCGCCTGCGGCGGTGGCTACAGGGCCTCTGCTGTTCGAGCCGTTTGCGTGGCTGTGGTTTTCATCGCCGAGCGCTGCGTACTCGTCCCGCCGCTGCTGCGCCGCCTGTAGGCAGTAAGGAGAAGCGGTTAGGCCGATTAGGCCCATTAGGCCGGTTTTAGGCCGGTTAGGCCAATTGACGAGCTTGGAAGCAGTTGAAAACAGTTGAACCCACTTACGATGTTCGATCCTTCACACATGCCGTTGGCACGCTTTGCAGGGTGGCCGCGAGAAACACGATGTTTAGGGTGGAACACGTGCACACCGCGCTCTTGCGGGCGTGCGAAGTGACTCACTTCCCACCTACTTCCCACCTACTTCCCACCCACCTGCATGCTGCCGCGCAGCTCGTAGAAGCTGCCGAGCTGCTCCTCCAGGCCGTCCCTTAGCCGTGCCAGCTCCTGCTCGATAGGGAGCGCCGCATCGGTAGCGTCCACGCAGGCGGCCTCCAGTGCCGCGACCTCCGCAGCCAGCGGTGCCTGCAGAGTGTGCGACGCTGGTTCAATGCATGAGCGAGACAGATAAACGACCCTCGGTTGCTGCAGTGCACCAGCTCCCATGCGATGGGGAGCGCCGCATCAGCCGCGTTCACGTGGATACCTCCAGCATTGCGAGCCCAAAGGCGCTTGCACAACGCATCAACCTTGGTGCATGAGGCAGTGAGGCCGACAAAACCCTGAGTTTTTCTCCAGCTGCTACAGGGGAGGCCTGCACTAGCAGCGATCGCGCTGGCTCCTCCCTCGCCATGTTCATCAAAAGTTGCCTGCACGAATGTCGGCTCATTCGACAACTAGGTCTTTATGCCTATTGCCGAATTTTCTGCTGAATCGCCCTGATGTGTTGCGACTAGCAGGTTGCGGACCAATGTGACGAGAATCGGAATGGAATGTGCATCCTGAATAACCATGGTGCACAACGCAAGACCTGAGAAACGGCAACGCGTCCTGAAAGCATGGAACAGTCCCAAGCTGGCACCTGCGTGGAGGCTGACAGTGGGGCCTTGGCAGCAGGGGCGCCCATCGCCTTTGATCCGCCGCCCGCTGCGGAGGCCTGCACGTCCGGCTGCCTGCCGCCACCGCCGTCGCCGCCACCGCCGTCGCCGCCACCGACGACAGTGTCCAGCCACAGCTGCAGCCGGGCTGCGCCCTGCATCCAAGGAAGACTGGTCGCCGTTGCTTACATAATACATAATACATAATACATAACACATAATACATGATACATCATACATAGTAATAATAATAATACATCCTCACATCAAGGTGTGCGACGTTTCGCCAGAAAACCTGTTTCCTGTGCTGCAGTGGGCACAGCTTGCTGAAGGTCACCAGCCTGGGGCTGCACCATGCTGGTGTCAATCTTAGCCCGCGCACACCTTAGGCGCAGGGCAGTCGTGCACCGCTCTGCGGCCTTCGGCGGGTTCAGAACACACAAGAAGCACCACAATGAGAATCGCAAGGGCTGTTCCAGAGGGAATCTGTGCATCGACCAGCGTCTGCTGCCGCAACTAAGCTTCTGCTGAGGATTATCAGGGCTGGAGGGGTTCATGCACGGTGCTTGCAGGAGAGAGGTGCAGTCGCCGGTTTGTGGTTGAACACCATGGATGAGGCATCCGGCGAAGAGGCGCGACTGACACCGCCAGGTCTACTGAGTCTCCTTGCCCGCTGGCTGCTGACATACACATTTGTCATCGGCCACTGCAATCTCCCGCCCCATGGTCGGGCTTCATCCCAGTGCAAACATGCCGTCTCTCAAGTTCAGGGTGCCTGCATTTCTGGATTGCAAAGCGCCTGCCTGTTTCGCCTCTGCCAGGCGGGCCCGTTGCGTCGCCTCCGCCGCGCCGCCGCGCTCACGCGCCAGCTGCACTCTTTGCGCCTGCTGCTGTGCCCACGTGCGGCCAGACTCCTCAGCCTCCGCGGCCTGCAGCAGGGCCAATAATTTCGGTGGTATGTGTCAGCCTGAAACGGTCCAACTTCCTCGTCAGCCGGGTGGCCTGGCTTGAGAGGAGCCTTGAAAGACGCCGAGTGCTGCCAAGTCGGACGGTCGTGCCTGATTCAACTGCATCAATGCAGGCTCAGGGTACGATTCGCGGGCTTTCACTTCCAGGTTTGGGGCTCACCTTCTGCTGCAGGCCTTCCGCCGTGGACACCCTCACTGACAGCTCGCCATCCAGCTGCGTCCGCTGCTCCCTGGCTGCCTGCGGCACATTGGTGAAGTAGTGTCGATGCTGACGTGATTCCCACGATTCGTTGACCAGTTCAGCTGGGCTCAGTGCAACGGGTGCGCCACAGCTGCGGCCCGTATGAAGGACCCTCCGCACCAACAGGACCCCGCGAGTCTGAAAGACAAGGAGGAAAGTCGCGGGAAAGTCGCCTTGGCGCGGGTGGCGGCTGCGAGGCGCGCTGCGTCCCAGGCCTCAGAGCCCACCAGCTTGGCCAGCTCCGCCTTGAAGTCCGAGTCGTTGGCCTGCGGAATGTGAGGAGAGGCATTCGACAGTTGTGAATACGGAGACTCGAGTGCCAATGTCCTGTGCAAGCACGAGAGGAGAACATACCATGTTGTGTGTGGGAAATGGCTTCACTTCCTTCTGGACGAAGAACACCGCGCGCATTAGCAGGTCCGTGGTAAATCTCGAAAGCATATAACAGGTGACAATGGAATGAAGGAACTTCAGTCACCTTCAGCAGATCGTTGACCTTCGTCTGGCGGGAACCAACGCGTGTGCCAAGCAGGTCTGCGGAGAATGAAGCCTCCAACTCAGGATACCGGTAGCACATTGACACTTCAGAAGAAGAGGCTCACCTCTAGCAGGGCGTTGACCTCCGTCTGGCCGAAGAACACCGCCCGTGTGAGCAGGTCTGTAGAGAAGGCCTCATCGATAGCCTCTTGGGTGAGCTTCATCTCCGCGGCGGTTTTGTCGGTGCCGCCCAGCTCGAAGCGAAGCGCGCCCCGGCCTTTCCTGTTCAGGTGGAAACATCATGAACGAACGAGTGTCACGTTTTCTTACTGTATCTTATGCCGCCTCGTCTGCGGCCTCCTGCGTGAGCTTTGTCTCCCCAACGGTCGTGTCCGCGCCGCCCAGCTCAAGGCAGAACGCGCCCCGTCCCTTCCTGTTGAGCATGAAACATGTATGAGCATCGGGTCCCTTCTTGATGTAACCATAATGGCACCTCCAGCATGAGGTTCCCCTCTGCGGGAGGTCCTGTCTGCGCCGCCCAGCTCGAAGCTGCAGCGATAAAACTGCACCAAGAGCGCTGCTGGAGTGGGATGCAAAGCAAGGGTGGTCAGAGCGCCTGCGCAAGGGAGAATTCAAGTGGAGCGCCTGCGAATTGCATGGCGCGGGATTAGAATGTTCCGGCGTAGGCGCCATGCAGCTTCCTGTCCATCGCTGCTTCGAAACCTGCCAAGAACTGACATGACTTCGAAAACTGGACTCACGGCCGCACAGTGCGCTCCACGAGGAAGGGCTGCCCGTTGACCTCGCCCCGCAGCGCCACCCGCGCCGCCGCGGCGTCGTCGTTCACCACGTCCGCATTCGTCAGCCCCCGCCCAAAGCCGCCCTGGTGCATCAATGTCATGTCATCTTCTGCAGGGCCTTGGCTCGCCAGTCGTGCAGCAGACCTGGTAGACAGAGCGCCGCGCCGCGCCAAGCTTTTCATGCTGCAACCCTACACCCTGCAAACCCTAAACCCTAAATAGTGCTGCAACCCGGTTCGGTGCCCACAGTGAAGGCACATCGCGCTGTGACCTGGATCCTTTTCCAACGATATGTAGGATTGCAGTTCATAACCTGCATTCAGGACCTGGCTCGACCCAACACGGGCTCTCACCTCGGCCCTCATGTTCAGGTGAGCGGCCAAAGCGGCATTACGACCAGCACACTCTTGCCGACTCGGGTTTCCAGCAACCGTCAACTGGTCTGCTGTTTCACTCATCGTCAAGCCACAGCATGTCACTCATGGTCAAAGCCGCACCTAATGGTCCGCACCTACTGGTCAAAGCCGCACCTAATGGTCCGCACCTAATGGTCAAAGCCGCACCTCGGACCGCGCATCCGACCGCCCCGTGAGCGCCCACAGCGGAGCCATGACCAGCGCGCTCTTGCCGGCGCCGTTGGAGTCTGCCGCCGCCTCATCGCAGTTGCGGCCGCTGACCACCCGCAGGCTTCGCTGATGCAGCGGGTACGCCGTGGCATCTCTGCAGGAACGGGCAGCCCACAGGCAGCTCATAGGCAGGTAGCAGGGTTGACAGCGGCATCGGCTCTGCCGCTGTCTGGCATCATCAGCATCAGCATCATCAGTATGCCCGCTCACGTCCTGCAGCACAACGGCATTGGACTGGCGTCAGGCAGCTGGACGCCTTCGTCGGTGAAACCTCCAAAGGCTCGAAAAAGCCTCCAAAGGCTGACTTGGGGTGCACGGAGCACACAGCAGGATGCCAGGGTGATGATGGATGAGAACAAAATTGTGAATCACCCAGCATGACGCTACAAGCCTCGTCACCCTGCCTGATGTCTAGCTTGAGCTAGAGGGTCTGTTCCTGGCTTTGGCTGACTTGGATGTCTGTTGAGCTGGACATTTAGGTTGTAGGCTATTTCGTTGCAGCCTCGGTGGAGTTCCGAGACTGGACAATGTGCGCGACTGAGCACCGTCGACGTGGAGCTCGACTTCGAGGAAACGGCACATCTTGTCGCCGCACACGGCTGCAGTGCGGATTCGTTGCGGCCTTCGAGAATCATATGTGGGTATCATGAGAGCACCTGAAGGGCCCATAGCCATGCAGCTCAACCTCGTGGAATGCCACATCCGTCGCCGCCCGCGGCCGCGCTGCCAGCCCGCCTGGCAGGTCCCGCAAAATGGCCTCGCCCATGGCCGCCGCCTGTCAAGTCACACTGCGAGCTTTAGGACCGTGCAGACTGGCTGCAAATGTCCGGAAGAAGTACTACTGGCGATGTGTGCTCTCCAGCTGACAGCCTCCCCTACCCACCTGCCCACGTGTGCTGCCGCAACACAGCCTGGTGGCTGTGGCCGCAGGTACGCATCGCAAACACCCTGTCAACTTCACGCCAGTGGCATCTGTGTTAAGCCGGCACTTGCCCTCAGGGTTGAGGCAGGAGCGTGTCGTGCTTGTCCCTGGAGTTCGTGAGGCCAGCCTGACGGCAGTCTCGTTACATCTGCTGCACACGCCCAACCCTCACACGCAGTGGAACGACACAAGCGAGATAACCGCCTCGAGCGGGTACTGCTCTGGACGAAATGCATCATGGTGCTCCTAATGGGTGACTGCGGGACGCAATGCAGCAGGCAAATCGGACGACAGGCCGTGCGCATCCATCTGTGACCCTGCCGACGGTCACAGACGGATACAGCGGAATACCTTGAGCGAAGGGCCGCAGGCTTCAATGTATTGGCGCTTTGGCGGATGTTTTCTGGCCTGCCTGGAAGTCAACTTCAGACTGCAAAGCCACACCTCTGGTGACACGCTGCGGGCTTCGACGTACTGCTGGAACAGTTGCATCGGCGCCAGCTCCTCCGCGTCCGCAATGCGCGGCGCCGCGGCCGCTGGCGGCACCACCACCTCCACCTCCACGCCTGCACAGACGCCCGAGCTGTCGTTGCTTCTGTTGCAGATGTTGCAGATGTTGCAAGGTGTGTTCTTGCGACTGGCGCCAGCTCCTCGGCATCTGCAATGCGCGGCGCCGCGGCCGCCGGCAGCACCACCAGCTCCACCTCCACACCCCATAAAGAATTGCACATCGTCCATGGGCATGCGTGAACTGCTTCAGAGGCGGGAAGTCTCGACTCCTTCCCACATGGGCGCCAGCTCCTCGGCTTCTGCAATGCACGCCACTGTGCCCGCCAGCGGCACCACCACCTCCACCTCCACCTCCACCTCCACGCACGCAAAGGAATGCACCCTTTGCTATGTGGAATGCACGCTTTAGTTGAAGGAATGCACGCTTTGGTATATGGAATGCACGCTTTGGTATATGGAATGCACGCTTCGGTTGGAAAGCGTGTGAAGCTGCGAGCTCCGCCAGCTGCTGGGCATCTGCCATGCGCCCGGTACAGATACTTCCACCCCCACGCCCGCGGAAACTGGCATCAGAGGTGTAGTGCTTGTCTTGCAGGATGGGATTAAGCCGATGCGTGCGCGCCTTTTCACGGGTTCCGCGTTCTCGTCTGGCCCCAATGTTCAGCCTCACCGCAGGTGCTCAGTGCAGCACTGTTGGCTGGCACAGCAGAGTCGATGTGGTCCACGCCTGCAGCTGATGCATGGCAGCACTTTCATCCGCAGGGTCGATATGGTTGGGAATCCTGCTGACAATCCAGCGCACCCTGTGAACGCAGCTCCTGTATTTGAGGCTCCGCCGCCTCCAGATCCGCCTCTGCCACCGTCCATCGCAGGCGGTCCCCCCGCCGCATCGCCGCTGACGGCGGCGCCGCCGCGGCGGTGGCGCTCCAGTAGCGCGGCCCCAGGTCGAGAGAGACTCGTTCCAGCTCCTTCCAGCTTCCGGACTCCAGCACCAGCAGCGCTTTCTCCTGCCCCGCCTCGCTGCGCGACACTGCACAGACCGCCACGGCGCTGACAGAAATCGTGTGGTTCTTGCGTCACGTCTGCTGTGCCCTCCCGTCGCATGGGGGTTCCTACATTGTGCGTGGCTCCACTGTGGCTCGTGTTGCTGAGGGCCAGCGAGCTGTGCAGGGGGCCGATGCATTCAAGGCTGACAGCACGCCGAGCCTGGTGCAAGACCCATGGCGCGTACGCCAGCGCTGGACCAGAAGGAATTTTATCAACAGAATCGAAAAAACTTAGAAGTTTCCATATACGTTGTTGATAAAATTAACTTTGTTAATTTTACTTACCAGTCAAAAAGCGCGTTTTTGACGTGACCCGCGCGGCACCTGGTTGTATCTAAACCTGGGTCTGAAATCAGGACGGTACACAGCTGCTATTCAAATGATACTGTCGCGTGTCGCACAGCCGATTCTAGGGCCGGAAGAAGGCGATACACGGCGCATCTTTTGGTCGCTCCCTGGTAGGGCGAGACCATGTAGCGAACGGCAGAGACGCCAACGGTACGCGGAACGTGATACTGCCCCTCCGAACGAATTGGACGAGTGCTACACTCCTACATGGCAGCTGCTTACTCACCCTGGTAGGGCGAGCCGACATGGCGGACGGCGGAGGTGCCGATGGTGTCGGGAAAAGGTATAGCCCCTATGAAGAAGGTCGACATCGCCACTGAAAGTGAGCCAGGATACGGGTTCACTACAGGCGATGTAGGGTGGGGGCGGTGTTGCACCTTGGTAGGGCGATCCCACGTAGCGCACACTGGAGGCGCCGACAGTGTGCGGCACGTGGTAGTGCCCCAGAAACGTCGGCACTGCGTCCGGAAACACGCCCGCCTCCAGCCCATGCTGCGCCTGGTATGCCTCATTCATGAAGGCGCCGATCTGCAATCAGACAGTTCGGCAGGGATTTAGGATTGTTCAGGGGGTGCAGGGCGAAATGCCAAGCCAAACAGCGCACGTCTCTAGCCCGTGCTGCGGCCTGGTGAGCCTTGTCCATTGAGGCGCCGACCTCTATAAGTGAGTCTGAAAGCGTTATATTGATTTTGTGATGACACCGCAGTTGACATCTGTCACGTTCAGTTGGCAACTCCGAGGCCAGTCTGTGCTCCGCCTGGCACTCTTTGCTCATTCACGGACAGATCAGAAAGACAGCTGCGCCCCACTCGCTGATTAGAATGTTGCATGCGATGTCGCTTTTCAGAACTGGCGCAGATGCAATGAAGCTCGCACCACGTCGGCGTGGCCAAACACTGCGTCCACCGGTCCTGCCGCTTCGATGGCCGCCTGGACATTGGCATGGCCCCGCCGGTAGGGCAGCCACAGCTCGCCCAGTAGACTCCAAAATATCAGCGAAGGCTGTCCGATGCCCCGTGAATCGCAAGAGTCACAGCCGAATTCTCACCACATCAGCGTGGCCGAAGACGGCATCCACCGGTCCTGCCGCGTCGATCGCCGCCTGCACATCGGCGTGGTCTCGGCGGTAGGGCAGCCACAGCGCGCCCAGGAAGCTGGCGGGCTCGTCGAAGACATGGATCAGCGGCGACGCGGCGGCGAGCGGCGTCAGCGCGTGCGACAGGCCGCCCAGGGAAACCTGAAAGGAAAGTAATTGAACCGATAGGATGCACGCTCCAGCTGGAGAAATATTGGTGCAAGCATTGAACATGTGGAAAGTGGCGAACGGCGGTGTCAATGCATGCAACTCGCCCACACACACCTGCAGGGAAGAAGTCTCAAATTCCAGGTCTAGTTCTGGAGCATTCTGAAACCGTCGCCGATGTGCACCGGCAGCGCGGCAGCGGCCAGCAGAGAAGGCAAGAGTAGACATGTACTGATCAGCTGGAGGCATGGCCAAAGCTTGGGGGTTCACACGTGCTAGAGGGACGCGAAATGACTCCATCAGCTGTGATCTGTGTGCAGCCCGATGTCAATCATGTGCTCTTGGCTGTGGTGGAGGCTGCTGACCCAGGACTTCGCACCACGACGTGTGAGTTGGTGCTTGGCGTCCTCATCCACTGCCTGGCACTACAGGCAGACGCGGCAACAGCCGTCGCACCAAGTCACCTCGCATGACACGTGGTATTTGACCGCCACTTGGAGGTTGATTGTTCAGCCTTGTCAATCAGATATTCGGCGGTAGCACCCGCGGCGGCACACCAGTTCATGGCTCAGACACTCCCAGTTGCACACAGCAACCGGTCGTGGTTGCCGATAGGCATGAGCGTCGACCGTGCTCAGCTGCGCTGCACCCACTACAGGGTTTACCCCCACTACAGGGTTTAACCCCATCAGACCTTCATGACATGTTCCAACATCTCCTTGCTCATCTCGCACTTTCATCAAGACCTGGCCATACTTGTGGACACGCATCAGTGCCGGCCGTCCATGAGCCAGATCGTGAGTCCGCCAATCAAAAGTCATAGCTTTTCGAGTGCACCTGGTTGTGGTTGCCGACCAGCATGAGCGTCGGCCGCACACAACTGCGCAGCACCCCGAGGACGCGCAGCTGCATTTCGCTCCCATTCCTTCTTTTATTGTCATGTCAACTTCATCCGGCGCATTGCGCGTCATTCGGCGCATTGCGCCGTCTTACCTGGTCATGATTGCCAACGAGCATGAGAGTTGGGCGCGTCCAGCCGCGCAGCACCTCCAACATCGATCCACCCATTTGCGCCCTTCGTCCCAGCTACATCATTCGTTATAGTTCGGGTGGTTGTCTCACCTGGTCGTGATTTGCCGACAAGCATGATCGTCAGCACCCGAAGCACCCGCAGCTGCATTTCGCTCTGCATGTTCTCTCTTCGGTTTCAGCTTCACCCAGTGCATCATGGTGTCTCACCTGGTCGTGGTTGCCGACGAGCATGAGCGTCGGCCGCGTCCAGCCGCGCAGCACCCGCAGCACCTCGTTCAGAGGCTCCACGGGCAGCGCCCCCCGCGCGTGCCAGAAGTCGCCTGCAGTGCGGGATGAAATGCAGAAATCAGAGCGTTCTGGGGAGAACCTGTAGTGATTATCACCGCATGCAGCACCTCGTTCAGTGCCCCCGGCGCGCATGCCAGAAGTCGCCTGCGCGCCAGACATCTCATGTGGTACGATTTCAAATGTACCTGAGCGTGCAGCTCGCAGCTGGCAGTCGCACAAGCACAGCGGCTCCAAGATGCCATGTACATGATCGGAGGCAGGGATGCACTCACGTATCGCCAGTGTGACTTGGCTGGGCTCCTCCAGTCAGGAGCAGCGGTGGATGCTGCCGTCAAAGTCAGGACGAGGCAAGAAGCTGCAGCTTGAGCGCGGTGCATTTCGCAACCTTTTCCAGAAGCATGTTGGTGCACTCACCGAGAAACAGGATGCCGGCGTCTCGTGCGACGGCCTCCTCATGCACCCGCCGGAGCACCTCCACCGACACGCCGACGGTGCGCGGGCTGACGTGCAGGTCCGAGAACACCACCCACTGTTTGACGGCGGCCCAAGGGGCAGCATCCTCTGGCACGCATGCGCTCAGGTCTGGCGGCGGCCTCGTAGGCGGCGCCGGGGACGCCTTCTCCGCAGCTGCCGCCCGGGCTTTTGCCTTGGCCGCGGCGGTCTGCTTCGCCGCTGATTTGCGCTTGCTGGGGACCGCAGCTCTGCCACTGAGCGCCGGCACTGCGGCTGCTGCCGCCGCGTCAGTGCCGCCGCCGCCTGACAGAGGATCCAGCTCCGTCGGTGTGTTGTCACCTGGTTTCGACTTGCCCTTTCGCGGGGCCCGCTTCGGCTTCGTCGCCTTGGCCGCCGCTGCGACGGCATCTGACGCGGCCGCACCAGCGTCAGGCTGTTTGGCCGCTGCCTCGCCCTTGCCAGACGCCTTCCTTGCGGCCGCCTTTGTCCGCTTCCCGCGCTGCGCCGCCGCTCTGACGCATGGACCGGCGGCGCCGTGCATGCCTGCCGCCGAGCTGCTGCGACTACCCACTGCCATCAGCTGCTGCAAGGCGCCGGTGCCGCAGGGCGCACCGCATGCGGAATGGCCGCTGTTGGTAAGCGCTGCTGTGCTGTGCCTGCATGACAGTACGGCAGTCACGCCACCGCCCGGGGCCTCATGCTGGGTGGCGGGCCGGGCAGCACGTCGCAGCAGCGCCGCCAGGCGGCCGCCGCCCCTCGTCATCGGCTGCAGCCGGCTGCTGGGCCAGGCCGCGCCGCCGCCGCTGAGCATGTCGCGCCGTCAAGCGGCATGCATGTTTGCTGGCGGGCAGATCGACAAACCGCGGGGCCGAGCAATCAGAGACCTGCATCACATATATCCGTATCAGCAACAATGAGGTGCCCGTACTGGCACGCAAAACATGATTCCAAGGCAGCAAGGTGTTCGGTGCTTTCAAAAGGTACATGCTTTCTGCAATATAAAAATACCTAGTATCCCTCGTGCCCCTTACCTTGTGCTACAGATGCGGCGCGCAATCGATGGGAAGAGGACACGCAGGTCCGAACGTGCTGATGCTCGATTGAATCCAAATCTGACACCTGCCGACTGATATACTGCCGCCAGTACTGATCCAGACCATCACTACTAAGGTCAAACCGAGCTTAAATGTGAGACTGCAAAGCGCGAAATTGGCTGGCCTGCTGCCAGTCGATCATACTGCCTCGGAACCGTGAAACCGCCCTGGTTCTGCCCCTTGTGGCAGCGGAACTTGCTGCGGCCAGGCGGCTTTCATGCAGCAACTGATGCCGGCCGTTGCAGGGTCTTGAGATGTTTCATGCATGGGATTTCGGTACTCTGATGATTGGACAGGGCATGAGCGCCGGCATGGCGGTGCCGATACCGCATCTTGCTGACACTGCCAGATGCGCATTTCATACCACAGAAATAGCAATCACTACATTGGTATCAGGGACTACCTGAACCACACCGAACGACCCACTCTATAAACTCTCATTCGCCGAACCACCACTCCCATCCCTACGGTGGCAGCCGGCGCCGTATGCTGTTCTGCTGCGGAACAAAGCGCGTCGCGGGTGAGCAGCATGACCTTCCGGGCGTAGCACTATTATCGATCCAATCTAGATGTCACCTTCCTGAGAAGCATTGTGACGCAGAGCCTTACTCACGTTGGTGCCTGAAATGCCATGCGATAAGATATCGCCGCATTGGCAGCGCCTGGCGCTGCGCACCCGCACTTCTTTCGGCTCACCCCACCTACCTGCAACATGCAAATATGAAGAATGAGCGACCGTCGGTTGTAATAACTGACTTTCATCCAGGATTCCACTTGAGCACAAGGCAGACCGATAGAAGAGCTGTAATCCCAGTATTGATGTCATCACGACACGAACCATGACGTGCATGCGCCTCACGATGACATCGTGTGCCTTGCAATGATCCACGAAGATGCTTGATCGACTTGGACGCTGGGAGAACGTGCCTGGTTCTAGACTGCTGCAACGAAGCGCGTCCGTCAGCACAGCACGCCCGCACCCAGGTACTCCAGCCGCAGCGCGCCAACGTCGACCTGCCACAGAGGACGAGAAGTTTGTCGAACATGTATCACATCAGCACATGAGAAAGCTTCCTGCATGCATGCTGCGCTGCTGCTTCAATCGAACGACCTCATTCCCATGCCGTTCTTCCAATTGCAAACCAAAGCCAGGCTGCTGCACACTGGTCAGCAGGCAGGTTTGAAAGCCGACGATTGGCAGTGGTCCGACGTCCACAGCGGTGTTACTACCTGCAGCTCGGCAATGGCGCTTGCGTGGGCCTGGTCCATAGCAGCGATCCGCTCTAGGCGCGCCGCTACCTGCAGTGCACAAAAGAGCAAATACACGCAATGCTGATCATCACAGCAGGCGGCAGGTCCTTCATCCAGTTTCTGTGTCTTTTCTGAGAAGACACTTGCATCCATCGTGCTTCGGGCAAACAGTTTTCTGTGTTGAAGCAGCCATGATGACAGAACAAGGAGGCAGAGAGCGATCACCTCCCGGATAGCCGCCTCGTCTTCGTCGTCCTTGATGCTGCTGACAGAGGGCGCAGCAGTGGCGGCACCAGCCAGCAGGCAGATGGTGTCAGCTCCGAGAGCAGCAGCAGCGGTAGCGCTGCTGTGCAGGTCCCAGGGCGGATGGCCTGCAGGAGCACGGGCACCAAAAGATCAGTCATGCTTACTGCAGACAAGCGCGCAGTCCACTGAATCAGAAGCTGAATGAACTGTCACGCGCATTTCTGCAGACTTTCTGCAGATGAATGAGAGTCCAACCCTGATGCCGTCCCTTGTTCTGCCGGTATTGGCAGCGCGTTGCCGGCCGCCATCGCTGCAAGCAGCGGGCTGGCTGCAGCGGCAGCCGCCTCGGGACCCAGAGCCGCCACTGCCACTGCCAGGGGCCGCAGGTGCGGCGGCACAGGCGCAGGCGCTGCAGCGCTGGTTTCGGCAAGCAACAGCGTCGCAGCAGGCAGCACAGGAGCAGCACCTGCAGACGCCGCCGCCGCCGGCTGCGGGTGGCGGCCCGCCGCATTCCCTACGGCCACCGCCACAGCTTCGGCAAGCTCGTCAGCGGCAGCATCGGCTTCCTCCGCCACGCCAGCCACCGCTCGTGCCGCCTCGACGATCTGTATCGACATGCCGTGTGTTGCTGCGACCGATGCCGCCGTCTCACCTCCGCGCAAAGAGGTGCCTGCCGCCGCCGTTGCAGGCCCATCCTCGCTGGCCGCCTCTGTTTCAGCTACGCCGACATCAGGCTCCTCAACCGGGGGCGGGTGCAGCGACAGCGACGCCAGCACAGAGTGCAGCCAGGCGCCTGCGGACGTCAGGGCCGCCGCTGCGGCGCGCAGCACGTGCATGCGGCTAGCGGCGCCGAGCGTTGCCAGCGCGACAAACACCTGTGCAGATGAAAGCTTAAACTTGCAATTCCGAGAAATATCATGGATGTTCCTTCTCATACACCATTCACACATTACTGCTGCATACAACAGTGACGACTGGAGGAACCGAGGGCTGGCTGCCAGACGATATGCGCATGGGCGCGTGCTGTGTGCCTTGCAGGCACAGCGGCGGCAAGCATTGCAGGCGCTCTCTGCATCCGTCAAGGCATCAATCATAAACAACAAGGAGACAGTGCTGCACTCGATTGTGGCACATCACAGCTCGCATCTGATTCCAAGGCGCGCACCACAGCAGGGCGCCAGTGCAGCAGCCATGGCAGGCGCATGCGGGCGACAACGGCGACGGCCGCCGCTGCCACAGGAGCTGCGCGGCGCACCAGGCGCGAGCCAATATGCGCGACAGCGGCGCCGGCAGCTGCTCCGCTGCTGGAAGCCGCCGCCACAGAGCCACGTCCAGGCCTGCGGCTGCTGAGGGCTGACCGACTGCCGCCACCAGCAGCGCCACCGGTGCGCCTGCTGCCATGTGTCAGCAGTCCGCCCAGTGGCCTGGCGGCAAGCTGGCTGCAGGCCGCTGCAGCGAGAGGCGTGTCAGACGCCTGCGCCATCCAGTGGAGACAAATATAACCATGACCAAGATTCAAGAGGGTTTCATCAGGGAAGCGTCATGTTCAGCATCATCTCCATGCACGACGTTGCCATGCATTGTCCGCTCATCGGCGACGACAACGCCTCCCGCACGCAGCCAGCTTCCATCTTCGCATACCAGACCCACTCCAGGAATTTGCGATTCTGCCCATTTATCTACTTAATCACCTTCCCGCCTCGCGAAGTCGGCCGGCACAGGCTCGAAGACGACTGCAGTACTGCAGCGCACAGCAGCGGGCGGCTGCGGTGGAGGCCTGGCGTGGATGCGTCGCAGCGCAGTGGACGTGCAGCGCTGAACGATGACAATCCGTGCATTTTGAGGCGTCCTGATGCCGCTACGACTGGCCTAAGCATGCGCAGCTCTGCAGCTGCCACCTGATGCGGCCTTGAAGGTGCAGGTATTGAGAGACGAAACCTGAAAACACGACGAAACAGAGCGCCTTCGTTGACTGATGCAACCTTGTAATCCATAAGCTACTGATCCGATGCACGTGCGCACCACATAGACCCCAAGACAGTTAATGCATCGTGGTGCTGCAGGCCTGCGCCTAGGCGCGACCGAACAGTGCATCGCGGAAGCGCAGGCAGCCGGCTCACCTCACGAGGAACCTCTTCACATGTTCTGATCAGTGAAACATTGCTGCGCAAGGTGAATGGTGCATTGCATGTCCTGCGTGCATCGTGTTGTGTGCTGCTGGTGTGTCCAGAATATGAATTTTGTCTCGGAGATGTCTCGGAGTTGCTTCCTGCAGCGCCTCGGCGCCCAGCTTCCAGCACAATCGAGCTGTGCTGCAATATTTCTGCATTTTCAAGTATTCGCAGCCCATCTACCATCATCTTCGTGGCGTAACTGCAGGCGCAGTGCTCTGGATGTGCAAGACCGAGGACCACTTTCCACTTTGGCCTTGTGGTGTTCTCACCGCATCTCAGTGACCTAGCCGATCCGATCCGATCTAGCTCAAAGCTGGCCGTTCGCCGCAGGCATACCTTGCCGTCTACCCTCACAGGCAGCACCACCTGCACCATGCGCCGCGCCCGCGGGCCTCGATTGCCAACAGGGGCAGCAGTGCTGTGTGGCCTTGCTGCGCTTCTGGTGGTGCAGCCTCGCAGCATCGCAGCAGCCATGGTCGACCTGCCATTTGAGCACGCCTTTGGCGGCGGCGCCTTTGCGAGGGCAGGAAGACTTGTCGGCGACCTCGACGGGCAGGTGAACTTGGAACAGGCCCGTAGGAATCTTTTCAGATGCTCGTCATTCGGTATGAAATGGCTGTGTCTATATCACGTGGGGCTGCTCTGATAACCGAGTTGAGGTGGGTGCATCACCTACATGGACGATGAACATTGCATGCCGATGCATGCAGCCTTTTGCGGCAGGTTTCCTCCTATCCCTGACACAGGGCGGCGATAACATGGCTTTTCGTCAACAACCTGCAGGGCCTTGGCGGCCTGGAGCTGCAGAGCGAGGCGTTGTCCGCCGCGGACACTGCCGCGTTGTCGTCGTGACATTAGCTTGCCCTGAAAATAACGGCATCAACCTGCAGGGCTTTGGCGGCCTGGAGCTGCAGCGCGAGGCGTGGTCCGCCGCCGACGCCGCCGCGTTTGCCGACCTGGCGCGCGCGGACGGCTTTTACCGCGTGCGGCTGCTGCTGCCGAGGGCGCGGGAGCACGTGCTGGCGTCGCTGCGGGCGCGCTGCCTGGCTGCTTCTGGATTCCAGGTCAGGCCGATGGGAATTGAGGAGCTAGAAAGCCGTCATTGTTCTTCTCCTCCCACACGCTGGGTCTGAACATGCACATTGGGTATTCAAAGGATTTTGTCTGGGTACCCCCATGGCCAGGCCGCCTCCGGAGGGTCAGATTATAGATCTTCGCATTCAGAGAGAGAAGCGAGCGGGTGCATCGCTGCGCAAGTGCACAATTCAAAGCCCTGGAGTCGTGGCTGGCGCTGCACGCCGGCAGCGACGGCAGCGCCACAGGCTGGACTCGACGCGCCGAGGCGCCTGTCGTTCTGTGCAACATGTCATGCTTTCAGGTTGTACAGAGACTTAGCATAATGTTTGCTCCTTTCTATGTCCACAGGAGCGGCTGACGCTGCACGTGGGCAGCGACGGCAGCGTCACGGGGCTGGATTACGACACGCCGCCGGGCGCGTGCCCGCCGGGGCTGCCGCTGGACGAGCGTAAGCTGGAAGCATCTGTGCCTTCCGCAGCAGCGCTGCCGGTCGTCGTGCAGCCGCCGGCGAGCGCGCCGCGCATCTTGCTGGACCCCTACCTGAATGCGGCGCCAGGTGGGATGTCTCAGCATTAGTTGCTGTGTGTTTTCCAAAAACCTATATTCCGTATCAAAGCCACACGACCTCCTGCTGGACCCTAAACCCTAAACCCTTCCCTATATCAGCGCCGTGTGGTGTTGCTGTACTTTCTCCCTACACGGTCTGGGGTTTGGGCTGCACAATCGCGGTGCGATCGTGGAGCAACGCGCCACGTGTCCTGCTTGAGGATCTACCTACATGCGGCGCGAGGTCGGCTGTTTATGGGCATGTGGATGCTCCCCAGTTTCGGGTTTGTGGCCTTGCTCCACCATCGGGCACGTTGCTGCTGCCTTCTCGCAGCGCCAGGGGGGATGCTCACGCGCTGCACAAAGCTTTGAAGCTTGGGCTTTGCCCCTGGCGCATAATCGTAAACGAATGCATGAATCGTCTTGCTGAATACTGCAAAACGCCGCGCCAGGCGTGAGGAAAGCCCTCCCTCGAGTGCAAGCTACCTCCGCCTGTTCCAGGTGTCACCCCCTGGCTTTGCGCGCAAATCGCACAGCAAAGGTGG
>JAABUM010001991.1_pt1 | contig 28881 bp, 24 predicted proteins | sample 5559161 | NCBI WGS metagenome assembly JAABUM01 (sample SAMN10711868, study PRJNA513369) | rock metagenome | isolation source: Antarctica rocks | place: Antarctica: Victoria Land, Siegfried Peak nord
GCGCAAAGCGTCCATGACGTGCGGCTCGGCCATCAAAACTCTCCATCCTGGATCAAGGTTCAGAATGGTAACCGGACGACCCCAGCCCTCGGAACAAGGCCGTGGTGGCGGTTGCTACATGATACCGGAACCACGTCCCGCACATCGCGCAGCGGTAATCCTGCTGCCGCAGCAGCGCCGACCGCTTTGAGGACCACACCCTCTCCTTCAGGCGCCGGCGCTGCCGTGTCACCCAGTAGTCCCGGTCGTCGAGGTTGAGCGGGCTGCGCTTTCCCTGGACCTTGGCGTGCCGGATGATAGCCACATCGTCGTGCCGTGCGAGCTTGGCCCGACCATCCACGAGGTTCCACCCCTGGTCGAAGTATCTCGACCGGACCCATGCTGCTGACTTTGTGGGATGTCGGCGTTTCGCCCATCGCCACAGCTTCGCCTGGACATGATGGTCCGCCGAGTGGAACACGTGTTTTGACGCGCCATGCCGGTAATAGGCTGTCCAACCTCGGATGAGCGGGGCCAGGTCGCCGATCACCTGGCTAGGGCCGGCTTGGCGATGGCGGCGCAGGTAGTCTCCGATGGCGCGCAGATGTTGCACCACCTTTGCCTTCTGCGGCCTCGTCAGAACCGTGCCCCTGTAGCGCCGCACGGTGAAGCCGAGGAAGTCGAAGCCGTCGTCCACATGGACGACCCTGGTTTTCGCCTCGCTCAGCTTCAGCCTGCGCTCGCCCAGAAACGCCGTGAGCGCGGGGACGACGTGTGTTTGCAGGATGTCCCGCGTCGGTGCCGTCACCACCAGGTCATCGGCATAGCGGATCAGGCCGACGCCGTGGTCGTAACCACGACGTTTGCTCGGTCGAACATATCGTCCCCGAGCATTCTCGGCCCCAAACAGCCGCTCCATGCCGTCGAGCGCAATGTTCATCAACAGCGGAGACAACAACCCTCCCACAATCTTGCAAAACTGCCTTTTGACCTGTCGATAAGGCTTGCGCGCGAGCATCTCCGGCCGGGATACGGCGAGGGATTTCTGGGCGCGCCGGTGGTAATCTGTCCGCGTTTCGGCGAAAGCCGGTCGGAATGTGGAGGCGCCGGTGACCCGGCGCGGCGGGAAGGGTCCGGACCTGACGGTGCGGGTGAGCTATGAGGCGAACCGGCTCAGCCAGGCGCATGTCGCTGCCGCGTTCGAGCGGTTGGTTCCAGTGCTCGAACGGCAAAGCCGCCTACCGCGCGCTGAGGCTGACAAGCACGAGACCGATGCTGCGCGTGGAGGCGCAAAGCCGATGACCGATCCCATTGCAAACCGTGACGTGACGAATTCAGCGATGCCACGCACCGGCGTGCGAAGCCGATAAGGAAGCGACACCATGCGAAGGGATCTGCGCACTGCCCTTTATGCCCGCGTGTCGTCTGAGCAACAGGCGGGCGACAGCACCATTGCCAGCCAACTCGCGGCGTTGGAGGCGCGGGTGTCGCAAGACGGGCTGATCGTCCTGCCCGACCACCGCTTCGCCGATGACGGCTACGGCGGCGCCACCTTGATCCGGCCAGCACTGGAGCGCTTGCGTGACCTTGCTGCTTTTGGGGCTGTTGATCGCGTCTACGTCCATTCGCCCGATCGCCTGGCGCGCCGCTACGCTTACCAGGTGCTGCTCGTCGACGAGTTGCGCCGTGCCGGCGTGGAGATCGTCTTCCTCAACCGCCAGATCGGCGTGTCGCCCGAGGACGACCTGCTGCTGCAAGTGCAGGGCATGGTGGCGGAATATGAGCGCGCGAAGATCCTGGAGCGCAGCCGCCGCGGCAAGCGGCATGCGGCCCGGCGGGGCTCGGTCAACGTGCTCGCGGGTGCGCCATATGGCTACCGCTACCTGGGCAAGCACGAGAGCGGCGGGGCCGCACGCTACGAGATCGTCGCCGAGCAGGCGCGCGTGGTGCGGCAAGTCTTCGACTGGGTCGGCCGCGACCGCGTCAGCATCGGCGAGGTGTGCCGGCGCCTGCGTCAGCAAGGCTGTCCGACCCGCAGCAGCAAGCCGGCCTGGGACCGATCAACCGTGTGGGCCATGCTCAGGAACCCCGCCTATATGGGCGAGGCCGCCTTCGGCAAAACGCGCGTGGGGCCGCGGCCCGCCCGGCCACGGCCGGTGCGCGGCGGCAGCGAGCAGCCCCGCCGCGCTTACGGGCTGTATGACGCGCCTGTGGAGGATCGGATCACCGTGCCTGTTCCGAGACTGGTCGACCCGGCGCTGTTTGACGCCGTGCGCGAGCAGCTCGCCGAGAACCGCCGCCGGAGCCGGCAGAGTGCCCGAGGCGCACGCTATCTCCTGCAAGGCCTGCTCGTTTGCCGTTTGTGCGGCTACGCCTACTACGGCAAGGCGATCAGCCTGTGCGCCGCGAAGGGCATCGGCGTGACTACGCCTACTACCGGTGCTGCGGCACTGACGCTTATCGCTTCGGCGGCCAGCGCGTGTGCTCGAACGCCCAGGTCCGCACCGACCGGCTGGACGAGGCGGTCTGGCGCGAGGTCGAGCGGCTGTTGCATGACCCGGCCCGGATCGCCACGGAATATGAACGGCGCCTTGATGAAGCGCGGCGGCGCGGAACGGATGGCCCTGACCTTGCCGCGGCCGAAACGCAGCTGGCCAAACTGCGCCGGGGTATGGGCCGCCTGATCGACAGCTACGCCGAGGGCCTGATCGAGCGGTCGGAGTTCGAGCCGCGCATCATAGGCTTCCGCCAACGGATCGCAGGGTGGGAGGCGCAGCTCAAGGCTATGCGGGACGAGACGGCGCTGCGATCGACGCTGTCGCTGGTCATCGGGCGGCTCGAGGATTTCGCCAAACGGGTTCACGACCGCATGTCCGAGGTCGACTGGCTCATGCAGCGCGACCTGATCCGCACCTTGGTCAAGCGGGTCGAGATCGATCAGGACGACGTCAATGTCGTGTTCCGCATCGACGGCACACTCCCCACACCCGACCCGGCCAGCCCGGGCCAAAACAGCTTTTGGCAAGATTGTGGGAGGGTTGAAGGGGCCACCCTGTGGCGCCCCCATCGCTGTTGCCGTCCACGCGCCCAGTTCCACCGTGCCGGTTTTGAGCCAGCGCCGGATGGTGGTGTTGAACACCGGCACCCTCGCCAACAAAGGGGTATGCCCGATGTTGTCGAAGCAGCCGGAGATGTCGGCGTCGAGCACCCATCCACTCGCGCCGGCCGGAGCCAGCGTCGCGTGAAGGGCGACGATCGCGTCCATCGTGCACCGCCCAGGCCGGAACCCGTAGCTGTTCGTCTCGAAGCGCGTCTCCCATTCGGGTTCCAACGCCAGCTTGACGAGCATCTGCATGGCCCGGTCCCGGATAGTCGGCACACGCCAAGCGAACTGCACTCAGGCCCAACCAGCCTTTGGGATCTGCTGAGGTCGTCCATCCGTTTCACCCGCTGCGCGGTCAGCGGTTTGTCGTTCTGAAGGTTCGAACGGTCTCGGGGGTGCCGTCGCGACTTGTGTGGAAATTGGCTGAGCGGCGTGTCTCCAGCGGGCTGAGAGTTGGGTTGGCTAGGCGGCGAGGTCAACGGGGACGACAGCGGCGAGCTTTTCACCCAAGGTCTGCCATCCGTTCACCTTGCGCATGGTGATCTGGCCTGACGCGAGCAGGGCCCAGAACAGCATGGCGGCTGTCTCAGCCGAGGGCAGCACGGTTTGCGTCTTGATGCGGCGCTTGAACTCCTCGTGGAGCCGCTCGATGGCGTTCGTGGTCCGTGCTGATTTCCATTGCGACGGGGGCAGGCGGAGAAAGGCGAACAGGCGATCACCGGCTTCCTCCAGGCTCACAGTCACGGCCGGACAGCGCAGCCGCCACTTGCGCAGGAACGCCTTGCGCCTGGCCTGCACTTCCTTTGCGGTCTCGGCATAGATCATGTCGGTGTAGTCGGCCGAAACCTCCTCGTGCAGGGCGTCGGGCGCATGGGCCAACAGATTTCTGTGCTTGTGAACCGTGCAGCGCTGGGCCGGTACGTCGGGCCACAGCGCCGCCAACGCCCGCTCCAGCCCGGCTCCGCCATCGGTGACCAGGAACTCCGGAGTGCGCAGGCCGCGGGCGATGAGGTGATCAAGGATGCCGCGCCACGCCGCTTCGCTCTCACCGCCCATGTTCTTGACCGCAAGCAGCACCTTCTGCCCGTCCCGGCGCACGCCCAATACGACCAGCAGCGAGATGTTCGTCGCCTTGCGGTCCAGGCGCACGCGCACGACGGTGCCGTCCAGAATAAGCCGTACCACGTCCTCCCCGCCCAAGTCGCGCCCATTCCAGGCGTCCCAGTCCGTCTTGACCTTGCGCCACGTGCGGCTGACCACGTCCTTGCCCACCGCGCCTTTGAACAAGGCCGCCAACGCGCGCTTGACGCGGCGTGTGTTGGTCCCGGACAGGTAGGCGCCCGCGATCAGCGCCTCGACCTGGCGGGTCATCCGGGCATACCGGGGCAATGCCGCGCTGTGCCACTCCTGTGTGCCCCCACCCTCGGTATTCATCCGCGCTCGCGGCACGCTGATCTCCACTGGGCCGAACGAGCCGAGCAGCTGGCGCTCGCGCGTCCCGTTCCGGTAGCCCTTGGGCGTTTCCGCATCCCGCTCATAGCGCCCGCGTCCCAACGCGGCGTCCAACTCCTGCCCGATCAGCTCTTCAATGAACCCGCGTACCCGATCCCGGATGCCCGCCTCGATCGGGTCAAACCAGGTGTCCCCGGCAAACAGCATCGTGCCGTCCGCATCCGTCTTCGTGCTAGTCTCTTCCATGGCGTGGTCTCCGCCGGCGCTCGAACGCCGGAAATGGTTCGTTGAACAAACCAGAGACTACGCCGCCAACCTATTTCCACCACCTCCGCTACGGCACCGTCTCGACGCTGAGCTTGCACCACACCGACTTCGGCTCGTTTGCAATGCCGCGGGAGTGGACCGACTGGGCTCGGCCTGGTTCCCAGGGCTGCTCCATTGGTCAGCCGTTGCTGGTCGACGCTTTCGGCTTGGTCGCGCTTGCCGAACTCGTCGCCACACTGGCATCGGGCAATTTTGAGGTTGACCGATGAATCGCCTTCTGATTCGCTCGGATCACCTTACGGTTCGGTCCGATCGCCATGCAGGATCTTCCAGCGACAGCTCTGCGCAAACGACGCCGCAAACTGGTGCGCGACCTTCCCCCGCTCGAGCATCTGCTGCGCGGATCGTTGACGGAGACCTACAAGCGCTGCGGGCGGCCGCGCCGGGACTACGTGCCAAACGCCGTTCACGAGCACGTCGCCCACTTGATCGGCAACCTCCACAAGCTGCGCGAAGCGCTCAACGAGATCTGCGCGATCAACGCAGAACTGCTGCGCCGGCGCGAGGGTCTCGGGTAAACCGCCGTGGACCCGGCCCTCGTCGCCTTCGACCTGGCCAAGGCAGGCGCCATTCTTGCCGACATGGTGGCATCCTACCTCGCCGCCGGCGCCTCGCCGTCCAATCCGGAGGAGGCCGATGACCATGACGATGTCCAAGATTGCCGACCGACACCTGTCGCGGCAGGCGTGCATCTATGTCCGCCAGTCGACGCTGGCGCAGGTGCGCTTCAATCAGGAGAGCACGGACCGCCAATACAGCCTGACGGAGAAAGCCCGGTCACTCGGCTGGAAGCAGGAGCAGACCCGGGTGCTCGACCGCGACCTCGGCAAGTCTGGAGCGGCCGCCAGCACCCGCACGGACTTCAAGACCCTGGTCGGGGATGTGGCGATGGGCCATGTCGGTGCGATTTTTTCCCTGGAAGCGTCGCGGCTGGCGCGATCGAACCAGGATTGGCACCGCCTGCTCGAGCTGTGCGCCATCACGGGCACGCTCGTGATCGACGAGGACGGGATCTACAATCCTGCCGACTTCAACGACGGCCTCGTTCTTGGAATGAAAGGCACCTTTGCGCAGGCAGAGCTGCACATCATCCGCGCGCGCCTCCACGGCGGCAAGCTCAACAAAGCGGCCAAAGGCGACCTGCGGTTCGCATTGCCGGTCGGGCTGGTCTTCGACGACGACAAGATCGTGCTCGATCCCGACCGGGAAGTGCAAGGCGCCGTCCGCACGGTCTTTGAATTGTTCGCCCGCGAGGGCACCGCCTATGGCGTCGTGCGGCGTTTCCAGGAGCTGGGGCTGACCTTTCCGCGCCGCTCCTATGGCGGGGCATGGAACGGCAAGCTGCTTTGGGGTCGCCTGACACATTCGCGCGTGCTCGGCATCCTGGCCAACCCCTCCTATGCCGGCACCTACGTGTTCGGCCGCTACCAGGCTTCCAAGCAAGTCGCTCCCTCTGGGGACATCGTGACCCGCTCGCGTCCCGTGGCGCAGGACGCCTGGCGGGTGGTGATCCGTGATCATCACGACGGCTACATCGACTGGGACCAATTCGTCGCCAATCGCCACCGCCTCGCCGCAAACCGGACCAACAACGAAGGGTTGCCCAGTTCAGCCCGGGAGGGTCTTTGCCTGTTGCAGGGCATGATGCTGTGCGGCGCCTGCGGGCGGCGTCTGGGCGTGCGCTACACCGGCACCGGCGGCATCTATCCGGTGTACCATATAGCGCGACAGCATTGATGGTCGTGTTGCCTCATCCAAAAATGCTCCCGAGACGCCGGGAGTTGTCGCAGCCAAATGCTCCCTGGTTTCATAGCCCGCTTGCTGCTGCCAAATCATCCCGTGTCACAGACGATGGTCGTTCGGACGTGCCGGTCAGCGCGGTGGCCGACCCGCCCATCGGAGCTGGCATGAGGGAAAGATAGCCCTTCAGTCTACGACCATAGACCATGGCCCTATTACGTTACGTGACGGATTGCAGTGGGGTTGGCGGAAAGGCAGGTGCCTTCTCGCCAGCAACAGCCGGCCCAAACACCAAGGTGTGTGCGACCTCGCGCCGCCAGCCCTTGAGCCGGCGCTGCAGCGTTCGCAGCTGGCCGTCCGGATACACGCCGGGGTGCTCACCCTGCAGCCGCTCAAGCAGCTCGCGCGCTGTCCGCCACGGCTCGGCCTCGAACCACCCGCGCACCTGCGCTGACACCGCCTCAAGAGGGTCCGGGCATCGGCGGCAATACTGGGCGACCTTCTTCTTCGGCTTGGCGGTCGGACGCACCTCGCCCTCCTGCCACGACGTTCGCAGCCCGAGCAGGAACTGAGCCAGCGTCGGCGCACTCGGTGCCGTGGCTTCGCCCGTCACCGGCCGGTCGGCGATCTCGACCAGCTGCTGCTGCGCCAGACGGATCTCACTCAGCAGCCGAACCGGGTCCAGGGTGGCGTGCAAAGCGCTTACCCGACGCCGCACCTCGTCGCTCGTGTGCGGATCGGCCAACAGCCGCTGATGGGGAGTGGCCGGAGCATGGTAGCGCTTCGTCACCTTCGCCCCGTCGCGCACCTTCCCAGCCAACTTGAACGAGGGCTGGAAGAAGTTCACGAACAGGCGAACCGACCCATAGAGCCGACCCAACGTCGCCGCCGCTTCCAGGCCCACGTAGCGCCGATAGCCTGCAATGCGACGGACCACAGCGCCGTTCTTCTGCTCCACCCACGCTTGGTCGTTCTTGCGATACGGACGGCAGTGGGTGAACTCAATTCCAGCCTCCTTGCAGTAGTCCCGCACGGTCTCGTTCATGAACACGCTGTTGTTGTCCGTATCGAACCCAAGCAAGGGAAAGGGCAGCCGCTTGCGGACCTCGCCCAGCACCTCGGTCAGCAGCGTTTGCTCGCGCACCAGCAGCGGCGCGCACTCCGTCCACCCCGTCGCGATGTCCGTCAGCGTCTGCACGAAGCTGCCTTCCGCCGTCGGCCCGCTATGCGCCACCAAGTCAGCCTCCATGAACCCCGGCGCCGGGTCGCCCCAGTCAGCAAACGTCCGAACCGGCACGCTGCGTCGCACGCCGGCTGAGGGTGCCGCCCGACGACGCGATCCTCCTCCCGCTTGCCCCCTGACCTCACGCAGCACTCGGTCGATGGTCGCAGCGCTCATCGCCAGCAGCCCGCTGCGCACCCCCGGCGCCAGTTGAAGGTGCCCGTGCCGCTCCATCGCATCGATCAGCAGCGGCACCAGCGGCCGAAGCCGCTTGCCGCACACCCGGTCCGATGCCTCCCAGACCAAGGTCAGCGCCTCGCGCACCGCCACGTCATACACCCGCCGTCCTGGTCGCGGGCCAGACTGCCGGCTGGGTGTCCCACCGCGGAGCAGCCGCACCGCGTGCTTGCGATGCAAGCCCGTCACCGCCGCAAACTCGTCCAGGATGCGGCCCCGGTCCTCCCGGTTGGCCCGGCCATAACGCTCCGATACCGCCTGCACCAACTCGTCCCGTGTTGTCATGCTGATCCGCCTCATCCCTGTCTCCGCCGAACCCCGGCCGGGAGCATTTTAGATGAGGCAACGGGTCATCACTCGGGAGCATTCCAGGTGAGGCAATGCGCGTGCCGGGCAGAAGGTCGCCTAGGGCGATACGCCCTGCCATGGCGACGTGTTCCACATCCAGCGCTAGTGCGAAGGCCTCGCCAACACGCTGGCGCGCCTCGCCGAGGGCGCCACGTCGCGGCGCAAGACGCTGCAGGCCAAAATGGGCCGCACCGGCCCGCGGGGTCCCGAAAACGAGCTCGTCACGCAGCTGGCGCTTGCCCGGCAAGCCGAGTCCCAGGCGCATGAGCTGGCCCGCGACATCCGAACGCTCACCCAGTGGCTGCGCCATGACCTCCTGGTTCTGGCCGGACCGGGCCTGGTCACCCGGCAGGTGCTGTTCGACTTCGTCGTCGAGGAGCTGGTGCGCCGCGAACCCGGAGATCTCCGACGCATCCGCCCGGTGCGGGTCGCGCTGCAGCACCAGCGCGACGCCTTGCTCGCCTTCGCCGGCGTGCTCGATGGCAAGCTGGCCGCCATCGCGCAAACCCACGCCATCGCCCAATCCCTCGTACGCGATGCGTGCCTGCTGCACCGCTTGCCCAGCACCTCGCCCGGGTATTGGCAGGGGTGGAACCGGCTACGTGCGCAGATCGGGAGCAAGTTCCACAAGCTCCTCGACGCCGTGAGCCGGGCCATGGCGCGGATACCGCGCAGCAGCTCGCTGGTGGAAAACCTCAAATCGCGGCTGCGCACCTACTTCACCCTGCGTCGCCACCTGGGCGGCTCGTATCTCGACTTGCTGCAGTTCTTCCTGATCCACCGGCGCTTCATGCGCAGCCGCCATGCCGAGCGCCAGGAGAAGAGCCCGCGGGAGTTGATGACCGGTCAAGGCCATCCGCACTGGCTCACCCTGCTGGGCCTGGGACCGCTTCAGCCCCAGCGAGCTTGACCTGGGACGGCTCGCCGCCTCCCGCACAAGACATCCTTCCTACCGAATTCGGCCCCCGCAAGCCGGCAGCTTCCGCGCGCCCTGTATAACCCAAAAAGGCCAGATTCTGAACTACGCCTTTCCGAGGCCGATTCAGTAGACCTCGGCGGCATACTGGCCGAGCTGCGTGTTGCAGCGGCTGATGCGCAATTCGACGCATGCCCCTCCAACGTCGTAGGCGAGCCGGCGGACCTGCAGCATCGGGGTACCGGGCGGCAGATGCAGGTGCCGGGCTTCCTCGGCCGTCGCGGCGACGGCGGTCAGCCTCTCGGACGCCCGGGCGACACTGATGCCGAAGGTCTCCTCGTAGATGACGTACAACTCCTCCGTTATGACGGAGCCGAGCTTGAGTGAGAGACCCGGCATCGATGCCGCCAGCACGAACACGCGCTCGAAGATGGCGGGGATGCCGCCGAACTGGCGCACGCGGACGATGGCATGCAGCGCAGCGTCGGCTTCCACCGAGAAGATGGATGCCTGTTCCGCTTTAGCGCTCACGATGCTCTGGCTCAGGACGACGCTGGACGGCTTCAGCCGTGTGCCGTCGGCCCCGACCATGCGGAAAAAGTGAAACAGCGTCTCCTGGCTGGTATGGCGGGCCACAAACGTCCCGCGGCCCTGCCGTCGGACGATCAGGCGGTCCGCCTCCAGGGCCATCAGTGCCTTACGAACGGTGCCCTGGCTGACCTTGTAGCTCGAGGCCAACTCGAACTCGCTCGGTAGCACCTCGCCGGGCTTCCAGGCACCGGACGCGATCCGCTTCAACAGCAGGGTTTTTACTTGTGCGTACAAGGGTTGGAAGTCCGCCTGCTCGGCCTCGGGCCGCGCGGCGACCACGTCCGCCTCCCTCGTCACAGGTGCGGCGGCTGACTGCTTGCGTGCATCTGCGTTCATCGCGCTCCTTCTCAGCCGCTTGCTCGCACGCGTTCTGCGCCGCCTGGCTCAGGGATTGTTGTAGAGCTTTATTGCTCAGGCCGCACCAGGAATGCGGTGGCACCTCGCGCTATAGGATGAGGCGCCATAGCTCGGCTCGGAGCTATGCCGGGAAATGGGTGACGCCGTAATCAGGCGGCGCTCTGTGTTGGCGTTCTTGATGACTTCGACGCTGTTGCGGAATGTGACGCCTGGACGACTTTGGGCAACTGGTTTTCGCCTTTCAGCCGGCGCCAGGTTTTCGCAACTGCCGTGACCAGCTTCAACACCATCAAGCGCGCGGTGTTTTGGGACAGCGCTCCTTTGGTGCGGACGGTCCTGTGCCGGACCGTGGCGGCCACGCTCTCGATCGGGTTGGACGTCCATAGGTGGTCCCAGTGCTAAACGCCTCAACGCCGGCCCAGACCTGCCGCGCTCCGGTCGCTCCGCCTGGTCGCCCTCCACGATCCACCACATCCTGGCCGACCCTATCTACGCCGGCGCCGCCTATGCCAACTGCTACACCTACGTGGCGCCGAACAAGCCGTCCATCCAACGTGGTCCTCGCACCGCCGCCGCGACCCGGCGTTGCCTCAAGCCGCGCGAGCAGTGGATCGCCATTCCGGTGCCAGCGCTGGTCGACCAGGGGACATGGGAACAGGCGCAGGCCCAACTCGCGCGCAACGCAGAACTCTCGTTCCGCAACAATACCCGGCATAGCTATCTGCTGCGCTGCTTGCTCGTCTGCCAGGCCTGCGGGCTGGCCATGTACGACATCACCCGCCCCGCGTCGACGCGAAAGCCCGTAAGGCAAGTCTACCGATGCCACGGTAAGGATTGCGTCGTGATGGCGCGAACCAGCATCTGCCTCAGCCGCCATATCAACCCCGACGAGATCGAGCCGTCGTGTGGGACCATGTCATGGCCCTGTTGGCTGACCCGGACCAGCTCTTGGCGCAGTTCGACCGCTTCGCCGCCGCCGATGCCGGCTCCGCCCGGGAGCAAGCCGCCGAGCAGCAGCTGCGCGCCCGGCTGGACCGGACCGCACGCGCCGACAAATGTCTGCTGGACGCCTTCCAGGCTTGCGCGGTCAGTGTGTCCGAGCTGTCCGAACGCCGCCAGCATCTCGCGCAAGAGCGTAAATGATTGGAGCAGCAGCAAGCGGTCCAAATGCGTCTACGCCAGCAGCGACTCCAGGCCGAGGCGGTGTGGACCGACGTAGCAGCTTACTGCGATCGCCTCCGCCGCTGCTTGGCCGATGCTACCCTGACGGAGAAGCAGGCCATCTTGCAGCTGGTGATCGACCGCGTCATCGTCGAAGGCCGTGTGGAAACCCGCCATGTTATCTTACTGCGTTCTCCACCTCCAGCGAGCAACGGCCCAGCGCCGCCTAAAACCACGCAATTGCGTACGGATGGTGTGCACTGTGCAGCGCTGATGCCGGGTCCTCGGCGACACCGCGTCGAGCGCCTTCCAAAAGCCGAGAGCTCCGTCCCATTGGCAACACCCAGTCCGGCCAGCAGCGTCTGCGCCGCCGGGATCTCGTTGGACTTCTCGGCGATGTCGACATGGGCGAGCACCAGCGCAGTGTCGGTGGCGAACGCGCTCAACATCTGCGCGGCGGCACGATCATTGTATTTGTCGAAGCTGCCGCGCAGCGTCTTGCCATCCAGCGCGATGCTGCCCTGTCCTGGTGTGGCGCGCGCCGCCTGAAGCTGGGCGGCATGGCGGCGGAAGGCCGCCTCCACCGCAGCCGGATCGAGCCCCTGGAGAATGTAGCGGATAGCAGTGTGCGCCGGTGCCCGCTTCCATTTCAGTGGGAAGGCAGCGTTTAGCTTCCGGCGATGGACGGCGATGAAGGTGACGATGCCGCGATAGGAGGTGCAGCCGGTCACGATGGCGAGGATGGAGAACAGCAGCACGTAGGGCAGTTTATAGAGTTGCCCCTGTGCGCGGCGCGGATCAGGGACATCCGCCAGCACGTTCAGCAAAGGCGAAAACGTAGCCACAGCAACCCCCGACCCAGTTGCCGCCTCAAGGGTCAGACATTCTTCCGATCGGGAACCCCCTTGCAATCTGCCATTTCATTTTGCCGTGCATGGGTGGCAAGGCAGACTCAATACAGCCCTGTCAGCAGCGTTGAACAGCCCTGGGCCTTCACCCGCCTCGATACGCCGCCTCTCTCAAGCCGCCGTCACCCAATTTCGGCCATAGCTACGGCTCGGTCATCAAGGGCTCGGTTTGGCTGAACGACCGAATCACCTTGCCACTGACTTGGACTTGGTTCTGCGCGGCCGGTCGCGCGACGTGCGAGCAGGCTTCCGGAGATCACCGAGCGCCAGCCACCACTGCGGACTCCTACTGTAGCAAATGCGCGACCGCAGCACGCTCCTCCATCAGCTCGTCGACCGAGCAGGCGATGCGGTCGCGGCTGAACTCGTCGAGCGCAAGCCCCTCGACCACCCTGTATACCCCTGCCGTACAGGTGACTGGAACGCCGCAGATCAGGTCCTTGGGCACGCCGTAGCTGCCGTCCGACGGAATGCCCATCGTCACCCACCGCCCGTCCGTGCCCATCATCCAATCGCGCATGTGGTCAATCGCGGCACTCGCCGCCGATGCGGCGGAGCCCCGCCCGCGCGCGGCGATGACCGCCGTCCCGCGTTGCGCGATAGCGGGGATGAACTCGCGCCGAAACCAGTCCTCGTCGCCGACCAACTCGCGCAGCCGGCGCCCGTTCACCTCGGCGTGGCTATAGTCCGGATACATTGTGGGCGAGTGGTTACCCCAAACGACCAGTCGGTCAAGCGCGCCGACCTGCTGCCCGGTCCGCGCCGCCAGCATTGAGACGCAGCGGTTATGGTCGAGCCGCATCATGGCGGTGAAGTTCCCGGGTGCAAGCCCAGGGGCGCTCTTCATGGCGATATAGGCATTGGTATTTGCGGGATTGCCGACCACCAGCACCCTGACATGCCGCGCGGCGACCGTGTCGAGCGCCCGGCCCTGCTGCGTAAAGATCTCCGCGTTGAAGGCGAGCAGATCGCGCCGCTCGATCCCTGCCGTACGCGGCCGCGAGCCGACCAGCAGGGCGTAGTCGGCGTCGCGGAACGCCACCAACGGATCGCTGGTCTGGACCATGCCGGCGAGCAGAGGGAAGGCGCAGTCGGCAAGCTCCATTGCCACGCCTGCCAGCGCCTTTAGCGCGTCCGGCACCTCCAGCATCTGCAACACGATGGGCTGATCCGGGCCGAGCATCTCACCCGTGGCGATGCGGAACAGCAGGCTGTAGCCGATTTGGCCCGCCGCCCCGGTCACGGCAATCCGCACGGGAGGCTTGTTGGCATCAGTCGTCATGATATACTCCGTCCACGTGAGAACCCGAAAACTTCGCATCCCCGGAACGCCGCTCATATAAGGATCGACTCGCCAGCCGATTTTCGGGTTCTCACGTGGACAGAGTATATCTCCGCCGGATGTTCGGTTCGTTCCATGTGATGAAGGCTCGGGCGGGCCGCCCGGTCCTCCCGGATCGCCAGTTGCAATACCTCCGCGAGGTGCAGCGTCTTGCGACCCGTACCCTGCTCAATCTGCTCGCGGCAACTGTAACCATTCGCGACGATAAGGCTGTCGGCCTGCGCAGCCCTCACGGACGGCAGCAGGATCGATTCCGCAATTTGCATGGAGACGTCGTATTTGCCTGGATCAAATCCGAACGACCCGGCCATGCCGCAGCATCCGGAATCCATCACATCCAAGTCAAGGCCGAGCTCGCCCAACAGCTTGGCCTCAGGCGCGAACCCCATAACCGCCTTGTGGTGGCAATGCCCGTGCACCAACGCCGCCCGCGCCAGCTGCGGCGGGGCGAACGTGCCGCTGCGGGCGAGGAACTCGGATAGCATGAACGTCTGGCCGGACAGCTTGCGTGCCCGTTCATCGTTGGGGAACAGGTTGCATAGCTCGTCGCGGAACACGGCGACGCAGGCCGGTTCGAGCCCGACCATTGGCATCCCCGCCTCGATATGCGGACCCAAACTGTCCAAGACTTGGCGGAGTTCTCGCTTGGCTTGGTCCAGCAGCCCGAAATCGTAAAGAGGCCGACCGCAGCAGAGGCGCCGGGCCGGGATGTCGACGTTCCAGCCGGCATGTTCCAGCACCTCGACCGCGGCGATCGCTGTGTCCGGGCGGAAGAAGTTGTTGAATGTGTCCGGCCACAGCAGCACAGTGCCACGCTTGCCTGGGCTGCCCCGGTCGCGCCGCCGCGCGAACCATTGGCGGAAAGTGCGCGGGGCAAAGCGGGCGATCTGCCGCTCGGGCGCGATTCCGGTGAGGCGCTTCATCAACCCGGACAGGCCCGGCGTCTGCGTCATCAGGTTGGTCAGGCCAGGGACTGCGCCGGCCAGCCCAGCCCAGCTGCCGATCCGCCCCATGGAAACGGACTGGATCGGCCTGCGATGGCGCTCGTAGTAGTGGGACAGAAACTCGGCCTTATAGGTCGCCATATCCACGTGGGTCGGGCAGTCGCTGCGGCACCCCTTGCAGGCGAGGCAAAGGGAGAGCGCGTCCTTGACAGCCTCGCTCTGCCAGCCGTCCCGTATGACCTCGCCGCGCAGCATCTCCTGCAGCAGCCGCGAGCGGCCGCGCGTTGAGTGCTTCTCCTCGCGCGTTGCCCGGTAGCTGGGGCACATCGTGCCGCCTAGGCTTGCGCGGCACTTGCCGAGACCGATGCAGTGATCGGTGGCGCGGTTGAAGCTCCCCTGCTTGTCGGAGAACGCGAAATGCGTTTGCGGTCGATGCGGGCGGTGGTCGGGTCCACGGCGCAAATTTTCGTCCGCCCGGGGCGGATTGACGATGATCTGCGGGTTCATCTTGTTGCGTGGGTCCCAGATCGCCTTGAACTCGCGCAATGCCTCCATCAGCCGGTTGCCATACATGATCGGCAGAAACTCCGATTTCGCCTTGCCGTCGCCATGCTCGCCGCTGATCGAGCCGCCGTATTTGACCACGAGCCGGGCCGCCTCGTTCAGGAACCGACGCCAGTCCTCAAGGCCTTGCGGTGTGCGCAGGTTGAAGGTGATCCAGGCGTGGATGCAGCCATCGCCGAAATGGCCGTAGAGCGACGTGCGGTAACCGTACTGGTCGAGCAGCGCCTGGAACTCGCGTAGATAGTCGCCGAGCCGCGCCGGGTCTACGGCGACGTCCTCCCAACCGACGGCCGGGTCGAGCTCGTCCGGATCCTCGCTGAGCGAGGATGCGGAGGCGCCCAACTCGCGGATCGACCAGATGCGGGCCTGGATATCGGGTCGCTCGAACAGCACCACGCCGGAGACCTGACCGTCGTGCTGCATCGCTGCCACGAACTCGTGGGCGCGCACGGTAGCCTCCTCGCGGGTTTGGCTGCCGAACTCGACAAGCAGCCACGCCTTGCCTTCGGGAAGCATCGCGATCTCATCGCATTTGAGGCCCTTTCGCTTGAGCCCCTCGATCATCCCGCTCTCCAGGCCCTCCATGGCGATAGGTTGGAACGGCAGGATCCGCGGCACTGCGTCACCGGCCAGAAAGATGTCGGGATAACCGAGCGCCACCACCACGCGGGCTGGCGGGCTATGCACCAGCATGGCTTCGGCCTGCAGGGTCAACGCGCAGGTCCCTTCGCTGCCGACAAGCGCACGGGCTACGTTGAAGCCGTTCTCCGGCAGCAGCTGGTCCAGGTTGAAGCCAGACACACGCCGGCGAATAGGCGGGAAGCGGGCGCGTATGTCGTCAGCGTACTCGTCGCGCAACGCCTTAAGCTGGCGGTAGATCTCGCCTTGTCGGCCGCCGGTGCGGATGATCGCAGCTAGTTCGTCTTCGGTGGTCGGCCCCACCCAGAAGCGCGCGCCGTCATACGTCAGCACTTCCAGCCGGGCGATGTTCTCTTCCGTCTTGCCCGACATGACAGAATGCGGCCCGCAGGAGTTGTTGCCGATCATGCCGCCGAGCGTGCATCGGCTGTGGGTGCCCGGGTCAGGGGCGAAGGTGAGACCGTGCGCCTCGGCCGCATCGCGCAGTGCGTCGCACACCACGCCCGGTTCGATCCGGGCCAACCGGCGTTCCGGGTCGATGTCGAGGATGCGATTGAGGTGCTGCGACACGTCGATAACCACGGCGGCATTGACCGCTTGGCCGCACATGGAAGTGCCTCCGCCGCGCGGCAGGATTGGCGCGCCGGCTTCCCGGCAGATGCGGACGGATTCCAGGACGTCGTCTACCGTCACTGGAAGCACGACACCCACCGGAACCTGCCGGTAATTGGAGGCGTCGGCGCTGTAGAGCGCGCGAGCGCCGTTGTCGAAGCGTACGTCGCCCTTAACGGCCCGGCGCAGCCGATCAGCAAGCCGCTCGCTCTCGGAATTCGAGAAGTCTCCCATCATGTCGCTCCGCAAGTCGTTCATAGTTCGCAGTTCAATCCCGATCTGATGTTTATCGTGCGTGCTGGGCGGGAGACAGCGCCGCCGCAGCGATCACCTCGCTCTCATCCGGCAACAAGCTGGTTTGGTTTAGGGCGGCGTGCATCCGGACGTCGTCCCGTTCCCCCTCCCATTTGGCCACGGCCAGCGTGGCAATGCCGTTGCCGATCATGTTCGTCGCGGATCGAATTTCGGAAATGAAGCGATCTACTCTAAGGATAATCGCCGCACCCTCGATCGGGATTTGCTTAAAGGCACTCAGCGTCGATAGCAGGGCAATGAAGCTAGCTCCGGCTACGCCGGCCAAGCCTTTGGACGTCAACATGGATACGCCCATGAGCGTGATCTGGTTGACCAAGTCGAGATGAATCCCCATCGCCTGGGCGATGAACATAGCGCAGATCACCTGGCACAGGCACGTCCCATCCAGATTGAAGGAGTAGCCCGTCGGGATAACCAACCCGACCACTTGCTCTGCGCATCCGGCATGTTCGAGCTTGCGGATCAGGGTTGGAAGCGCCGCCTCGGAAGAGGTCGTCGCTAGCACGATGAATATTTCTTCCTTCAGGTAGAAGAGGTATTTCCAGAGCGAAAAGCCGGAGAGCCAGCATATACCTCCAAGCACGACCACAATGAACACCGCGCTCGAACCGTAAATGACAAGCATCAGGCTTGCCAGCGGCCAAAGACTGTTCAGCCCGAACTTGGCGACGGCAAAGGCCATGGCACCGAACGCGCCGAGCGGCGCCAGGCGCATGAGCACACCGACAATGGCAAACAGGACGTGCGACACGCGATCGATAAAGTCGAGCACGGGCCGGCCGGTCCCGCCGATAAATGAGAGGCCGACGCCGAACAGGACCGAAAACAACAATACCTGAAGCATGTCGCCCTTGGCGAAAGCATCCACCGCGCTGGACGGAATAATAATGAACAGAAAGTCCGCTGTGGTTTGGTGCGGCGCGGCCTTCTCGAACGTAAGCAGTGAACTTGTGTTCAGCCGTGCGGGGTCGATATTCATGCCGGCGCCAGGCTGCACCAGGTTGACGGCGGCTATGCCGATCCCGAGTGCGACCGTTGTGACGACCTTGAAGTAGAGGAGCGCCTTCAGGCCGACCCGCCCCAACTCCTTCATATCGCTCATTTTCGCGATACCCACGACGACGATTACGAAGATCAGCGGCGGCGTGATCATCTTGATCAAGCGGACGAAAGCGTCGACGAGCGGCTTGAAGCTCGCGGCTAGTACCTCTGCACAGAGGTTTTGACCGGTTGAGGCCAAGTGAGCCATGAGATTATTGGTCTGATCCCAAGCCTGATCTTCTTGTGTTATCCTTGCCGAATCCTCGTCCCGATCACCGTTTTGCCTAGAACAGCCTTTGCCGGACCTAACCGCCTCGGGCGCCAACCGGTCAAAATCACTGTGCAGAGGTACTAGGTCCGGCGCCGTGGCCCCGAGGACGATACCGGCGATGATGGCCAGCAGCACCTGCACGTAGAGCAGACGAAAAACCCTCATAGCAGCACGCAAACCCTACCAGGAGTGGTACGGCGTTTGAAGCGACTGCGATCATTCCTGGTCGGGGCAAGCTGGCGCGATCTCTCCATGCTGCAACTTCCTCCCGTTGCCCCCGTTGCCCGAGAAGCCTAGTAACCTTATATCTTATATAAGAGTGGATGTTTACTACTGTCAAGCGAGCGGTCGCGAGTGCGGGGATGTAGGGAATGGGTGTTCAGACACGTGGTGCCGACCTGCTGGTGCAAGCGCTCGCACGCGGCAAGACCGGCCATGCCTTCGCGCTCTCCGGTAACCACATAATGCCGATCTTCGACGCGGCGCAGGACGCCGGGATCGGGCTGTTCCACACGCGGCACGAAGCGGCCTGCGTCCATATGGCCGACGCCTGGGCCCGGCTGACCGGCGAGGTCGGCGTGGCGCTGGTCACCGGCGGGGCCGGGCTTGGCAATGCGATCGGCGCGTTGCACACCAGCCTGGCCGGCGAGACACCCGTGGTGCTGCTCTCCGGCCACGCGCCCTTGTGCCAACTAGGGACCGGCGCGTTCCAGGAGTTGCGGCAGGCCGACTTGGCCGCACCGGTCGTCAAGTCATCCTGGACGGCGTGCGACGCGGCCACGCTGCCGGCGGACATCGCACGTGCGTTCAGGCTCGCGCGGTCTGGGCGACCAGGCCCGGTGCATCTGACGCTTCCCACCGACATCCTGAACGCGCGGGTCGAATCGGAGGCGGTGGCGTGGCCGGACGTTGAAGCTTTCCAGGTGGCGCCGATGCTGCTTGGCCGGCGCACGGCGCAGGTAATCCACGGCACGCTGACGAACGCCCGCCGGCCCTTGGTGATCGCGCCGCCCGCCCTCGCGTTGCGGCAGGGGCGCCGCAGTCTCGACCACCTGGCCGCGGTGCTCGGAATCCCTGTGATCACGATGGAGAGCCCGCGCGGGATCAACGATCCGGGCCTGGGCGCCTTCGCCGAGGTCCTTTGTGAAGCTGATCTGATTTTATTGGTCGGTAAGGCGTTAGACTTCACCCTCGGCTTCGGCGCAGCGCCCGCCGTCGCGGACGGCTGCGAGTGGATCGCGATCGAGCCCGATCCCCGCCTCCTCGCGCGCGTGGCAGCGTCGCGGAAGGAGCAATTGCTGATCACTGCGTTAGCCGACGCCGCAAGTGCGGTCCGGGCGCTGACCGAGGTCGCCGAGGTGGGCTTGCGCGGTGACCCCGGCTGGGCCCGGACCGTCGCGCAGGCCATCGCCTGCCGGTCGCCGGTCGAGCCGCCAGGAGCCAGCAGGGCGCCCTGCCATCCCGCCGCCATGTGCCGCAGCCTGCGTCCGTTCCTCGAGCGCCGGCCGGACACGATACTGGTCGTGGACGGTGGCGAGGTCGGCCAGTGGGCACAGGCCGGGCTGGAAGCTGAGGAGCGGGTGATCAACGGCGTCGCCGGGGCGATTGGCTCGTCCGTGCCTTTCGCCATCGCCGCCAAGCTCGCCCGTCCCGACACGCCGGTGCTGGCCGTATTAGGGGATGGCAGCCTTGGCTTCCATCTCAGCGAGTTCGACACCGCCGCGCGCTACCGGCTGCCGTTCGTCGCGGTGATCGGCAACGACTCTCGCTGGAATGCCGAGCATCAGATCCAGCTTCGCGACTACGGCGAGGCCCGTGCGCAAAACTGCTCGTTGGCACCTGGTACCCGCTACGACCTCGTGGTTGCGGCCCTTGGAGGGCATGGCGAGTTCGTGCAGCCGGGTGACGACCTCGGCGCGGCGGTGGACCGCGCTTTCGCCAGTGGCAAGTCGGCCTGCGTGAACGTCATTACCCAAGACGTCCCGGCCCCAATCGTCCGCCGGGCCAGCGCTTGACCTCGCTGCGATGGCAGACGAGGCACAATGCCCGGCGGCCCAACGCGCGCACGATTTGCACCTCGACACCAGCCGGCATGCAGCACGGCATACAGATCCTCTGGCACTGGCATGTCGGTGATCAGGGCTATCAGGGCGGAGGGCGGACACAACAGCATGGGCGCGGAGTGTCAATCGGCGTTGAAAGTTGGCTCATCCGCAACCTCGGTGCAGGCAGTGCTCAGGACGCCCGAGTAAGCCGTTGATGATGCTTCACGATTTCGCCCCTTTGGCACCGAGCCCGCATGCGACACGGCAAACGAGCTTTGATGACGCGAACAGCCAACAATCTCAATAGCATGCTAGCTCTGAGAAGGCCTCCATCTGCACCGAGGTTGCGGATGAGCCGAAAGTTGACCCCCTATAAGCGTCCAATCTTGACCCCGCTGGCGTGGATATTTGTGCTGGTCGTCCGTGGAGGTTTGGTGGCCTTGGTTCGTGCAAGCCGTCGGCGTGAGGCTGCGTGAGAGGGGTTAGTCGCGTCCAAACCCGCGCGGCGGTTCGATCGCCTGCAGCTCGTCGAGGTCGAGATCACAGATCCTCTGCAAGGCGTCGGCGACGGTGCCGTCCTGGAGGTTGGCCGGCAGAGCGTCCAGCCATGCGGCATACTGGGCCTGCAGGGCCATCAACTCGGCGACGGCGTCATGCCAGCGCCGCGCGCGGCTGCGATGGTCGGCCGGACGACGCGTTCGGGTCACCGGGGCGCCGACCGCCCGTGCGGCACGATAGCGGGCCTGGCGCTCGGCATCGGTCATGGCGTTCTCGCCGATCGATTCGCGCGGCATGTCCTACTCCGAAGCGTGACGTTACGAAACACCAGTGGGTGCGGGACGGCTCAGGCGCGGGTTTTCATGCGCCAGCTTTCGTTGCCGGTTTCGACGATGTCGCAGTGATGCGTGAGCCGGTCGAGCAGGGCGGTTGCCATCTTGGCGTCGCCGAACACCGTCGGCCATTCGGCAAAGTCGAGGTTGGTGGTGAGCACCACGGAGGTGCGCTCGTAGAGACGGCTGATCAGGTGGAACAGCAGCTGGCCGCCGGACTGGGCAAAGGGCAGGTAGCCCAGCTCGTCCAGCACGACGAGATCAAGCCGGGTCAGCGCGTCGGCGATCTTCCCCGCCCGCCCCGCCTTGCTTTCCGCTTCCAGCCGGTTGACCAAGTCCACCACGGTGTAGAACCGGCACCTGGCGCCGGCGCGGATGCAATTGCGGGCGATGGCAACCGCGAGGTGGCTCTTGCCGGTGCCGGTGCCGCCCACCAGCACGGTGTTGCGCTGCTGGCTGAGAAAGGTGCCGACCGCCAACTCGCGCACCAGGCCCTCGTTGATCGGGCTGCCGGTGAAGTCGAAGTCGGCGAGCTCCTTGGCCAGGGGCAGCTTGGCGGCGCCGACCTGGTAGCGGATGGACCGCGCGTGCTTCTCCGCGATCTCGGACGCCAGCAGGTCGCCGATGATCTGCTGGGCCGGGTGCTGGCGCTTGACCCCGTTGGCCAGCACCTCGTCGAACGCCAGGCGCATGCCGAGCAGCTTGAGCTCGGCCATCATCTCCATGATCTCATGGCGTTCCATTAGGCGGTCTCCTCAAGGTGTCGTAGCGGGCGCAGTCCGCAACCGGTTGCTGGTGCAGGACCAGCGTGGCCGGCACAGCGATCAGCGGCAGAGCCGCGGGCTGGCGCTGGCGCGACAGGGCGTTGAGCACGACGTCGCTGCTGCACAGTCCCGCCTCGAGCGCTTCCGTGCAGGCCGCCTCCACCGCCGGGATGCCGTCGGTCAGCACAGCAGACAGGATCTTGACCATCTGCCGGTCGCCGTCCGGGACAGACCTCAGCTTCTGGCGCACCCGTCCCAGCGCACCGGGCAGAGCCCAGTCCTTGAACGGCGCCCCGTTGCGCATTGCACCCGGTTTGCGCGCCAGCACGGGAACTTAGTGCCAGGGATCGTAGAGGGTCTGATCGCGGCCGAAACACCGCTGGTGGTCGGCGATGACCCCGCCATCCTGGCGCACCCTGATCCGGTCGGCATAGGCGTGCACCTCGACCGGGCGCCCGACCGCCTGCGACATTACCGAATACTTGTTCTTGTCGAACTGCACGAGGCAGGTTTTGGACACCGACGCCGCCTTGGCGTGAAAGCCGTCAAACGGCCCGGCGTAGGGCACCAAGCTTGGCCGCTCGGCTTCGAACATCTCCCACACCACGCTGTCGCCGCGCTCCGGATGCGGATGTCCCTTGGCGTAGGTCACGCAGCGCTCCAGCAGCCAGGCATTCATCTCGGCAAAACAGGCAAACCGCAGCCGCGGCTTGAAGAACCGCTCGCGCACCACGTTGACCTGGTTCTCGACCTGGCCTTTCTCCCACCCCGACGCCGGCGTGCACGCGGTCGGCTCGACCAGGTAGTGGCTGCACATCTGCAGGAAACGGCGGTTGAACACCCGCTCGCGGCCGACGAACACCGCATCCACCGCCGTGCGCATGTTGTCGTAGATGCCGCGCTGGCACGTGCCACGAAGGAACGCGAACGCCTTGGCGTGCGCGTCAAACACCATCTCCTGCGTTTCGCGCGGATACGCCCGCACAAACAGCATCCGGCTGTGGCATAGCCGCACCTGCGCCACCTTGATCGGCGTGGTGACCCCGCGCAGCACGACGATCTCGTGCGACCAATCGAACTGATACGCCTCGCCCGGCGCAAAGCTGAGCGGCACAAACGCGTCGCTCGAACCTTTGCCCTGCTTGCGCCGGCGCGCCTGGTCGTAGCGGCGCACCGCGTCATAGCCGCCCTGATACCCCGCGCCGCGAAGGTCCTCGAAGATCCGGATCAGACCCAGCCGCTCACGCCGCGACAGCCGGTCATTGGCAATCAGGCGGCGATCGAGCTCCTCCATCCACTGGCCCAGCTTTGGCCGCGGCTGCACGTCACGCTGGTAGGCAAAGCTCGTCTCACCCGAGCGCAGGATCCGGCGAATGGTGTTGCGTGCGATCCCAAGCTCCCGGGAAATCGCCTTGATCGTCTTGCCCTGAACAAAGTGCGCCCGCCTGATCCGAGCAATCGTCTCCACAACCAGCATCTCCCCCACCACCCAAAATGCCGGGCAGCGTGTTGCCACAAATCAGGGGGTCAAGTTTGGACGCCGATCACCCCCTCGGAGGGTCAATCTTCGGCTCATCCGCAACCTCGGTGCAGGTGGAAGCCTTCTCAGAGCTAGCATGCTATTGAGATTGTTGGCTGTTCGTGTCATCAAAGCTCGTTTACCGTGTCGCATGCGGGCTCGGTGCCAAAGGGGCGAAATCGTGAAGCATCATCAACGGCTTACTCGGGCGTCCTGAGCACTGCCTGCACCGAGGTTGCGGATGAGCCAATCTTCCACGCCGATCTACAGGCGCGGAGCGTCGGAAGTTGCTGTGGTCGGCCAGCAGCACGACACACTCGGCGACGCTCATCAGAGCAAGCTTGGTGGGCCGATTTAAATCCGCTTCGACGTAGACGCTGCGGTGGTCGACTGCCGCGGCCCCCAGAAAGAAGGTGCCGACACGGAGCTGCCCGGCACTCTCGACCGTCCAGCGGCCCGGTGCAGGCGTAGCTTCAATACCGTTCACTTAGACATTTAGATGCCCTATATCAGTGGCCAGACTTTCTGGGATTGATAGCGATGGCGGGTGTTCCTGCCGGCCGGCGTCCGTGTCAGCGACCATATCAGCCTGGGCGTCATCGCCCGGGCGTTTCCGCCGGACCGGGTGCAGCAGGTCCTGGCCGAGACCGGCAAGGCGAGTGAGCGCGAGCGCGACCTGCCGGCACAGGTGATGGTGTACTACGCTATCGCGATGGCGCTATACATGGCGTCCAGCACCCGTGAGGTGCTGCGCTGCCTGTTGGAAGGCCTGCGCTGGCTGTGGGGCGCCGATGCGGTCAAGGTCGCAGGCAAGAGCGGCATCTCGCAGGCGCGCAGCCGCCTAGGCGAGGCGCCGTTGCGTCGGCTTTATGAGCAGGTCGTGCAGCCGGTGGCAACGCGCGCCACCAAGGGAGCATGGTATCGGACGTGGCGGCTGGTCAGCCTGGACGGCTCGAGCCCGGATGCGGCCGACACGGACGAGAACGGCGCCAGCTTCGGCTATCCTGGTGCCAGCCGCGGCGAAAGCGCGTTCCCGCAGCTCCGCTTTGTGGCGCTGGTGGAGAACGGCACGCACGTGCTGTTCGACGCTCGCTTGGGCCGCTATGCGGATAGCGAGACGACGCTGCCCTCCGTTGCCCTTCCACCGGCTATGCCGGTGGAACCTTCGGCAACTCCGCCCATGCGGTGGTGCCGGCGCTGCGGCCGGGCCTGCTGTGCCTGGCCGACCGGCACTCCTTCGGGCACGTTCTTTGGCAGGTGGGAACGGCCACTGGCGCGGACCTGCTGTGGCGCGTGAAGCACATATACTGCGTCTGCCGCGCACAACGGTGCTGGGGGACGGGTCTTATCTCTCCATGGTCTACCCCACCGAGAAAGACCGGCGCCACGCAACCAACGGCGTCCCGGTGCGGGTGGTCGAATACCGACTGCAGGGAGTGGCCGACGCCGAGCCGCTATATCGGCTGGTGACCACGATCCTGGACGAGGCGCAGGCGCCGGCCGCGGACTTGGCGGCCCTGTATCAGGAACGCTGGGAGATCGAGGGTGCACTGGCTGAGCTGAAGACGCACCTGCGCGGGGCGTGGGTCGTGCTGCGCAGCAAAATCCCGGACCTGGTGCGCCAGGAGTTCTGGGGCTTGCTACTGGCGCATTTCGCCGTGCGCGGGCTCATGCACGAAGCCGCACTGCGGGCCGACGAGGACCCGGACCGACTGTCGTTCCTGCATGCCGTGCGCGTGGTCCGCCGCAAGCTGCCGCTGCTTGCGGCTTTTCCCCCCTCAGCGCAGGCTCGCCCTGCATAAGGAAGTGCTGGACGAGATCCTAGAGGATCGAGCGGCGAGCTCCCGGGGCAGGCAGGTGGCGTGCGGGGTCAAGCGTAAGATGAGTGGCTATCCATTGCGCCCGCGCACGCAACAGCCGACCACGCGCATCGACTTCAGCGCCGCCATCCAAATCGTCAAGTGAACAGTATTGGGGTTAGCAGGATGTTTCCGGAAAGGCGAAGTCCATGGCCCGGCCCTGGACGGCGGCTACTTGGACCGCGACAAGGCCGTGCCAGCCTCCGCCCCTGCATGAGCCACTTCTATCGCCCCGTCCAAATCCGGAACCGGCACTCCGCCGCGCAGCACGGCATGCATTCTGGCGATGTCGAGCGAGTTGTCCCAGTGCGAGATAGCAACAGTCGCCACGGCGTTGCCGACCAAGTTCAACACGGCGCGGCCCTCGTTGAGGAAGCGGTCAACGCCGAGGGTAATCGCGATTCCCGCGGCCGGGATGATCGGGAAGGCGACCATCGTCGAGACCAGCGTCACAAGTACGCCGCCCGTTACGCCAGCGGCGCCCTTCGACGTCAGCAGGAGGAGCCCGAACAGCGACACCTTGTCCACCCAGGAGATGTCGAGGTTGAGGGCCTGGGCGATGAACAACGGGGCGAGCACTAGGTAGAGGGCGGTCCCGTCTAGGTTGAAGGAATAGGCTGTCGGCACCACGATTCGGACGACATCGGGCTTGCAGCCGAGAAACTCAAGCTTTTCGATGAGCCTCGGCAAGACAGCCTCCGAGGCGATGGTGCCGAAGACGATGGCGATCTCCTCCTTGAAGTAGCGTAGGAACTCGGTCAATCCGGCGCCGCAGATGCGCAATATCACCCAAAGCACGCAAACGACGAAGACCACCAAGGCTATGTAGTAGCAGAGTACAAGCTTCATCAGCGGCAGCAGGGACCAAATCCCGAATTTGCCGATGGTGAAACCGATTGCCCCGAATGCCGCGAGCGGCGCGAGCCGGGTGATCATCTGGACCAGGGTGAAGAGCCACTTGGCCGCGTTGTCCAAGAGGCCGTTGAGTGTCGGCGTCCGGTCGTCGATGATCAGCAGCGCGATGCCCGCGAAGATTGCCAAGATGAGCAGCTGCACTACGTTGTTGCTGACAAACGGATCGAACAACGATGCGGGTATCAGGCCGAGCCAGCCCGTATTGGCGTGGGTGGCAGGTGAGAAACTGCTGATGGCGCTCGTATCTAGGTCCTTCGGATTGATGTTGAGACCTGCGCCAGGCTGAACCAGCTCGGCCACTGCCCAACCTATCAGCATCGCAACCGTGGTGGTGAGTTCGAAATAGAGGAGCGCCTTGAGTCCGACGCGGCCGGCCGTCCTGAGATTACCCGCCGACTTGATCCCGTGCACCACGGCCAAAAAGACGATCGGGCCGATGCACATCTTGATTAGCTTCACGAATGCGTCTGCGAGCGGCTTCATTTGAACCGCCAGAGGCGGATCGAGCATGCCCAGCACCAACCCGGCGGCGATGCCGATCAGGACTTGAACGTAGACATGCTTGAGCGCCTTCATCGGTGTTCCTCGCTTGATTTTGATTGGGCTGCACCCCCTCGAGCAGCGGCTTGAGGGGGTGGCCGGGTCAGTCGGTTTAGTCCGGATCACGCGCTACGGTAGAGCTTGGTCATCGAGAATTCGCGATGGTTGAGCGACTCCGCCGCCGTAAGCCGTCCGTTGGCAGTGCGGATGACCATGTCAATCAGCGCGTCGCCGGCTGTGTCGAGCGTCATGTCGCGGCGCAGCACACCGGTGACGTCGACGTCGATATGCTCGCCCATCGTGCGCAGCGTCTTTGGGTTGCCGCTGATCTTGATGACCGGCACGATCGGGTTTCCAATCACGTTGCCCTGCCCGGTCGGGAAGGTATGCACAACGTAGCCGGCCGCCGCCATCAAGGTCACGCACTCGGCCGCGGCCGACGACGTATCCATGTAGTAGAGGCCCGGCCCCTTGGCGGGGGCCTCGGCCGGCTGCAGCGCGTCGATGTAGTGAGACTGGCGGCCGATCTTCTCGAGATTTCCGAGCGCCTTTTCCTCAATCGTCGTCAAACCACCGGCGATGTTACCCTTGGTGGGCTGCGAATCTGAAAGGTCGTCGGTTTTGTGCGCCTCGATCACGTCCTCTTGGTAGGCCTTCCAGATCGCGTAGAACTTCTCTCCGATCTCCGGCGTCGCCGCACGTTCTTTGCAGAGGTGCTCGGCGCCTGTGATCTCCGAGGTTTCACCGAAGCAACCATAAATCCCGACCGGCAGCAGCTTGTCATACATATTGCCGACGGTGGGGCACGAGGACAGACCAGTCGTAGTGTCGCTTTCGCCGCACTTGGTGGAAACCCAGAGCTCGGCGATCGGGCATTCCTCGCGGCGCAACTCGGTTGCCCACTGGACGAAACGCTTAGCCTGGTAGCTGGCCTTTGAAATAGTGGCGATGTCGCCATGGCCCTCAATGCCGAAGCCGATCACCGGCTTGCCAGACTTGGCGATGCCGTCCACCACCCGTCCGGTCCAGCCGTCCTCGATACCAACTACGATGACGGCGGCTACGTTCGGATTGCAGCCGAAGCCGATCAGGGTACGGAAGTGCAGCTCGAGATCTTCGCCGAACTGCAGCCGGCCATAGGCGTGTGGCAGCGCCAGCGTACCGTGCACGTTGTGCGCGACGGCTTCACAGACGGCGTTGGAGAGGTCGTCGAGTGCCAGGATGGCTACGTGGTTGCGAACGCCGACCCTGCCGTTCTCGCGCCGCCAGCCCATGAACGTCGCATCGGCGAAGCTGGACGAGGCGCGCTTGGTGTCGAGCTTTGGCGTGGTGAACTGGTCCGGTGCGCCGCCTACGAAGGGGGAGGGCTGTTCTGAATTGATGGTCATTTTGCTCATGTTCCGTCTCCTTACCAGCGCTTCGTCTTCATGTTCTGCGTATGTACATGCTTGCCCTTGGCGATCGGCGCCACGATCTTGCCGACGTCTTGGCCGTACTTGATCACCGTGTCTCCGACCGCGAGATCCTTCAGGGCCAGCTTGTGGCCTATCGGGATGTCGTCCTTGGCGGTGAGCGTGAAGGAACTATCGTCCTCTGTAACAACGACCAGGGTCTCGGTACCGGCACTAAAGCCTTCCACAACGACCACAGCGACATTGTCGTGAGCGCTATGCGCCAATGCGTGAGGCGAGTTTGATCCGTGCCGGCCCGGCGATTGAACGTCCATCGAGTCCATCTTTTATATCCTCCAAACCTGGTCGCTAACCGACCATAGTCTTATATAAGACATATGAATCTTTAGGAGTCAATTGGCCGGGGGCCCTGGTTGCTGGTCAGGCCGGCGAGTGACGAATGATGGCTTGGTCGGTCTGGGATAGGCCTGGCAGTCGGCTCGCCCGTTACCGTTGTGGCCGAGCTGGACGGCGCTAAAAGGTGGTTTTCACAATTGATGCGCCAGCCGTCCTGCAAGCGGCAGTATGCATGCGGTCTGGAGCAGGGCTTGGACGATGAAGCCGAGCCTGTCGTAGCGCAGGGCGAGACGCTTGTTCTCCAGCAGCCAGGAATTGCTTCGCTCGACCGGCCATCGCCGCTGGCCCAGGCCAGATCCGCTCGGCTGACACCGCTTGTGGATGTGCGGTTTGGCGCGAAAGCTAGGACACAAGGCGCGATTGGCTTCGGCATCATAGCCGCGAGCGGCGAATACGGTCTTATACCCACCCCTTTCAAGGTGTTGCTACCCGAGCGTTGGCGAGCACGCGTGCGGTGGAAACGTGGGCACGCGCGATAGTGCCATCGACGTATCCCTTGGGTTTGGCGGCCTTGGGTCCGCGCTTGCTGGTG
>JAABUM010001992.1_pt1 | contig 28872 bp, 24 predicted proteins | sample 5559161 | NCBI WGS metagenome assembly JAABUM01 (sample SAMN10711868, study PRJNA513369) | rock metagenome | isolation source: Antarctica rocks | place: Antarctica: Victoria Land, Siegfried Peak nord
ATCTTTCATAAACGGTCGAGCCGCTAGGGGAGAATATCCTTTCCTCCCTCGCCCGCAATCCGGCGGCTGTACGGTCCGCCGTGTCCCTCCATTGAGGGGGGACAATCTTAGTTTAATGTATAAGGGGGGGGGTGGGGGGGGGTTGTGAGTGCCGGAGTCAAAGTGCGCAACGTTGCCGTCCGTCCGCGCCAGCGCGAGTCCGTTGGCGGCCGGGGTCATGATGGTGGCATAGCCCAGGGGGTCGGTGATGGTGATGGGGTCGCCGAGCGCGTTGTACTGCGTGGTAGTGCGCTGTCCCTGCGTGTCGGTGATCACGACCGGCTCGTGCAGGGCGTTGTAGCTGGTCGAGGTTCCGATGCCCAGCGGATCGACCGAGCCGATCTGGTCGGAGCCAGCGGTCGTGGTGTTGGTGATGACGTGGCCCAGCGGGTCAATCGTGGTGAGCAGTTCCATATTGGCGTCATAGGTGGAGCGTGTCGTGTTCCCGTTGGGTTCGGTCAGGCTCAGCATCGCGCCCGTCGCCGGGTCGTAGCTGTAGATTGTCTGGGCGCCCAGGGCATTGGTCACCGTCGTGGTGTTGGTGGCGCTGAGGCCATAGCTGAAGCTGGTGACGCTGCCGGCGCCGTCCCGGACCGCGCCCACGCGCAAGGAGGCGTCGTAGGGGGTGCGCGCCACATTTTCGCGCCCGGTATTTACTGGGACCGCCGCCGTCCCGGCGGCCTGTCGTTGCCGGCAACCGTGCTGCATGTGGCGAACTCCGTGGCCGCAACCGTGAGCCGCCGGGACGGCGGCGGTCCCAGCGGATACGGCTAGCACGCTATCACCCAGTCGGCGCGAAAAACTGGCGCGCACCCCGTCGTAGGTGATGACCGTCTGATTGCCGATGGGGTCGGTGATCGTGGACGGCAGGCTGGCCGCGTTGTAGCCGTAGCGCGTGACGCCACCGGCGCGGTCGGTATAGCTGGTGAGGTTGTTGCTTCTATCGTAGCCATACGAGACGTTGCGGTTGTCGGGGTCGGCGATGCCGGTCACGAGGCCAGCGCCATTGCAGCTGAACGTCGTGGTGCGCCCAACCGTGTCGACGATCGCGCCGATCTGCGTCGTCGGGCAGCTCCCGCCCGCGCCGCCATTGTAGAGGTAGCGCTCGGTGTTGCCGTGGCGGTCCGACGCGCCGCTGTATTGACCGCTGCTGCTGAACTGTTCGGAGAGTCCGTTGTTGAAGGTGAGCAGGTAGGTCCCATCGGCCTGCTGCGTCAGGTCGGCCGGTAGGCCCGGCGCCCGCGCGAAGCCGTTGGGCGCGCTCCCATCAAAGGTCAGGGCCGAGGACGCCGCGGTCGAGCCGGGGTCGCCCGTCACCGTCACCGTGAGCGGCTGCGTCGGCCCGACCTGTAGGTTGGTGAAACGGACCCACAGGCCGTTGTTGACGGGAGCCCCAGCGGCATAATAGCTATGGGTGCCGGCCGCGTCCTGCATCTGCACCGTTTCACTTATGCTCGACCCCGCCCAGTTCAGAAGATAGACGCTAGCGGTGATCAGTTCCCGCGCGTTGAAGGTGGCGACTTGCTGCGTCTGCGTCTGCGTCGGCGGGGCGGACGCGGTGAGCGCGGCGGCGTTGCGATAGGACGTGGGCACCGCCGACTGGAGCGCCCGCCGGTCGGAACTGTTGCGTTGCCAGACGACGCGCTGGCCGGACGTGGCGCGATAGCCGCTGACGTAGGACGGCAGGGTCTGCAAGTCGCCCCCGCCCTGCCAGGCGTTCAAGATGTAGCCGTCCTGACCGTAGGCGCCGGCCCAATTGCCCTGCGTCGCCGTATCGGTCACGACAGCGGAGATGGTACTGCTGATCGCGGTGGGAATATCGTAGCCCTGGCCGGTGGGTTCGAGGTAGATGGCGTCGCCGGTGGGCTGGGTGAACAGCGCGGTGTCGCTGCCCACGGAGAGCTGCCACTGGTGGCCGAGCGTGGTGGTCTGGCTGATCGACGCGGCAGAGTGGAAGGTGCGCTGCACCACGTTGGGGATGCCCACGTTGGGCAGGCTCACGTCGTTGCGCATGATCTCCAGGTCGCCGTTGGCCACGTTGACGCCCATTTGCTGCCCATCGCCCTGGGGGAAGGTGATCAGGCTGCGGTCGCTCTTGAGCGCGGCGTGCGGGTCGAAGGCGCGCGCCCCACCCGGCGCGGCCCCGCCCTGCCAGGGAATGTAGCTGTACATGACCTCCAGGCCGTTGGCACCCGATCCATTGCCAAACGAGTGATAGTATCCTCCCTGGCCGTCGGGGGCCCAGGTCAGCCAATCGAGCCCACGCGGCGAGAACGTCTGCTCGTCGTCCATCTTGACCAGCACGCCGTCGTTGGGGCGCGTGCCCAGGTACCACTGCCGCACCAGCGGCGTCATGTTCCACGCCGCCAGGGTGTCCCCATACATGCCCTGTGAGTAGTCGACGCTTGTCGTCACACGATACGAGGAGTCATAGTCGCCACCCGGTGTCGTCCACGGGGTCGAGCCGTCGCGTGTGGCCCAGTTCGTACTCCCGACCCAACTCGCCGTCAGGGGATATACGCTGGCATTCATCGTCTGGCGGGCGGGGTATCCTCCAGCGTACGGAGCGTTACTGTTCGGGTCGAGCACGACCGCCCGGAGATAGGCGGGCAGCAGCGTGACATGGGGCGGTAACGGACTGAGATCGAATTGCAACAGATCACGGCTGACCGTGTTGGGAATGGCCGGATTGCCGGTAGGACCTTGATTGCCGATCATAGGGGCGTTGTAGAGAAGCTTCTGCTGATCGGGGCAGGTTGGGCTCGTATTGGGCGGGCACAGCCTGCTATATAGTATCAATCGAGTGTGACCAAAATCCGTGGGGAGGGTCACGGACGTTGAAAGTCATCGCGCGATAGGCCATACTGTGGAGCATCACCCACCACAGCACAGGAGACGCGCGATGACGTCCAACGTAGACCTGAGTGTACAGCAGATTCAGCAGGACTTTCAAGCCTTGATCGCCTACGTCACGGGGCCGGAGACACGCACGGCGACGGCCTACACGGTGGAGCTCACGCTCTTCCGGCGCCTCTTGGCGTTGGGAGCGGCGTTGTTGCGGGTCTTCTTCCAGACGCGGGCGGCGGAGCGTCCCGCCGAACCGGTCCAGGCGCCGGACGGGACCCCGCTGGGCTATCATGATCGCCGGTTCACCACCTATTATTCCGTGTTCGGCAAAGTGCGCTTCGCGCGGCACTACTTTACGGCGGTCGGGCAGGAGGGTGTGTGCCCACTGGACGCGGACCTGAGCCTCCCCGCGCGTTGCTACTCGAACCTGTTGCAGGAGTGGGGGACGTATGGCACGACGGACGCGTCCTATCATGAGAGCCAGGCCGCGCGTGCGCGCATCCTGGGGGTAGGGGTGGGTCGGGCCGCCTTGGAAACGATGGCCGACGACGCGGCGGTGGACGTAGAAGCCTTCTATGCGCAGCCCCTGAGTCCGGAGGCGCGGGCGACCGCTGGGCCGCTCCTGGTGGTGCAGGCCGATGGCAAGGGCGTGCCGATGGTCCAACCGCCTGCCAGGGCGCGGCCCGTGCGGTTGGGCAAGGGGCAAAAGCGGACCAAGAAGAAGGAGGCCGTGGTGACCAGCCTCTATACGATCGCGCCCTATGTGCGCACGCTGCGGGAGGTGGTGGCCGCGCTGCTGCAGGACCGCGACCGTCCCCCGGACACGGCACCCCGTCCGACGCCGCTGGGCAAAGAACGGCGGGCCACCCTCGACGGCAAGGAGGTGGCCCTGACCCGCTTGGCCGCGCGGGCCCGGCAGCGCGAGGGGCGGCACATCCAGGAACGGGTGGCGCTCACCGATGGCGCGGAGGCGCTGCAAAAACAGATGGAGACCCACTTTCCGGAACATACGCTCGTGCTCGACATCATCCACGCCACGGATTATCTCTGGAACGCGGCCAACGCGCTCCTCGGCGAGACGCACCCCGACCGCCTCGCCTGGATCCGCACGCATCTGGAGCACCTCCTTGCCGGAGACACGTCGGCCGTCATCACGACGCTGGAGAGGGCGGCACAGGATCCCGCGCGCACGGTCACGCAACGCAAAGCTCTCCTGGGGACCGCCGGTTACTATCGCCGCAACGCGCCCTCTATGCACTATGATGTGTATCTCGCGCGCGGTTGGCCAGTGGGCACGGGGGTCGTGGAAGGCGCGTGCGGGCACCTTGTCAAGGATCGCATGGAACAAGCGGGCATGCGCTGGACCAAAGCGGGCGCGCAAGTGGTCCTCGACCTGCGTGCCCTCCGGCTCAACGGCCAGTGGGACGCCTATGGTCAGTTCCATCGCCAGCGGCAACATGAGCGCCTCTATGGCACGGCTAGTCCCGTCCCCGAGACAGTGGAGATGTGGGTCTTAGCTGATGCGGCATAGGCACTCCCACCCCTCCACGGATTTTGGTCACACTCGTATCAATCCGCCGCCATTCTGCGTGTTGATCGTCGCGAGTTGCGTTAAAGGTAAGCCGACGCTGGGGTCGAGCGCGACGGGCCAGACGCGCGACGGGTCCGCCAGCCAGGCCGAGGGGATCGTCGCCTGCAGCTGGAACGTCGCGGCCCCGTCTATCCCCGCGCCGATCACGGGGCCGAGTGTGAGCGAGACAGGCGTCGTCGCGCCCCGCGCGTCGACGGCGACCAGCGGCTCCAGCGCGAGCTGTTCCCGTCCAGCCGCGTCGAGGAACGCCGTCCGTGCGCCCGGCGCCCCGGATGGACCGGTCATGTGCGGCCGGGCGCCATCCACGCGCGCCGTGAAGGTGAACGACGATGGCGCAGACGTGTCGCGTAGGATAAGGCTCTCTTTGACGGCATCGTCGCGCACGTTGTACACGGCGTCAGTGGCCGTGTAGAGATTAGTGTAGGTGATGGCGTCATCCGTGACAATCGGCGCGCTTATCTGGGGACTCATACTCACGGTGGCGCTCATGGGGGCCGCCACGTCCGTTATGGCGCCCGTCGCGATCGGAGCCGCCACGGTCGCCGCAGCCGCCGGCGTACTCGACGTGGCGATCATCGCCGTGGGCGTGGCGGCTGTCATGGTCACGGCGAGGCTTAGAGGAAGCGTCGCGGTCAAAGCGGCAGCTACAGCGACCTGCGCGCCCGTCGGGGACAGGTCGAGCGTCACGCCGTGGCGCGTGATGCGCTCCAGCGCCGCGCCGCCGTTGGAGGCGGCGAAGGCCACCGTGTAGTCGTTCGCTGCGTTCTGATAGGCGAAGCCCTGCGCGGCGAGATTCGGTGCCGCCGTGACCAGCGTGTTGCTGATAGGCTGCCAGGCGCCCTTCGTATCTTGGTAGTTGATACTCTGGAAGGATTGGCGGACAGTGTAGACGCCATCGGCGCCTACATAGGTGTCGGAGGTGCGTGTGCGCAGTTCCGGGACCTCGCGCGACACGTTCGGCGCGCCCGCGTCACGTCCGACCCGCTGGACGGCGACGCCGTGTCGCCCTACCGTGCTGGCCCGTAGAACCGCCGGGTGGGTAGCGGCGCGTCCGGCCGGGTTGGCCGCTAGCGCGGCGGGCCGCTGCAGCGCCATAGCTGGATCGGAGCCTGCCGGTATCCGCGCCTGTAGGCGTTGACTGGGACCAAGACTGGCGATCCGGCACGTAACGGTGAGCGCGATGGGCAATGTTACTCGCGTATATCCTCTAGCCATGCCGATACCCCTATAACTGCGCGTCACTCCTCTCTTCAAGGACTTTGGACCCAGTATGCGCTATGTACGCGACCATGAACAGGCAGACTTGGCAGAGTTAACCGACAGACTTACACATTCCGGCAATCTAGGCGCCAGGGGTGTTGCACGACAGGGTTGTGTTGTGTTACGATGGCGTCAAACATGACAGCCTAAGCAAAATAGCCACACGACCTGTTGTCCCGTAGCGAAGGTGGTTGTATGTCATGCATAACACGTCCCAGCAGTCATTCGGAGATCGACTCAGGCGCTATCGCGTCGCCGCCGGCCTCTCGCAGGAAGCCCTCGCTGAGCGGGCTGGCATCGCCGCACGCACCATCGGCGCCATCGAGCAGGGCACGAGCACGGCCCCCTACAAGGGCACGGTGCAGTGCCTGGCCCACGCTCTCGCGATACCAGACATGAGCGCGCCGCTTTCATGGCGGTCTCGCGCTTCCGCCGTCCACGCTCCAGGGCCGCCGCTACCGTCATTCACCTTGACCCGCACGCGCTGCCGCCGTCCCTCATCGAACTGGTTGCCCGCGACGAGAACCCAGGCGCCATGACGATGCACCCAGGCGATACGATAGCCAGCCCTATCGAGATGACGGGCTAGCGCTGACACAAATGTCAGCGCGCCAGCAGGTAGATGGCGACGCCACACAACCGACCGCGGCCGGCCCGTGGTTTGCCATCGGGGTCCCCTCTGTCGTCATCAGCCTTGAACAGTACGAGCAGTTTCAGAGCCAGGCAACGCGCGAGGTGTTCGACACCATCCGAGAGATCCACGACCGCAACCGCGATGCCGATCCCGATGAGATTGAAGCCGAAATAGCTAGAGCAGTTATCGAGGTACGCCAGGAGGACCATGCAGCGCCCACCACGCGTCGTCATTGACACCAGCATCTTTGTCAGTGGCCTCATCAATCCGCATGGTCAGCCTGCCCGTGTCCTCTTTGCCCAGGAGCACGGTCAGATCCACCTGCTGACCGCCCCCGCTCTCATGTCGGAGGTCGGGCAAGTCCTCAGGCGTCCCCATATCCAAGCGCGACACCGCTTATCGGATACCCGGCTGAGTGCCTTTCTCTTGCGCGTCCTGACCTCATCGGAAGTCGTCACGCCGCTCACCGATCTCCCGCTGACCAGCCGCGACCCAAAGGACGATATGTTCCTCGCCGTTGCCTTAGGTGGAGCGGCCGAGTATCTGGTCAACCGGGATATGGCATACGCCCGCGCGTTCGAGGCCAGGGCGTATGGCATACGCCCCTACATTGCGACAGGTCGGCCACACTTTAATCGGACAGGGCCGCGGATCGGTGCGCCTCACCTTACTCCACGCCGGCCGCTACCGCCTCGGCGGCCGCGGCCTCGCCCTTGCCCTGCTCTTCGGGTTCGTCGTGCCCGTTCTGGCTGGTAACGTGTGTGTAGATCTGCGTCGTGGCGATGCTGGAGTGACCCAGCAACTCCTGCACCGAGCGCAGGTCGGCGCCGTCGTTGAGCTTGTGCGTGGCGAACGAGTGGCGCAGCGTGTGCGGCGTGATCTTGTCGATGCCTGCGCTCTTGGCGTAACCCTTGATAATGAGCCAGAAGCCCTGCCGCGTCAGCCGCTCACCATGGTGGTTGAGGAACAGCGCCGCCGAGTCCCGCGCACCCAGCAGGGCGATGCGCGCCTCGTACAAATAGCCGTCCAGGGCCTCACGCGCCTCGTCGTTGACCGGAATATCGCGCCGCTTGCCGCCCTTACCCGCGCAGCGCACAGTGTGCGCCGCGACGTCGAGGTCGGTCACATTGAGCGACACGAGTTCGGTCACGCGCATGCCGGTCGCGTAGAGCAGGTGCAACATCGCCTTATCGCGCCGGATCGTCGGGGACGATCCGTTGAGTTGGGCCAGCAGGCGGTCAATCTCGTCGACCGAGGCGGCTTTGGGCAGATACTTGCTGACGCGCGGCGAGTCGATACCCTCGGTCGGGTCGACGTCGATCAGCCCCTCGCGCCGCAGGTAGTGGCAGAACGACTTCACCGCCGCGATCTTGCGCGCCACCGTGGTAGGAGCGTACTCGCGTTCACGCAGATGCAAAATAAAGGCGATCACCGTGCCACGCTCCGTCAGGTCGAGCTCGACCGGATCGGTGCGCAGGAACGCGGCAAGCTGCGCCAGGTCGTTCTGGTAGGCGCTCACCGTGTTGTCGGAGAAGCCACGCTCGACGCGCAGATGTGCGATGAAATCCGGGGCGCGCTCGATCATAGCGCCGCCTGTCCGGTCGTTGCCGCGCTCGACGAACGCGCTTGGTAGGCTTCCAGACCCGCGGCGAGAACCTGGACGGCGCGGGCAAGGCGTTCCTCGCCAAGCACGAAGGCCAACCGCACTTCGCTCCGCCCATGACCCGGCGTCACGTAGAAATCTTTGAGCGGCGTGATCATGACCGTTTCACCCTCGAATTCAAAGCTCTCCAGCATCCAGCGCGCGAAATCCTCGCTGTCGGCGACAGGCAGGCTCAGGATGCTATAGAAGGCCCCGTGCGGCCGGCTCCCGGTGACGCCGGGCACGCCGGCAAGCGCCGCCAACACGGCGTCGCGCCGCCGCTCGTACTCCTGCGCCAGCGTCGCGGTGTAACTCAAGGGGTCGTTGAGCAAGGGGACGAGCGCGAGTTGGTCGACCGTCGCGGCGGCGAGGCGCGCCTGCGCGAAGCGCAGCACGGCGCTCATGATCTCCGCGTTGGCCGAGCACAGGCAGCCAATGCGCGCACCGCAGGCGTTGAAGCGCTTGGATACGCTATCGACCAGGATTGTACGCTCCATCGCCCCTGGGATCGAGAGGACCGAGGTCTGCGGCAGCCCATCGAACACGAGTTCACGGTAGACCTCGTCGACGATCAGGAAGACGCCGCGTTGCTCGGCGACATCCAGCAGCACGCGCAGGTCCCGCTCATTGTAGACGGCGCCAGTCGGATTGTTGGGGTTGCACAGCAAGATCGCGCGCGTACGCTCGGTCACGGCCGCCGCGATGACGTCGGCCGGCGGCAACGCATATCCGTCCGACGGGTCCAACATGAGCGCGCGCAGTTTGACGTCGGTGAACGTGGCGAAACCGTAGTAGTTGGTGTAGGAGGGATCGAAGACGAGGATGTCGTCGCCGGCGTCGGCGACGGCCATCATGGCGAAGACGAGCGCCTCCGAGCCACCAATCGTCACCAGGAGCTGCTCCTCTGGCACGTCGACCCCACAGGCCTGCTTGTAGTAGGCGGCCCAGGCGCGCACGGTCTCGCGTAGCCCCTGAGACGGCGCGTAGGCGATAGTCTGCTGATCGTAGCCCGTGATGGCGGCGCGGATCGGCGACGGCGTGGCGAAGTCGGGCTGCCCGATGTTCAGGTGATGGACGTGGACGCCGCGCGCCTTGGCGCCATCGGCGTAGGGCGTGAGCCTGCGGATGGGCGAGGCCGGCGCCGTGCGCCCGCGTGTTGAAGCAACGGGCAAGCGGGTGGTTGCGGTGGTCGTCACGCGCGCTCCTTATCGGTGAATGGCTACTGTGGCCGGGGCATTCTACCCATCTATGCAAGACGGGGCGTACGATAGTTATGGTAAAGCTCACTCCACTAGGTGTCAAGGCGGCTGTGCTCTTTAGGGTGCGCCTCGAAATAGTGGGACGCAGCCTGCGACTGCGGTCGCATGGCAAACCACGGGCACTGCGGTGCCAGGGCGCGTGCAGCGGAGCGCCACATCCGAGAGCGACACCCGACCGCAGTCGGCGGTAGTTTGCCATGCGACCGCAGTCGCAGGCTCCCTGACGCACGATTCCACTATTTTAAGGTGCACCCTGCTCTTTAGGCCCCTCACCCCCGACCCCTCTCCCGTTCTCCCGTGCGCGGGAGAGGGGTCGGGGGTGGGGTGCGCGCCAGTTTTTCGCGCGACGCGTCGTATCTACTGGGACCGCCGCGGTCCCCGCGGCCTGTCGTTGCTGGCAACCGTGGTGTATGTGGCGAACCCGTGGCCGCGACCGTGTGCCGCCGGAACGGCGGCGGTCCCAGTAGATACGACGCGCGCCTGAGTGATCAGCGCGAAAAACTGGCGCGCACCCTCGGGGGTGAGGGAGGATGCGGTAACAGGTGCGGCGTCGTACAATACGGGCATGAGACGCCCCTTACGCCTATACGCTCTATTCGCCCTGACTGCCCTCCTGCTCACCGTCATGCAGTCGCGGGCGCCCACGCATGTCGCCGCCATTGAAGGCGTACGGCCGCAGTGGGTCGCCGCATGGACGGCGTCACCGCAAGGGCCGTTCCCCATCGGGCATACGTTCGACGAGCCATCACTCAAGGTTGTCTTTAAAGAGGCGACCGCCGCCAACCAAACACTGCGCCTGATCGTGCATAGTACGGCGGGCGGTTCGCTCGTACGCGTACGGTTGTCCAACATATTCGGTAAGCGTCCCCTCGTTATTGGCGCGGCCTACGTGGGGCTGCGCCTGTATGACTCCGCTCTTGTCCCCGGATCGAACCGGCGTTTGACGTTCGATAAACACCCCACGGTCGTTATCCCGCCGGGGCATGAGGTGTACAGCGACCCGGCGCCGCTCGACGTCCCGGCTGAGCGCGACCTCGCCGTGAGCCTGTATCTCCCGTTCCGCACTCCGGCCATAACGTGGCACGCGTCATCCTTCACCACCTCGTATGCCACGGCGCAAGGATGGGGCAACGATGCGGCCGTAGAAGACAGCGCCGCCTTCGCGTATACGATGACGTCGTGGTTCTGGCTCGACGGCGTCGATGTCTATTCGGCGGATATCGCCGGCGCCGTGGTGGCGCTCGGCGATTCGATCACCGACGGCTGGGTCTCGACGGTCAATGGAGACAATCGCTGGCCGGATGTCCTGGCGCGACGCCTGCTGGACCTGCCGACCGGCCACAGGCTGTCGGTCGTCGATGCGGGGATCGCCGGGAACATGGTCGAGCCTTCGCGCATCCCTTGCCGACCCTGCGGGCCACCGGCGGTCGCACGCCTGACGCGTGATGTGCTAACACAAGCGGGCGTGCGCGCCGTCATCCTCTTCGAGGGCACCAATGACCTCGGACACGGCGCGAACGCCGCGTATGTGATCGCCGGCCTACGCACTATCGCGGCGCGGGTCCACGCGCGCGGCCTGCCCATCTTCGCGGCCACCATCTTACCCGATGACGGGAGCGGGTACATGCCCCTGGAGCGGCGCCAGAGGGGGCTCGCCCCCGGCGTCCGTGCGCGCACCCGTGGGACGTTCAACCCCATCGCGCGTGAGCGCGCCCGTGAAGAGGTCAACAGCTTCATCAGAACGAGTAAGATCTTCGATGGAGTCATCGACCTGGATGCGCTATTGCGCGATCCGCGCGATCCACAACGGCTTGATCCGCGCTACGATTCGGGCGACCACCTGCACCCCAACGCGTCGGGGCTACAACGCATCGGGGACGCGATACCGATCAATGCGCTGGAGCAGAGCGTGTATCGTCGCGCGTCGCTCGGGAGTGCGCCGACCCGGCGCGCGGCGGAGCCCCGCGCGTAAGGCGTCGGATCGTGCGCCGCGCCGGACTTTCGATAAAGACGTGGGCCAGGAGCGCCGCCACGACGCTGATCGCCAGGAAGAGCGCGAAATAGACGTAGCCGCGCGCGTTCGGCGCGATCGCGCGCGTCACCGTCGTTTTCGGAAAGAAGTGCGACAGCCAGTCGTGGACCGGCCACTGTAGGAGATAGAGAGCGTAACTGGCCTCGCCCAGCACGACGAGAGCTGGCCAGCTGAAGGCCGCGGTCAGCGGCCCCTTGCCGAAAGCGACACTATAGATGAGCAGCGCGAACAATGGGTCAAGCACAACCTGGTTGACCAGCGCCACGGGTAGCGGGCCAATCAGCCACACGATGACAACGCCTAGCGCCGCGATGACGGACAGCAACGCCGGGTTCAACCGGAGCGCATGCCCCGTCTCGTCACCATCGCGCATCACGAAGATGCGTGCGACAGCGGCGCCTAGAAAGAACTCGGGGAGCCGAGGCGCCGGGCCATCATACAGGATACGCAGCCAATGGTGGCTGTACCACGGACCGGTCTGCCCCTGATCAGGATTGATGATGACGTACCCTACCACGATGAGAGCGCTAATGGCCCAGAATCCGAACGCGGCTATGGGCGCGTAACGGCGATGTAGCCGCCCGACCAGGGGAACGAGTAGCGGAAAGACCGCATAAAAGAAGATTTCGGCGGAGAGGGACCACGACGGCGGGTTCCAGGTCGGCGGATAGGGCAGCCACGCCTGCAGGAAGATGGGTGACAGCGCGAGGGTGGGGAAGAAATGGCCATGCTGGTACACCGCGACATTGACCGCACCCCACCCGATATAGGGCGGGAAAGCTAACAGAAGCGTGAAGATGTAGATAGGGTAGATGCGGGCGACGCGCGCCCAGTAGAAGCGCGCGCGCGTCCCATGTAAGCGCCCATCCGGCTCGAGGTAGCTGTAGGCTAGGATGAAGCCCGACAGCACAAAAAAGAAGCTAACACCCGTGAATCCGCTGGCGACGACATGCTGCACGAGTACGGCGATCGTGTGCGTGACGCCGGACCCGGCCGGAATGCGTATGTACAGGAAGTGGAACATGACGACGAGCACGGCGGCCACGATGCGCAGCCCCGTCAGAGCCGGCAACACAGCGGGGCGCGCGTGAGGTTCCTCGACTTTGGCTGGCGCGCGCGCTGTACGCGCGCCTCTGGGCGCTACCATCGGTCGCGCGCTCCTTGATGAACGGAATAGTGACAGCCCGAAACGTGACGACTGATGGATTGAGCGCTCACTGCTGCCTTTGCTTTCACCGCGACGACAATGCCACCATGCGTCGCTCTACGAATACATATGCGTCATACGCAGGAAGTAGGCCAAAGGCTGGAGCCCGGCCGACGGTAGCGATGCCCGCACGGCGTCTGCTACGCGGACATCGCCCCTTGAAAGGGTCCCTGCGCCAGCACATCGGGCGGGACCGCGACGATGCCGAGGCGCACACCTGGCTTGGCCGCGCCGTGGAAATCGCTGCCCCCCGTCCACCACAAGCCTTGCTCCGCCGCCAACTCACGCAGATAGCGAACGGCCGCCGCATCGTGCTCACTGTGGTACACCTCCAATCCTGTGAGCCCGGCCGCGCGCAGCGCGGGAAGCAGCGCGACGAGCTCGCGGCGCGACAGCGAGAGCAATGGGTGCGCCAGCGCGACCGCGCCGCCGGCGTCACGCGCCAGGCCGACGGCCTCGGCCACGGTCAGCCGCGCCGACGGCAAGTAGGCCGGGCTGCCATTGCCAATATAGCGCGCGAAAGCGTCGCCGGTATCGCGCGCGTAGCCGGCCTCGACCAGCGCTTGCGCCACATGCGGACGCCCCACCGTGCCCCGCGCCAACGCGGCGACCTGCTCCCAGCGCACGGCCACACCAAGCCCACGCAGCAGTTCCAGCATGTCTCGCACGCGCTCTTCGCGCAGCGCCGCCAACGTATGCAGACGCGCCGCCAGTGTCCCATCCGCCGGGTCGATGCCATAAGCGAGTAGGTGCAGCCCGTGCCGCCCATGTGTGGCGGCTAGCTCGACCCCGGCCAGCACGCGCAGGTCTGTCCCAGCCGCCGCCGCCAGCGCCGGCGCGATCCCCGCCACTGTATCGTGGTCGGTGATGGCGAGGACGTCGACTCCGGCGCGCAGCGCCGTGGGCACGAGCTCGGCCGGCGTGAGCGTGCCATCCGAGGCCGTCGTATGCGTGTGCAGATCTATTGTCATCGCGGCGTTCAACCAGCGGTCTGGGGCGGCGTGACAAAGACGAGATCGAGCGGCAACTCGAAGCCAGGCAACAACTCGTCGTCGCGCAAGGTCTCGCCCCAGCGCACGATACGGGTGGAACCATCGGCGTCGTGCACGTAGACGGCGCGCTGCCGTGGGTACACGTACCAGACGCGGCGCGCCCCACCCACCAGATAGTCCTGCACCTTCTCGGCCACATCACTGGCACGGTCGGTCGCGCTGACCACCTCAATGACGAGATGGGGGACTGCTGGGAAGTACTCATCTTCGTCCCACGGCAGGGACGCCAACTGCGCGGCCGGGACATAGGCGCCGTCGGCCCCACGGGTCTGGTTGGGGTCGTCGGGCAGAGAGAATCGCATACCGAATTCGCCGACGGCCGTGAAACCAACCAAGCGTTCACGCGCTTCGAGGCCCTGGCGCGGCTCCCACCCCATTGTGCGCGCCTTATCGTCCAGATAGCGATCAATCGCCGCGACAATAGCCGCTTCTATTTGTCCGTGCCGGCCCTTCGACGGCGGCATAACGCGCACCTCCCCTCGCACTAACTCATGCCTGTTATCGTCGTCGGGCAACGCATCGAATTCGGCCACGCTCACCCGCTGGCGCTGTTGCACAACCATATTCATCCTCCGCCTATCACATTTCCATTACTCATATTGTAGAAGCAAACTGGCCCATAGTTCTATCCGCGTTCCAAACACGGGTACAGCCCTCTGTCGCGTCTACTGGGCGCGCCCCACGATGGTGAGACGCGGTCATCCGTGCGCCTGGGGCGATAGACGCGCGCCGCACGGGCGCCCGCACGGGCCACGCGCCCGTGCACCGCGCTCAGCCCCCCGACCATGGCTCGTGCATCGCCGTGCATCGCCGCGCCCCCCGGCGCCCCGCCTACGGAGGACGAGCAGGACGCGCGTCCTCCTACCACGACCATTGTCGCATGGATGATGGGGGTGTCAAGGAACACGCCCGTCGCCCCGGCCCCCGTGCGCGCCGCCTACCCCACGCGTCCTCGTCCACATCGGCGGCGCGGCGACACGGACAGGACCTTGGGGCGGCGGGGCGGGCCAGCGGCCGCGCCGGGCCCCCGCACAATCGTGGGGCGCGCCCCTCTAAGCACGATGTCCTACCGCCCTGTATGCTTGTTGTGCGATACTGTGGACGACTACCGTCTACTATCAAAGGCATCAATAAGCGGACTAAGGAGGGGTGGTGCATAGGGCAGGGCGGCGCTGGAGACTCTCGGACCTGGCGCTGGTGGGTGTGGCCTCGTTCGCCATGCAGGGCGGCATCGCCGCGTACGGCGCGCTCATCAACCCCTTCGTCGTCATTGACCTGCACCTCGGCGCGCAGGCCCTGGGCGGCCTGGAATCGCTGCGCGAAGTGCCGGGCTTCCTGACCGTCGTCCTCGCCGCCGTGACGGTACGCTTCCGCGAGGCGCGCCTCGCCGCCGCCGCGCTCCTGCTGATGGGCCTCGGTCTCGCCGCTACCGCCGGGGCGCACACCTGGGTCTACCTCGTCGCCGCGGGCATGGTCTGGAGCGTCGGCTTCCACCTCTTCGCCCCCCTGAACAATGGTCTGGCGCTGACCGCAGCCGACACGGGGCAGGAAGGCCGCGCGCTGGGCTTCATCGGCGGCATCGGCGCGGTGGGCGGCATCGCCGCCTTGCTCATGATTCGCGCCGTCGTCGGCCCGTTGGGCCGGGGCGGGGCCTTTATTCCAGCCGGGGCGCTCGTGCTCGTCGGCGCCATCGCGCTGCTCTTCATGAGCCGGACCAAGGAGGTGAAGCGCCCACGCCTGTTGGTGCGCCGCCGCTACGGCATCTACTACGCGCTGACGCTGCTCGACGGCAGCCGCCGCCAGATCTTCTCAACGTTCGCTGTGTTCCTGCTGGCCGAAAACTACCACCTCGACGTGGATCAACTCGTGCCGCTGCTTGTCTTCAACGGGATCGTCACCGCGATCGCCACCCCCTACATCGGCCGCCTGATCGACCGCTTTGGCGAGCGCCGCATGCTCGCGCTCAACTACGCCTGCCTGATCCCACTCTTCGCCGGCTATGCGCTCATACACAACCTGCTGGCACTCGGTGTGCTGTACTGCCTCGACAACGTCTTCTTCTCGTTCGGCCTGGGCATCAACAGCTACCTCGGCCGCATCGCGCCACCGGAGGACGTGACGCCAAGCCTCGTGACGGGCTCGACGGTCAACCACATCGCGGCGGTCGGCGTGCCGATCGTCGGCGGTATCCTGTGGGCTAAAATAGGCTATGAGGTCACGTTCCTGGCCGGGGCGGCGACATGCCTGCTCTCCGTTTTCGCCGCGCTGGCCATCCGCCCCGCCGACATCGCGGCGCCAGCGGGCGCGGCGTCAGCGGACGCGCCGCATCCCACGCTCGAGGCAATGGAGGAACTGGGGCGCCTACCCGTCACCGTGCTCGGACACACCGAGGGCGCGGTCGCCGTCGCGGCGGAGGACAGCCTGAGTGGGGACGCGGAGGCGGCCAAGTGATGGACAACGTATGCGTTTAGCGGACAGCGACGACCACGACGACGACACCCAAACCAACGCGCGAGCACGGGCGTCGGGCGCCGGGCGCCGGGCGACAGAACCAGAGCGCACCCAGCCAGAACACGCTCGGTCAGAGCGTGTGGGACAGCGGGGGCGTCGTCTGCTGGCCGTTTTCGCCTTTGTCGTCTGCCTGTTCGGCGTCATCGGCGTCTTCGTCGCGCCAGCCGCCGCCCCCGCCGCCATACAGCAAACCACACCGGCGCCCGTAGCGGCCACCTTGCACGACGCGGCCGGCCCGTTCGATCCCCTCGGCGCGCCGCCCCGCTTGTGTTCGGCTTGCCTGCCGCCAGCAGCGCCGTGGACGGCGCCGGGCGTCTCGCCGATCATAGACGGGGCGGGCAACGCGCCCCACGTCGATCCCCGCCAGGTCGCCGCCGCCACCAACGACCCGCCGCCCGACCGCCGCTTCGGCGTGGTCCAGGCCTTCACCGCGCCGTACGCCGCATCCTATGCAGGGATTGGCTGGGAGCGCGTCAACTTCGACTGGTGCGCCCTGCAGCCGGCAGGCCCCCATGGGTGGAACCGCGCCGCCGTTTCAGGGGCCATGATCAATGACGAAATCGCGCACGGACGCGAGATCGTCGGTATCATCGGCTGCCGTCCCTCCTGGGCCGCGGGTCCCCACGGGCTGCCCAGCGGGCTGTACCTGGCCCCCGACGACCCACGCAACAGCTGGGGCGCGTTCGTAACCGAACTCGCGCGCCGCTACCGTGGCCGCGTGCGCCATTGGATCATCTGGAACGAGCCGGACGTGTGGAACGCGCATATTGCCGGCTACACCTGGCCCGGCACGGTGGCCGACTTCGCGCAGCTACAGCGCGTGGCCTACCTGCAAATCAAGCGGGTCGACCCCACGCTGGTCGTGCACCTCGCCGCCACCACCTACTGGTGGGACGCCGCCTACGGGCGCCCGCTCTACTTCGCCCGGCTGCTCGACGCCCTCGCCGCCGACCCCGCGGCGCGGCGCAACAGCTGGTACTTCGACGTCGCCTCCGCGCACATCTACAACGTACCCGACGACGTCGCGCGCATCCTGCGCATCGACCGCGACCTGATGCACGCGCACGGCTTCGGCAAGCCCATCTGGCTCAACGAGACTGGCGCCGCGCCGACTGGCGACGGTCCGTGGAAAGTCGTGGGCCTGACATCCATCGCCACGGTGGAGGAGCAAGCCGCGTTCGTTGTACAGGCCAGCGCGCTGGCGCTGGTCGGCGAGGCGGCGCGCATCGAGTTCTACAAGATGACCGACCCAGCGGACCTCTCGCCGCACGCCTACCCCGCGGGACTGATGCGGCCGGACGGCACGGCGCGCCCGGCCATCGCCGCCCTGCGCGCCACCACGCACGCCCTCGCGAGAGCAGTGCGCGCGACCGACCTGGGGCAAACCGGGACGGTGCGCGCCATCGCCGTCGACCGTGGCGCTCAGGGAGCGACGCTGGTGCTGTGGAACACGAGCGCGCGACCCGTCGAGGCGACAGTTAGCATCCCCATAGGCACGGGCGCGACGCAAGCGGAACTGGACCGGAGCGTCGCCGCCGTAGGCGACGACGACGCGCGACTGCCCGTCACGCCGTCGCTCGCCCCCGCGACAGGCGCCAACGGGCGCGGCGCCTCACGCCAGGCCACACTGCGACTCACCCTCGCGCCCAGCGCCTGCGCCGCCAGCAACCCCTGCCGCATCGGCGGCCCGCCCGTCATGGTCGTCGCCCCCGCGATGCCGCAGTTCGTGGGATAGCGCGGACGCACCTATCAGTGGTCACAAAGGCCAGGGCGACGATCGTCTGCCGGCTGGAAGCCAGCGCTCCCAGTAGATACGACGCATGTCAGATAACCAGCGCGAAAAGTGGCGCGCACCCGTTAAACCGTATATAAACAGGAAGGGGTAGCATCATGATGAATGGCGTGCTCTACGACGATGGCCTCGTCGCGCTTGATCACGATGGTATCATTATCCAGCGGTACTATTTCTCCTTCGGCACGAGCAAGCGCATCCCGTACGCCCGGATTAGGAACGTGTGGGAGTGGCGCATGGGACTGTTCACGGGTAAGGGGCGGCTATGGGGATCGGGAGACTTTCGGCACTGGGCGCCACTCGATCTCAAACGCGCATCGAAGGACAAGGCGCTTGTTGTCGACGTGGGTAGATGGGTGCGGCCGATGATCACGCCCGCTGACCCCGGCCGGGTGCTGTCCATCCTGCGTGAGCATATGTCACCCGCGTAGCCTCACTCTCCATGATCGCTTGAGTCGGTAACGCCATGGTGCTTTGGGCGTCATCATGGAGCCCAAGTGTTACATTTGGGCGCAAAGATTTCACTGCGCTTTCGCCGTGTTGCAGTACTTCGGCGAAATCCTTTCACGCCGAAGTCTGTGATACGAAGGGCGTTTCCGCTAACGCCGTCGTCTGTTCCGCTGTGCCCGCTACTCTCTCCGCGTGATCGGTGGCCCACATGTGGGAAGCACATTGGCGGACACGGGGAGGGGGAGCTGTTGACGGTGGTGGCGTAGTGAATAGTTATTCAACAGCGATGCGCCTAAGCATGCGGCCCGTCACCGGCGCTTGGTCTATTCGCGAACAACCGTTAGCACGGCTACACGAGTGATGGGTGCCGATATTTCGTATAGTACTGGTGCTATTGAAGTGCTATCGCACATGTCCTCGTATCAGCAAACTGCGGATGGTCCGAGAAGACCGGACTGGACGCGGACCGGACGTACGTAGCGGCTAGCACAGGCCTGCATCATGCCTATCGACGCGCAGCCTGACCTACCGACATGGGACGGATCGCCGAAGTAGCCGGAACAGGTCGCGCTACACCGCGCGGTTGAGTAGGCCGGTCAGGGTGTCATGCCAGGCCTGACGCCGCAGCGCCGCTTCGGCTCGCGCGCCGTAACGCCGACGAAGCTCAGGACGCGTTGTTCTCGCACCCTCGCTTGCGTGTAGGTGTCGTCGCGCGCCCTCACCTAAACAGACGGGCGCGTGTTACAGCGGCGCGACGCGTCCCATCACCCGGCGCGCAAACGGGCCGCGACCGGCGGTTGGCGCAGCTTCCACAAGGCATCGATCTCAATCTGGCGCACGCGCTCACGTGTGACGCCCAGACGTCGCCCGATCTCATCGAGCCGTTCGGGAGACGCGCCATCTAATCCGAAGCGCCACTGAAGCACCTCCCGCTCGCGCGTGGTCAGTACATCGTCGAGCACCCGCCGTATCTCCTCGGCCGCGACACGGCTGACGGCCCGCTCCTCAGGCGTCGGAGCCGACGTATCCGGCAGGACGTCGCCAAGCTGCTCGTCCCCGTCGTCTTTCATCAAACGGTTGAGCGAGAGGGGCGATTGTACCGCCTTGAGGTCCGGGCCAACTGCCGCCACGTCCTGGCCGAGGACAGCCACAAGCTCCGCCGTGGTCGGCTCCCGGTCCAACGTATTGGATAGAAACGTGATAACTTTGGAACGCCGAGCCATGGCCTCACTCACATGTACCGGAACACGGATGGTGTGCGCCTGGTTGGCGATGGCGCGTGTGATGGCCTGGCGGATCCACCAAACGGCGTACGTACTGAAACGATAACCGCGCCGCCACTCGTACTTCTTCACTGCCCGCAAGAGACCAAAATTACCTTCGGCGATGAGATCTTCCATCGGCAAGCCACGGTTAACATAGCGGCGCGCGACACTGACGACGAGGCGCAAGTTAGCTTGGGCCAGTGCGTCTATCGCCGCGCGGTCGCCCTGCTCCACGCGCTGGGCCAGCGTTACCTCTTGGTCGTGCTTGAGGAGCGGCGTGCGACCGATCTCACGCAGGTAGCTCTCCACGACGTCCGTGACGACATTGTCCGGTGCATCCATGGGCATATTCCTTCTATAGGCTGCGGCGACAGGTTCGGGGTCCTCTGGATGTCTGTCGCCGTCGTCATCCAAGACCACGACCATAGGTCCACGGAGGCTGCCCGGCGCATCCTTGTGTGGCCGCGCATCGGCGCCCACACGTTTGGGAGCGTTTCGCTGTATCATCATGGACCTCCGCGCTGTTGTGATGGGGATGGCGTACCTTTGGCGCCTATGCGTCGTCGGGGGTCTACGCCTACGCATTCATTATCAACTCCGCACCTTACACCGGCCTTACGCCAGGATTACATGTGTCTATCATCCAACGGAGACTCCGTAATTGACGTTTGCAGAGAACCCATTAGGTCTTCAGATGGGATGTCGCTGTCCATGATAATTGGGTCTCAGGCATTTCTGGTGAGAGCTAGTCAGCACCATCAATCACTATTTGTAGTACAATAACTCCCTTTGCACAAGATGTGGCAGTGTAGCTGCCCCGTTCCCAACACCCCATTCCGCGTATAGCCGTGACCTTGAATTGTCGGTCGCCAGAGCGACAGAACGCGCTTGAGCAGCTTATTTTTCAGCCCTTTCCGCATCACCAGAAGTGCCGGCGCCCAAAAGACATGGCCAATGACAGATGGGACGTGTCAATGGACTTATGTAGGTGCTAGAAGGCTTGGTTGCCCCTACAAACCGTGCTTGATTGGCTGGCGGCACATGGGTCTATATAGCCGCAAACGTCAATGACGTAGTCTCATCCAACGCTCTCGGCATCCGCAGTCTGCGGCTTCAGCCGAGAGCCCCAGCGCAACGCGCACTATCGCTCTCGGCCTGATCCAGCGCCCTCTCTCGAGAACGACGGGGTACGTTACGGGTCCACACTCACGACGGATAGCACAAGGACACGGTCACCGACCGAGCCCGTCAACCCGTCTTCCAGTCGCGGAAGACCCGGAGGAGATCAGCCATCGTGTCCGCAGGGATCGTCTCCTCTTTGAGCGCTCCGAGCGTCCCCAGCGCTTGGATCGTGCGCTGCATCTGCCGCAGATAGATCGCGCAGCCGGGACACGCGGCGAGATGGGCCTCGAAGCGGGCGCGCTCCGCGCCCGACAGCGCCTCCTCCAGATACTCCGTGACCAAGGCCACGACGTCTTGGCAGGTCGGGTCGTCGGCAATCATGGGCGTGCCCCTACTCATTGGCGATGTCTTGTGCGAGCGTCTGCCGCACCCGCGCCCGGGCCCGGGAGAGCAGCATCCTCTGATTAGTCTCGCTCAGGCCCAATGTGTGACAGACCTCCGCGGCGGACCAGCCCTCGATATCGCGCAGCGTGATGACCGCACGCTGGCGCGGGGCCAGGGCCGCGATCGCCGTCTGGATCGTGGCGCGGGTCTCCTGAGCCAGGAAGCGGGCTTCGGGCAGGTCGTCCCAGTCGTGCGGAAACGCGGTCCAGTGGCCGCGCCACGGGTCTGACATCCTGAAGTGCCCCAGGTCTTCGGCAGGGCCGGCGCTCTCCGGGTCGTCCTCGTCCAAGGCAGAGAACGGCACCGTGCGCCCCTCGCGCTCGCCGCGGGTCTTGGCGCGGTTGGTCAGGATGCGCACAATCCAGGTCCGTAAGGAGCTGCGGGCCTCAAAACGGGCGAGCCCCTGGAGCACGCCCAGCCACGTTTCCTGGACCACCTCCTCGGCGACCTCCGGGCTTGCCACATAGAGCAGGGCCAGGTGGATCAACAGGGACTGATAGCGCGCGACGAGCGCCACGAAGGCGGCCTCGTCGCCCGCTTGGAGAGCCGCGAGGAGGGATTGGTCCTCATCCGCTGCCGCGGCAACAGGCCCATCACGGTCCTGGACGGGCGGGACGGACGGGGCGTGGACAGAGAGGGGCGATGCTTGCTGCATGGGGCGTGTTCCAGCAAGGGACTCCGTGCACCGCGTGCGGGCTGCGGCCCTGCTGTCCTCCTGCACACAGTATGCCCCCCGCATTCTTATGCTCCGCTTACAAAAGTATGAACAAAGATGAACAGGCCGTTATCTCCGTTACGAATGGGCCACCCGCTGGACTTAGCAACAGAGCGCGCTTACCAGGCCGACGCGGACCGCTGATCGATCAGCGGCAGTCCACATAGATAAAAACACCAACGCTTACCAGATGACGAAGGACAGCACATACATGAAACGCATTGCACGCGGGGCGTTCGCCGCCGCGATCACCCTCTCGACGGCGCTCGGCGCCGGCTCCTTGGCCCCCCGCGCCCACGCCGATGGCGGTTCCTCTGGCGGGGGCAGCTCGTTCACCTCGTTCCTCAGCAGCGCGACCAATCTGGATCCGGTCCACGAGACCGTCACCCTGCCGCTGCACCGCGGCACGAGCAATGGGCAGGCCGTCTACTATACCGTGACCGACACCTCCGATCAGACCGAGGCACAGCAACTCGGCGTCAACTGGGCGCCCCGCCTGACCAACGCGCTGGGGACCGCAGCGGTGGAGAACGCGAGCGGGAACATCAACGGCGGCGTCAGCTTCCCGGGCACCGTTGACTTCAGCCCCACACGCATCGTCGTCCCCGGCGCCGCGCCCAACTTCTTCCCGCCCAGTCAGGTCCAGCCCGGGGCCGTGGGTGACGCCAACTACAGCCCGCTCTTCACCCTGGGCGACGGGATCGTACGCGATGCCTCGCAGGTGGCCAACAGCACCGGCCTGAGTGACGATGTCGTGAGCATCGACTATACGCACAACACCGTCACGCTCAAGACCTTCTTCGGCTTCTGGAACGGCCATCGGACCATTTACCTGCACGCCGATGGCTCGAACACCCTGGTGTCGTCGGTGGAAGGCTCCAACTTCGCGCCCAACCTCAACGCCGCGCCCGGCCTTGGCTCCGACGATCAGGCCACCTCAGCCCGCGATGCGATCATTCCGATCGTGAACGGTGTGGTCCCGGCCGGTGATCCCAATCGCCAAGGGCTCAACTCCGCCTTGGACGGCCAGGGCGACCCACTGAACATCAACCAGCATGTCCCTGGCTCCGAGGGCACCCTGTACACCCCCATCTGGGACGTGACCCCGATTGTGTGGACGCAGGCGGCGATCGATGCCGGCCAGCGCACGCTTGTGACCAGCGCCCACCAGGTCGCCAACCTGTTCAGCTCCGGTGAGATTGTCGGCGGCGGCAGCGGCCCCGCGAACGCCAGCCTGAACGGTGTCCCGGCCGGCGGCTTTATCTCGAACTGCCCGCTCATCGCCATTAGCTAACACCACCAGCCCAGGGGGGCGGAGGCACGCCTCCGTCCCCCTGGGACCACCCTGAGGGAAGGATCCGTCCATGAGAATTCCTAGGCGCATCATGATCGCAGGCGGCGCCCTGCTCGCCGCGTGCAGCATCGTCGCCACCCCACTCTCGGCGTTCGCCATCGCCCCCGCCGACTCCTATGTCATCCCCAGCGCCCTCGCCTTCGACGGCCAGCCGGGGCTGCCGGCATCGAGCGCCAAGACCGTCACGCTGCCGCTATATGCCGGCGAAACGGCGAGCGGTCAGCCTACCTTGTACGTCGTCACTGAGTCGTCCGATGCCGCTGATGCGCAGCGGCGGGGCGTCAACTTCTCGCCCAAGCTGGCCCACGCCCTGGGCACGGCGGCGGTGCAGCACGTCACGGTGCTCAATCCGAGCGCCACACTGACGAACCAGATTGTCCGCTTTGCCGGCACCGTCGATTTTAGCCCCAAGCAAGTGGTCGTGCCGGGCGCGGCACCGAACTACTTCCCGCCCAGCCAGTTCCAGCCCGGCTCGGTCGGAGATGCCGCCTATAGCCCGCTCATTACGACGGGCAACGGCGTCGTGCTCGACGCGCCCCAGATCGCCAACCCCAGCGGTGTGGGCGACACCGTCGTCGCGCTGGACCCACAGCACCATACGGTGACGGTGAGCCTCTTCGGGGGATTCTACGAGGACCACCCCGTGCTGTACACGCGCTTCTCGGCCTCCGACCCGCTGCTCGCGGCGATCGAGAGCAGCACCTACACGCCCAATCTCAACGCCGCGCCCGGCCTCGCCTCCGACGACCCGGCCACCTCGGCGCGCGAGGCCATCGTGCCGATCGTCAACGGACCGACCGGCGTGACGAACCCGCAGCGGCAGGGCCTCAATTCGGCCCTGGCGGGTGAGGGCGCCCCGCTCAACGTCATCCAGGAGGAGCCGGCGCAACCGAGCGACATCTCGAGTCAGTTCTATAGCCCGGTATGGGACGTCACGCCCGGGCTATGGACCGACGCTGCCATCGCGTCCGGCGCGCGGGCGCGGCTCACCAGCGTCGATACGACCACGACCAGTTCGGTGCCCAGTGTTGAACAACAGGCGGAGACGGGCGCCCTCGTCAGCCCGCCCTTCGCCACCGGGCCGCGGAACCCGACGGTCGGCGGCCTGAGGGCGGCCAACTTCGTGTCGTTATGCCCCGTGATGGCTGTCCTACCGATCGGCGGCTAGGGAGACACGACGCCGGTGTCCAGCACATCCGTGTCATCCCCACCGTCTCTCTCGGTCAAGCCGGGCCAGCCTGCCCAGCACATAGCGCGCCCGCGGGCGCCCGTTCAATAAGGAGGTTAGATCATGCAACTCTCTCATCGTCGTTCTCTCGCGCTGCTGGCGACACCCCTGCTCCTCATCGTGGCGGTGACCGGCGCTCAAGCAAGTGCGCACGCCCCAACAGGCGCCGCCGTGAAAACCAGCGCCGCCAACATCCTGGTGACGCCCACGGGTGCGACACTGTATGTCTTTGCGCCCGATAAGTTGAACAAGAGCACATGTTACGGGACGTGCGCGAAGTTCTGGCCCCCGCTTCTGGTTCCCAAAGGCGCCCATACGGCCGCCCATCTGTCCGGCGTGCCGGGTGCCTTTGGCGTAGCCATGCGCACCGATGGCACACATCAGCTCACCTATGATGGCGCGCCGCTCTACACCTTCCTCGAGGATAAGAAGGCCGGTGAGATGAACGGCCAGGGTTTGATCGCAGGCGGCGGCTATTGGTGGGTCGTCGTGGCCGGCGGCAAATAGACATCGAATAAGAGCCGCTGTTTCACGCCCCTACAAGACAAAACTAGTGCACATGAGTGAGGTCCAACTATGCATCTGCATCGTCAAAAGACCGGCACGGTTGGCCGACCGGCAAAACATTGTCTCTATGCCGTTTTTAGTTCGGAATCGGAGGAGGACGCGCGTCAGGCCGAGCAGGCGCTCACGGGGAGGAACATTGAGGTCCGACACCCGAATTGGATGGAGCAGGCCTGGAACCACGGGCTGCATACAACGGACGTGCACGGTTTCATGGGCGAGTTGCACGATGTCCTGCACGAGCTCAGGGTCGAGCTTTACGCGCTGGAGCGGTACGTCGCCCACTCGGCGCAAGGGCGCGTCGTGTTGGTGGCCTGCGGCGTCGACCCTGCCACGATCCCCCAGGCCCTCGCCCTGCTAACACGCTACGGAGCCTACGACATCACGTACTTTGGTGATTGGGTTATCACCTATTTCAGTCCGGTAGAACGTTGCGGTGTGAGCGCCGAACGTTACAGCGCGACCGCGCCACCGGTGAGGTCGGTGGGACTGGTGGGACCGGTGGGCGCTATGCCGACCTAAGACGCGACAGGCTAGTGGGTCACGCCCCATCTACATTGAATTGAAACGCAGCGGCCCATCGTGGCTGCTACCCGCCCTGTGACGCCCGTTGACTAGCCAGGGGTGGCACGTGCCCAACTCCAGTTAAATGGGGCGTGACCCACTACGGTACTTTGTTGATTCCGGCAATGAGGAGCCAGACAGCGCGAGGGTGGCGCCAAACCACCAGGCGAACACCGTACTCAGGCGTTTCTTTCGCCGCGACAGACCGCCTTTCAGCAGCGGCGGCTGCCGTCTGGGCAAGGAGTTCATGCCCATCTTGGCACGTCTCACACCCTCATTTCCGTAATCAACAAAGTACCGACTAGGATGAGTAGCAGCACGGCAGGCGATGGATCGGAGGATCTCGGTCGACGCGGCGCTACCGAGATCCTCCTCCGTCGATCGCGCAGACCCACGGTTCACGCGCGTCCACGGCTGTCCCACCGTCATGGAGTTGCGGTCACTGTGCGATCTCCATGCCAAGGGCCATGGCGCCCCTTTTGAGGGTAGGTTAGCCATTGTGCCATTACGCCACCTGCCGGGCAGAGGCGGGTGAGGCGGTTGGGAAGGTCGCGGGCCAGGGCAAGGGGATGAAGGAGCCGCGTGGCAGCGGACGCCCGGCGAGCAGGGTGGCGCAGATGTGGATGACACCGCGCCGGAAACAACTCAGCAGGCGTGGCCGTGACCGCCGAGTCGGCGTCACTGGCAGCGGGACGCACAACGCGGGCGTCAGGGCGTCCAGGGTGATGACGGCCCCGTCCGCGGCGGCCTCGACGGCTCCGCCGACGCTCACGGTCCACAAGGTGGCGACCGCCATGGCCAACCAAAGTCGGCTGGCCCGCTCGGGCCGGGTCATCTTGGTCTGCTGCCCGTCCCAGCCGCCCCGCTTACAATCCTTACATCCGCACTCAATCCACGCCCGTAAACCGTACCAGGCGGCCTCGGCTCCCGCAGGGGGCAGGTCGGTCAGGATCAGCCACGGATCGGTGTGCGGCTCCGTCCACTGGGCGCGTAAGGTGCAGGTCAAGCGGCAGGAGGAGCTGGCGAAACAGTCGACCGCCCCCTTCCACCCGTCGGCTCCGCGACAGACCACCGTGGACAAGGGCCGGAAGCGCGTCTGCCCCGTCGGACGATAGTGCCCCTGCTGGTTGATGCGCAGGAAGGGATGCCAGTGCTGTGCCACAATCGCCTGGAAGAGCCAGCGCGCATACAAGCCGCGGTCGGCTAACACGATAACCAGCCAGTCCTCCGGCACCTTGGTTCCCACCTGCCGGAGCAGACGCTCCCCGTGCGGCCGCCATTTTCCTTGTGGCCGTGGCCGGCACAACGTGCCAGGCCACTGGGATGGCGCAGCCGCGATAGACGACGCTGATCGCCAGCACCGTGAAGCGCTGCCCCAGCGTGGTGGCGTCCAGCGCCAGAGCCAACCGGCGCTCACCGGGCGGCCACAGCGCCAGCACCCAGCCGAGCAGCGGCGCGAAGCAGACGCTCACATCAACCGCCCGCCGCCCCTTGCCCCGTTGATCCGCCGATCATAGTACTACAACGTTACTTGTCTCCTGAGGCCGTGCTAACGACCTGGAAGCAGGCGTGCAATCGCTCAGTTTAGCAGCGAGATGGCCCTTTGCCTGAGGGTCGCTAGGGGTGATTCTAGCGAGGTAACGTTGTAGTAATAGCACCATTCGCGCAACTGTTGGCGTTGTGCGTCATACCCCGTCCCCAGCAGTGTCGCCAGGAACGTGGCCACCGTGGTCAGGCCGCACGACTGGCTCAGCACCATCCCATAACTCCAATACGCCAAGACCCGCGCCTGCGCCGGCGTCACCACCCCGAAGCGGCTTGACACCTCCGCGATCCATGGTGATACTCCCCCTTGATGCGACATGTCTCCCTCCTGCTTCAACTGGTTGATTCAGCACCTTCCAGCGTAACAGGGTGACCTGTCGCATCGCTCTTGTCGCGTCTCTTCATTGTGGCTCTGTGGCTAACCTACCCTCAAAAGGGTACGGGGGGCCGTAGCCCTGCGGCGTTCATGAGGCTGCGGGCGACCCTAGCCGCTCAGCGCCGCCTGTTCCAGGCCCACTGGGACGCGGTGTGCGCGCTGGCGCAGGCCACATAGGCACGATCAGACGCACACCATCGCCGGCTCATGCGCGCCACAACGCGCTGGCGCGCCGAATCCTGACCTATCCTGATACAGCCGGTTCGGGCGTGCGGACGTTTATGCGCTCTCATTACGCGCGGCCGATCCCCTCATCGGCGTGCAAGCCCCCCCGCATCTTTTGTAGCCCTATGCACATGTGACTTTTAACAGTGGCGATAGGCATGCCGAGGTGATGGCTGATGTCCGCGCACGTCAGGCCCCCAAAGTAGGAGAGGGTGATGGACTTTTGCTGGTCTACGGGCAACTGCCGGAGCGCCGCGCGGACAGCCTCACCCTTGCTGTGGTGGCGGGCCTGCACGCCGGTGTCCCCCTCGTCAAGAAGCGCGTCGACAGCGTTGATCGCCTGATAGGGGTCGTCGTGTCGCCGCCGGATAGGGGCGATGGCGCGATAGTGAACACACGTCAACAGCCAGGAGCGGACCGTGCCGCGATCCTGATGGTACAGGGCCGTCTGACGCCACACGGACAGAAAGGTCTCGTGCACGACGTCCTCCGCCGTGCCAGGATCCCTCAGCAGACGGGCGGCAAGACCGGAAGTGGCGGCGCTATGCCCATCATAGAGTTTCTCGAAGGCCGCGGGCTCGCCAGCGGCGATGCGCACGAGGAGATCACGGTCTCCCCCCTCCGTGCCGGGCATCGTGTCGTCGCATAACGCATGCGGTACCTTGCTGCGCTCGTGTACCGGTGGGGGGCGTCTGGTACGAGCGGACGATCGGCCCCTCCTCATCGCACACAGGTCTAGCGTGTCCGCGATCTCGTCTGATCGGGCGTCCGACGACGGGGGTGGAACAGGTCGCGACGGATCGCTGCGTCCGTGACCTCCTGAGATGACCGCGGGCGGCTGCGCTGGTGCACCAGACAGCGTACGTCGTCAGAGGACGTTCCATGCGTGGCGATACGGCCAGCTGTGTCAGGAGCACAGGTCCGGTGCCCATGGTCACGGCCGGACGACGAGAAGGCCCGGTCCGATGTGAGGATTCGAGAGCGTGCCGTGCACTCCTCTCTCGTGACGCCGCGCCCGCCGCGCGCCGGCTAGTACCTTTGGACGGAAATGGTTCGGCAAGGAGGGGTAGACTGAGTAGGTGAGGAACGGAGGGGGCCACAGGGGGCTGCGGGGATACGACAGGGAGGGACGGGACATGCCACGGGGCATACAC
>JAABUM010001993.1_pt1 | contig 28865 bp, 32 predicted proteins | sample 5559161 | NCBI WGS metagenome assembly JAABUM01 (sample SAMN10711868, study PRJNA513369) | rock metagenome | isolation source: Antarctica rocks | place: Antarctica: Victoria Land, Siegfried Peak nord
TGAAGTCGCCGAACAGCAGGTGGGCGAGCGCCGCCGAGCCCACCAGCGGCACTGCCTGCACGAGGTCGGTGCCGACGAGGTCGCTCGCCTTGAGCGTCGGGTAGAGCATCAGCAGCAGCACGATGATGAGCGAGCCGGACCCGACCGACGTGAGGCCCACGACCAACCCGCCCAGCACCCCCACGAGCAGGGTCGGCAGCGGCCGCACGACTGGTGCGGGCTCTTGAATCGCCCCGTCACTGGTCCGTACCCGCCGGCGGACGTCGAGCACCGCCTTCACCACGAGCATCGTCGCGGCCACCACCAGCGCGATGCCCAGCGACGTCTTGACCGTCGACTGCACGGCGCTGCCGGTGCCGACAGCACGAAGGAGCACCACCCCGATGAACGCCGACGGCACCGACCCGATCGCCAGCCAGGTCACCAGGGGGCGGTTGACGGTCCCGCGGCGCCAGTGCACGGCTCCGCCCACCGGCTTCATCACGAACGACGCCACGAGGTCGCTCGACACCGCGGCCAGCGGCTGGATGCCGAACAGCAGCACCAGCGCGGGGGTCATCAGCGCACCGCCGCCCATGCCGGTCAGGCCGACGACGAGGCCGACGACGAGGCCCGCCAGCGCGATCGTGAGGTCGATGTGCATGCTGCCCGCCCATGCTGATGCTGTCGGCAGATTGTCTGCCGTCTCACTCGACAATATAGAGGATCCGCGCCGCCGCAGCAGGCCGACATGGCATCCGGGATCAATCCACGTTCCGGCATTTCCATGGCGTCGTTCACCAGCGGCCTGGACCGCATCCTGCTTCGTCGCCGCCGTGTGGTAAGGCAACTGTCACGTCTGGCTCCGGCTGTCGGGCGCGACCCGGCCCCAGGCACGGGAGTAGAAGTAAGTATGGCGACCGTGCGCATATCCGCGTTTGAAGCACCCTGCGGGACACGCGCGGTGAGCCGGCAGCCGAACAACCTGCTCCGTCGGGGGATCGCAGCCGGAGGAACTCTCGCCGCCGCGGGGCTGCTGGCCGCGTGCGTGCCGGCGGGGTATGGCAACTACTCGCCGGTCGCGGGCCGGGCAGCGACCCCCGCTGAGGCGCTGGCTGTCAGCACCGCCGTGCGCAGCAGCCCGTTGACGGCGGCTGTGGGAACCCGCCCCTACCGGGTCGAGGCGATCCGGCTCGGGACCCGCGCGCCCGCTTTCGCCTTTGCCACCATCGACCCCTTGACCCAGCAACTCGGTGGCGCGGCAGTCGAACTTCGGGCCATCTCGCACCCCGCTGGCCCCGCCACCTGGCACGTGGTCGACATCGGCAGCACGCACGTCGGCTGCTCTGCGCCCGTGGCAGTGCGCGTCGAGTTCGCTTTGCACTGCTGAGCATCTGCTTCGAGCAGCCGGCCCCGGAGGGCCGCCACCGCGTCGCGACGAGCGTTCTCCTTGCTGCTCGCTAGCGTGGGGTCGTGGACGCCGACACGGAGATAAGTGGCGGCAGCGGCGGGCCGGTTCGGGAGTGGGACGCCACGACCTACGACCGGGTCGCCGACCCGCAGGCGCGATGGGGCGAGGCGGTGCTCGACCGGCTGGTCCTTACCGGCGACGAGACCGTCCTTGACGCAGGCTGCGGCACGGGCCGGGTGACCCAACTCCTCTGCGCGCGCCTGCCGGAAGGGCGCGTAGTTGCCCTCGACGCATCCCAGGCGATGATCGAGCAGGCCAGCACCAGACTGGTCGGTCCGTGCCGGGTCAGCCTCGTCGCGGCCGACCTGCTCGATGTGTCCCCTGATGCGCTCGCCGGCGCCGCTCCGGTCGACGCCGTGTTCTCGACAGCGACGTTCCACTGGATCACCGACCACGACCGGCTGTTCACGACGCTGGCCGGGTTGCTGCGCCCCGGCGGGCAGCTCGTGGCGCAGTGCGGCGGGGAGGGCAACATCGCCCGCCTGCTCAGCGCGGTCCGCTCCGTCGGCGTGGAACGCGCCGGGACGTGGCGCTACGCCTCCGTGGAGGCCACCCGCCACCGGCTCGCAGCCGCGGGATTCGTCGACGTGCAGGTCTGGGCGCACGACGAGCCCACCCCCTTCGCACCCGGTGCGCCGCTGCTGGACTTCCTCGAGGCGGTCTGCCTGCGCGAGCACCTGGCCACACTGCCGGCCGACCGCCGCCGCTCATTCGTCGAGGAGGTGGCTGCCGCGATGCCCGAGCCCGTCATCGACTACGTGCGGCTCAACATCGTCGCCCGGCGCGGTCCGGAGGCCGCGGTCGATCAGGCGGCCGTTTGACGCGCACCTCGTTGTGCGTGGGCCGCAGAGCGCCAGCGCCAGCTCAGCAAACGGCACCCTTTCTCGCCGGGCGTCGTTATACGAGCAGACGTCCGGCGGTTCGGCCGTCGCTACCGTTGGAGGTGTGGACCCGTGGGACCCGACGCAAGCGGGGATCCTGCAGTTGCCCTCGACCCGGCTGGTCCGTGGCCGTGGGCTCAGCCAGCCCCCTCCCGGTGGTGCGGCTCCCGAGTTCGGGCTGTACCTGCAGGGCAAGCCCCCTCCGCAGATGGGGTGGGACACGCGGTGGGTGTGGTGGCCGGACTGGTGGCTACCGGCCGACCGCACCGATGCCCGCGAGGCGTTCGTCGAGCTGTGGCGGCGCGCCGCATCCGAGCGGGTGGAGGTGGCTTGCACCGGCGGCCAGGGCAGGACGGGCACGGCGCTGGCTTGCCTGGCGGTCCTCGACGGCGTCCCCCCAGCCGAGGCGGTCGGCTACGTCCGCCAGCACTACAACCCCCATGCGGTCGAGACTCCCTGGCAGCGGCGGTTCGTCACCCGCTTCCGGCCATGAGCGCCATGAGGTTGCAAGCCGTGAGACTCTGGAAGTCACGCCGCGTCTTGACACGCGGCAGCGTCGCACTCAAGGTGGCGCGGGAGGCGAACCTGTGAAGCACTGGAGCAGCCCGTCCTTCTTGGCGTGTCGGCGTGATGCGCGGAGCGGGCGCCGCAACGCTGCGGGCCCTTCATGGCTGAACCGCTGCCAGGCTCCGGCAGGCAGCTGAGTGGTCCCAGCATCGGCCCGTGGCCGGGCTTCGCCCTCGCCGCCGATGCTGCGGTCAGCGACCTGCACCGGCGGTTCGGGCTGGACCTGTGGATGGTGACCCACGTCGAGGGCGACCGCCAGGTGGTGGTTGCCTCGGCCGGCCCCTGGGACCGCCTCGCGCCCCCGGGCGTCGCGTTCTCCTGGGCACAGTCGTTCTGCCTGCGGATGGTGACGCTCGACGGCCCCGTAGCCGAGCCTGACGTGCATCGAGCGCCGGGCTACGCACCCATCGCCGTCGGGAGCCTGGCGCGGGTGCGGGCGTACGTGGGGGTCCCGCTGCTGTCCAGCGAGGGTCGCCTGTTCGGCTCGCTCTGTGCGTTCGCCGAAGCACCGCAGCCGCCGACGATGTCGACGATGCTGGAACCCGTGCAGCTACTCGGCCGGATGCTGAGCACCCTCATCGCGGGTGAGCAGTTCGCTGCTGACCGGTCGCAGGAGGCCGCCGCGGCATACGCCCTCGCTGAGCAGGACGCACTCACCGGCCTGCGCAACCGCCGCGGCTGGGAAGCTGCGCTCGTCCAGGAGGAGCAGCGCAGCCGGAGGTACGGCACGCCTGTCAGCGTGCTCGCGCTGGGGCTGAAGGATGGGCACAGGCCTAACGACCGGGCAGGTGGACATCCCGGCGATGCCACGCTGAAGGCGTGCGCAGACGTGCTGCGCGGAACCCGCCGGCCGGGCGACACGCTGTGCCGAGTGGGCGGGGGCGAGTTCGCCGTGCTGGCTGTGGAGTGCGACGCCGTCTGCACCCGCGCCCTCGCGGCCCGGTTGCGCGTCCAGCTGCGCACGGCGGGCGTCGCAGGCTCGGTCGGGACCGCCGCCCGGCAAACGCAGGAGACGCTGGAGCAGACGTGGCACCGGGCGGTCGAGGACATGGAGCGCGACAAGCGCCGCCGACGCCAGGTGACTGAGCTCGAGCCGGGTGCTGAGCTCGAGCCGGGTGCTGAGCCCTAGCGGGTGCTGAGCCCTAGCCAGTCGCCCCGGCCGGAGTCAGTGCTTGGGCAGGCGTGCCGGCGGCATCACTGAGCAGACCCGCAATGACGCTGAGCGCACCCGGGACCAGCCGGTAGTAGGCCCAGACCCCGCGCTTGTCACGGGTGACGAGCCCGGCGTCGTGCAGCACCTTGAGGTGATGACTGACGGTCGGCTGGGTGAGTCCGAGCGGCTCGGTCAGGTCGCAGACGCACGCCTCACCGCCCTCATGGGCGGCGATCATCGACAGCAGCCGAAGCCGGGCCGGATCGGCGAGTGCCTTGAGCACTCCGGCCAGTTGCTCGGCACCGGCGGCTGACAGCGGCTCGCGCAGCAGCGGCGCGCAACAGGCCGTCGACAGTGACGACGTGGAAGCGGTGGCGGTCACCCCGCCATCCTGCCCGAATATTGACAGTGGTCCATGTCTCGGGCAGTGTGCGATCCATCGACATCCATCAATGCCGCGGACGTCTACCGAAAGCGGCCCAGGAGGTAGTCATCATGTCTCTGAACGCGACCCACGATGCCAACGAGGCCGACAGCACCAGCGCCGGGCTCGGCACTCCGGTGGGTGGACGGCTGCAACTGGCGCTGAACGTCAGCGACGTCGACGCGGCGGTGCAGTTCTACGCCATGCTGTTCGGCGTGCCGCCGACCAAGCGCCGGCCCGGCTACGCCAACTTCGCCATCACGACGCCGCCGCTGAAGCTGGTGCTCATCGAGGATCCGGGCGCTCGCGGCACGGGCGTGACCGGGGCCCTGAACCACCTCGGGGTCGAGGTGCCCAGCTCCGCGGAGGTCGGCGCGGCCACCGCGCGGCTGACCGGGCAGGGACTCGCGACCCTCGCCCAGGACGCCACCAGCTGTTGCTACGCGGTGCAGGACAAGGTGTGGGTGCACGACCCGGACGGCGCCCCGTGGGAGGTCTACACCGTGCTCGCCGATGCGCCGCACGGCACCACCGCAGACGGCAGCGGCTGCGCCACGGTCGACGGGCAGTGCGTACCGACGGCTGCCGCCGCTGCGGTGCCGGACGCTCCGTCCCCCGATGCTGCCCCCGAGTCTGCCTGCTGTGACGCCACCTCCGCCGAGTCGTGCTGCGATGCCTCAGCCAAGCCTTCGTGCTGCGGCGACACCACGGGCGGGCTGCCCAGCTCGTGCGGCTGCTCGTGAGCGATCTGACGGCCGAGACCGCACGGGCGGGCACCGGCCCGAATTCGCTCGTGCTGGCGCGGCTGCCGACCCTCGAGCGGTACCTGCCCGTGCCCGCTGGGTTCCAGGATCGAGTGCGATGAGCGGCCGACCGACGGTGCTTTTCGTCTGCGTGCACAACGCCGGCCGCTCCCAGATGGCTGCCGGCTACCTTTCCCACCTCGCCGGAGACGACGTTGACGTGCGATCCGCGGGCTCGGAGCCGGCTGGGCAGGTGAACCCTGTGGCGGTGGCCGCCATGGCTGAGGACGGCGTCGACATTGGCGCCGGCTCCCCTCGGCACCTCACGCGAGATGCTGTCCAGGCCGCTGACGTCGTCGTCACCATGGGCTGTGGAGACGCCTGCCCCGTCTATCCGGGCAAGCGCTACGAGGACTGGGACCTCCCGGACCCCGCGGGTCAGGACATCGAGGCCGTGCGACCCATCCGCGACGAGATCAGGCGACGGGTGCAGGCTCTCATCGACGAACTGGTGCCGCCCGCATCCGACCGCTAGCGCGTCGTCGAACCGGCCGGGTTCGGGCTGGTGACGTGTGTGGGCAGGTCGTCCAGGGTGGCCTGGAGCTGCTCGGCACGGACGGGCTTCGTGAGGCAGCCGTCCATACCGGCTGCCGCCGCCGACGCCTGGTCCTCTATCAGCACATCGGCTGTCATCGCCACGATGGGAGGCTGCCGGTCGGCGGACAGCTCGGTGCGGATCATCGCCGTGGCGGCAACCCGTCCATGACGGGCATCTGCACGTCCATGAGCACGACGTCGTAGGCCGCTCGACGGACGGCATCGACGGCTTCGACCCCGTTGCTGACGGTGTCGACACGGTGCCCCAGCTTGGCCAGCATCAGCTGCGCGACCTTCTGGTTGACCGGGTTGTCCTCGGCGAGCAGCACCCACAGCCGGGGTGGGGTGATCGCGGGCGGCTCCTCGCGCCGGGTGCCCCCGGATGACTCGATCGCGGCCAGCGCGGCGTCCGTGGGGGCCAACGCAGCCAGCAGCTTCTCGTGCAGCAGGCTGCTCTTGACGGGCTTGGTCAAAGCGGCGGCGAACATAGCCTCGTCCCTGGCTGTCAGCCGGTACTGCAGGCTCGACAGCAGGACCAGCGGCAGCTGCTGTCCGCCGTCCGGCAGTTCCCGGATGGCGTGGGCAAGCTGCGTGCCGTCCATGTCCGGCATCTCCAGGTCGAGCAGGGCGGCGTCGACCTGGCAACCGGCCCTCAGCAGGTCGAGTGCGGCGGCCGGTGTGGCCGCCTCCATGCAGCGCATTCCCCAGGCCTGCAGTAGCAGCTGCAGAACCCGGCGGTTGGTGGCGTTGTCGTCCACCACCAGTGCCGCCTTCCCGACCAGAGAGCTGGCCGGCTGGCGGGTCACCGGAAGCCGCCGGTCGGCCGCGCCTTGCAGCACCGCCGTGAACGTGAAAGTCGCCCCGACGCCCACCTCGCTGCTGACCTGAAGCGCTCCACCGAGGCGGCCGGGACGCCAGTCGGCGCAAGGTGCCCACACCGTGCGCGCTGGCAGTCACGTGGGTCTGGGCCGCCATCCGGCGGTGCTCTGGGCGGTGGCCGACCAGAAGACTCACGACGCGATTACCGTCGGGGGCAGGAGGTGGACGTGTCGGTGCACGTCGGACAGCTGTTCACGGGGGGTAGCCCGCCTGGCGCCGTCGCAGTCGCCATCGCGAAGGTAAGCATCCGGGGTGGCATCGCACCTCAGGATCAGCAGACAGTAGTGCTGCGGCCCGTGCTCTGGATGTTCATCGGGCTGCTCGTGACGTTCTTGGTCACGCGCACGGTCACGCGGTACATCCGCTCCCGATCCGGGGGCGGCGAGTCGAGCGGGCCGGTACGCGACATCGTCATCGGCGGCGTGCACATCCACCACCAGGTGTTCGGCATCGTGATCATGCTCAGTTCCGGGCTGGCGCTGATCGCGGGGACGCCGGTCGGCGACGCGCTCAACCTGGCGGCCGCGATCTTCGGAGTCGGGGTCAGCCTGACGTTCGACGAGTTCGCGCTGTGGCTGCATCTGGAGGACGTCTACTGGACGAACGAGGGTCGGCAGTCGGTCGATGCGATCTTCTGCGTCCTCGCCGTCACCGGCATCCTGATCGGTGGCGCCGACCTGCTGACCGGCAAGCTCGGCAGTGGTGCCTGGTGGAACTCCTTGGTCGTACTGGCTGTCACCTCCGGGCTGTCGATCATCTGCCTGCTCAAGGGCAAGCTGCTCACCGGCATCATCGGCATCTTCCTTCAGCCGGTGGCGCTGGTCGGCGCGATCCGGTTGGCCAAGCCGGACTCGTGGTGGGCCCGGCGCCGCTACCCCCGGCGACCGCGCCGGCTGGCCCGCGCCGAGCGGCGCTTCGGTGTGTCCTATGACGCCCGGTGGAACCGGGTGAGGGACGTGGTCGCGGGCGCGCCCAACCAGTAGGGCAGTTGCGGCCGTCGTTGTGCCCTGATGGAAGTGGTCGGGCTCGGCAGGTGCTCGCGCGCCATCAGGCCGGCCCCCGGCTCGGTCGCACGGCCAGCGGTGAGCTGCCAGGTGCGTGAGCTCTCGGCGACAACACCTGTGCACCTCAGCAGGCCGGCGCAGCTGCCGATAGCGGTCCAGTCCATGCCCGCTGGTGTGAGTCTCGCCCAGACCACACCGGACCGTCTACGCGATGAGGGGGCTGAGTGGTACACGAGAACAGCCTGTCGTCGGTGCTCAGCGAGTTCGCCGAGACGATGCTCACCGACTTCCGGATCCAGGCAATCCTCGATCACTTCGTGGAGCGGATCGTCGACGTCCTGCCGATCTCCGGTGCCGGCGTCACCCTCATCACACCGGGAGTCACCCCCCAGTACGTCGCGGCCTCTGGTGAGGCGGCACTGCGCTTCGAGCGGTTGCAGAGTGAGCTCGGGCAGGGGCCGTGCGTCTTGGCACACAGCTTGGGCGAGCCGGTGCTCATCCCCGACCTCGCCGGCGACGACACCTTCCCCAGGTTCGGTCCAGCAGCGCTGGCAGCGGGACTGGCAGCCGTGTTCACCTTTCCGCTCGGTCACGGCGAGAAGTGCTTGGGCGCGCTGGACCTCTACCGGCATAGCGCGGCGGCACTAGCCCCCGATGACGTGGCCGCGGCGCAGACCCTGGCCAACGTCGCGGCCGCCTACCTGCTCAACGCTCAGGCCCGCGAGCAGGCCATCGAGGCACGCGACAGGTTCCAGGACAGCGCACTGCACGACGCGCTGACCGGTTTGCCCAACCGGGTGCTGCTGGCACAGCGCCTCGAGCACGCGGCGGCACGAGCCCAACGATCACAGACCACAGCCGCGGTACTGTTCGCCGACCTCGACCGGTTCAAGCAAGTCAACGACACCTACGGTCATGCGGTCGGCGACGGGCTGCTCGTCGAGGTCGCCGACCGGCTGTCCGCCCTGGTACGCACCGGCGACACCCTGGCCAGGATCTCGGGCGACGAGTTCGTCATCCTGTGCGAAGACCTGGCAGCACCTGCTGACGCCGACCTGCTCGCCGTCCGCATCGACCAGGCCTTCGCCGCCCCCTTCACCGTTAACGGCACCGAGCTGGCCGTCTCAGCAAGCGTCGGTATCGCCTACTCCGGTCCTGGTCAGTCCATCAGCTATCAGCTGGTCAGTGACGCCGACGCCGCCATGTACGAGGCCAAGCGCCGGGGCAGCTTGGCGCACCACGTCATCGACCTGCGCGAAAGCAAGCGACGTCGGCCCCGGCACACCCTGGGACAAGACCTGCGTACAGCCACGGCGGCCGGCGACCTGGACGTGGCCTACCAGCCGATCGTGCGGACTGCCGACGGGCTGGTCACCGGCGTGGAGGCACTGCTGCGCTGGACACACCCCCTGCTCGGCCGGGTCCCGGCCCTGACAGCAGTCGCCGTCGCCGAGCGGGACGGGCTGATCAACGAGATGGGCGAGTGGGTGCTGGAACGGGCCTGTCGCGACCGGGTCCGCTGGTTGCGCGAGTACCCGGACCGGCCACTCGAACTGTCCGTCAACGTCTCCGCGCGACAGCTGATGGCCCGTGACTTCGCCGGCACCGTGGCGGCCGTGCTCGCCGCGACCGGGATGGACCCGACGGCGCTGGTGCTGGAGATCACTGAGGGGATCCTGCTCAGCGACCGCGAGCACGCGTCGACGGTCGTCGCCGACCTGCACGCCCTGGGCGTGCGGCTGGCCCTGGACGACTTCGGCACCGGCTACTCCTCGCTCAGCTACCTGCGGCAGTTCCCCGTCGACATCATCAAGATCGACCAAGGGTTCACCGCCACTGTTGGCCGTGAGCCCGTCGCCGGCGCGATCGTTACCGCCGTCACCGAGCTGGCCCACGTCCTCGGCATGACGGTGACGGCCGAGGGCGTGGAGACCCAGCAGCAGCGCGACGAGCTGATCGCCATCGGGTGCGAGGCCGCGCAGGGCTACCACTACGCGCGCCCGATGAGCGGCACGGACGTCACCGCCCAGCTCGCTGTCATGCCTGGCCGGCCGCTGCAGCTGCCCGGCGGCGCAGCCGACTCCGAGCCCACCGCCGGAAGCCACCCCCCGCTACCGCGGCAGCGCAGCGACTCGGAGCACGCGTAAGTCAGTTGCCCGGCACGCCGTCAGCCCGTTGCCGTCGCCGCTCCCCCGACCGGAGCGGCCGCAGCGAGGGCACCCGTCAGCTCGGCAGCGACGATCCGCAGCCCGTGCAGGTCGTGGACGTCGCCCGCGAGGGCGCTGACCTCGACCTGCGGCACCTCGGGATGCGCGGAGGTGAACCCCTGCCGCAGCCGCTGCTCCCGGTCGGCCACAAGCACGCGCTCGGCGTGCACCCGCAGCAGCGCGGCGCCCAGCGGGTACTCGTGGCGCTCGTCGAGCATCTCGGCGCCGGCACTGCTGCGGTCGGCGCGCAGCTGCGGGAGGGCCGTGCGGTGCACCCGGTTGACGACCAGACCGGCGAGCGGCATCGCGTCGGTCGCGAGGCGGTCGACGAAGTACGAGGCCTCGCGCAGGGCCGCCGGCTCGGGCGCGGCTATGACGACGAAGGCGGTCCCGGACGCGCTCAGCAGCCGGTAGGTCTCGTCGGCGCGCTGCCGGAAGCCGCCGAACATCGTCTCGAGGGCCGACACGAACTGGCTGACGTCCTGCAGAACCTGCGCGCCGATGATGCGGGTGACCAGGCGGCTGAAGGCGAGGACGCTGGCGCTGACGACCTTGAGGTAGGCGCGGCCGCCAGCCCGGGCCGGGGCGAGCAACAGACGCAGCAGCCGCCCGTCAAGGAAGCGGCCGAGGCGGTTGGGGGCGTCGAGGAAGTCGAGGGCCGACCGGCTGGGCGGCGTATCGACGACGATCAGCTCCCAGCTGCCGGACGCCACGAGCTGGCCCAGCTTCTCCATCGCCATGTACTCCTGGGTTCCGGCGAAGGAGGACGACAGCGACTGGTAGAAGGGGTTCTGGAAGATCTGCTCGGCGCGGTCGGGCGTGGTGTGGGAGACCACGACCTCGTCGAACGTCCGCTTCATGTCGAGCATCATCGCGTCGAGCGAGCCGCCGGCCGCGCGGTCGACGCCGCTGACCGGCCGCGGCGTGTTGTCGAGCTCGGTCAGGCCCATCGACTGCGCCAGGCGCCGCGCCGGGTCGATCGTGAGCACCACGACCTTGCGCCCCCGTTCGGCCGCGCGCAGCCCGAGAGCGGCGGCGGTGGTCGTCTTGCCGACCCCGCCCGAGCCGCAGCAGACGACGATGCGGCTGGTGTCGAGCACGGCATCGAGATCGAGCGCCGGGGCCTCCCGCTCGGGGACGGCGGCGGGGCGCGTCACCCGAGCACGCCCTCTGCCAGCAGCAGCTCGGCCAGGCGGTAGACCGCGCCGGTGTCGACCGTGCCCGGCAGCAGCGGCAGCTCGACCAGGGGTCGGTGCAGCCCGGCGAGGATGGCCCGGCCCTCGCGTTCGAGCTCGACGCGCGCGGCATGGTCGACCGCCTCGGCCAGGAGGGTCTGGACGGTCTGCGAGGTGGCGGGGTAGCCGGCAGCGGTGAGGGCCGCCTCCACCTCGGCGGCGATGCCCGGCGCATCCAGCGCACCGCGACGAGCGCGCTCGAGGTCGCTCTCGGACAGCAGCGGCTCGCGCACCATGTTCACGAGCACAGCACCGACGGGCAGGCCCTCCTGCTCCAGCTCGGTCACCGCATCGACACTCTCCTGGACCGGCATCTCCTCGAGGATGGTGACGATGTGCACGGCCGTCTCCGGCGAGTGCAGCAGGGCGATGACCCCGTCGGCCTGCCCCTTGATCGGACCTACCTTCGCCAGCCCGGCGACCTCCTCGGTGACGTTGAGGAAGCGGGCAATGCGCCCGGTCGGCGGCGCGTCCAGCACCACGGCGTCGTAGGTGTGCCGGCCGCCCTTGTCGGTGCGCACCACGCTCTCCTTGACCTTGCCGGTCAGCAGCACGTCGCGCATCCCGGGGGCAACCGTCGTCACGAAGTCGACCAGGCCGAAGCGGCTGAACGCCTTACCCGCGCGCTTGAGCCCGTAGAAGGTGTCGAGGTAGTCGAGCAGCGCGTCCTCGGGGTCGATGGCGAGCGCGAACACCTCGCCGCCGCCCGGGGCGGAGGCCACCTTGCGCTCCTCGTAGGGCAGCTGCGGGGTGTCGAACACCTGCGCGATGCCCTGCCGCCCCTCGACCTCGGCGAGCAGGACGCGGCGGCCACCCGTCGCGAGTGCGACAGCCAGAGCCGCGGCGACCGTCGTCTTGCCGGTGCCGCCCTTGCCGGTGATGATGTGCAGCCGCACCCCGGTCGGGACGGCGCGAGCACCCTGGGAAGCCGCAGCGGTGGCAACCGAAGCGCCGGCAACGGAGGCAATGTCGACAGCTGCAGGCACCCGTCGACGGTACCGGCAAGGTCGGGCCGGTCTTAGGGTGGCGCCATGCCGAAGTGGGAGTACGTGACAGTGCCGCTGCTGAGCCACGCGACCAAGCAGATCCTCGACTCGTGGGGCGACCAGGGCTACGAGCTGGTGACCGTGCTGCCCGGCCCCACCGGTGAGCAGCTCGTCGCCTACCTCAAGCGGCCGATCCCGGCTGCCTCCTGAGCCGGCCATGAGCTCGACCTCCACCGCGACCGCGTCCGGCGGCGGGGCGGACCCGCTGGCTCGGCTCGCCGAGCTGGGGCTGGTGCTGCCGCCTGTCGCCGCCCCGCTAGCGGCCTACGTCCCGGCCGTACGCGACGGCGACCTCGTCTGGACGAGCGGGCAGCTGCCGCTCGTCGGCGGCGAGCTTCCCGTCACCGGGCTGGTCGGCCCCGCGCTGCTGGATGCCGAAGAGGCCGTCGACCCCGAGCGGGCCGCCGAGCTCGCCGCCATCTGCGCGCTGAACGCGCTCGCCGCCGTGCACGCGGTTCTCGCGGACGACGGGGGGCTCGCCGCGGTGCGGCGGGTGGTCAAGGTGGTCGGCTACGTCGCCAGCGCGCCGGGCTTCACCGGCCAGCCGGCCGTCGTCAACGGTGCGAGTCGGCTGCTCGGCGAGGTGTTCGGTGATGCGGGCCGGCACGCGCGCTCGGCGGTCGGGGTGGCGGCGCTGCCGCTCGGGGCGCCGGTCGAGGTGGAGCTTGTCGTGTCGGTCGCTGGGTCGGTCGTCGTGTCGGTCGCGGGGTCGGTTGCTACCGGAGTCGTACCGGGCTGAGGATGACCGGCCGCTCCTACCCGCACTAGTGTGTAGTGGTGACGGACAAGTGGGTGCTCCCTTCCGGTGCCGCGGCCGGCCTCGTGCCGCCGGGTGCCACGCCGGCCGTCCCTCGCGATGCCGCGACAGTCGTACTGCTGCGCGACACCGGCACCGGTTCTGGCCCCGAGGTCTACCTGCTGCGCCGGGTGAGCACCATGGCCTTCGCCGCTGGCATGTACGTCTTTCCCGGCGGCCGGGTCGACCCCGCCGACAGCGGCGACGACATCGGCTGGGTGGGGCCGTCGGCAGACACGTGGGCCGAGCCCCTGTCGGCCGGCGTCCCGCTCGCTCGCGCCCTGGTGTGCGCCGCCGTCCGGGAGACCTTCGAGGAGTGCGGGGTCCTGCTCGCCGGCCGCGACGCCTCGTCCGTCGTCGATGTCAGCGACCCGGAGTGGGAGGCCGACCGCCAGGCGTTGCTCGCCCGCGAGACCAGCCTGTCAGACCTGCTGCGCGCCCGCGGACTGCTGCTGCGGGCCGACCTGCTGCGGCCGTGGGCGCGCTGGATCACCCCTGAGGCCGAGCCGCGGCGCTACGACACCCGCTTCCTGGTCGCCGCGCTGCCACCGCTGCAGAACGCCCGCCACGTCGGGGGCGAGGCCGACCACGCCGCCTGGCTGACTCCTGCCGCGGCCCTGCGTCAGCACCGCGACGGCGAGCTCGCCATGCTGCCGCCCACCGTCGTGACGCTGGAGCAGATCGACGGCCTTCCCTCGGCTGCTGCCGTCCTCTCCGCCGCCGACGACAGGACAGTCCAGACGGTCCAGCCGCGAATCGAGATCGTCGACGGGCAGGCCGCGGTGGTGCTGACCCAGGACGGTGGCACGACGTGAGCAGAGCGCGCTCGGTGACAGCGCGAGCCAGCGTCGTGCTGGCTCCCAATCCCGGCCCGATGACGCTGGAGGGCACCAACACCTGGGTGCTGCAGGAGCCGGACGGCACGGGCGTGGTCATCGTCGACCCCGGGCCGCTCGACGAGGGCCACCTCGCCGCCGTCGTCAGCGCAGCCACCGCTGGGACGAGTTCTGGCCCGCCCGCGCGGGTCGACGCCGTCCTGCTCACCCACCGGCACCTCGACCACAGCGAAGCCGCCTCTCGCTGCTCGGAGCTCGCGGGGGCGCCTGTGCTCGCCCTGGACCCGCAGCTGTCGGCGCAGCCACTGACCGCGGGCGACGCCCTGACTTTCGGCGGCCTGCGAGTCGACGTCATCGCGACCCCCGGGCACACGAGCGACTCCGTGTCCTTCTGGCTGCCGGCGGACTCGGCCGTGCTCACCGGCGACACCGTGCTCGGGCGGGGCACCTCGGTGGTCGCGCACCCGGACGGTCGGCTGGCGCCCTACCTGTCCAGCCTGGAGCGGCTGAAAGAGCTCGGCGACGCGCGGGTGCTCCCCGGACACGGGCCGGAACTGCCGAGCGCCCGGGCGGTGTCCGAGCTGTACCTCGAGCACCGGCAGGACCGTCTCGCCGCCGTCCGGGCCGCTATGGCGGGCGGAGCAAGGACGCCGCGCGAGGTCGTCGAGACCGTGTACGCCGACGTCGACGAGTCGCTGTGGTCGGCGGCGGAGCTCTCGGTCCGGGCTCAGCTGGAGTACCTCGAAGCGGAGGCGCCAGGGCCATGAGCGCAGCCCAGCCGCAGCTGCGGCAGCGTCCCGAGCCGCGTCCCTGCCCGGCCTGCGGCAGTGCACCCGTGCCCGGCGCGCTGTTCTGCCACGTCTGCGGCCATGCGCTGGGCTCGGCCCGACCCGCCGACGCAGCCGAGCGACGCGTCGTGACCGTCCTGTTCGGCGACCTGTCCGACTTCACCTCCTGGGCGGAGGACCTCGACCCCGAGCGGGTCGGTGACGTCACCGACCGCGTGCTCGCCGCCCTCGCCCGGGCCGTCCTCGACGTCGGCGGCCACGTCGACAAGCTCACCGGCGACGGGATCATGGCCGTGTTCGGTGCGCCGACCGCGCACGAGGACGACCCCGAGCGTGCGGTGCGCGCCGCACTCGCGATGCAGGACGCCGTCGGGCAGCTCGTCGCCGGCGAGACGGGCGGCGACCGGCGCCTCGGGCTGCGGGTCGGCGTCAACACCGGCGAGGTCCTGGCCGGAGTTCAGGCGTCGCTCGCGTACACGGTCGTCGGCGACACGGTCAACACGGCCTCCCGGCTGTCCGATGCGGCGACGGTCGGTGCCGTCTTCGTGGGGCGCGAGACAGCGGTATCGACGATGGGGGTCGCGTCGTGGCGGGCCCTGCCACTGCTGCAGCTGAAGGGCAAGCGGGACCTGGTTGCGGCCTACGAGCTGGTGGGGCTGCGCCCGGTCAACGCGCCCCGCCTCGAGCTGGGCGACGAGGCCGCCTTCCTGGGGCGCGACGAGGAGCTGGGCCAGCTGATCTCCTCCTTCCTGCAGGCGTCCGGGAGCAGGCGGCCAGCGACGGTGCTGGTCAGCGGTGAGGCGGGCGTCGGCAAGACCCGCGCGGCCGCCGAGCTCACCCGGTTCGTCCGGGAGATCCCCGCCGCGGGCGTGCTGTGGGGCCGGACGTCGCGCTACGGCGTTGGCCACGACCTGTCGCCGCTTCTCGAGATCGTCAGGCTGGCCTGCGGCATCCCCGATGACGCTGACAATGCCGAGACCGCCCGCCGCGTGCGGCAGACGGTCCACCGGCTCGAGACACTTTCGGCAGCGCTGCTGCCGGACGCGTTCGCCGACCGGCTGCTCGACGTGCTCGGGCTGCACCCCGACGACATCCCCCCGCGGACCGCCCCGGCGCAGCCGTCGGTCGCCGCCTTCGCCGAGTTCGACACGCCGAGCATGGCCACTTCCGGGCGACGGCTGGCGTCGGCCCCGAGCGACCTGCTGCGGGGTGACTCGGGCGTGGATGCCGTCGCGGCGCTGCTGCGGGCGCTCAGCGAGGAAGGGCCGCTGCTCGTCGTCATCGACGACCTCCAGTGGGCCTCCGACGAGCTCGTCAGCGCCATCGGCGAGGTCGCCCGACATGTGTCCGGGCCGGTGCTGCTGCTGCTGGTCGGCCGGGAACCCGCCGACGTGCGGGTGCTGCCCGCGCCCCTGTCCCTGGCACTCGCGCCCCTCGACGAGCACGCGTCCGAGCAGCTGCTCCGGGCCTACCTCGGTGGTGCCCGGCTGCAGCAGGACGCACGGGATGCGCTGCTCGAGCGGGCCCAGGGCAACCCGTACTTCCTGGCCGAGCTGCTGCACCTGCTTGTCGACCGGGGCCTGCTGGTTCGCCAGGACGAGACGTGGGTGATGACCGGCGACGGCCTGCCGGGCGATGTGCTGCCCTCTGGCGTTCAGGCCGTTCTGGCCGCCCGCATCGATGGGCTGCCGCCGACGGCCAAGAGCGTCCTGCGCAGCGCCTCGGTGCTGGGAACCCGCTTTCCGGCGGCGGTGCTGACCGTGCTCGGGGCCGGTGACCCCTCCGCGGTCGACGAGGTGCTGCGCGAGCTCGCCGAGCGCCAGCTGCTGCGGCCGCCCGACGGTCGCGACACCATGTGGTCGTTCCTGCACCCAATGGCACGCGACGTCGCGTACGCCGGCCTGCCCAAGGCTGAGCGCGCGCGGCGGCACGCGCGGTCAGCAGCGTGGGCGAGCGCCAACCTCACCGGCCCGCGGGCCGAGGTCGACTCCTTCGTCGCGGCGCAGGTGGGGGCGGCCCTGCAGCTGGCTACCGAGGTCGCCCTGCCCGCCGGATCGCCGGTCTGGGCGGTCCGACCCATCGGGCACAGCGCGGCCGCCCGTCTGGGTGAAGCGGCGATTCGCCGGGACGAGCCGCGGACGGCCGCCGAGCTCCTGCAGCGGGCGTGCGACCTCGGTGAGGGCCTGCCCGAGGAGGTGCTGCTACCGACCCGGGTGGCGCTCGCAGGTGCCCTGGCCGGGCTGCGCCGGCTCGACGAGGCCGAGGTTGCGCTGCGGGGCGCGCTGTTCAGCACCGACGGGGCGCTGCGGCGGCGGGCGCGCACCATCCTCGGGGACATCCGGCACAAGCAGGGCCGCGACTCCGAGGCGGTCGAGGCGTTGCTCGGTGCCTTCGTCGAGGCGCTCGACGAGGACGACCTCGCTGCTGCGGCCGGCGCCATGCGCCAGCTCGGCCTCGTCGACTACTACGGCGGCCGGTTGCTGTCGGCCGAGGACCGGTTCACCCAGGCGGCCGAGCTGGCCAGGGCGGTGCACGACAGGCGCGGCGAAGGCTGGGCGCTCCAGCACCTGGCCTGGTCTGCGACCACGCGGGGTGACTACCCGCTCGCCGACACCAGCCTGGCCTCGGCTGCCGGCATCTTCGAGGCGCTGGGCGATCCGGGAGGGCTCGGCTGGTGCTCGGGGACCGAGGCTCTGGTGCGCGTGCTGCAGGGTCGACTGCGGGAGTCCCGATCCGTGGCCCGCCGGCTGCTGCCGCTGGCCGAGAACCTCGCCGCCAGCTGGGACGTTGCCATCTGCCTGACGATCGACGCGTTGGCGGCGGCCGAGCTGGGCGACCTCGACAACGCCGACGCAGAAGCAGGGCGCGCTGAAGGGCTGTTCGAGGCGCTCGGCGACGACTGGGGCCGCTCGCTGGCGCTGGTGGCCCTGGGCGGTTCGGCGCGGGCAGCGGGACGGCTCCCCGAGGCACTGAAGCACTTCGAGAGCGCCGTGCGCGTCGCGGAGGACGGCGCCCATCCCCTGACCGGGACCCTGGCGCTTGTCGGGCTGGGCTTCACGTCGCTCGACGCCGGGCAGCTCGACCGCGCCGAGACGATTGGGGCCCGCGCCCGGGCCTCGCTGTCATGGCTGGAGCTCGAGCCGCACGCCGCCCTTGCCGCGGCCGTCCTCGACGCCCAGGTGGTCCGTGCCCGCGGCGAGCCAGCACGGGCCGTGGAACTGCTGCAGGAGGCGCTCTCCGGTGGGGACGCCCCCACACTGCTATTCCCCCGCCGGCAGGCGATGGCCCACCTCGCGGGTTCCCTGCTGGAGTGCGGCGAGCCCGCGGCGGCGCTCGCGGTCGCGACCACCGCCGTGGGGGTGCATGCCGAGGACATCCGGAGCAGGGTCCTCGCCCTGCGGGCCATGGGCACGGCGCGGGCGGCCTGCGGTGACACCACCGGGGCGCGGGGCGCGTACGAGGAAGCCATCGCCATCGCCCGCTCGACGGCAGCCCGCGGCCAGCTCGCGATCACCGAGCGCCTGCTGACGGGGCTCGACGCGAGAGGCGGGAGCTAGCCGCGTCAGGTGACCCTCGCCGCTGATCGACCGGGCGCGGCAGACGAGTTCACGAGGACTGCTAGCGCGCGCGGCGGACCAGACGCTCGCGGTCGAGCAGCACCACGGCCCGGCTGTCGAGGCGGAGCCAGCCGCGGGTGGCGAAGTCTGCGAGCGACTTGTTGACGGTCTCGCGCGAGGCTCCGACCAGCTGCGCCAGCTCCTCTTGCGTGAGACCGTGCTCCACGCGAACCGCGCCGCCGGGGGCTGGGGCTCCGAAGCGATCAGCGAGGTCGAGCAGCGCTTTCGCCACCCGTCCGGGCACGTCGGTGAAGACGAGGTCGGCCATCGCCTCGTTGGTCCGGCGCAGGCGCCGCGCCAACACCTTGAGCAAGACCTCCGCCGCTTCCGGCCGAGTGCCCAGCCACGGCCGCAGTGCCTCGTGCGTCAAGGAAGCGACCTCGACGTCGGTCAGGGCTGTTGCGGTGGCCGTACGGGGTCCGGGGTCGAAGAGCGACAGCTCGCCGAAGATGTCGCCGGGGCCAAGGACGGCCAGCAGGTTCTCGCGTCCGTCGCTCGAGCGCCGGGAGATCTTGATCTTGCCGCTGAGCACCAGGAAAACCGTGTCGCCCGGGTCACCCTCGCCGAACAGCTGAGCAGAGCGCCGATGCACGATCCGGGTGAGCTGCTCCGACAACGCTTTGCGGGCGTCTTCGGACAGGCCGGAGAACACCGGCATGCGCGCGAGTAGATCGTCCACGCCCGTCAGCATGCCAGGCTCACCCGTCACGGCGTAGCACCGCCAGCACGCGTCGCCGCTTCCAGTACCGCTCCAGCGCGGGAGCGTAACCCTGCGACACGAACGTCTCCACCTCGTCGGGCCTCGCCGAGTTCAGGAACTCGACGAGATCTGCGCCTACCTCGTCGACCCGCAACGGCTGCTCGACTCGGTCCATGGCAAGGAGCAACCCCATGAGCGCGAGAGGAAGAACCAGTGCGACGGCGACAAGCATCGGCCCTCCTCCTCCCCCTTGTGATGTGCCTTACACGTATACGTCACGAAGCGGTGGCACTCCTGCTACTGGGGCCGCTCGCCGGGCAGCGCGGACAGGCAGGAGTCCGGCTCGTCACGATAGCGAGCAATCATTTCGTGCGTGGCCACGTCAAGCTGCTTGTGCAGGACCGACCGGTACTCCGACAGGGTCGACTCCGCCTGGCCCAGGTCCTGCTTCAGCGCCCGCTGAGCCGCCGCATCGTCGGGGTGCGGCACCCGCTCCCACAGCGCCGCCAGGTCGGGCAGCGGAGGGATCTGGCTGTCCGGCACGACCCGGACGAGCGCCGACCGGCCGCGGGTCACCTGCTCGGCGGTCAAGACCGAGCGCAGCGCCAGCAGGTCCGCCGGTCGACCCTCGGCCTCGTGCAGCGTGTCCAGCCGAGCCTGCAGGATGCGCCGCCAATATGAGACGCGATCCTCCTCCGCCGCCAGGGCAGCCCGGTAGGTGCGCAACGCAGCGAGGGAGAGGTGGCCCAGCTCGGCAACCCGCTGCGGCGGCACGGCCCGCGCAGCCGCTCGAGCCGACGCCCGCGCGGCGCGTACCTGGGCCGCGGCCCGGCGCCGGTCAGCGCGCCCCGCGTCGTCAGCGGCGGCGGGCAGGTCCAGCTCGGTCACGGCCAACTCCCTCGAGTCCACTCTTTGCTGATGGTGGGTGGGGGGCAGTGGCGGTTGCTGCGGGTCCCTCCCTATAGGGGTCGGGTCATGCCAGCGCACCCTTGAGGCGGCTCGGGAGGTGGCTTGAACGGCGGCTTGAACGGCGGCTCGGTGAGCGGCTCGGTCAGCGACTCGTCAGGCGTTGGCCAAGCGGCTTGATCGTCAGCGCCACGCCGGCTCGCAGGCGGCTGCACCTCGTACGCTGCGTCGGTGGCGCCTGCGGTGAGGTCGGCGGTGAGGTCGATCGGGGCGGAGACGCCGCTGGCCCGGACCCGCCGTGCGCGCCGCATCGTCCGCGAGCTGGGCGTGCTGCACCCCGACGCCCGCTGCGCGCTCGAGTTCAGAACTCCGCTCGAACTGCTCGTCGCGACGGTGCTGTCGGCGCAGTGCACCGACAAGCGGGTCAACGAGGTCACTCCTTCGCTCAACGCGCGCTACCCGGACGCTGCCGCCTACGCGGCCGCCGACCGCGCGGAGCTGGAGACGATCATCCGCCCGACGGGCTTCTTCCGCTCCAAGGCGACGTCGCTGCTCGGCATCGGCGCGACGCTGGTCGAGCGGCACGGCGGCGAGGTGCCCCAGCGCCAGGCTCAGCTCGTCGCCCTCCCCGGAGTGGGGCGCAAGACGGCGAACGTCGTGCTCGGGCACGCGTTCGCCATCCCGGGCATCACCGTCGACACCCACGTCAAGCGGCTCTCGCAGCGCTTCGCGCTCACCAGCGAGGACGACCCGGTCCGCATCGAGCAGGACCTGATGACCCTGGTCCCCCGCCGCGAGTGGACGGTCATGTCCGACCGGTTCATCTTCCACGGCCGCCGCGTGTGCCACTCGCGCCGGCCGGCGTGCGGAGCATGCGGCATCGCCCCACTGTGCCCGTCCTTCGGCACGGGGCCGACCGACCCGGCGGCGGCCGAGCGGCTCGTCCGCTGGGACGCGGCGGCGGAAGCGGAGGCGTGAGCGTGGCGAGCCCCGTTCCCGCTGCCCTCCCCGAGGCGCCGCCCTGGATGCAGCGCCTCGCCGACCGCGTCCGCACGGTGCGCGCGGAAGACCTCAGCCGGTTCCTGCCCCCCGACGAGGGGGGCCGCCAGTCAGCGGTGCTGATGCTGTTCGCCGAAGGACCGACCGGTCCCGACGTGCTGCTCATCCAACGGGCCTCGACGCTGCGGAGCCACGCTGGGCAGCCTGCGTTCCCCGGCGGGGCAATCGACCCAACCGACGACGGACCGGTCGGAGCCGCGCTGCGGGAGGCCGTCGAAGAGGTCGGGCTCGACCCGCGGACGGTCGAGGTCATGGCGACCATGCCCGCCCTCTTCATCCCCGTGACCGGTTTCGTCGTGACGCCGGTCCTCGCCTGGTGGGGCAGTCCGGGGCCGGTGGCGCCGGTCGACACCGCCGAGGTCGCCGCCGTCGAGCGTGTTCCGGTCGCTCTGCTCGCCGAGCCCTCGTGCCGGCTGCAGGTGCGGCACCCCTCGGGATGGGTCGGGCCCGCCTTCAACGCCCACGGTCTGCTGATCTGGGGCTTCACGGCCGGGCTGCTGACGAGCCTGCTGTCGCTCGGCGGCTGGGAGCGGCCGTGGGACCCCGGTCCGGTCCGGGAACTGCCACTTTCGGGCGGTACGTTTCCGAAGGCGGCCCAGGACAGCCCTCCGACCGCCGGGGAGGAGCACGAGCCGTGATGCGTCGCCCGAGCCGGTCAGCGCCAGCTGTCAGCGTTCTCGTGGCGGTGCCCCTGGCGCTCGGGCTTGGGCTGGGTCTCACGGGTTGCGGTGGTTCCGGTGGTTCGGGCAGCTCCGGAGGTTCGGGCAGCTCGGCGGGCGCGCCCCTGGCCTCGGGAACGCTCCAGCCGACCATGCAGGGCTCGGTTCAGGTGTTCGACCTGCACGGCACCGCGCAGAACCTGTTCTCCGCCGGGACCCTGGAGGCCAAGCCGGGGACGGTGCGCATCGTGCTGCACGTCGACCCGGGCTCGGCCCCGCACAACGTCACGTTCGACGAGCTCGGCAAGGCGGCGACACCGACGGTCGACGCCGGCGCCACCGGCTCGGTCACGGTCCCGGACACCGGTGTCTACTCCTTCTCCTGCACCATCCACCCGGGCATGCGCGCCGCTTTGCACGTCGGCTAGCGCCGGGCATGTTCGACCTGCTCGACGGCGTCCTGCTCGTCGCCCTGCTGATCTTCGGGATCTCGGGCTACCGGCAGGGGTTCATCGTGGGCGCCCTGTCGTTCACCGGGTTCCTCGGTGGGGCGGTGCTCGGTGCCAAGGCTGCGCCGAGGGTTGCCGACGCCCTCGGCACCAACCGGTCGGCCCTGACGGGGCTCGTCGTCGTGTTCCTCGGCGCCGCCGTCGGCCAGCTGGTCGCCGGCGCGGTGGCGGCCGCGGTTCGCTCGCGCATCACCTGGCGCTCGGCCCGCCAGCTCGACTCCGTCGGGGGCGCCGTCGTCTCCGCCGTCTCCGTGTTGCTTGTCGCCTGGCTGCTCGCCACGGCCGTCGCGCGGTCGTCGTTCACCGCCCTGCGCCGGCAGGTGCAGAACTCGTCCGTGCTTGCCGCGGTCGACCAGGTCATCCCGGACAGTGCCCGGACGTGGTTCTCGACGTTCCAGCAGCTGGTCGAGCAGCAGGGCTTCCCGCAGGCGTTCGCCGGGATCGGCAACGAGTCCGTCGTCCCGACCCGACCACCGGACCAGGCCGTGTCGACAAGCGCCGTCGTCACCGCGGTGCAGCCGAGCGTGGTCAAGATCCGTGGGGCGGCCCCGTCCTGCGACCGGCAGCTCGAGGGGAGCGGCTTCGTCTTCGCTCCCGATCGGGTGATGACGAATGCCCACGTGGTGGCCGGCGTCCGGCAGCCGCGGATCGACGCGGCGGGCTCGTCGCTCGCGGCGACTGTGGTGGTCTTCGACCCCGAGCGCGACGTGGCGGTGCTGCGGGTGCCGGGCTTGGCCCGGCGGGCGCTGCCCTTCAGCTCCTCGCCGGCGGCGCCGGGAGCCTCGGCCGTCGTCGTCGGCTACCCCGAGGACGGTCCCTTCACGGCTGTCGCCGCACGGGTCCGGAACCGCCTGCGCGCCCGCGGCAACGACATCTACTCCGCCTCCGAAGTGGTCCGCGACATCTACGGCGTGCGCTCGCAGGTCCGCCCCGGCAACTCCGGGGGACCGCTCGTCTCGACCTCCGGCGCGGTCTACGGCATCGTGTTCGCTGCCGCGAGCGACGACCCGGAGACGGGGTACGTGCTCACCGCCGACGAGGTCGCACCCGACGCGAGCCGCGGCCGCACCGCCGTCGCCGCGGTCTCCACCGGAGACTGCGACTGACCAGTTTTGTGCTGTCGGGCCTGTACCGCAGGAAAACATTGTGTTACGACTCACTTCAACGGTGCTGCAGCCCTTGTCTTGTAGGACCTCGGGCCGATACTGTTTGCAATAGCAAGCATCGCGTGACGTTGATGAAGCAGCGGCCGCGCGACAGCCGTCTACCCCGCCCGGGGAGGCCCCCGTGAGCACCATCCGCTCCAGCCGTCACATCGCCAGTGACCCGACAAGCACCGCCCTGCTGCTGTCCGGTCCCACCGCCCTCGACCTGTGGCCGCGGCTGCAGCGCGTGCAGGACGCCCCCGGTCAGTACGCCGCCCTGGGCGCGGTCGCGGAAGGGGCGCTCGGCCCGGTCCTCGTGCGCTCCGACCTGCCTCGACGGACGGCAACCGCCTACGTCACCCGGTTCTCCGTCGAGGGCGAGCAGGTGCCGCAGGCGGCAGGCGAGCTGCTAGTCCGTGGATCGTGGGCCAACGACCAACCCGGCGCCAACGTCGAGGTGTGGCTGGCCAGCGACGGTTGGGACAGCAGGATCCAGCACTATGTGAGCAAGGCGGTCGAGGCCTTCCTCGACAACCTCGCCAACGTCGGCAGCGCCCCTGCTCGCGCCACGGCCTAACCCGTTGCCGAACTCGGCCAGGCGACCGGAATCAGTCCCGCAGCCGCCAGCGCACCAGTTGGGCCGTCTCGGCGGGCGACCCGCCCTCCGCGAGTAGTGCCGCCGCCTGGTCGGCTGTCGCCAGCAGCCCGGCAAGGGCGATGACACCCGGCAGCGGCCCCTCGACGCTCCTGAGCCGCGCAGATGCCCGCTCGAGCAGCCGCAGGGCGCCGGTGCCGTTGCCCCGCTGCAGGTGCGTGTGCGCCACCGCGAGTTGAGCGAGGCCCTGCCAGAGCTGTCGCTCGTCGTCGGGGGCCTGCTTCCACGCTGCCTCGAGCACCTCGTGCGCCGCGAACGCGCGGCCGCTGTCGAGGAACGCCTGGGCGCGCTCGAGGGCGTCCTCGGCCCCGGTCAGCGGTGTCTGCGGCTCCGCCGGGTAGCCCGCGGCGCCACGCGGCAGCGGCCGGCCGAGCGCGTCGCGCTGGCGCGCGTTGACGGCTCGTCCCGTGGCGTCGCGGTCGCGTTCGGCGGCAGGTCCCGTCGAGGCGGCGGGGGGCTGGGGCACGGGCATCAGGCCAGCCACCGCAGCAGGTCGGCCGTCAGGAACTCGGGTGCCTCCTCTGGCACGAAGTGGCCGACCCCGTCGAGCAAGCGCCACTCGTACCGGTCGGCTACATACCTGCCCGACCCCGCCGCGGTTGCCGGCAGCTGGCAGGTGTCGAGGGCGCCGTGCACCTGCAGGACGGGCGCGGCCACCTGCCCCGACAGCGCCTTACGGAGCCGCCGCCCGTCGAGGCGGGCCTGGGAGCGGAACAGCCAGCGGTAGTACTCCAGCGCGCTGTGCACGACCCCGGGAATCTGCGCGGCCTCCCGGTACCGACGCTCGCTCTCTTCGTCAGGAAAGCCAGGACCGCCCCAGGCGCGCAGCAGGCCGCCGACCTCGGCGGCGTCGTCGGCGACGAGCCGGCGCTCCGGGCGGCGGGGGACCTGGAAGGCGAACACGTAGCCGCTGGCACGCCGCTGGGCGGCATCGGCCGCCAGCGCGTCCCGCAGCCGCATCGGGTGCGCCATCCCCACGACCACGAGCCGGCGCACCAGCGCCGGCTCCAGGCTCGCCATCATCCAGCCGAGGGCGGCGCCCCAGTCGTGCCCGACCACATCGGCCCTCTGCTCACCGAGGGCCCGGACCAGCCCGCTCAGGTCGGCTGACAGCGTGAACAGGTCATACCCGCGGGGCGGCTTGTCGCTGGCGCCGTAGCCGCGCAGGTCGACGGCGACAGCATGGAAGCCGGCGGCAGCCAGCGCGACGAGCTGGTGGCGCCAGCTCCACCAGAACTGGGGGAAGCCGTGGACCAGCAGCACCAGCGGAGCGTGCGGGTCACCGGCTTCGGCAATGTGCAGCCGGGTGCCGTTGGCCGACACGACGCGGTGCCGCCACGGCCCCTCGACCAGGACGACGCTGGGTTCGACCGTCACCGATGGACCGCCGTCGATCGGACCGCCATCAACCGGACCGCCACCAACTGGACCGCCACGAACCGAACCGCACTGTTCAGGCGGAGGTGCCTACCTTGCTGGTCGGGACGACGGTCGGGTGCTTGGCCCAAGCGACGTCGTCCTTGACGGTTTGCAGCGTGCGCTTGGGCGGCTTGACCCGCTTGAGCCGGTTCAGGCCGAAGAGTGCCAGGAGGCCGGCGATCACCAGGAAGGCGCCGCCGACGATCAGGTAGCCGACGAAGCGCGGCAGCCCGGCAGCGTGGAGCGCCTCGGCGAGGCAGATGGTCAGCGCGAACGCGGCGAAGAACGCGAGCCCGCCGGCGACGGCCAGGAAGGCTGCCCCGAGCCCTGCGCTCGTCGCGGTCTGCTTCAGCTCGGCCTTGGCGAGCTCGACCTCCTGGCGCACGAGCAGCGAGACGTCGCGGCTCGCAATGGCGACCAGATCTCCCAGCGAGGCCTCGCCCGGGCCACGCGCGCTCTCATGCCTGATGGCCACTGGTGCTCCCCTTCTTTCGCCCGGTCGTTGCACGTTGTCGCTGAACCCTAGCGAAAGCCGCCCGCGTACCGTCGGGCGGTGACTGTCGCGGCCGACCCCCTCGCTCGAGTGGCCGCCCTCCCCGGGGTTCCGGAAGCCGCCGACTCGGCCCGGCAGGCGGTCGACAGGCTGCTGCGCCACCGGTTGCTGCGCCGCCGCAGCGCCGAGCTGTCGGGTGAGGCCGCCCTTCGCTCCGCCCGGGCTTCGGCCGCCCTGGCAGGGGTCGACATCCCGCTCGACGTGCTGCGTCGCGACGGCAGCCCGGACCCTGTGGTGCAGGGTGCGCTGCGCGTCGCTGCCGAGATGGGCACCCTGCGCGAGACGTTCGGACGGGCGCCGCTGCAGGTCCTCGCCCGCCTGCACGTGCTCGCGGCCGCCGACCTCGCCCCTGCCCAGGAGCTGGGGCGGCGCCGCGAGGACGGGGAGCAGGCCGACGACGGGCCGGCACCCGCACCGCTCGAGGTATCCGTCCGGCTCGACGGGCTGGTGCGCGTGCTGGGCATGACGAGCAACGCCCCTGCGATCGTGACCGCGGCCGTCCTGCACGCCGAGCTGTTGGCCCTGCGCCCCTTCGGCAGCGCCAACGGCGTTGTGGCGCGGGCGGCTGCGCGCCTGCTGCTCGTCTCGCGCGGGCTCGACCCCAAGGCGCTGACCGTGCCCGACGTCGGGCATCTTGAGCTGGCCGGGGAGTACGGCCTGGCCCACGAGGCCTACGTGCACGGCACGGTAGAAGGCGCCGCGGACGGGGTCGCCCGCTGGGTCCGGCACTGCTGCCAGGCGGTCGAGCTCGGCGCGCGCGAGACGCTGGCGGTCTGCGAGGCGCTTCAGCGCTCCTGACGTGTGGCGCCGGGTGAGCGGAAGTCGCGCATCGGCCAGCCGCGGCCCCTTGCGATGCGTCGCAGGTGGCGGTCGGGGTTGACGGCGACGCGATGCCCGACGGCCTCGAGCATCGGCAGGTCGGTCGCTGAGTCGGAGTAGGCGTAGCTCGCGGCGAGGTCCCAGCCGTGCTCGTCCGCCAAGGCGCGCATCTCGTCCGGCTTGCGCGGGCCGTAGACGTACCGCTCGATGACGCCCGTGTAGCGGCCGCCGACGACCTGCATCCGCGTCGCCACCACGTGGTCGGCGCCGAGCATCGCGGCGATGGGAACGACGACCTCCTCGCCGCTGCTGCTGACCAGCACGACCGGCCGGCCCGCCCGCTGGTGCTCGGCGATCAACCCCCTGGCCTCGGCGTACACCAGCGGCGTGATGAGGGCGGGCAGGGTCTCGTCCACGATCGCGCTCACCCGGCTCGCCGGCCAACCGCGGGACAGCTGCGCGAGGTAGTCGCGCATCCGCTCCATCCGCGCCGCGTCGGCGCCTGCGGCCTTGATGACCAGCTGCGCGTAAGCACTGCGCAGTACGGCGCCGCGGCCGACCAGGCCGGCGCGATAGAACACCCGGCCGAACGCGAGCGTGCTGCTGCCGGCGATGACCGTTCGGTCGAGGTCGAAGAACGCCGCAGCGCGGACCGGGGATGCGGGGGCCCTCACCTGGACCAGCCTCGCAGAACCGTCGGTGTTCCTCCGGACGGGGCTAGCACGGTCGGCCTGTGGATCGTGCGCGCTGTCCACAGTCATCGCCGCGGACGGTCGGTCTCCCGACGTCGTCAGGAGAAATGGTGCCGCCTCACATCGAGCCGCCTTCAGCGCTGCCCAAGTCCGCCCCAGCCCGGCCCCTCATCGTCACCAGCGACGCCGTGCTGCTCGACGATCTCCTGCGGCTGGCAGCGCTGGCCGGAGTCGAGCCCGTCGTCGCGGCTGACGCCGACGCCGCCGTTCCCGTGTGGGCGTCGGCTCCCGTGGTGCTGGTCGGGGCGGACTGCGCCGGCTCGCCGGGTACGTCGCGCGAGTCGGCCGGCCGCCGCGGGTGCGCCGGACTTCCCCGGCGGCGCCGCGTGGTGGTGGTCTCCCGCGACCTCGACGACGGCGACATCTGGCGCCGGGCGGTGGGGGTGGGCGCCGAGCACGTGGCGGTGTTGCCCGACGCAGAGGCCTGGCTGGTCGACCTGCTCGCCGAGCCCGCGGAGGAGTCGGCTCCAGCCCCCGTCATGGCGGTCGTCGGCGGGCGAGGTGGTGCGGGAGCGACGACACTCGCCTGCTCCCTCGCCGTGACCGCTCAGCGGCTCGGAGCGGCGGCCCTGCTCATCGACGCCGACCCGCTCGGTGGCGGGATCGACCTCGCGCTCGGCGCCGAGGATGCGGCCGGCCTGCGCTGGCCCGACCTCGCGGCGGCCGAGGGGCGCATCCCGCCCGCTTCGCTGGCCGACTCCCTGCCGGGAGAACCCGGCCTGCGGGTGCTGTCCTGGGACCGCAGCGACACACTGCACGTGCCGGCGGCGGCCCTCGACGCCCTGCTGACAGCCGCGGTGCGGGCTGCCGACCTCGTCGTCGTCGACCTGCCGCGAGCGCTCGACGAGGCGACGGCGCAAACGCTGCGCCGGGCCGACACGGTGCTTCTCGTCGTCCCTGCGGAGGTGCGCGCCTGTGCAGCGGCCGCCCGGGTTGCAGCGGGGGCGGCCCGGCACTGTCACGACGTGCGCGTCGTGGTGCGCGGTCCGGCGCCCGGCGGCCTCGCCGCCGCTGACGTTGCGGCCGCGTCGGGCTTCCCCTGGCAGGAAGCCTGCGCGCAGAGCCCGGGCTGGCCGCGGCACTGGAGCGCGGCGAGCCGCCGGGCAGCCGCGCCCGCGGTCCGCTCGCGAAGCTCTGCCAGGACCTGCTGGCGCCGCTGCTCGCCGAGCCCACCCGTCACCGCCGGGCAGTGGCGTGACCAGCCGAGTCTTTCCGGCGGCGGGCGGCGGTGCGCATGCTGCCCGGGTGCGGCAGGAGCTGCTGGCCGGTGCAGGTGCTGGAACCGCCGGCAGCAGCGGTGCCGGCGCGGCGCTTGCGGCAGCCGTGCACCGCACCAGCCTGCCTAGGAGACCGCTGAAGAACGGCCCTTCTGGGGCTGTGTTGCTAGCCGAGAAGGGTCCAGTGCGGTCTTCTGGCGGTCAGGCCCTTGTGGGGTGCATGGGGGGCTCAGGGTTTTTCGGTTGGCT
>JAABUM010001994.1_pt1 | contig 28853 bp, 28 predicted proteins | sample 5559161 | NCBI WGS metagenome assembly JAABUM01 (sample SAMN10711868, study PRJNA513369) | rock metagenome | isolation source: Antarctica rocks | place: Antarctica: Victoria Land, Siegfried Peak nord
TCAGCGGCTTGGGGCAGACACCGACACCACCGACGCCAGCCGCGAAGACGCCGAAGGTGGAAGTCAAAGATGACCGCTTCTCCGGCAAGCGCACCGTCATGCTCAAAGACCTACGCCTCTCCGACAATCTGACGTTGAGCTTGGAGGGCGAGATCAAGATGGCGCGTCGTCATGATCTCTCGGCACAAGTCGAAGAGCAGTTGCAGTCCATCACAGTCGAGTTCTCGGTTCCGGCTTCGACGAGCAATCCATTCACCGGCGAGATGGAGGTGAACTTTCTCGTGGACGGACGACGCGAGCACGGCGGCGTCGCAGGCGACGGTACCGTCGTGGACTCGATGCGACGCGACGGGCGGCGCACTGCTCTTGGCGTGCTCTCGCTCGAAGCGTTGCGCAACGTGGTGCGCGGGCGACGAGTGGAGATGAAAATCGGCGAGTTGGAAGTCACATTGGACGAGAGCGTGCTGAAGAACTTGCGCCTCTTCGTCACGGCCGCAACGCGCTGATCGGCTGCCATCACTTTGGCATAATGTCCGGCGCGGTCACCGCCGTCAAATAAACTGCCACGAATGCGAGGACGATCATTTTGCTGGTGGGAGCTTTCATGTTCCCTCTTTTCTCAAGGGGTTACTCCATTATCTTGACATACCTATGTCGTCGTTATCCCAATGGCTATCGTCTACTGATGTATCCTGTGCCTGCTCCTGCATTTGAGCGAAGGCTGTTTCGGCTACTTGAGTAAACTTTTCTAAGAGGTCTGTGCGGTCGGGTGCGTTATGCGCTCTCCACAGCGATGCTTGAAGAGCAGTGGTAGTTTGCGAAGAGTAGTTATCAGCTATTCCAAATTTCTGGCAAGCGTTTGTGATGCCCTGCAATTGCTCCGGCGATGGCGGACGCTCGGCTGAGTTAATTAAACTGGCCTGCATGAATCGCTGCATCTGCGCGTTAAGCTCCTGCCCTGTATTGGCGAGATGATTAGCGTTGGCAAGCTGCACAAGTTCATAGCTCATACTCGCCGCTGGCCGATTAGCGTCAATCTCCTGAATCTCATGGTACATAACGTAAGGCCGCGCCGGTCGATTGTCCGGTACAGATGGTAAAGGTTTTTGGTTGGCGCGCTGCTCATTCGTCTGCTGCACCATTCGCCCTACCTCTTTCGCAAGTTCGGATGGCTCGACGGGCTGCCGGACTACTGCGCTCTGCGCTGGCTGTGGCGCTGGTTGCGGCGCAGGCCGGGGTGCCCGTTGCGCCGGTGGTCGGCTCTCCGGCCTCTCCTGCACCGGCTGCACCGGCTGCATTGGCTGCGGCGTCGTCATCACCTTCTCAATCGGCACAACGGGCGCAACATTTCGGCTCTTCGTTTCGTGGGCTTCGCGGCTTGCTTCAAGCGCGGTGCTTTTGTCCACTTGCCGGGCGAGAGCGGCGCTCAATCGTTCTTCCGAATCGGTGTAGATACGCGCATCCAACCTCGCGCGTGAGCTTGCCACGTAGCTCATGCGCTGGTTAAGCAGTTTATCTGACTCGTGCGTGTCGGCGTTAATCAACACGCGATCAATTGTCTGTCCCTGCGACGAGTGGCTAGTCACGGCGTAGCCATGATCTATGTGCCGGTTCTTCTCAATATCGAAACTCACCTTGCGGCCAGTATCGAGCGCGACGGTTAGCCTTCCCCGCTCGATCTTCTCCAGCGTGCCAAACTCGCCATTGGCGATGCGCTCCGGGTGATGCGGCGCGCGGAATTGTAAGCGGTCGCCGATGGAGAATTCCCGCTCGGCCTCGCGGTACACCGTCACGCCCTGCAACCTTTGCGGATTGTAGGTCACTTCTCGCTGGCTCTTATCCAGCTTGACGGTGATCGTGTTGTCCTTGTCACTTGTGGAGAGCACGCGCGCATACTCTCCCGCGCCGATATCGTGCTTTTTGCTCGCGCTGGTGTATCTAATAACATCATCCGCGTGGTAGGCGGCGGCGAAAGTGCGCTCTGCGCCCGTCATGTCATTACGATTTTCTAATACTTTGGTGCGGTAGTCCTGCTTGCTGATCTGGCCGGATGTTTGCCGCTGCCGGTGAATCAATTGATTGAGTTCGACGCGCTCTTTATTCGCCGGTGAGATAACAAGCGTGCTTTTCGGCTGCTCGCAATAATCTTTAGCGATTGTCTTTAGTCGCGCGTGCGGATCGGCGATCTCCGCGATGCGTCCCTGCTCTCGCAATCCTTCGACCGCTTCTTTAATTTTTCCGATGGATAGATTTTCGACAACTTCACGAAGCGGGGCGTCTTTCTGTCTGACGATCTTTTCAAGTTTCGCCGTCTCCATGCCGTGACGCTGAAGCTGCGCAAATGGTGATCCGGCCTCCACCGCTTCATGCTGGCGCACGTCTCCGACGAGCAAAACCCTGTCTTGTGGCCGCACGCGGGAAAGAAAAGAATGAACGGCTTTAGTGCTGGCGAGCGAGCTTTCGTCCAGCACATAAAAATGCTTCGGCGCGTCCGGCTCGGATTTCTGCCGGAGAAACTTTTGCAGCGTTCGGGTCGGCATCCCGCTTTCCGCGAGAAGCTGCGTTGCGCGGGTTGTCGGCGCGAATCCCTGCACGTCATAGCCTGCGCGCTCGGCGGCCTCTCTAACCGCCTCAAGCGCCGTCGTCTTGCCTGTTCCTGCGCCGCCCTGCAAGCCGATGATTTGATCGCGGCTCGTCACGATCTGCTTGACTGCCTCGCGCTGGCTCTCGCTCAAAGTGACGCCCTGCGAGGTCGTCAGCTTCTCTGCCACGCGCTCCGTGATAGGCGGCTGCGTATCCTGACCGGCTTTCACCTTTTCAATGTTAGCCGCCTCCATTTCAAGCATCTTCTGCGTCGTCATGCGCTGCTTGGCTTGATCGTCCAGCACGAGGCCGACGAGCTGCCCTTTATCCTGCCGCACCTGCATTTCTGCCTTGATCGCCTCGATGGTCGTTTGCCCTAAATTTCGCCGCAGCGCGTCCGTCATAAGCTGGCGCATATCCGTCACCGCCTCACGCTCGCTTCCTCTCTGGATCGCAAATGTCACGGACTCCTGCGCCTTCGTTTTGCTGCCTCGCTCATCCCACAGCCGCGCGCTCATTTCCTGCGCCTGCGCGCGAGCTTCGCGGACAACCGCGTGTGCCTGCCCGCCGTGCTTGGCGTCCATTGATTGATGCCGCGCTTTCATTTCCGCTCGATCATAAACTTTGCTTTCACGGTCAAGGCTTGCGGCAACGCGCGTTGAGGTCGTGCCGTCCGCGCGCACTATTCCCTTCTGCTTTCCCTCTGCGCGCATCGCTTCGGCTCGCTCTTTAATCTCTTTTTGACGTGGGCTGCTCTCTTCGATGTACGCCCGGCTGATGCCCGCTATCTCCGGCGCTCCGGTCTCTTTATCAACCTGAATTTCATACCCAATCTTTTGTAAGTTTTCGGCGAGCTTGGCGCGGTAGAGCGCCTTTCCGAATTGCTGACATTTGTAAATTTCTGTCGGCTGCACCGGCTTTATTTTTCCCTTTTCGGTTTGGGTGAGATTGAAGACGAAGTTGTGAGTGTGAAGATTGGGCGCGGCATATTTATCCTTGCCGTCTGGCCGCGACGCGTCATGATGGAAGCTGGCGAACAGTAATTTGCCCGTCGTCTCGGCGGACTTGTTACCTCCGAGCCTCGCTTGAGCAAACTTCTCCAGCTCCTGTAAGGTCACGCTCACGGCCTCTGCGTGCGCCGCTCTGATACGCTCGTCGCCGCCGACAATCGCGGCCAGACTAACGCTTTTTGGTGCGCTAAGAGTTATATCGAAACCCGCGCGGTGGCCGCCTGTTTCGATCTCGTCGCCATATTGATTCGTGCGCTGGTGCGCCTTTACGTGACGGACAAGTTGCGCGTCGTCGCGCGGGTCTTGCCCCTCGCATAGCTTCTCGAAATCTTCACGCCTGACCGCCCCTGAGAGTTCAAAGTGTTCGGCAAGCTCGCCGCTCCACTGCCCTGTCACCTTCTCATCCTCAGCGTAGTAAGAGCCTCGTGCGTGCTCGTATTCACCCTTGAAATAGCTCACGGCTCCCGCCGCGCCGAGGGCTTTGCTCATCGTTATTGACACGGTTATTCTTTCTCCTGCGCTGCTTTGGAGAGATTCGAGAAATACCTTTTAGCAATCTCTTTGCGCTCAATTTGGAGCGCGTCTAGTAGCTGCTGGCTGCTCTCAGGAGTCAACTGTTTGTTTGCTAATAGGTGAAGGAATGTGGCGAGCACAGTACCATACCGAACTATATCGGCATGGATCAATTGCTCGTTGGCGGTAAGCGGAGAGCCATCGGCCAATCTTGCTAATAGCTCATCCCGACACCAGTCGTTAGGATTCGTTCCCGCCAACAGCGCGCGTCCCGCAATGTTGCCGAATGCGTCCTCGTCTACTCGAAAGCCGATCAAGTGTGCTTTGTTCTTCTTCGCGGGCTTGTTGTTCTGATTCATATGTACTCGCTTTCAAACGCTCAAAATCACTCCGCGACAAACGTAACACAATTTACCCATCTTGTGTATAACTTTATTTTTTCGCGTTGTAACAAACGTAACACCGTGCTTCCCAAAACTTGGGGTGGCGTATGCTAAAACTCGAATGTAAAACATTCTTTCCGCTGACTTTTCTTCCAATGCCAGTATCGCTTGTTTATAGCTCCGGTATTCGTCTCCCGTTATGTGGTCGCTCTTGTGTTTTCGTAACATGGGAAATACCATCAAACTTTGTCGCCAATTTTGAGATGATCTTTACTTCAATTCTCTGCTCAATTTACCTCTCATTTATCTATCATTATTTACTCTGATTCTCTGCTGCAAAACGGAAACAAACATCACACAAAAATTTATTTGCTTTTCATGGTGTAACTTGCTAGAAATATAGAAGGTTAAACACTGTTTACTTATTCGATAAGCAATAACCTTGAATCATTACAGAAAAGGAAAAGAGAATGCCTTCCAGAAAATCCAAGAAACCGATGTTGAACTTTGCTGCGCCACCGAAGACGATTACTGCTCAAATTGAGATCGAAGAATCGATGAGCGCACAGCTTGATAGATACTGCGAATTCATCGAGAAAACGAACAGTGTCCGTCCAAGCCGGGATGAAGTTATAAATCGTGTGCTTGAACGTCTGTTCTCGCGCGATACTGCTTTTAGGGAATATACGGGTCGCGGTCGCTCAACGAAGCGCGGTTCTGAGGGTGAATAATTCGCGCCAAGTTAAAGGCAAGTTATGAGCACAATAGCTGACGCTCGCAATCACTCTAACGAGCGTGGAAATCCACTCGCATATAATAGCTGTTGTCGACGCGTCGTTACGGCTTCACTTTCGCCTTCGGCTGCTATGTTGCTGCTCACATGCGCATCCGGGTTCGCCCAAGCTATTCATGCTTCTTTTTGCTTACTGGAGATTTTGATGAAAACTGCTCGATGTCTGCGTGCGCTTGCCTTGCTTTATCGTGGTCGCCGATCCGGTCGTAAATCGCTGCCGCCTCTCGCAACATTTGCACGTAGTGTTGGTTGTCGCCAATTCGGTAATAAACATAAGAAATGTTTGTGAGTGTCATGGCTTCGCCTCTCCAATCCAAAACTGTACGGTGTAGGCGAAGCGCTTGCTGATAAAACTTCAGTGCTTCACTATTGTCACTTAAGCTGTAGTACACCACGCCGAGACTGTTTAGCGCAGTAGCTTCACTGGAAGCATTATGGATGGAATGAAATATTTGTGCTGCCTCTTGGAAGTAATCAGCCGCACGGCGGTGCTCGCCCAGATCGTCGTATATTGCGCCGATATTATGCAGTGCCGATGCCACGCTATAGGGTTGGTTTAGTTTACGCGCGAGAGCTAATGCTTGGCCGTAATAGACAAGTGCCTGCTCTCTTTCTCCCATCTCGTTGAGCGATAATCCTATATGGTTCAACGTGAACGTTTCACCTTCCGTGTCCCCCATCTGGTGCTGGATAGCTAGTGCCTGTCGGTAGAAGTCGAGCGCCTTTGCCTGCTCGTTCATTCCACGATACTGAGTGCCGATGCCGGTAAGCGTACTGGCTTCGACTAGACGCTCCCCGATAGCGCGAATAGGAACTAAAGACTGCTGAAGGTATTTCAGCGCCTGCTTGCGGTCGCCAATGTTTATATAAACGCTGCTGATGCTGACGAGCGCGTGCGCTTCAAACATTGCGTTTCCGCTTTTACGTGAAAGTATTAGTGCTTGCTCAAAGTACGACAACGCGCGGCGGACATCCTTCTGCTTAACAGCGCCTAATCCGTAATTGAGAAGGTCGCTGATCTTTTGCTCGTTCGCGGTGACGGCAGCGTCCTTTACGGCGTCGTTTCTTAACGAAACTGTTTGCGCCGGTGATGAAGCCGTCCATAGCGCGGCGAGTAAAATGAGGCTTGAGAGAATTCTGCGGGCGGTGTTCATAATGTTCCTTTACGTGTGCGCTCTAACACGATTGTTTGGTATTGTTCTTCAACAAAATGCGTGAAGCGGCTCGGCATCTCGAATGATGGATGCCGCCAGAGAATCGGCGTGTTACGCACCTCTGGCGACCGTCAACAACGACCGCATACTAAACTTAATTAAGTTTAGCAGCAAACTGTTTTTTGAAGTTGTTATTCCATCGGGAGGTCGTTCCTGATGGGAAAAGCCCGCCGCCCGAAACCGACACGTCTTGCGGAGAAGCTGCTGGAGATTCGCTGTAAGTTAGGACTGTCGCAGAATGGCTTGATTGCACATTTGGGTTTTGGCGAAGAGATTTTTCAGAGCGGCATTTCCGCGTTCGAGCTTGAGGCGCGTGAGCCGCCGTTGCCGGTGCTGTTGGAATACGCGAGAGCGGCTAACGTCTATGTGGAAGTTTTGATAGACGATGAGTTGGATTTGCCGGAGAAGTTGCCATGCTCGTTGAAACATGAAGGCATCAAGCGCACAACAATTTCTCGACGTGGGAAGCACCGATCAGCGAAAACGTGAGTAAGATTGTCGCAACTCTGCGGGTAGATCAGCGGCTAATCCGGCGTTGGTCGCTCGGTTAGAATGTAAGGCGTGGGCATCGAGTAGCAATAGCAGCAGCGATGCTTAAACGTCGGATGTGAGCGTAGAACACAGAGGTAAATCCATTGGCTTTACCTCTGATAACAAGTCGGGCGTGCTATGGCTCACCATAACGGGTCTGCTACTCCTCAAAGCTTGGCTCGGTGAAAAAGTCTCTGAACCTCTCAAGCTGGCTCTGCTCATCGTCGAAAACTCGGAGCAGGATTTTCTTTGCCTGTCCCTTGTGAGTAGGGTCTGCTTCTAGCTCGGCTCGCTTGGCTGCTACATCGTCTAAAAAGCCTCTGTAAGCCTCTGGCTGCTCGCTTTCGATTTCGGCTGCTCTTTGCCCTCAAATAATCGAAATAAGCGGCCCTGCGGGCTTCGTGTGTTTCCCTCTTGGCTTATGCAATCTCCTAATGTTATAATGTTATACCGTTATGATTGTAATTTGCTTTGTAACCCAAAAAGGCGGAAGTGGCAAAACAACGCTTGCCATATCTTGCGCAGTGGCTGCGCTGGAAAAGGGGCTGCGCGTCCTTATCGTTGATATGGACGCGCAAGCGACCGCAGAAACGTGGTATCAGGACAGAGATGATGAGACGCCACAAGTTATTAAGATCAACGCTGCTGAACTCAACCGTGCATTAAGTGCGGCGAAAATGCAGAAGTTTGATGTAGTGTTGGTAGATACGCCCGGACGCGATGAGCCGGGTGCAGCAGCGGCTATTCGCGCATCCGACTTCTGCATAATTCCCTGCCGTCCTTCGCCTGCTGATATGAAAGCGACTCCTCCGACTATTGAGACAATTAGACGGCTTAACAAGCCTGCGGCTTTCGTGCTGACGCAAACGCCCGCGCGCTCGTTCCGTAACCGTGAGGCGGAAAACGGTCTAGGCGTGCTTGGGATGGTGTGCCCGGTGTATATCGTCCTGCGAAACGTTTATCAGGATGCACAGGGCGCGGGGTTAGGTGTGACGGAATACCAGCCGGACGGCAAGGCTGCCGAAGAAGTACGGGCGTTATGGGAATGGGTAACAAAGAAGATTAAGAAGGTACAGCATGGCGACTAAGAAAAAACGAACCTCGCTTGATGCGCTGATTTCTTCGGCAGACACCGCCGCGCCGCGTCGCGCCGAGTCTTTGGTGGATAGAAAGCCGAGGGAGACTAAGGTTAAAGCAGGCGAGGCTGCCACACCGGAGGTGGCGGGAGCTGCGGCGTCAAAAGATGAGATCGTAAGACAAACGCTTTACCTGCCTTTGCCGGTGTTCGACCAGTTACGTGATTTGTTTTTTGAGGAGCAGCGCGGACAGGTAAGGCGGCGACGGATGCACGATTACTTCTTAGAAGGAATCAATCTGCTTTTCAGAGATCGCGGCTTAAAATCAATTGAGGAGTTGACTGGCAAGAAATAGGCTCGTATTTGATCTGTAGCTGCGTTTATAGACTCGTTTGGTTATTGGTTGAAGTAGTGTCTGGAAATGTTGAACCTTATCTGCACGTCCCTTCCCTATTCTTCCTAGCTACCCTCTTTCTTTTCTGTGAAGTTGTTCTAAAAAATCTTAGATTTTCCTTAATCCCGTTCTGAGTCCGATAACCTGAAAATATCTTGCAAAAAGTTGTGCATAGAGAACGCAGTTCGCTCTTAAGAGTATTTAGGCTAAAGAAAAGGCTAAAAGGATAGGTAGGAAAATAAACCGTTTACTTATTCGTTATCAGACGTTTAGCGAATAGTATCGTGGAGTCAAACCTACCTATTTGCTTTTATCGTGGAGTCAGACCTACCTATTTTTGCGTGATCGTGGAGTCAGACCTACCTATTTTTTTGCCTGCGTGGAGTCAAACCTACCTATTCGTGGAGTCAAACCTACCTATTTGCTTGTGGAAAACCTTTTTTAAGCGACATTTTAAGAGAGGATTTCAGCATCGTGGAGTCAAACCTACCTATATCGTGGAGTCAAACCTACCTATTTGAGAAAAAGAGGCATTTGTTATTCGCAGGAGGCGCAGGTATTCGTATGATTACTTGCTGGCTGTAGATGGTAGTTTCAGGATAGCGGCCTGCTGGTTGATCTTCTCCTGCCGTTTGTTGGCATGGATGATCTCGCCTGCAAAGTTGGGATGGGGTGTCAGGATAAGTTTTGCATCAAGTAATTTGTTGCGATTCTTGGTATCTATCACTTTCTCAACCGTGTAGGACATCAGCACAAATTTTTCTTTCATCTCGTTGAGCGCGGCCACTATGTCCCTCAGATTGTTGGGCAGCTTGTCATAAGCGGTCAGGCCAAAGTCGCGTATGACGGTTGAAAGCATAATGTGATAGGGCTTAACCATGCTTGCCTGTACATAGTGATGGGACATACGTTTGTGAAGCTGGCGGGCGATAATGTTTTTATAGGTCATCGCCTGCTCGTAATTCAGTTGCCGGAAATTCCGGCTCTTGATGCTTTGCGTCACAAGCGGATTGAAGCGGACAAATGCGCGAGTCTTCTGCCCCTTCCCTTTCCAATCCTCGCGTGTTTGCAGGCCGAGCGTTTCAAATAAGCTTGATACTAAAACAGCGCTGCCATCATCGGATGTAACAATCAACTTGCTCTGCGCACAGATATACAGCGCGTCTTTAATTTCGTCTTTGCTATAGCTGTGTCCTTTGCGTTTTAGTTCTTCCTGCAACTGGTAAAGGCTGAAGGTGACTCCGGCCTCATCGTCAAGGAATACGCCCTGCCCCTCACACACGAATTTGCGTAGCGCATCCTCTACCAGCTCCTCTCGCTGTGACGGGTAGTAATAGCGTTCTACGCCGTCTTTGTCCTCGATGCTGGCGGGCTTGATTTTGACGCGGTAGCGTCTTCCCCGGCATTCAAATTCTCTTTCGAGTTGCTTTAGGAATTGGCCGTCAATGCGCTGTGTCTTTCCCCAATGATATTTCGGGATGAAATCGTAAAGCTCGACCGTGTTGGAGTAGCGTCGTTCTTCGGGCAGGAGATATTCAAAGAAAGTAAGCTGTATCGGCTTCTCATGCCGGTACTTTTTAAGCTCTTTTTCCTGCTTTTCCTTATTCTGAGCCTTGCTGCTAGCCATACCGTTTTACCTGTATACTGTTGTACCATTATAAAGTCATTACTTAAAACACTCTGCTCGTGAATCGTATATATAAGTTCCCTTCCTGCTCTGGCAACTGGCCTTGCGTATTTCTTTCTCGGCAATTTGAGTTATGGGGTCTGTATATTGCTGATAGAGGTCGAAAAGAATTCCAACGTTCCAAGTCGTTTCCAAAGCGTATTGAGCCATAGCACGCATCTACGGCACCATCAAGTGTACGGTGCGCGCTAATTAGTTTTCTCGGCATTGAAAGCGGATCGCAGAGGGTGACTAAGGTTAAAGAAGGGAACTGCGCCCGCGCATCTAAGCTGCCCGGCGCCACTCGTTCTACGCGCTCCTTCTGCTCTACCGCTGGCTTTGAAGGGAGCCTGAAAAAACTCTTTCCAGAAAATTTGCGATTCGGCACGTCTGCGTTCTTCACCTTTCCGCTCGTAAACGAATGCGATGGCGTTTTGTCGAGTTCGGCTTATGTTAGTTTCGGCAACGCTATTTATGATTGTTTGTTCGCTGCAGCAGAAGTCTAAAGCACAAGTTGCTCTATTCCATTAACAATTATGGCGTTGCTTGTAAAGTCCCGTTGTGCATTGTGGTTCACACGCGGCAATCTCTTACAATAGCGGGTAAGGGCAGCCTGCTTTGTTCTCAAACAAAGGCAAGAGAAAGCTTCACTAATTCGCGTCTGTTGCCCAGCTAAAAGAATACCGCTATAATGTTATACCGCTATCATAAGGCAAGACGTTCTTTCGGCTGTTGCTTCCGGCGCACAATAGTCTTTAACTCGTCTCCTAATTCCTTTTGTGCTTGTCGTAGCTCATAAGACTTTTGCAGATTCAACCATAATTCCGCGCCTGTTCCAAGCCACTTTCCTAACCGCAGAGCAGTATCAGCAGTAATCGCGCGCTGCCCTTTGATTATCTGCGTAATGCGATTCGTCGGGACATGCAAAGTGCGCCCAAGTTCCGCTGCGCTCATACCTAACTCTTTTAACTCGTCGGCGAGAATCTCTCCGGGGTGAATCGGTGTGCGTGCCATTGTCATAACTCCTAATGATAATCCGTTATTTCTACGTTGACCGCTCCAAGGCTGTCTTTTGACCACTCAAAACAAATACGCCACTGCTGGTTTATGCGTATGCTGTACTGCCCTTTACGGTCGCCACGTAATGCCTCGAAGTGGTTGCTCGGCAACATTATCAAGGCTTCTTTGGTTGGCGCGGCGTCCAGAATCTCCAATCGTTTTTCAGCTTGCCGGGCGAAGGATTGAAATTCTCTGACATTTTCTCCGTCAGCAAATTTCCGTGTTCGCTTATCCCGGTAGCTAACGATCATTGCGGGATTATAACAGAATTACGCATGACGTAAAGCGTAAAACCATCAAATGATTTGGCTACGGCGGACTACCAGCGGAGGATAAGCTTGCGAGTGCTTGAAACAGATAATCTCTAGATTGAAGATGTGCAAACAGGGAACTGAGCGGCGAATTGCTGAACTTTCTGTCCGAACTAACTTTGAGTTTTCGATGGCCTTCATTGTAGACGGAATCATTATTGACCCGCATATAAATCAAGCGTATGATCCATCCGTTTCAGAAACCAGAGTTCGTCTCATAGACGGAGTGTTTCCCGGCCTCCTGCTCACATCAAACGAAAACCGTCTGCCGCTCAGTGATTAGCTTGGTTTAACATCAAAGCAAACGACATCGGTTATTTGCCCGTAAATCCATAGTGTAGTAGCGGCATCCTCTTGCTTCCTTATGCCGTTAATCGAATAACGACACCGTTATCCGCGAAGGAACTTATCATCAATGAGACTTCATTTTAGCCTCTCACCTAATGAACAGCCCGTGCCCTTTACTTACCAGCACTTTTTGACTGGTGCCTTCAACAAATGGCTCGACCATAATGAACTACACGATGCAATCAGTCTTTATTCGTTGAGCTGGCTTTACGAGGGAAGGGCACTGCGCGGAGCGCTAGAGTTCCCACGCGGCGCGCACTGGTTCTTAAGCCTCCACGATGAAACGCTCGCGCAAACAATCGTCAACGCAGCGCTCGCCGATTCGGAAGTGTGCTGCGGAATGCGCGTCGTCAAGATTGAGCAGCAGGCGACACCGCATTTTGGAGATCGTTATACCTTCAAAGTAGGAAGCCCGGTGCTGGTGCGCTCCAAAGAAACGGAAGGCAAGGTCAGGCACTATCTCTTCTCCGACCCGGAGATTGACGACGCGATGACCGCCACCTTACGCCACAAAATGGACGTTGCCGGATTAGCCGACGAACACAAACAAGTATGCGTGAGTTTCGACCGCTCCTTCCGAACGCCAAAGACCAAGCTCGTTACTATCAAGAACATCTCCAGCCGCGCCAACGTCTGCCCGGTCATCGTTGAAGGCACGCCCGAAGCCGTGCAGTTCGCATGGAACGTCGGCATCGGTCACGGCACCGGCAGCGGCTTCGGTTGTTTACTCTAAGCGTGAGATGGTGAATTTATGATTAACTTTGAGCATAAACTTTTTAATTCGCGCCTGTTCAATAATGTAACCCAAGAGTTTTTGAGCACCCTGCTATTGAATATCGTGAAGGATGATGAATTCAGATTGAGGAGCGCGAAAGGCGGAAGCGGGCGTGGCTTTACAGGTCAACTAGCAGAAAAGATTGTCCAATCTGCTGATATGCCCTATCACATTCATATCCTTAATGGCCTGTTTCCTGCCCTGAAGTTACTAGAACAGAGATTCACTCAGGAAAAGTGGATGGATAGAGAGGAGGCCGACCGACTTCTTCGCTGCTTTGTTGTTGGCTTCACCTTTCACGACATCAATAAGTTGGTTGAAGCCGAAGGCTTGAATGAGGCTGTCGAAGTAAACATTGTTCGATTGTGCGAGCGGCTTGATGCGGCAGCTTTTTTTGCAGGGTGGCGAGAATGGATTGAGGAAATCAAGTTTCTCGCGCTGGGCACTGAATACAGAACCAAAGTTTACTCGCTACAAAAAGCTATCCCTTTGTATGAAGTCTTTAACACTACGTTTGCAGAATATTGCCACCTTGCCGATTCCATTGCCTCAATTGATAGCACTGGCAGCGTTGTTGAATTCTACGAAAAGCTTTGTCGGTGTCGGCTTGATGGAAAGAGGCTATCAACCTTGTGGCAACTCTCTTACGTCGAAGTGCAGGAAAACATCTTTTCACTTCTTTCCCAAAAACTTCTCCTTGCGGCAAAAGATGTCATCTTAAGCGACCGTGAGCAAACCGTTTTATTCAAGCTACGCAACGGATTTGTTTACATTGGCGAGCCGTTGGACGAAAGCGAGATCGGAAAAATCAAGATTGATTTTAAGGGCGACTTGTCAGATGTAGTGGCTTCGGCGCAATTCGATTTCCAATCTTGCAAGCTCAGCTTTTTAGAAAGCTTAAGTGAAGAGGAGGCCAATGAAAGACAGTACCGCGATCAGATCACCAACGCGCTGGCAAAGGTAATTAAGGCTGGCTTTGTGAGCAAGGGAAAAGGTAGCAGCAAAGTAAGACCGTTGGCTATGACTAACTACTCAAAGGGTCTTGAGAAAACTAATCAGAAACCAGAAGAGATTTACATCCTTGAAAGTCTATTGGATGCGTATGAGTTGCCAATTAAGATCATTGAAGTAAAGAAGACCGATGGGAGGATTCAGGATTATCTTCTTGTCTTAGAGAAAGAATGGAGCGATTTGGATGAAGATGATCAAACGTATCTGAATCTGTACGCACTTGAGAAACTAAAAGCTCTGTCAGGCAAATCGTTCTCCGATTGGCAAGTATGGAGAAAGAGCTTTTCGGAATCGAAACGACCATTTTTAGATGCAGGTTTTCGTTGTGAGATTGCAGGCATCGGCGCATCCCTACCGACAATACAAGACTTGCTTCCTAAATTTTCTTCGGCAACCAAAAGCACTGTCATTGCCATTGTTTCTGCTGCTGAGAGAAAAGCGCGCGTTGAAAAACGAGGCCTTGATCTATCGAAATATCTTGAAAGACGCTTCGAGAAAATCGCGGGCAAACTTTCGACTAAGGCAAAAACGACGAACAGAGAGGAATTAGATGACTTCGTTCAATTCTACCTGTCGGGTAATTTCAAGAGGGACGTTGAATCTGTACTCCGCCTGATCGAAGCAGTACCCTCTAAAGACAAGATGTGCCTGTTTACGGGTAGAACTGCTAAAACCAAATATGGTGCCGAAAGAGCGTTTGGCTTTTCAGCTTTGAACTTCAGCAATCGTTCGTTAAACACCTTGAAGAGCAAAGACAATAAAGTCTCGTCGCTTTTCTTGGTGGAAAACGATTTACGACAAAAGGAATTACCGCGAGGCTTCTACACCAAAAAGTTAGGTAGCGAAGACAAGGGTAAATTGAATCGTCAGTTCTTTCTCGATTCTTCAAAAGCTAATTCAGCAATTTATTACGATTTAGGAGAATATTTCGTTGACGTTCTAACCCAACCGATGATGAACGTAATGGGCAAAGCATTGTCTTACGATTGCCAAGATGTTGGGGGATTAACACTGGTCTTTGATGACTACGCATACGATTACAATCTCTATGGCATGAATTTCAATCTCATCGGAGATGATGTCGAATCGAACTTCTATTTCATATATCGAATGTTAAAGCTCATTGAGAAGACTTGTTTTCGGATTTACACAACTAGCGTTCTGACGCCTTATCATTCGCACAAACAAATCTTTGTTTTCGAGAACTGTATGCCGTTCGTGAAAGCATTGGGCTGGAATTCAATTCGTATTGATCAGGTAACCGAACGAATGAAAGAGATGAAGTTGCTCTTAAGTCTTGATGCGAAGCGTTTGGTAAGCAATGTTTTGAGCTACGCCGAAGATCGGCGGTACTTATTCACAGCATTTTCCACGTTAAAAGATGATGAGAAACCAAATGCGAGAAATATGTTGATTTGGTTTACTGATTCTTTGAGAGAAGAAGAAAGGGAAAAACTGATGAGCGTAATGAATAATCTGGCGCAGATAGCTATTGAGCTAGTACGCCCTAAGTCAGGAACAACCGCGCAGGAAAGTTGGATCATCCGTGATGCGCTCAAAGTCCTTAAGGATTGCCATAAAGAAGGACGTGATAAAGAAACCACCATTGAGCAAATCGCCGGTGAATTGCGAAAGACGTTGAAGAGCCGGGACTATGCCAACCTCTCGATGTGCGAGCCGTTCGCCAACGCCTTATACACGCAATTGTTCGATGGCGAGTGGAACGGAAGATTCCCGCAGCCTAATCGCCTCCGCAACTGGATAAATCAGTTTGCCTTTCTCTATGCGGAAAAAGGCTGGTTGGAAGTCAGGAAGGCTAAAGTTCGTGGGGCGATTAAAGATTTACAAAGTAAGCAGCAGGAAGTTACTGAGGATGCAGTGATTGAGTTTCTAATTCAAGGAAACCGGAATCTAGAGAAATATGCAGATGATTACCGCGAAGCATTCCAAGCAATCTCTAACCAAACACAACCGCAGACCAGCATGGAGGCCGCATAATGACAATCAGCGAACAACTCTTTGGATTTATTCCTGAAAGGTTCTTCGTCAAGAATCTAAAAGATAATCGCATCGGTCACATCAAACTAGCCTTTGTACGCGAGACGCTCAATCCTCTTGTCATCCGCAGCACAGATGCTGAGGCGACAGTCACGTTAGTAACGGTTGACGGGCGGGAACTGGTTGAAATTCCGCCACGCAAACTTAAAAGCCGCGAGAAGTTGCTTGGCTTGATGATCTGCCGCGAGTTTGGCGCAGTAGATGAGAAGGTCAGATACAACGTCTTTGAAGGCGCGAACTACTTGAACAACCCAAATTCGATTGTCTTTGGCGACACCTCAACAAAATCAGGCGACACCGCTGGACTCGTGAGCCGAGCTATTTATGATTGGGCATACTCGCTTCGTGATGTTAAGGATATAACCGACAAGCTTCAGCATAATGCGTTGAGCGAAGCGGGCACGATGATTGATGAGGCAACAGGAGAAACTCGCCAGAGTCTATTTTCAACCGAATACATTCTCCCGAACACCTTCTTCCCACATTTCATCACTGTTGACAACATCACCCCAGAGTTGTTCATTCACCTTCTTTCCAGCGTGCTAAACCAACACCGCTACGGCGCGCAAACAACTACCACCGCTAATAACATGACTAATCATTTGGTCGCCATTGGCTTTACGGATTTCGAGAAGCCAATTAACAGTTACACGATCTCCAAAGCGTGGAACGCAGGAAAGAAATCCGAGCCACCAACCCTAGAGTCAGTGACAAAGTTTGTACAAGCCCAGATGGCTGCCCAATACAAAAACAATCTAGTAGCAGGTGACTCGCGAAAGACGGTCGCAGGGTTTGTGGAGTGGCTGGAAAAGTTGTGGGCAGATTACGACACCGCAAGGAATGGCGGAAACGAGTCCGCCGCGCTTTCGCAAATCTATAACACAGCAAAAACGACAGTTGACTCTTACCTCAAAGAGATAAAGATGGTGAGTGAGACTGCTAGCGATGATAAGGCGCAAAAAGTTCAGCAGGCAATCGAAGTGTTGAAATCTGAAGGGAAAGAGATCAATACGGATTCCGTTCTTACAAAAGTTTTTGAGGGAACACGGAAGCCAACAGGGAAAAAGAAGAAGGAATACGAAGAAGCAATTGGCGGACAACTGGCGGCGATGGATGGTAAAGATGAAGATTCTTCCACTTAAGATTAAGTTGCTATCACCGCTCTTCAATTACAGTAGGGTGACGAATGGCGGCGCAATTACCAGCGACTTTATCGGTGACATGGCGCTGACTTATGCTCTTAATCGTGTCAGGAAAGACAGAGCATTCGTCGAGAACTTCTTTCAACGCGCGGCACGCTCACCGAACTATGCCGAACTGCGAGAGCTTGATTACCACTTCACCGTTGCCAAACCGATCCGCTTTGAGATGACCGGAATTTATATTCGGAATACTCTCTACAATACGGATAATTATCCGCACGCCGACTTAATTGGCAAAGAGGGGGCCGCAAGAAAAAGCCTGTTCAAGAATTACTTCCGGGTGCAGGGCATTCGTCCCGAAGGCGAGTTCTCCGCCTGTCTTCTCTGTCGTGACTCTTTCCACCTTCAACTACCTTTTGCTGTTCGACTCGGTACAGGAAGAGAGTGCTTAGCTTTGCTGGAACGAGACAGGACTTTCGATGAAGCGAAAGAAGAAGTTTGGCTGAATGCCCACGCCCTCAAATGGGTGTTTGGAAACTTGCCGATGGCAATCAGGAGATTAACAGAAGATGGGAGGTTGTTCTTTGAGTACAAACTAGAAAACTATGTACTGATGAAACGTGTTTCCATAGAACAGGTGAAATACATATTCAGCGAGGTGTTCAATGCCTGATTCTGTTTCCCTCACAATTCTCCCACAGTTTGTTGAAACGACAGATGAAGTGTATGGCGGTCGTCGTCTGCATCGCATTCAACAAGCCCTTCTGCATTATGACGAACTTCCGCCGTTCACAATTATCACTGCGCCGACTGGTACGGGCAAAAGCTTTGCCTTCCCACTGCCGATTATTCAGCACAAGCAAAGTGAAAGCTTTAGCACTTTTTTGCGGTGTGTGATCGTTTCGCCCACGAATGCGCTGATCGAAGACATGGAGCGGGAATACAAAGAAAATTTCCCCGATTTACGAGTAACAAAGCTCAACCGCCAAAAGCTTGATGAGCTTAACGCAAAAGGGCCTGCACGGTGGGATGCGCTGTTTGAGGTGCTGACAGCAAACGAAGTCATCATTACCAACCCGGACTTGCTCAACTTCGCGCTGTTTGGTGGTTATGCTCGACACAAAGGACAGCACGAGGTTAATCAGATTTTTGCGCGAGTCGGCTACTTCGTTTTCGATGAATACCACTTGTACGATGAAGAGCAGATAGCCAATATTATCTCTTGGATTGTCTTCGCGCGAGCCACAGCCGCAGGCAGAAGGAATAAGTTCGTCTTCGCCTCTGCGACGGCTGAGCCGGGTTTAGTTGGTGTGCTAAGACAGCAGGGCTTTGAATCCGTCGAAATAGTTGAGCAAATCTCCGACCGACAAACAGTATCTTCCAGACCGATTCACGGGAAAATAGAAGTAACCTTCATCAAAGGTACAACGCCACAAGATTACCTTTTACAAAACTCAGATTCCATCCGGGAATGGATCAAAGCAGGCGAAAAGACTCTTGTGATTTTTGATCGGATGATTGACCTGCGGAAGTCGCGCAACGAGATTGAACTTGAATTCGATGACGTGGCGGTAGCTGAAGAATCCGGCTATTTCACGAAATCAAAAATCAAAGAAGACACCGCTAACGCTAATTTGATACTGGGAACAAACAAGGTCGAGGTTGGAGTAAACCTCAACGTGACTATATGTCTAATGCAGACAGGCAAGCATTTTGCCAATTTCGTTCAGCGGTTCGGACGTGTCGCCCGCGACGGTAATGATGGAAAGGTTGTCGTGTTCCTTGAGAATAAAATTAAAGAAATTGAGAAGGCTTTTGCTGGGTTGGACACGATTTCTTATTACGATTTTGTCGAGAAGTGCCGTAACATTGAACTGCTATCAGATCGTAAATTCTACTCAGAGAAAGTTCCGCAGTATCTAGGCGCGTACTTCTACATCATTACACGAAATCTTAAGGACTACGCCACACGCGAACTCTTTAAGTCGAGCCTAAATCTTGAAGGGCAAACAAAGTACATGCACGGTTTGATGCTTAGTATCGAAGCCGCTATCAGGAAAGATTTGGGGCTTGCGAACAAAAGCTGCGGATACCGTTATACACGCTCCGATCTAGCTCATTGGCAAGGATGGTGGGAAATATTTAGCGGGACATTCAAATACTTCCGCGCCTCTAAACCAGACATCTTAATAAAAGATTTGACGTACAAAGATGGTCAGCAACTAACCCGCTATTCGCTGGAATGGATTCTAATGAACCGTGAAATAGTTGGCTTTGAGGATATTGGCGGCGAACAGTGCTATGTCGTGTCGGGACTCCGCGAGGGTAGAGATGAACTCCAATATCACATTGAATCGTTACCTATTTATAAGGTGAGAGAAGATACTATGATTTTACACCAGTCGGAGAAGCATAACTTAAAAGAGGCGTTTGAAAAGAGAGTTCATCAAGTTGCTGACATATACAGGAAGGGTGATTTGTTTAAGCAGACAGCCAACCGGCTATTACTTGAGAAAGTTCTCAGGCTAAAACCTATAATCACGGAAAAAAGACTTGCCATAACGGAGATCAAGGGCTTCTCAAATATAATCTGAAGCTTTGTGATCGTTAGAAGTCCCCCACTTTCATAGGCTGCTTATGGATGAACCAAAAGGCCAAAGCAGAGTAACTGAACTTCCAACCTTCACCGGCACGGAAGTCGGCTATTACTTCATCTGCAAAAAGAAGCTGTGGTGGTTTGCGCACGGCGTCGAGATGGAGCATACGAATGACCGTGTGAAGATGGGCAAGCTGGTGCATGAGGAGAGTTATGCGAGACGCCGCAAGGAGTTGAATATTGATGACCGGATTGTGCTCGATTGGCGCGAGGACAATGTCATTCATGAAGTGAAGTTGACGGACAGTATGGAAGATGCCCATGAGATGCAGCTTTTGTATTACCTCTATTATTTGAAATGCAAGGGCGTCGAAGGCTTGCGCGGGCAGATTGATTACCCGAAGTTGCGCGAAACGAAAACGGTGGAACTGACCGAAGAGAAGGAAAGAGCACTCGTCGAGGCTCTCGCAGAGATGCGGCGGATTGTCGGATCAGGGCACGCGCCGGAAGTGGAGTGGATGCGTATTTGCGCTAAGTGCAGCTACGCTGAATTGTGCTGGGGATAAAGGCTTCACCAAGATGGCAAGACATTATTACCTGACGCGTTCGGGTCGCCTGCGCCGTAAAGATAATACGCTCTTTTTCGAGCCGACAGCGGACGAAGAAGGAAGAGCGGTGGCAGCAGCAGTTGCTTCTTCCGATGAACTTATCGTTGACAGCGCGGCGGAAGCTTTGCCGTCTCTCATCGGTAGCAATCTAATGGAAGACGGCATGGGCGATCTGGCGTTCAATGAGCCGGAACCCTTGATGGATGCTTCCGACGTGGCCGCACAGGAGGAGCTGGCATTGACGGAAGAGCAATCCGCGCCTGTCAAAGTGCGTGAGCGGCGGACGATTCCCGTCGAAGATGTTGATGCGTTGTGGGCCTTCGGCGAACTTGAGTTGAATGCGCGCGTGCTCGTCTTTCTCTCGCAGCACAAAGTTCCCGTGCATTTCTTTAACTACTACGGCTATTACGCCGGAACGTTTTATCCGCGCGAATATCTACACGCGGGCTATCTGGTGGTCAGGCAAGTGCGCCACTACTCGAACCGGCGCACGCGTCTCTTTATTGCGCGCGAGTTTATCGCAGCGGCGCTGCACAACATCATGAGGAATTTGCGTTACTACGCGACGCGCGGCGCAGACTTGCAGGCGGAGACGGAAACCGTGCAGGCAGAGATGCTGCGTCTTGAGCAAACTAAAGATGTAAATGAATTGATGAGTTGCGAAGGGCGCGCGCGTGCCGCTTACTACCGGGCGTTTTCTCGCATACTGCGCAACGATGTGGACTTTACAAAGCGCGTGAGGCGTCCGCCGGATAATATCGTCAACGCGCTCATTTCATTTACGAACGGTCTGGTTTATTCAGCGACGCTCTCGCAAATCTATCGCACGCAACTCGATCCGACAATCAGTTTCCTACATGAACCGGGAGCGCGCAGGTTTAGTCTGGCACTTGATCTGGCAGAAGTGTTCAAGCCGATTTTAGCCGACCGCCTGCTTTTCAAATTGCTTAATAACCGGCAATTGAATGAGCGAGATTTCGCGCAGGATTTGAATTGCTGCTACCTCAAAGAGTCAGGGCGCAAAATTGTGCTCAAAGAGTGGGACGCGCGCCTTCAAACAACCATCGAACATCGCAGGCTGCGCCGCAAGGTGAGTTACGAAAGATTGATTCGGCTGGAATGCTACAAGCTGGTTAAGCATCTGACGAACGTCGAGCCGTACACTGGTTTTCGCGCATGGTGGTAAAGCGTGTAATAAGTCGAGAAAGAAACGCCAACGCATGTATATCTTGATCGTCTACGATGTTGAAGTGAAGCGTGTGACGAAAGTGCATAAGTTTCTGAAGCGTCATTTGCACTGGGTACAAAACTCTGTCTTTGAAGGCGAGTTGACCGACGCGCAGATCGAAACGGTCAGAGTCGGATTGCGCCGCTTGCTGAATGATGAAACCGATTCGGTTCTACTATATACGGCACGCGACCAAAGATGGCTCGAACGAGAAACGATTGGCAGCGAGCGTGGCAAAACGACTAACATGCTATGACGGAAGAAGTTATGCTAACCAAGAGGCAATCGGTGATCGTCGCCCGCCTGTGCATGGCTTTATGGAGAGCCGGCGTTACGCACAAAGAAGGTAGAGTCTGGCATCTAAGTAAAGCAGTAGGTTGACTTAACGGAAGTCGTCGGCTCACCACTGTTTATACATGATTGCCACCCGACGACGGGAAGCAGCTAAAGAGAATCAAATTGAAGCCGTAAAGCGTTCATAATACAGCGTCGAGCCGTGTAAGAAAATTCGGTCTTAATCGAACCAACGTGGAATTGAAACCGACACAGGGCTTGGCGGTCTGGGCGAAATAGTCAAGTCTTAATCGAACCAACGTGGAATTGAAACATTGAAGGCGACGACGATCATCAAACTACGTTCACGAGTCTTAATCGAACCAACGTGGAATTGAAACAAGAGCAGGAAACGGCAGAAGAAAAACTTGCTGTCGCGTCTTAATCGAACCAACGTGGAATTGAAACTCCAGACAAGGGCTTCGCGCACGTTTTGATCGATGGGTCTTAATCGAACCAACGTGGAATTGAAACGTTTCTTATGAACGCGCCTTCGCATCTTCAAGTGGAGTCTTAATCGAACCAACGTGGAATTGAAACAATAAAAGTTGATTGGTTGCGGTGTTGAACTGGCACGGTCTTAATCGAACCAACGTGGAATTGAAACGCGGAAGAAGCGCGGATTAGCAACCTGTTCGCCTGGTCTTAATCGAACCAACGTGGAATTGAAACTGTTGGTCGTCGAAAGATCAGCCCCAACGCCGACATGTCTTAATCGAACCAACGTGGAATTGAAACCACATGAAGGGCGTCACCGTCGCGCAGAAACTTCACGGTCTTAATCGAACCAACGTGGAATTGAAACCAGGCGATTGTGGGGCGGGCATCTCTGGTCACCATCGGTCTTAATCGAACCAACGTGGAATTGAAACACTCTTTATCAGCGCGTTCCTGCGTGGCGCGTTCTTGTCTTAATCGAACCAACGTGGAATTGAAACGGATGGGAAGCGAAAGCATTCAAGCCCGGAACTGAGTCTTAATCGAACCAACGTGGAATTGAAACATTCGAGTTGCGATTGTTGATGCGAAAACTTGAAAGCGTCTTAATCGAACCAACGTGGAATTGAAACATGAAATGCTTTCATTGGGCGGTCACTATTTTGATGTCTTAATCGAACCAACGTGGAATTGAAACGTGGCTCCCGTTGCGCCAGTTGCACCTTGACTGCCTTGTCTTAATCGAACCAACGTGGAATTGAAACGCTAACGATCTCCTCCCCGACGCAGTCTAAAATTTCGTCTTAATCGAACCAACGTGGAATTGAAACGGAGCATTTTGAGGCGACGTATAGAGAAAAGTTAAAGGTCTTAATCGAACCAACGTGGAATTGAAACCGCTTCTTCGTCAATAATTTCACGTTCACTCTTGATGTCTTAATCGAACCTATGTAGAACGAGCATTCTTCCATCATGATTGCAGCGACAGTTTAATTCAAAGCGCCTAATCGCAATCCGAGATGATCGCACGGTGCGTCCGTTAAATCCTGCTCAACGCCAAGATAGTTTTCCGTCGTCTGAATTGATTCATGTCCCAGCGAAAGTTGTATCTGGTCAAGCGCCGCACCGCCCTTGTACGCGAGTTTCGCAAACGTGCGGCGTAAATCGTGCGGCGCGACCCCACTATGCTTTAGCTTCTCCGCATAATCAGCGACGACGTTACGAATGGCCTGCGGCGTAATGCCATCACCAGTGACATTATCGCCTTTATTGACGGCGCGAAAGACAAATCCATCTACCACACCTGCACGATTACTCCATGCATCTATTGCTGCTTTCGTCCAATTAGGCATCGGCACACTTCGCACCTTATCGCGCTTACCAATGAGATCAACTAACACCCATCTTCCGTCGCGTTGTTGAACATGCTCGAAAGACAAATTAGCCGCTTCAGCCCGCCGCAACCCACAGCCGATTAGCACGGCAAGCAGCGCACGATCACGCAATCCTTTCAGCGTGCGCGTGTCGGGCGCACCGAGCCACTGTTGCGCCTGCTCGCGCGTCAGCCAATTGCCGGTGCGTCTGCCTTCCTGTCTTGCGCCTTTGACAGCGCGGATGCCGCCAGCAATCTGCGGATCGAGCGCACCATTATCTGAAGCCTCTGCTGCGAGTTTGCGAATTGCCGATAGGCGTTGATTGATGCTTGATGATGATAGTCCAGTATCACGAAGTTCGGCAGCATAGCGTTGCACCACTGCTTTGTTAAGCAGTGGTCTGCCGGCAAGAGCGTGCCAGCGGAAGAAATCAATGAGCGCACGCCCATAGGCTCTGCGGCTGTGCTTGCTCGGCAACCCGTCCAGCACCATCTCTATCGCTTGCGCTTCCGCCGCCGTCAATCGGCTCTGAACTAAAGATTGTTCGATTGTTCTGCTCATACCGTATATAATTCAAAATCGAAACTGTGCTGTTGCAAGCTCACTGTTACTAAGTGAAGGAACAGGTTGTCAGATTATGAGTAAACAAATTTCCGCCATCTATGAAAAGGGTCGTTTTCGCCCGCTCGAACCCATTGAGCTTGCCGAAGGTGAAAAGCTTGATCTAATTCTGCTGACACATGAAGTGATAAATGATGATCAGCAGACACCGGCGCAGATTCTCGCCAACATCGCCGCGCTACCACTCGAAGGCAAAGATGATGCTTTCTCTGGCGCAGATCACGACACTGTTCTTTATCCGAAGGATGAAGCGGCAGCATGATATTCGTCGATACCGGCGCGTGGTTCGCTGCCGTCGTTCCATCTGATCCTAACCACGCCCGCGCCGCCTCTTGGATTGCTGCCAACACCTCGCCGCTCATCACCACCGATTACGTTGTTGATGAAATACTCACACTGCTCAGAGCGCGTGGAGAACGAGGGCGTGCCAGTATGCTTGGCGAAAAGTTCTTCAACTCCAATCTGGCAACCATTCACAAACTCACCTCAGATGATCTGCGCGGAGCATGGGAAGTGTTCCGCCGCTTTGATGATAAGAACTGGAGTTTTACAGATTGCAGGAGCAAGTTCATCATTGAACGGTTCGGCATTGTGGAAGCATTCGCTTTCGATCATCACTTCGCGCAGTTCGGCAGCATTAGCGTCTTACCTTGAAGCGATAGAATTATCAAAGCTCATCTCGTTAGGTTCTCTTTCAGAATAGCTTTCCATAAACTACATTATCATAAGCTATCTTTAAGATAAATCGAAAGGGAAATCAACTACCAGCGCTCCACTTTCTTTGTGTAGAAGGTTGCACAATAACAAATTTTATCTCGCATAGAACTATCTAAGGTTGGACGCCGAGGGAAAAAGTCCCGGTAGCATATAGCAATCGCTGCTTGTGAGAATGCGCTTGAGCCGTATGGTACTCTTTGCAATGACAGGCTGAGAACCTTACACAAAATCAGTTCTTCATTACTCATCGCTCTGGAAATTGTTCACATTATGCTGACGCCGATGTTTTACGGCAGGTTCTCGCTTGGTGCGCTGTGGTTCTCAGGTTCAGGTCTGGCGATAATCTTCGTGGGCTTCCTGAACATCACGTTAAGCCGCGCCGATGGTAGGAATCGCCTTGCCCAGATGTTTTGTTACATAGCTAATCTGCTGGTCATTGTCTTTTGTTCTCCTTGTGACGCTAGATCGTGAGCCGCAAGTAATCTTCGGGCTGGTGTTGATCGTGCGGGCATAACCTAGAGAGGAGATAGTAGTTAAAGTATTATGGTTCAGATTCAAACATAAGGGAAAGGGCGGATAATGACTCAAAATAAAGTGTTCCACTGGGAGAGGAACCCTAACATAGATGGTTACACGGAACACTATGGTGAATTCATGCCATTAGTAATTTCGGCGGTGGAGCTGTTTAGCAAAACATTCCCGTCAACTGCTTCGGCGGGGCGCGAGCAGGCAGCACTCCGGCATCTCAGAAGTAGCACAGATGTTTACATGCCAATTCTGGTGTGGCAGCCAACTGGCGAAGAAAACGACCCGGCTAATGATTTAGTCTATTTGGACGGCCGTCATACTGTGGTCGCGCTCGGTATATACTTCGCGGGGGCGACCGTGGAGGTGCTGGTGCCGCAAGCACAATACCGGAAGATCGCTGATTTGCTGAAGGTGGCTATCCCCAACTAGGGAACAACCAACACTTGCTTTTGATAATCAAAATGCGCCCCATTGTTCCGGCGCGTTTTACACTCGCTGAAAAGAATACTTTTCAGCGAGTGATAGCACGTCAAACCTTGATGGCTTACGGGGGCTTGCTGTGTGCAAGTAAGAGTAGTTTCAGCTCGAGGAGAATAGTAGAATGGCTGTGAATCGGCGACCGAATGAATACCGCAGTGGCGACCTCCTTCTCAATAAAGTCCCGCAGGTCACACTCATGTTCTGGGTCATCAAAATCCTTGCGACGACGCTCGGCGAGACGGGCGGCGATGCCGTGACCATGACTCTAAAGCTCGGCTATGCCGTCGGCAGCCTCATCTTCCTCGCCTTCTTCGCCGTCACGCTCGCCGCACAAGTTTCATCGAAGCGTTATCATCCGTTTGTTTACTGGGCGGTCGTTGTCGCCACGACGACCGTTGGCACAACGATGTCGGACTACTTCGACCGCACGCTCGGACTCGGCTATGTGAAATCGTCAATTATATTGTTTTGCGGGGTTCTCATCATCCTCTTCATCTGGCATCGCGTCATGGGACGTATCGAGTTTGAGAATATAGCTGACAGAAAGGACGAGATTTTTTACTGGGTGACGATCCTTGTGTCGAACACGCTCGGCACGGCGCTCGGCGATTTTACTGCCGATGACGCGGGACTCGGCTTCGAGCGCGGCGCGCTTGTCTTCGCTGGATTGATCGCGCTCGTCGCGGCGGCGCACTACTTTACGAAGATTTCTGATAGCGTGCTTTTCTGGGCGGCCTATATTTTGACGCGGCCTTTGGGGGCGACACTCGGCGATACATTGACGAAGCCGCACGCCCAAGGCGGTCTCAATCTGAGCCGCATCACCTCGTCGCTCGTTATCGCGGTAATTATGATTGTCGGAATCATCATGACATACAGAGCGGCACGACATCTCTCAGATTCTTCTGACCGCGTACAAGCGTAAGCGGCGAGCCGTTAAAGGTATTAATCGGGTATGGTAAAGACAAAGGTTTAGTTTTGAAGAACGGGATCAAGACCGATGAACTTTCTGAAGAAATGTGCGAGATTACTCATCATCGCAATCCTTTGCGGATTGAGCGCGTGTACCACGCCGACACCAACCGCGCCAACTAATAACGCAACAGTGACATCATCGCCTTCGCCCAGTCCGAGCAACACGACAGTGGCCAACACAAAGAGCCTGCCGAAGTCTCTTGTAGATGCGGGTGAGTACGGGGAGAACATCTACGACTATGCGAAGGCCAATAACTGGGCGAAGGCGAAGGCGCGGCTCGCCACACTGAAGCAAGCCGTGAAACAACTCCGAGGCGATCTTCAGGGGGTGAGTGCCGATGAAGATAAACTCGATTCTAATATCGCCGCGCTCGACAAAGCAGTTGCAGTGAAAGATCGGCAAGCGGCGTTGCGCGAGGCTAATCAAACAACGCGCATTGTCGCCGACCTGACCGCGCCGTTTAATTTGCCCGTGCCAATCGGAGTGACGCGACTTGATTACTTGGGGCGCGAATTAGAGATTTGGGCTGAGGCGAAGGATGCGGCAAAGCTGAAGTCAACGGGCGATGAGATGCGGCGGACGTGGGACGCGCTTCGACCGCAAGTGGAAGTTCACAAAGGCGGCGCTAATGAAGCGAAGAGATTCGGGGATTTGGTCGCGCGCCTCGAAGCGGCAAAGACGCCGGATGAATACGCCCGCTTAGCAACACCCATACTGGACGAAGTGGATAATCTCGAAAAAGTTTTCAAGAAGTAGCGAAAGAACTACTGATAGCCGAGAGTCTAAGTGTTTGCTTCTCAAGACCTCATGCGGTGTTTATTCAGCCAGCACCCAATGAATTATGCTTAATACTTTTGTTTGAAAGCTGTATTTGGCTCTTTACGATGACGCGCTTGCATCTCAAATGAAATTTATTATTCGGAGGAGCGTATGGACATGAATTTTTCGGCACAGTGCAGAGCGTGGCGCTGCACATTTCTTTTTGCCATTGTCATGGCCGTCTCGTCGAGCGCATTGGCGCAAACGTCACCGACGCCTCCTGCTTCATCGCCGACGCCGCAGCCATCACCAACGCCTTCGCTCGAAAAAGAGTTCTTCAAAAACATTCTGCGCGACCAGGGTGCGATCATCACTTCGCCGTTTCATTTGCGAGAAAGCGATGCGCGTTTTCTTCTGCCCATTAGCGCCGCAACACTCTCCCTTGTTGCCACTGATCGGTATACGGCGGGCGCGCTCGGCGACAATCGAACGAGGTTGACGGTGAGCCGCGACATCAGTCGTTTAGGTGATTTCTACACGACGGGCGGCATCGCCGCGAGCCTTTATTTGATCGGGCGTGCCAGCCACAATCGGCGGGCGCGTGAAACAGGGCTGCTCGGCGTAGAAGCGTTGATTGATAGTGGCATTGACGTGCAATTGCTCAAGACGATTACCCAGCGCCCGCGCCCGCGCGTGGACGATGCGAGCGGAGAGTTCTTCGACAAAGGCAATTCGTTCCCGTCCGGTCATGCCATCAGCGCATGGTCGCTCGCCACCGTCATCGCACAGGAATACGGTGATCGTCCGCTTGTGCGCTTTGGCGCTTACGGCGTCGCGGCGGCAGTAAGCGCATCACGATTCACAGGCCGCAATCACTACCTCTCCGATGTATTTGTCGGAAGCGCGCTTGGTTACGGAATCGGGCGCTTCGTTTATCGCGCGCATCATGTCGGAAGCAAGGAAGCGGATGGAAACGAAAACGCAGGAAGCAGCGGATCAAGGCTCATGCCTTTGATTGAGCCGAGCTATAACCGGAGCGCGCGCATCTACGGCGTGGCACTGGCATGGAAGTTTTGAGCCTTCGTTGCGGCGAGTTATGTGTTAAACATTTGCCCTTGTGCGCTGCGGTGTTGACCGCTTCGCGCAGGTCTTCATCACTGCCTTATCGTACACTGCTACGCTACTATTTATACTATGCTGCAATTGGTCAAAATGACAGTTATGTAGACAATGCAGCCCGACTCCCATAACCTACGGCACCTCGCCGTAGATATTCTTGGGAGGATATTCATTATGCAGCGTCTACCTCAAGCGTGCCTTGCCACGAAG
>JAABUM010001995.1_pt1 | contig 28827 bp, 27 predicted proteins | sample 5559161 | NCBI WGS metagenome assembly JAABUM01 (sample SAMN10711868, study PRJNA513369) | rock metagenome | isolation source: Antarctica rocks | place: Antarctica: Victoria Land, Siegfried Peak nord
CTGGCTGACCCGGCGCTCAGCCAACCCGGCGTAGTAACACGATCCTTCGCGCCCCGCCGTGCCTTTGGGCAGGTCAAGCACCAGATCCGCACCACCATGTGCCTGCGATCTTCGGAAGTCCGGCCTGGGAGCACGAGCCGGTGGAAGCGGTCCCTACCAGGATCGCTGTACTCGTTCAGGACGTCGCCGAGCTTGCGCGACCGCTCCGAGCTGCACGTCTTCGAGGATGTTGGCTTCCTTGCCGATCAGCCGGAGGTCGCCGAGCGCGACGCGCCGCTGCTGCAGGACGCCGCGGGTGAGTCTTTGGCAGGGCTGGCCGTCATGTCCGTGGAACTTGTGCTCAGGGTGCAGCCGGTACTCCCGCAGAACGGTCCCGAGTCCTTGACGATGACTAGATCCGGTTCGACGGGTGCATCTCGGTCGGTAGTGATGTGGTAGCTGGGTCCGTCCGGGTCGTATAGTTCCGCCACTCGAGCTGCTCCCACTCGTCGGGATTGCTGCTGTAGGCAGCGATGAGCCGGAACCGCTGCGGGGCGATGGGCGGGTAGCCGAACGGGTCGACGTCCGCGACGAGCAGGAAGTTGAACGGTTTGATCTGTTCAGCCAAGGCTTTCCGGCGTTCCATGTCTTGAAGGGACGCGACAGCGTGGTGGAGCTGACACTGATCCGGCCGACCGCGGGGCGGCTCGCCCACTCGTGGTTGTGTCAAGGCGGCTTCCAGTCAACGTCGCAACAGGGACGACGATTAGTCACTGTCCCACGCGCATAGCGGGATGGGTTCGACGGCTCTCCACGGCGAGTCGGTGGCGCCCGTGGCGGCCCGGCTGACGAGGTCGGCCAGGACGTCGGCGGGGGTCCGCCAGCCGAGGGTCTTGCGTGGTCTGGCGTTGAGCTCGGCGGCAACCTGGGCGAGGTGCTCGACGGAGTGCACGGACAGGTCGCTGCCTTTCGGGAAGTACTGGCGCAGCAGCCCGTTCATGTTCTCGTTGCTGCCGCGCTGCCACGGGCTGGACCGTCGGCAGAAGTACACCGGCATCCCCGTCGCGGCGCTCAGGTCGAGGTGACAGGCCATCTCCTTGCCTGGTCCCAGGTCAGCGACCGGGCCAGCCCCGGCGGCATCGCGCCGAACACGTCAACGAGGGAGCCGGACAACCCGGCCGCAGTGCGCTGCGCACCGAGGTGGACGAGAGTGACGTTTCGGCTGCTGCGTTCCACCAGGGTGGCTATCGCGGTCCGGTTCGACGCGCCCATGATGAGGTCTCCCTCGAAATGGCCGACCTCGAGGCGGTCTGCGACGTGGGCCGGCCGCTGCTCGATTGAACGCATCGGCTGCGGCAGCCCGCGGGGGCGCCTGCTGTCCCCCCGCTGGTGGGGTCGTCGCTGGTGACGGCCGGTACGAAGGCTGCGGACCAGCACCGTGTCGCGGGTGTACAGCGCCTGGTACAGGCTCTCCGTGGACAGCTGCCGGCGTGGGTCGTCGGGCCACTCGAGGCGCAGGGTGGCCGCGATCTGCTCCGGGCTCCATCGCACGTCCAGGTGCTGCTGGACGAACTCCCGCAGCACGCCGTCGCAGGCGAGCCGCCGTAGCCGGTGCCGGCGGCGCCTGTCCCGGGCGAGCCGGTGCGCGAGGGCCGGCCGGTACACCCCGGCCGGGTCGGTGTTGCGCCACAGCTCGCGGCTGACCGTCGACGGGCTACGCCCGAGCAGCATTGCAGTCGCGCGGACCGTCGTCCCCCGGTCGTGCTCGTGGGCGATGACTGCCCGCTCGTTCTCGGACAGGAACCGCGGCGACAGCACCACGACCGGCTTGGTGATCACCGGCGGATACAACCGGACACTGCCCCTGGGGCTCGGGACGCTGCGTCCGAACCGCCACCGCGTCCCCGTCCGCCGGTTGACCCCCAGCGTCCGGCACGCCTCGGTGTTGCTCACCCCCTGCGCGATCAGCCGGACGAACTCCGCCCGCTGCTGCGACAGCGGCTCCACCCCAGGACGACCCGAACCTGCCACCACAACCTCCAGAGGAGACGCCTGTTGCGATGGTCGCTGGAATCCGGCCAACCTGACTTGGCCCCAGGGTGACTGGGCCACCCACTCGGGCATCGTGAGGTCGGGGTCGACCATGGCGCGGGCGATCCATTGCCAGGCCTCGAGGATCCAGGTGAGTTCGCCCTTGTCGTTGCGCCTTTCCCTGCCTGGGCTGACGGGGTCGAGGTAGCGCCCAAGGCCGTGTTGGCTGATCTTGACCGGTGCCAGGCTGACGATCGCTGTCAGGTCATTGGTGGCCCAAATGGCGTAGCGCTTGGCGGAGATGGCGAGGCATGTGCCGTCGATCTCCTGCTTGAGCAGATCGGGGACTTTGGCCTGGTCGTAGGGGTTGAGCCGCCGGAACCGCTCGCGGATGGCGTCGACCTCGGCATAGGACAGTGCTTTGACGCTTTCGGTCCCGTCGGGCAGTCGGTGGGGTCCGCCGGGGCAGGCGAGAAGGCCGCCGGCCTTGGTGGCGGCGATGGCCATGGAGTCGGTGTCGCAGAACATCCAGCTTCCGCCGGAATCCTCGACGGCCCGTTCGAGCAGGGTGAGCATGAGCCGGGCCGCGCCGGTGATGCACGCCGCGATCGGTGGGAAGCAGAACTCGCCCGGCTCCTCCGGTGCGCTGACCTTGGCGTCGAAACGGCCCGTGCCGGTATGCACCTCGACCGTCTCGCAGCTGCCGCGGGCGAGCTCGTGGCGGACCATCTCGGCGAAGATGCCGTAGCTGCCAGCGTTGGCGAGCACCTTGAGAAAGGCCTGCAGTCGGCAGGTCCCGCAGCGGCACTGGGCGTCGTGGCCGCGGGCCTGGGTCTTGGCTTCCTGTCGTGCTTCGATCACCCGTCCGAAGAAGTCCTCGGTTCGGCGGTCGATCTGGACCTGGCCACGCAGCTGTGGCGGTACTGGCCCGCGGGGACCTGCTCGCCTGGGGGACTGTTCGGCGACCGCCCGATGGCCTACCCGCTGTGCGACCTGATCGCCAGCAAACTGCACACCGGCCAGGCGCCGAAGGTTGTCAAAGCGGTGCGGTTCGTGCCGGTCGGCGGCCGCCAGCCCGGTCTCGAACCGGTGCCCTGACGCCGGTGATGGGCGGTGACGGTGCTGGTGCGTGGACCGGGGTCGAACACGCTGAGTTCTCCGACCGTGTCCCTTGGGCCGAGTACGACGGTCACTGCCTGCCCGCCGGTCGCGGTGCCCGCGGACAACGGTGAAGCGTCTGGAGAGGACGACGAACAGGTTGGCGTCGTCGACGTCGCCTGGGGCGAACAGCTGCCTGCCGCGGTCGAGGGCGGGGTGCGAACGCGGGCAGCAGCGCGGCGACGTCGCTGGGGTCCAGGCCGGGGAACAGCTGAGCTGGGCGCAGGACGTCCAGCTCGTCCTTGGTGCCCGACCAGCCTGAGGGCTCCGCCCCGCCGAGAACGTCGCCCGCCCCCGGCCGGCCCACTCGCTGCAAGGCCGACCGCCAGCGACTCCGCTGCGCACACAACCGCGAACTGGGCTGCGACGCGGCGAACAGCCAAACTTGGCCCTGCCGAACACCGCGACCCCTGGGCAGGTGCGAACCCCACCGGGATCTGATGTAACAGGTAATCGACGTAGCTATTCACACTTGGTCGTTTGGACGGCTACGAAATGAAGGTCGGGCTTCAAGTCGGCTCCAGAAGTGGTCGACGTCAGGGGCACACGTCGGTGCTTTGAGAGAAGGTCCCTTGGAGTTTCGCCAGCTGAGATATGTCGTCGCCGTGGCCGAGGAGTCAAGTTTCGCTCGAGCGGCAGCGCGGGAGAACGTTGCCCCTTCGACCTTGGGTGAGCAGATCGCTGCCCTGGAGCGCGAGATCGGCGGCCTGCTGTTCAATCGCACAACCAGGCGAGTCAGCCTTACCGAGACTGGTCAGGCCCTACTTGTCGAAGCTCGTGCCTGTCTTCTGGCTTTCGACCGAGCTCAGCAGGTGGCTCGTTCGGTTGTGCTGCGCCAGCAGGGAGCGTTACGACTCGGCGTGCCGATTACCGGCAACCCGCAGCAGTTGGAAGACGCCTTGCACAGTTGCAGCCGGCGCTATCCCGCTCTTCGGGTGGAAGCCCGCCGTGGGTACTCCGCGCGTCACGTACAGGCGCTACTCGCCGGCAGACTCGATGCCGCTGTTGTCTTCGGGGCTCCTGAGCAGACAAAGGGCCTGAGCTACCAGCGCCTCGCGCTGGTCGAACTGCAGCTTGTCTGCCCCGCCGGCAGCCCGCTTGCGGGACAAGACCAGGTCAACCTCGGTCGGCTGGACGGGCTCTCCCTGATTGCGCTTGACCGGACCTTGAGTCCAGCACTCGGCCCGACGCTAATCAGTGAAGCTTGTGGATCACCGACAGCGGAAGTGGAAACGGCGGACTCTCTCGAGGCCCTGCTAATGACCGTAGCCGCGGGCGGGGCCGTGGCTCTGCTTCCGGAAGCCGTCACGTCCACAGTCACCTGGCGTGGCGTTTGCTATCGAAGCCTCGGTGCTGGCGAGCTCAGTGTCGATCTTGGAATCAGTTGGGCGGCGGGGGCTCTACCCGCCGTGGTTGCCTGCCTTTTGGACGAAGCGAACTGGTAGCTGGATCGCCCTTCGAGCGATTGACCGGTTTGCCGCACAGTGCGTACGACTATTGCCTCTTGCTAGCCGCGTGTGCCCCGGTGTGAACTCAGCGGGTCCACACGAGACGACGCTACGGGCACGGGGGTGATGTTGCGATGAGGCTCGCAGCCCGGGAGCCGCATCGCAGCGGATACGGTCCTCGTTCGACAGCCAGGGCGAGAAGTCGCCAGGCAGCAGCAGTATCAGCTGTGGCCGCGCTGGCGATGCTTCTTACCACGGCATGTGGCAGCGCTCATCTAACTGCGGCGTCTGTCGCCACACCGGAGCCGGCGTTGCCGGCCCCTCCCAGCCCCCCGGCTGCATCACCGCCGGCAACTGGCGTGACCGGACCCCCGGAGGCGGCGGTAATGGCGTACCGGGCGTTCTGGGAGGACGCTGTCTACGCCAACGCCCACGCGGGCTACTGGAATGCCGACACCCGGACCAGTCTCGGCGCCGGCGGGACGCTCTACGCGCTCTTCTTCAAGCACGCCACTGGTAGCGCCCTGGAGCAACAGCGTGTAAGCGTCTACAACGCTGACAGGAGTGGCCACTTTTCCGAAGGCATGCCCGTCCTGCATCCAACCGTCACCGCTGCAGTTCCGGCAGCGGCGCCAGTCACGGTGCGACTTCGGGACTGCCTCGACGATAGTCAGTGGCTGGTGCACGTTCGAGCCACCGGTGCGCTCCTAGATGACCGTCCGGGTCGACGACACCCAGTAGATGCCACCATGGCTCGTACCTCAGCGGGATGGAAGGTCACTGACCTGGTCACACGTCCGCTGCCGAGCACCTGTTGAAGAGGCGCCTCGCCGTTGCGGGAACCTTCACCGCCGGCATCTTCGCCTTCTTCACACCGCCGGCTCTCGCTTCCGGCACTTTCGACGCTTCGGGGACGAGTGGTTTCGGCAGCGTGAGTCCTTTGCCGGCTGGGGCCCTTCTGACCGTCGGAACCGAGCCGTCTGTACCGGTCATGGGCGAGGTCAGCGCGGCGAAAGGGCAACAGGGGGCGCTCGACGGCGGCGCTCCGGAGCCCGTGGCCGCGTCTCCCGCGCAACCGGCGGGTGCTGGACCAGCAGGTTCTGAACCAGCGAGTGGGTCAGGGAGCGGCTGTGTGCTGACGCTGTCCGATCTGCCGCAGACCCAGCCTGGAGGGGCTTACTACGACGTCGCATGTCCGGCGGCGGACGGCAACTTGCCGTCTGGTCTGCAGTCCCAGGGGACCGTGTGGGTTCCGAATGGGCCTGTGGGTGCTGGCGGGCGCGCAGCGGCGCCGGTTCCGTTGCCGCCACCGGCCGCCGTTCTGGCTCGTGAAGCAGCCGACCAGTTGTTGCTGCCTGCTCCTCGCCTTGAGGTGAGTCCAGCTGCCGACCGGGATCAGGTCGTCGGCTTTCCGACGTGGCTGTGGCTTGACCCGGCGTTGTTCACGCCGCGCACCAGGACGGTGGCGGTGCCGGGGGAGTCGGTGACAGCTAGGGCGGTACCGGTGTCGACCAGCTGGGTGTTGGGCGACGGTTCGACGCTGACCTGCACCGGCGCTGGCACCCCCTACACCCCTGGTGGGACGCCGACGGCTGCGTCGCCGGACTGTGGTCATACCTACTTGCGGCCTTCGTTCGGGCAGCCCGGCGGCCGTTATCCGGTGACTGTGACGACCCGGTGGCAGATCAGCTGGGCCGGCGCCGGCCAGGCCGGTGTGCTGCCGGAGCTGTCACGTACCGCGGCCGGCAGCCTCCGGGTCGCCGAGGTCCAAACGCTCAACTCGTAACTCTGGCAACGGATTGACCTGAAGGAGTTGGATGCGTACCGCCCTTTTCCGTTCCGCCGGGGCACCGGCTGCACCCAACGGACAGTCCGGTTCCGCGTCGGCTACTGCTGGCGCTGCCGCCGTCGGCGCCAGCGCCGGCTCGACACGTCTCGCGGCTGTAACGCCCCGGCGTCGCCCAGCACTGTGGATGCTCAGCGTCGCCCTGGTCGCCGGCGGCGCTCTGCTGGCCGTCGATGCTGCCCGCTCAGCCGGTCACAAGAGCGCGGTCCTGGTCGCCGCCCGCGACGTCGGCGCCGGCGAGCAGATCACCCCCGCCGATGTGGCCGTCGTACACGTCTCCGCCGATCCCGGGCTGCGCACCGTGCCAGCCGGTGACCAGCCCTCGCTGGTGGGTTCGGTCGCTGCAGTCGACCTCAAAGCCGGCAGCCTGCTAACCCGTGCGGAGCTGACCGGCACCGCCACCCCTGCGGCCGGCACCGTCCTGGTCGGTCTAGCCCTCAAAGCGGGTCAGCTACCGGCACGGGAGCTGTCCCGAGGGGACCGGGTGCTCATCGTGGCTACCCCCGGCCAGCAGGACCCTGCCAACCCGGCGCAACCTGGCCGTCCCGGTACCTACGGCGCCGTCGTGCAGGACAGTGCGCCAACCGCCGCCGGTGACGGCAGCACCGTCGTTGACGTCGTCGCCGCGCAGAACACCGCCCCCGCGTTGGCGGCCGACGCCGCCGGCGGCCACATTGCCGTCCTGCTGCTTCCCCGCCGATGAGTTGCTGATGAGCCTGATCGCGTTGACAGCAGCCAAATCCGCCGGCGTGACCACCAGCGCCCTCGCCCTGGCCGGCGTGTGGCCAACACCGGTGCTGCTGGCCGAGTGCGACCCCGCCGGAGGTGACATCAACGCCGGGCTGCTGCGCGGCGCCTCAGCCGCGGGCGGTCTGCTCGACCTCGCGCTGGCGACCCGCCGGGGACTGACCCCAGCACAGTTCTGGGACCACACCGTCGCACTGTCCGAGGACGGAACGGTCCGGCTGCTTTCCGGACTGGCCGACCCGGCCCAGCACCCGGCCCTCACCCCAGCCTGGCCGCTGCTGATCCGCATGCTGCACGCCCTCGACTCGCCCCCACCTACCGGCTCGGCTGAATCGGACGCAGCCGCCGGGTGGGATGTGCTCGCGGACTGCGGCCGGCTCGCGCCCGCCACACCGATGGGGCTGCTCGGCGCCGCCGACCTGATCCTGCTGGTGCTGCGGCCGCGGTTGGCTCACGTCGCACACACCCGCAGCCGGCTGAGCGCGCTGCGCAGTCAGATCGCTGAGCACTCGGACGGCCCGCCCCCTGAGTTGAAGCTGCTGCTCGTGGGTACCAGCCCCTATCCGGTAGCCGAGGTCGCGACCGCATTGGACCTGCCCGTCGCTGGTGTCCTGGCAGACGACCCGCCTGCTGCCGCGGTACTGGCCGGCCTGGCCGGGCGTCGTTCCCGGGTTGAACGCTCACCGCTGTTCCGCACCGCCCACCGGGTCGCAGCCGACCTGCACCACGCCGTCCACGCCGACCCTCAGTCGACTGCGGACGACCAGGAGCCGTCGGAAGGCGACATCGCAGCCGAGCCGGTACTGGCGGAACAGCCATGACCGGCTGGCCGTTCCCCGCCCAGACCGATGGCGACCCTCAGCCTGCAGCGAGGCGTCTGCCACCCGCTGACCTGCCCGCCCTGCCCGGGGCTCACCGGCCCCAGGGCGAACCGGCCGACATCGGCGGACCGGCCGCTAGCGGGGGACCGGTCGGTGGGCCACCCGCCGGTCGAGCCGGCTTGGACGGGGCGGAGCTTGCCGACCGGCGGGTCGTGCGGAGGCTTCGGGACGCAGCCTCCGAGCTGCTCGCCGCCGCCGAGTCCGCCCGCGCTGACCGGCTCTCGGGCGAGCATCGGCAGGCGCTCGCAGCCGACTGCATCGCCCAGACTGTCGGAGCATGGGTAGCCGAGCAGGCCCGCAGCGGGCACACCCCGACCGCGGCCCTCGAGCAGCGCCTGGCACGTGCCGTGTTCGATGCCATGTTTGGGCTGGGCCGGCTGCAGCCCTATGCCGACCTGCCCGACGTCGAAAACATCGACGTCTACGGAACCGACCCGGTCTGGTTGTCCTACTCCGACGGCCGAGTCGAACAGGGCGAGCCGGTCGCCGACAGCGACAGCGAACTCGTCGAGCTGATCCAAGGCTTCGCCCGCTACCTGGGGCACACGCCCCGCACGTTCTCGCCGGCAACACCGCTGCTGCGGATGCGGGTCGCCGGCGGCCATCGCCTCACCGCCGCTATGACAGTCTCAGCCCGTCCGCAGTTGACCCTGCGCAAACACCTACTCGTCGATGTCACCCTCGATGACCTGATCGAGCTGGGCACCCTGGACCTCGCCCTGGCGGCGTTTCTTCGGGCGTGTGTACGGGCCGGTAAGAACCTGCTGATCAGCGGGGCGATGAACGTCGGCAAGACGACGCTGCTACGGGCGCTGGCGAACGAGCTCGACCCAACCGTCAAGATCGCAACGTTGGAAACTGAGTACGAACTGGCGCTGCACCAGCTGCCCCACCGGCACGGCCGGGTCGATGCCTACGAGGAGATCCAGGACAACGCAGAAGCCACCGGCGGGCTGTCGCTGCCCGAACTGGTCACCCATGCCCTGCGGACCTCAGCGCAGTGGACCATCGTCGGGGAGGCTCGCGGCGCCGAGATCGTGCCGATGCTGCAAGCCATGTCGGCGGGCAACCGGTCGATGAGCACCATCCACGCCGCCACCGGCCGGGCGGTACTGAACCGGATTGTGTCCCTGGCCGGTATGGGACCTGCCCCGCTGGGCGCCGACACCGCCTACCGGCTGACCAGCGACGCGGTCGACTTCATCGTCCACCTCGAACTATCCGACCAGCAGTCGGCAGCCGGCCGGCGCCGGGTGGTCAGCAGCGTGCTGGAAGTGCTGGAGGTCGGCGACGCCGGGCTTCCCGCCCTCAATGAAATCTTCGTCCCCGGCACCGAAAGGCGGGCGGTTCCGGGCTGTGCGATCGCCTGCCTACCCGACCTGGTAAACGCCGGGCTTGATCCCGCCGACCTGTCCGCCTCTGCCGCGAGCCCGCCGCGGGGGACAGGTCGACGCCGTCAGCCGACCGGACCACGGACGTACCGCCCGCAGGTGTCCATCGCCGCTTCCAGCCCTGCGCCGACGTCGTGGCCCCCACCGGATACCCGCCAGCCGGGTGCCCGGCAGCCAGCTGCTGGCAGGCGCTGGTGAGCGCCCTGGCCGGCCTCGGCGGTGCGCTGGCCGGCCTCGGTCTGATCCTCACCGCCGTGACCGTCACCCTCAGGCGAGCACCGCAGGCTGACCCAGCGGCCGCGGGGCTGCCCCCCAAACGCCGCAGGCGCCGACGGGCCCGCCCGGCGACCGCTCGGCCGGCCGCGCTGATGCTCCGCCGGCTGTTGCCTGCCGTGCTGGCGGCGGGTGTCGTCGGCGGGGTCACCCGCTGGCCAGTCGGCGCCGTGCTGGCAGCGGTAGCGGCGGCCGGCCTGCCGCGCCTGCTCGGCGGCGGCAAAGCCGCCGAGCGCAACAACGCCCGGCTGCAGGCGTTGGCGGACTGGACCCGCCGGCTCGCTGACAGCATCACCGCCGGGGCGGGGCTGGAAGAGGCGCTGGTTGGCAGCGCCCGGACCGCCCCCGCGCCGCTGGCGGTCGAGATCGGCGCGCTGGCCCACCGGCTACAGGCGCATCTTCCTACCGAGCTGGCCCTGCGGGCGTTCGCCGACGACGTCGATGACGCAGCAGGCGACCAGGTCGCTGCCGCGCTGCTGCTCGCTGCCCGCCGCCAAGGCCGCGGAGTAGTTACAGTGCTGGCCGATCTGGCGGACACGGTCGCCAAGACGGTGGCGGCCCGCCGGGAAGTCGAAGCCGACCGGGCTAAGCCTCGCAACTCGATGCGGCAAGTCATCGTCATCACCATTGGGTTCACCCTCGCCTTGGAGGTGCTGAACCCGGGGTATGCGGGGCGGTACGGGACCCCGGCTGGGCAGGCGGTGCTGGCCCTCGCTGGCCTGATCTACATCGCCGGCTGCTGGTGGATGGCCCAGTTGGCCCGCACCCCACCCACCCCGCGGTTCCTGCCACCGAACCCGCCGGCAACCGGCTCGGCAGAACACCAGGTGCACCGGCGGGCGGGACAGAGCCTGACACAAACCCCGACAGGGCGGGGGCGAGGGTGAACGGCTACCTTGCCGCCGCGACCGGCGGTGCTGTGGCCGGCGGCGGACTGGCCAGCGCCGCCAGGTGCCTGCTGCCAGCACCACCACCACAGCTGACCGCCGCACTGGCTGCCCTCGAACGCATCCACCAGCTACCAGCCGCCGGGAACCGGTGGGGGCCGGCGGGCGCGGCAGCCGAGCAAGGCTGGACTCAGCCTGCGGGGCGCCTGCTGGCCCGGGCTGTTCCTTCCCTGGTTGGCTGGCGGACCCGTCCGGCGGACCTGGCCATCATCGGCCTGCCGGCACAGACCCTGCTGGGCCGCCAAGGCCTGCTCGCCCTGTTCGGGCTGCTGCTCCCCAGCCTGGCGATGGTTCCGCTGCTCGCCGTCGGGGTGAGGCTGCCGTCCACCATCCCCGCTGCAACCTCGCTGCTGAGCGCGGCCCTGTTCTTTGTGGTCCCGGCGTCCGAGGCGCGGGACCGCGCCGTCCGGGCCCGAACCGAGTTCCGAGCCGCTCTCACCGCCTACTTCGATCTGGTCGCCTTGGAACGGGCTGCCGGCGGCGGCGCAGCCGACGCGTTGACCCGAGCTGCCGACATCGGCAGCGGCTGGGTCTTTCGCCGCCTCGCCGCCGCCTTGGCATCCGCCCAGTACGCCGGCGCCACACCCTGGGCGGCGCTGTCCCGGCTCGGGGTGACGCTGGGCGTCGACGAACTCGCCGACCTCGCTGACATCGTGGCCACCGCAGGTGAAGGCGGCAATGCCATCTTCACCTCCCTGGTGGTAAAGGCAGACTCCCTGCGCAGCCAGAGCCTCACCGACGCCAAAGCACTCGCCAACAGCCGGTCGGACTCGATGTCGCTACCGACCGCGGTCCTGCTCACCGGCTTTCTGCTGCTGCTCGCCTACCCCGCCGTCGCTGGACTGCTCACCCCCGGCAGCTGACCGTGCCCCTCCTTGCCGACCCGGCCGACCGTCCACCCAGCCGATATCCCCCACCCGATGTTCACCCACCCTGTTCACCCACGATGAAGGAGCCCACCATGACCCGACTGCAACTTGCTGTGCTGTCCCTGCTGACCGGCCTCGCGATGCGAGTTCAGCGCCTTCAGACGCTGACGCACGTCCGCGCCGGCCGGTGCTCCTCGGATACCGAGCGGGGGTCGCTGACCACAGAGCAGGCTGTGATCACCGGCATCCTGGTCGTCGCAGCCGTCGGCCTGGGTGTGCTGATCACGGCTGTGGTCTCCAAGTACGGCTCAAAGATTAAGTAGGTGGCAATCATCAGCACGGATCGCCAACTGCTCGTAGGCCGGTGCCGGCCGCCGCTCGGCCACCCTAGACAGACCCCGTACAGCCACCGGCAACGAGCGGGCTGGGCGGCTGTCGACAGCGCTGACCGCCGGTCGGCCAGCGCCGAGACCGCTGTCGTGCTGCCCGCCCTGCTGGTGCTGATCCTGCTGGTCGTGCAGATCGGGCTGTACGCTCACGCCCGCAACCTGACTCAGTCAGCAGCCCAAGAGGGACTGCGAGCCGCCCGACTCCGAGCCGGCAGCGCAGCCGCTGGGCAGAGCGCCGCCAGGAGCTTTCTGGCCGGCACCGCCGGCACGCTGCTGACCAGCCTGACGGTCTCGGCAGCCCGCAGCCCAACCACAGCCACTGTCACAGTCGACGGCCACGCCACCGCCGTTGTGCCGTTCCTGAATCTCACTGTGCACAGCACCGCCGCCGGCCCCGTCGAACGCTTCGTCCCGGCCACGGGGTGACCCAGCAAACCCGTTGGCAGCCAGGCCATCATGCCGGGACTTCGCACAAGTGCGCGGCACGAACTGATCACTCTCCAGCAGCCGAGTCCGGCCTTGGGGGTCGACAAACGGGTGGACGTCCTCGTACCTCCCTCACCTCCTGAGGCGGGAAGCCCGGTCCTCGTGCTGCTGCACGGTTTCGGCGGGACCCGACGCACCTGGACGGATCAGACTCGGCTGCTCGACCACGTCCGCGGCACCGATCTCTTCGTCGTGATGCCCGAGAGCGGTCGACGCTGGTTTATCAATGATCACGCCGGCTACCACTACGAGAGTTACCTGATCGATGAGCTGATTCCGCTGATCCGGCGGTCCTTTCCGGTACGGACGGACAGCCGGGCCTGGGCCATCGGCGGATTCTCGATGGGCGGAGCCAGTGCATTGATCCAGGCGCTGCGGAATCCTCGGCTCTTCTCGGTCGTCGTCAGCTACGCAGGCGCCTTCGAGGGCCCGCTACGCCGCGGCGACCCCTACGCGGCCCTACGCCGGGAGTCAGCATGCCTAATGCCGTCAGCTCAGGTGCACGAACACGTGTGGGGTCCCGAAGGTAGTCCGACCAGGAGCACCTACAACCCCTACCGCCTGCTCGCGTCCTGGCGATCCGACGCGCGGTTGTCGGTCTACGCCGACGTTGGAACGGGGGACTACCAACGGATCATCCAAATGAACCGGAACATGGCCGCGGCCCTCCGGGCGGCCGACATCGACCTCGAGTACCACGAGCGGCCCGGCGGCCATGACTTGAGCTCGCTCGACGACGCACTCGGACGCTGGCTGAAGTTCGTGTCCGAGCGGATTCCGCCGGGCAGCCGGCGCGCCGGACCATGACAGCGACATCCGCCCGGGCGAGCACGGACCGACGCCCGCCCACCATGACCGATCGTCGGCGCTGGCCCCTGGCCGGCCAGCAGTCAGAGGAGCCAGAGTGCGACATCTCGAACCTGATGCCGGTCGAACCGGAACCGAAGGCGACACGGTCGACGCTCGGCTGGTGCGGCAGGTCGCGGCGACTCCTGACACCGTCGCCGTCGAGTGCGGGCCGGACTCGCTGACGTACGCTGAGCTGAACCGACGCTCGAGCGAGCTGAGCACCCATCTGCGGGCGCAGGGCATGTGTGCCGAGAGCGTCGTGGGGCTGTGCCTGCATCGCGGTGTCGACCTAGTGGTGGCGATGCTCGGAATCATCAAGGCGGGCGCCGCGTACCTGCCCATGGACCCGGCCTACCCCGCCGAACGCCTTCGCTACATGCTGGCCATGGCGGACGCGGGTGCGGTGGTGACCTCGCGTGCCCTGGCCGACGTGGCCCATCGGGCCGGGGCAGCACGCGTGAAATTGCTCGTCGACGACCTGCCGGCCGTCGCCGCCGGTGCGGCGGCCGAGGCGCCGCGCGTATCGGGTGAGAACGCCCTGTACGTGGTCTTCACGTCGGGATCCACCGGGCGCCCGAAGGGCGCGACCGTGCCGCACCGCGCCCTGCTCAACCTGTTCGACTGGTATCTGCAGGACACCGGGATGGGGCCGGGCGATGTCCAGCTGAGCACCCATTCGATCTCCTTCGATCCGGCCGCGCTGGAGATCCTGTTCCCGCTGCTGAACGGCGCCCGGCTGGTCGTCTCCCCGGACGGAGCGAACGCCGACCCGGACGCGCTGCTAAACGTTATCGCGGATGCCCGAGCGACGGTCATTAACGTCGGCCCCTCGACGCTGCACCGGCTTCTCGACGAGCCCGGCGGCGCGAACCGCATGCGCGGCCTGCGCATCGTGGTCAGCGGTGGCGAGCGCCTCTCGCCGGACTTGCGTGACCGATTTCTCGCCGTCCTTCCCGAAACCCGGCTGGTCAATCACTACGGCCCGACGGAGACGACGGTGTTCGCGACATCATGGGACTCCACCTTGGACGACGGCGGCGTCGTCCCGATCGGGCTGCCGGTGACAGGCGTCCGGACTTACGTCCTCGATGACGAGATGACCCCGGTTCCGGAGGGGGCCAGCGGCGAGCTCTATGTCGGCGGAGCCGGGTTGGCCCGCGGATACGCGAACGTGCCGCGCCTGACGGCGGAGGCGTTCGTGCCGGATCCCTTCTCTACAGTTCCGGGCGCGCGCATGTACCGGACTGGTGACCACGCGCGGGTCCTGAAGGGCGGTGTGCTGGAGTTCCTCGGTCGAGAGGACGACCAGGTGAAGTTACGGGGCTATCGGATTGAGATCGGGGAGGTTGAGGCGACCATCCACCGCCACCCCGCGGTGCGGGAGGCGGCCGTGGTGCTGTGCGGAGGAAGCGGAGGCTCTTCGGTGCTGGCGGCCTTTGTTGAGCATGACGGCTCGACGAATGTCGAGGCGTTGCGCGCGCACCTGCGGCGGGATCTGCCGGAGCATATGATCCCGGGCCATCTCGAACTGGTGGACCGGCTGCCGCGCACCGTCACGGGAAAGGTCGACAAAACCGGGCTGTCGGGCCGACTCGGCGCAGACGCGGGCGCCGTATCAGACGACGACACGGAGCGGATTCTGGCGAAGATCTGGGCGAGTGTCCTCGCCCTCCCGCGCGTGGGCGCCCACGACGACTTCTTCGCACTTGGCGGTGACTCGCTGCTCGCCACGCGGGCGGTCGCGGGCGCCAGACGAGCGCTCGGCAGGGAGGTCCCCCTCGTCCTGCTGTACGAGCATCGATCCGTCGCCGGGGTGGCGGCGGCCCTGAAGGAGGAAGCCGACGGCTGGCCCGATAGCGGCGTCGCCGTACCGTCCGTTCGGTGACCGCCCGTCGCTGCTCGGCGGCAACGCCGCAGGGCTGCAGCACCCAGATGGCACGCTGGTCTCCCCGTGTTGGCTAACCTGTCATGCATTACGCGTTCGACGCGTGGATGGTCCGGGGAGTTCCCGGGCGTCGGTTTCGAACGGTACTGCGATGACACGGTGGTGCACTGCCGCAGTGAACGCCAGGCCCGCCAGGTGCGGGACGCGATCGCTGCTCTACTGGCGAAGGTCGGTTTGCGTTGCATCCAGACAAGACGCTGGCTCTTTCGAGCACACCAAGTTCACGTTCTTGGGGTATGAGTTTCGTCCGCGGCTGGCCAAGAACAAGCACGGCAAGCATTTCGTGTCGTTCCTGCCCGCGGTCAGCACGGATGCGATGAAAGCGATGGGGGCCGAGATCGGTTCTTGGACTCTGGGTCGCCGCAGTGACAAGTCCCTCAACGACCTTGCCCCCATGTTCAACAGCATCGCGCAAGGGTGGAGCAACTACTACGAATGCTTCTACAAGTCCCGGTTGCTTTACTCTCTCCGGCGCTCAACGCCCATCCGGTGTGTTGGACCTGCCAGAAATAGCAACGGCTGCGCAACAAGGAGCGGCGGGCGATGGCATGGCTGGCCGAGATCGCGAAACGATCGTCCCGGCTCTTAGCGCACTGGCGGCTCGGCGCGCGTCCTGACGGCTGGGCAGATGGGATCCGGATGAGCCGAGAGACTCACGTCCGGTTCTGCGAGAGCCGGGGGTGAGAATCCCCCCGGCCACTCACGCTGTCGTCGTGGTGAAGGGCGACCGGTGCCACGCCGAGCAGCTGCGGGAGGAGGTGGCTGCCGTGTTGGCCCCGATCGGGCTGCGGCTGTCACCGGAGAAAACCCGGGTGGTCCACACATCGACGACGGTTTCGACTTCCTTTAGCCTCCACATCCGCCGGATACGGAAGCGGGGATCGGCCAAACTGTTCGTCTGTACCAAGCCGTCGAAGAAGGCGATCACTTCGATCAAGGTGAGGGTCGCGACCGTGACCTACAGATCAAACCTGCGGTACGTCTAAAGCCACCTTCAACGCGGTCGACTCCTACGCCTGGGAGCGGATCGCGTCGTGGTTTCGGCGGAAACACCGGACCGGATGGCCAGCACTCAAACGCAGATTCTGCGTCAACGGCTGGCGGCTCACTACCGAGGGGGTCACCTTCACTGGCGCAGCCAGCGTCACCGTGAACCGGTACCGCTACCGCGCTACCGGATCCCGACCCCGTGGACCCCGAAACCGGCAGCCGTCACAGGCCTACCACCCGCGACACGTGGAGAGCCGGTGCGGTGAGAATCGCCGGGCCGGGTTCGGCGGGCGGGCTGTGGAAACCCACCACGGGCAACCCTGACAGGGCGCCACAGCCCGACCCGACTGGCGCCTCTCGAAGATCGGCGCCAAGGACCGAGCCGTCACCGGTATGGTCGACGTGACCCGGGACGGGGCGGGAACATGGATGCCCTCGGCTACTCGTACGCCGTCCCCGGTCGCTCCGGCACCACCTACGCAGCTTGGCTGCAGCAGCAGACCTCCGAAGTCATTGCCGGCATCGAGACGCTGAATCCGTTCCGGGACTACGCCAACGCGGTCCGCGACGCGCTGCCCAACACCGTCGCGTGCTGGACGCCTTCCACGTCGTCAGGCTTGGCACCTAGGTCGTCGACGAGGTCTGCGCCGCGTCCGGCAAGTGATCCTCGGGCCCCGTGGACACAAGGACGATCCGCTCTACCAGGTCCGCGCCTGCTGCGCCGCGGCGTCGAGCACCTCAGCGACCGGCAACTGGCCAAGCTCAACGCCCACTCTGACGAGAGGTTAGTCGAGAGGACTCAGGCGGGCGGTACGGTCGCCGCGGTCACGACGAGGCCGCGAGCGGCCAACCACCGGCCATCGAATTCGGTCAATGCCCGGCCGCCGTCGATGGCGCCCCCGACCAGTAGCCGCGCCGTAAACGTGCCGTTGGCGTGCAGTGCGACAGTCGCCTCGTTGAACCCGAGCCACCGTCGCGCGAGCGGAAACCACGCCTTATAGACCGACTCTTTGGCGCTGAAAAGGAGCCGGTCGCCCGCGATACCACAGCCGCTCACCACAGCGATGCCCGGGAGATCGTCCGGCACCGTAACGAGGTCAAAAACGCCTTCCGGCAACGGCGCGTCCGGCTCGGCGTCGATGCCGACCGACGCGAGGTCGGTCGAACGGGCGACGGCGGCAGCGCGGTAGCCCTCGCAGTGCGTCATACTCCCCACGACCCCGTCGGGCCACGAGGGCGCGCCGCGCTCACCGGGCAGCAGCGGCGCTGCTGGCACGCCCAGCCGTGCCAGCGCGTCCCGAGCGCAGGCGCGCGCCGAGATAAATTCACGTTGACGCTTGGTGGCTGTGCGCCGCAGCGCGTCCGCCTCCTCGGGAAACAGCTCGATGTCGAGCCGATCGGCGAATGCCTCGACTCCGCACGCGGCGGCCGGCAGCAGTTGTTCGATCATGCGCCAGCTCCGGGCAGAACGAGTCTGGCCAGGTTGTCGAGTTGGCCGAAGCGCTGCCACTCGCGGGGGTAACCGATCGCCACTTTCTCGGACCGTACGCCGTCATAGGTCGTGGTGCGAGGATGTGCAGGTTTGCCCATACGCGTCTACGATCGGACCGAAGCGCGTGTGCCAGTCGGCGGTGCGCTCGGTGCCGCACCATTGGGGCAACTCCTGCTGGATCATCACCCGGGCCGGCTCGTGGAGGAGGCGGCCAGTGATTGACGAAGACCACCGGAAAATCGCCGCGAAAGCGGCGAGTCGTTGTTTGGTCACGGTGACCCGCGTCGCACCAGGCGTCGTGACTCGGGAAACGGGTCTTGGGTGTAGCAGGTATACATCGTTGCACAAATGACCGCCTCATACGCCGCCTTCAGGGACGCCTGCTTCCTTATGGTGCCCGGAGTGAGAAACGTGTAGCTGTAGAGAAGGAACAGCGGCGCGATCTGCGCCAGTCCGTCCGCGTTCTGCCAATGCGGGACGGGTCTTCCGGGGTGGCCACCGTGATCGAGGGCAGGCTTGACGTCCCGGCACGGTCAGGGTCGTCGCGCGACCAGCGCCGTGGTCACGACGTGTTCGACCAGGCCGACGCCGGTTGCGGTCAGTGCGGCCCCGAGGTCGGCGCGCGTTGCGGTCAGATGCCCGGGGTCCATGGCGCTGCCGAGGTGCCCGAGCACCCAGTCAGTGTCCACCGGGTGGTCGGCGGTCCACGTGGCGACCTGCACTGCCAGCCCGAGCCCGCGTGCGATGTCGGCGCGTTCGGCGAGCGCACCGGGATCGGTGCGGCAGGTGCCGGGTACCGGGCCGATGCGGCGCTCGAGCACCCGCCGGATCACGAGCTGCCAGGGGGCGGCACCGAGCCACATCGGCGGTCCCTGTGTCACGACGCAGACCGCGCCGCCCGGACGAAGCAGGGCCGCGGCGGCGCGCAGGGTGGCTGCCTCGTCCATCCAGTGCAGCGCGTTCCCGATGGTGACCGACCCGACGGGACGCCCTAGCGTCGCACCCAGGCGGGCCAGTCCGTGGTTGTCGTCCAGGACGCACACGACGCGGTCGGCGCCGCGGGAGCGCAGCCCGGCGAGCATCGCCGGTTCCGGGTCCACTCCAACCACGGCCGCGCAGTGCTCTGACATCGGTACCGCGAGCTGCCCGGTGCCGCACCCAAGATCGACCAGCACGTCGTCCAGTCGCAACCTCGCCAGGTCCGCCAGCCGAACGGCCTGGTCGACCGGAAGGTCCCGCCGGTAGCGGGCATACAGCGCAGCCGTCTCGCCCGAGAAGTTGGATGGCATACCAGCATTGTGGCCGCGCATCGCGTCGCCCACCCCAGCGGTTCGCTGCCGACGAACAGCCCGCCCGCTACAGGCCGCCCCACTCGTCGGCGTGCCGCAGCGGGACCGGTTACCGAGACACCCGCTGGGCCGGAAGGGGAAGTGTTGAGCGGGACCAAGTTAGCGAACCCGTGAGGATCAACGCTGAAGTACGTTGGCCATGGTGGGTCCACGGTGACCCGTGTGACTGGTGCCCCCACACGACATGTGCGGCCGACTTGCTGGGCTGTTATCGGCTTAGCCGCGGAACCGGGCGATCCAGTCAGCGTTGAGGTCGTCGGCCTGCCGACGGTACGGGCGACGTCGCTGGGGTCCCAGAAGGCTGTCGCGCACCGTGATGATTTGGTCGGCGGGGAGGACGAGGCCGAGGAAGTCCAGGAGGCCTGCGTGACGCCGACCGGTTCCGCGGCCAGGTCTTCGTAGGCGATATCATTGGGTGATGCCCTGGTCGGCCAACCAGGCCTGCCACGCCGGCTCGTGCGCGTTGATCGTATTGATCAACCTGGCGATGAGATTCTGGTCGAAGCGCGGCGCGCGGCTCGTGGCCACCCGATGCGACCTCCGCCCCGAGATCCAGAAGTGGGTCTGCTAGGCTCGTGCCCACGACACCGCCTGCGCGACCGTGTCAGCCCTGCGCAGGTGCAAGAAGCGCGGACGGCCGAAGGCCTCGGTCAACAGCTCGTGCGCCGACGTCCCTGCCGGGGTCGACGGACGCGGCGTCGCGATGCTCGCGGCGTACACCGCCGGACAGGGGCACCGGGACGGGTCGGCGGTGCGTCCCGTCGGGTTCGTGCTGCCCGCCGGGGTCGTACCAGGCGGACCGGCAGCCGCTCGGCCCGGTGGCCTGCAGCTGGTGGCCGCTGTGCCGGTCGGCTACGCCCACACTGACGCCGGCGCGGTCAGCGCAGCGACGAACTACGCGATCGCCTACGGCGGGCCGGCCATGTTCGTGCCGGCGCAGCGCCGCGCCATCGTCGACGCCACGACTGACCCGGCGGTGCGGGCTGCGCAGCAGGGTCAGCAGACCGCGCTCTACAGCGCCACCGCGGACAAGTTCGGGCTGGACCAGCAGGGCCGGCCCACCGCTGCCGGGGTCGAGTTCGTCGCCCGTGAGCTGCCGGTCGGCGCCCGCCTGGTCGCCTACACCCCGGATACTGCCGTCGTCGCCGTCTGGGAGAACGGCCTGGTCGGCCTGGCCGGTACGGGCACGACCCGGCCGGTGCAGGAGGGCTGGGGCACGACAGCCGTGACGCTGCGCTGGGCGGCCGGGGACTGGAAGTGGACCGCGGGCAGCTTCACCGCGGGGCCGACGCCGATCACCGGCGTGCAGACCCCGTCCGACCCGCAGGCCATCGCAGACGCCGTCGACCAGTTCGGGGGCTTCTCCTATGCCCGGCTCTAGCGCCTGCTCGCTGCTGCCGGGGATGCTCGGCAGCGGCTGCCGGGCGGTGAACGGCGCCAGCGCAGCCATCAGCTTCGCCGCCGACCCGCTTGGGGCAATCGCCGCGGCGTGCGCCAATGCCACCGTGTGGATTTGGGGCCAGCTCGCGACGGCGATCAACGCCACGACGACAGTGGACCTGACCAACCAGGGCTTCCTGAACACCTACGCGCTGGTGTTCGCCGTCTCCAGCGTCCTGGTCGTGCTGCTGTGGCTGGTCGCGGTAGCCAAGCGCGTCATCCGCGGCGTCGGCGCCGGGCAGGCAGTCGGCGAAAGCGTCGGCTTCCTGGCATTGGCGGTCGCAGCGTCAGCGCTGGCGCCGGCGATGCTGGCGCTGCTGATGGGCCTGGTCGACGCGGCGACCGCGGGACTGGCCGGCAGTCTCGGCCCCGACGCCACCCGGTTCCTGACCGGGGCCGGTAACGCGCTGACCGCGCCCGGCACGACCAACGGCGGCCCGGTCGTGCTGATCGTCGGCGCGGTCATCGGCGTTCTCGTCGGTGTCCTGTTGTGGGTTGAGCTGCTGCTGGCTGCTGCCGCGATCTACGTCGCTGCGGTGTTCGGGCCGCTGGTGTTCGCCGGCCTTGTCGACCGGGCGATGTGGGGCCGCGTCCGCAAGTGGATGGGCCTGGTCGTGTCCCTGGCGCTGGTCAAGCCGGTCGTCGTCGTCGTGCTCGGCCTGGCCGCCGGCCTGGCCGGCTGCGGCAACGCCGCCGACAACTTCTCGAGCGTGCTGACCGCGATCGCGCTGCTGCTGCTGTCGACCATCGCGAGCTACGCGGTGTACAGGCTGGTGCCGCTGGCCGGCGACGAGCTGGGCCAGCTGCACGGCGCGCGGAAGGCGGTGCAGAGCTCCGGGCCGGCAGCAGCCGTCCCCGGGCCGGCGACCCTCGCCAGTCAGGGGATCGCCGCGCATATGCGCAACCGCGGGCCCGCAGGCCGTTCCGGGCCTGCTCCGGCAGCGGCGCCATCCGCACCCCCGCCGCCGGCACCGCGCACACAGCCCCCGCGGCCCACGCCACCCCCCGCCCGGCCCACGCCGGCACCCGCCACCGCTTCCGGATGAACCACACCATGACCACAACCGTCGACGCTCCTCGCCGGGCGTTCACCTTCGGCGCCGCCCGCCACACCGGCCTGATCGGCAAGCGCGACACCGGGGAGCTGCTCGTCCTCGGCGCAGGCGGGCTGCTCGCCATCGCCATGCCGCTGCTGCTGCCCTTCCTGGCCCTGAAGGTGCTCGGGCTGCTGGTGCCGCTCGCCCTGGCCGTCGCCGTCGTGTTCGCCCCCTACCGGCCGCGTGGCAGCCGCGCGCCGCGGCGCACGTTCTACCGGTGGGCAGAGCCGTCCCGGACCTACCGGCGGACCCTCCGCACCACAGGGGGCCGCTGGCGCTCCTCCGCCCGTGAGGCCGGCGTCAACCTCGACGGCTCAGAGCCGGAGATTGGGCTGCCGCCCGGTATCAGCCGGCACACCTGGCTGACGGCGAGCGTGGCGGTCGGCGGCCAGGAACGCGAGGCGGCGGTGCTGTTGCACCAGGACGGCGCTGCCTGACCGCCGCGCTGGAGGTCGAGCCGTCCGGGCTCGGCAGGTTGGACCTGGCTGACCAGGTCGCGCTGCTGGACTCATTCGGCCGGTCGGTGCTCAACGCGCTCGGTAACGGCCCGGGCTACGGCAAGCGGCTGCAGATGCTCGCCAGGCAGTTGCATTCGGATCCGCAGGCACACGCCCGCGACGTTGCCGCACGAGGCGACGAGCAGTGCGCCGGCTGGCTGCAGGATTCCTACGACGAGCTGCAGGGCCAGCTGTCGACCTCGGCCGAGCAGCACCGCTACTGGACGGTGCTGAGCCTGGACTACACCCCGGACCTGATGATGGAGGCGGAGACGTTCGGCGGCGGCGACCGGGGCCTGGCCCACGTCGTCGGCCGTGAGCTGGAGGCCCTGGCGCTGCGCCTGGCCGACGCTCGGCTGCCCGTCGTCGGCCCGGTCGGTGTCGCCGCGCTCGCGTCGCTGATCCGCAACGCTTACAGCCCGGACCACCCGCTCGACGCAGTGGCCGGGATGCGGCGCAACCGCGCGTGGCCGCAGGAGCTCGAGGCCCGCGCCCAGGACGAGGTCGTCTGCCGGATGGCCGAGGGCGGCGAGTGGCACCACGCCACCGCTGCCGTCGTCGCCTGGCCGCAGACCCCGGTCGGCGTCGGCTTCCTGTCGCCGCTGCTGGTCGCCATGCCCGACGTAATCCGGACGGTCAGCGTCGTGTTCACCCTGGAGGCCAACGACCGGGCGCTGCGCCGGGTAATGGCCGAGACCACCGACGACCAGGCCGACAGCTCACGCTCCCGCAAGCTGGGCCGCGTTGAGGACCCGCGGGAAAGCCGGCAGTCGGCGCAGACCACGACCCGCGGCAATGAGCTGGCCGCCGGTGCGGCCGACATCTGCTCCTGCCGATCAGGGGGTCACCGGTGCGGTCAGCCCGAACCACCACATCCTGGTGTGTGCAGGTCAGCGCCGAACGGGGTCGGCAGCGGTTTTGGACTGCGCTGGGCAATCTGCGTTCCCGGCTGCGCGAAGCGGCGGGCGCCAGCGGCGACGCGGGCGATCCGACTAACACGACCGGGGACATCATCACCAAGGTCGGTGAGCGCTACCAGGTGCTGGACGGTGTCCTGTTCGCCGACCTGTGGGCCTTCCAAGCCGCGCTAGGTGACGCTCACCGGGCCGCCGGCGGGCCGTCGGAGGCCGGCGTATTGCAGCGCGCCGTTGAGCTCTACGGCGGCGACTTCGCCGACGGGGCCGGCTGGCTGTGGGCTGAAAGCACCCGCGTGCAACTGCATCGCAGCGTGCTTGATGCGATGGTCCGGCTCGCCGAGATCGATACTCAGGCTGGTGAGCATCCCGCTGCGGTCGGCTGGCTGCAGCGCGCGGTCGAGCTTGACCCCCACGCAGAACAGATCTACCGGCGGCTGATCGCCGCCCACGTCGCCAGCGGCGCGGCGGCAGCTGCTCGCGTGACCTACGGCCAGCTTGTCGACCGGCTTGCGGACGTTGACCTGGAACCCGACGACGAGACAGTCGAGCTGATCACCAGGGTGACCCGGCCAGCACGACGGCGGCGCGCCGCCGATACGCGCCAGGAACCTCAACGGCCGACGCGTTGATCCGCAGCTGCTCGTCGATCGGCCCGGCGGGGGCGCAGGACCGGGCGCTGGCTGGGCGTCAGCCGGTGGGCCTGGTCGCGCCGAGGTGATCATCCCAGTGGTAGCTCTCGACCCGGACGACGGCGCCGGTGTGCGGAGCGTCGATCATCTGGTTGTCGGCGGCGACGATCCCGACGTGGGTCACGCTGGTCGGGGAGCCGAAGAAGACCAGGTCCCCGGGTTGGATGGGAGCGGCGGCCGGTAGCCGCGGGCCGGCGTCGTATTGCTGCTGCGCGGTGCGTGGCAGTTCGAGTCCGGCGGCGTGGTAGGCCGCCTGAACCAGTCCGGAGCAGTCGAACCCGGCCGGGGTGCCGCCTCCCCACAGGTAAGGGGTGCCGAGCTGGGCCTGGGCGTAGTCCACGGCAAGCCCGGCTGCCCGGCCCGGGGAGGCCGAGGCGGGGGCGCCTGGCGTGCCTGGTGGGCCGGCTGTGCCAGGGCTTGCTGTGGGAGTCGGGCTCGAAGGGCCTGGTGCGGTGTACGTCGATGCGCGTGCCAGCACGTCCCGGACGTACCAGTCGGCGTGGTTGTAGGCGAAGATCGCGCCGGCAGTGTCCCGGCCTCCGGCGGCACCGGAGGCACACAGGTAGCGGGCCGCGGCGTAGATCGCGTCCGCCGGCCGGTACGGCGACGGCGCCGCCGCCCCGGCCCCGGGTGTCGGCGCCGGGTCGGCGGGCACCGGATGGTCGTAGCCGGCGAAGGTGGCGGGCAGGAACTGCATGGGTCCCTGCGCCCCGGCGGCATTGGCACCCGAGCTGACCCCGGGGTCGGTCGAGCGGCCGTGGTCAGACTCGACGGCGCCGATCCCGGCGAGCACCGGCCAGGCCAACCCCGGGCAGGTCGCGGCAGCGCTTCGATAGAGCATCAGGTAGTCCGCCGGGATCGAGCTGAGGGCGGCCCGGCTCGGCCGCGGCGCGGTAGCGCTGCCGGCGATGGAGACCGATCCGGCTCCCGCAGCTCCAGCCAGCAGCACGGTCATCACGACGAGGGCGCCTACCGCGGCGGCGAGCTTGCCGACAAACCCGCTGGGTCTCACCAGCCGACCCCTGCGCGGCCCGAAAACGCCGTGCCCTGTTCTGCGGCTTGCGGTGCGCTGGCGAGGTCGATCAGGTGCCGCCTGTCATGCGCACCGAGCGGCAGCCAGACCCGGTCGGCGGCGGATTGTCCGGGGGTCAGCGCGCTGGTCGCCACCGGCAGAGCAACCTGTAGGGCCTCAGGGGTGAGCACCCGGCGGGCTTGGGCTTCCCGGTCGGCGGTGAGGAAGACGAACAGCACCGGGGTGGGCTGCCCGGCGGCGGCGAGCAGTTCGGTGTAACCAGCCAGCTTGTCGGCGAGCCGTCTGAGGGGTTCGGTGCCCCGGTCGTACTCCAGCAGGAAACGGACCCGCCGGCCGGACTGCGCCCAGACGCCGTAGCCGTCGGGGCGGACCACCTCGCCCCACTCGGCGGCGCAGCGACGTTCAGGCCACCACAGAGCAAGCGATTGGTCGGGGTGGTCGCGGGCGGTGCGGATCAGCGCGGTGAATACCCCGTTGCTGCCGACCAGGTGCGCCAGGTGCGCATTGGTACGCAGCGCCTGGGCCTTGTCTCGACGCCAGCTGGTTTCGCTGACGGCGCGGCCCTGCTCGGCGGCGAGGACGGCAGCCCCGGCCTCGTCCAGCAGCCAGTGGAAGGGGGCTGATCCCGTCCGGGTCAGGGGCCGGAACCGGTCGAGTACCCGCAGCTGGTAGAGCTGAGCAAGCCGGGATTCGGTGCGACGTTGACTGCAGAATCCGATGTCGGTGATCTGAACGGTGGTCAGCACCCGATGTTCAGCCAGCAGCCGAATCAGCATCCGGTCCCGGTCGGTCAGCCGTGCCGGCAAGCCGAGCAGCAGCCGGTCGTCAACTCGGGCACGAGCCTGCGGCCTGTTCGCGAGCGACGGATTCACCATTCACCCCTAGAGTCGGGGGACCCATCCGAGGGGTCAGCAGGCCACTGACCAGCACCTTGACCAGCTCTGGGGGGGCCGGTTCTTAGTCCGACCCCCGGTTCGAGCCCCGATCCGACGGGGGATCCGACCCCCGATTCGTCTGGCCTGCCTCGACCTGCTGCAGCGCCGGGCAGCTGCCGTCCAGCCAGCCGCCGACCCTTGGCGGCGGGGCGCTGTCCGTACCGGGCCCGCGACACTGCCCGAACCTGGTCGGCCCGGCCCGGTATTGCTGGCACGGGCGGGTCGGTAGCGATGGTGAACGCCGGCATTTCGGCGCCGCCGACGACGAGGCGGGCGGCTGCGGTGTAGGCAGCGAGGTGGGACAGGTCGTGTGCGGACAGCTCGGGTGCGACGTGCCGCTCCAAGGTCCGGGCGTCTTCGGGGGAGAGGTTGAACAGCAGCTTGCTGCGGGCGTTGGCGGAGATCCCTTCGCGCAGGTCGCGGGGCAGCTGCGCCAGGTGCTGATGAGCCAACACGAGGGAAAGCCGGTAGCCGCGGGCTTCGGCGAGCATCTCATCGAACGATCGCGGCAGGGTGAGGAAGTTCTGGCATTCATCGACGTAGAGGGCGGCGTCGACCCGGGCTTGCTGACCTTGCCGGGCCCGGTGCGTGGCTGCCTGCCAGACCTGGGCAACGACGAACGAGCCGAGCAGCCGGGCGGTGTCCTCCCCGAGGATGCCTTTGGGAACCCGGGCCAGCAGCAACCCGCCGTCCAGGACGGCTGTCATGTCGAAGCTGGACGCTGCCGAGGCGACGGTGCAGCGGACGTAGTCGCGGAGCAGGAACGCTCGCAGCTTGTTCAGCAGCGGGCCGATGACTTGGGCTCGGGCGGCGTCGCCCATGGTGTCGTAGCCGGCCCAGAAGCCGCCTAGCCCGGCCGGGTCGCCGATGCCCTTGGTGTAGGCCGCGCGGAACCGCTCGTCGGACAGCAACCGCGGTATGTCGGCCAGCGTCGCCGGCGGCAGGTGCGAGTTGGCGGGGTGCAGCAGGGTCAGGGCGGCGGCGCGCAGCACGTCGTCGGTGCGGGGTCCCCAGAACCGTTCGAAGATCGACCGGAAGATGCCGACCAGGTTGTCCACGACCAGGTCGGGGTCGGGACCTTGTAGGACGTTCAGCGACGGCGGGGCGGCGATGTCGTCGGGGTCCAGGATGACTGTTCTGCCGGCGGCGTGGGTGGGGAGCCGGTCCAGGATGTCGGTGACCAGGTCGCCTTTGGGGTCGATGACCACGGCGCCTCGGCCGGCGGCGACGTCGGACAGGACCAGGCCGGTCAGCAGGGTGGATTTACCCGACCCGGTGGCTCCCAGGATGTGCAGGTGCTGGCGGGCGTCGGCGACGGCCAGGGCGACGGGTTGGCGGGTGCCGGTCTCGCCATGACCGAGGGGCTTACCGCCGGCGGGGATGCCCGGCGGTGGGGCGACGGGTTTGGCACCAGCGCGGGTCAGTCCGGCGACGGTGCTGTCGAGCGGGAGGTGGGCGAGGGCGGCGAGTTCGGGGACCGACAGCAGATCCCCGCGGCCCATGCGCCGGCTGGCAAGGGTCTGGGCAGGGCGGCGCAGCCGGTGGCGCGCGAACCTGTTCCGTCCCGAGTACAACGCGAACGCCGACGCTACGGCGTGGGCCCTGCCCCGTAGCCGGCCGGTCGCCGCCGGGCTGGTGGCACAGCTGGTAATGGCACTGCGGGTAATGGCACTGCTGGCGACGGCGTAGCGGACGACGCTCTCCCACTGCGGGTGGGCCGCCTTGTCCATGATCGCTCGTATGTCGGTGGTCCGCTGCGGATCGGGCGCCGACCGGGTCGCGCTAGTGCCGGGGGTGAGCAGGTCCAGCAGCCGCCCGGCCCGGGATATCGGTTGGCCGGCCCGAAGTGCCTTTGCGGCGCTAGCGGCGCGGACCAGTCGCCGGCCGGTGACCGGGCGGGCCAGGACCTGCACACAGACCCGGTCGGTGGCCTCGAGTGCGGCGGCGGCGCCGAGCAGGGCGCGCAGCGGATCGGTGTCGTGCTCGGCGCGCAGCGGGAACACCTCCGGTGCCGCTAGGCGCAGCTCGCCTGCGGTCACTGCGCGGGCGTCGATTCCCAGCGGCGCCGATGCCGGGCCGGTCGCGGGTGTTGTGCTGGTCCGGGCGGCTGGCCAGGCGGCTTCGATGGCCCGTTCGATTAGGCCGGCTGGGACCACCCCCGGTACCCACAGCAGGATCTGCAACCCGGCGGTGTCCCAGTGGTATTCAAAGGCCAGGTGCGGCTGGCCGTCGGCGAGCCGCCGCCAGGCGGGGCGCAGCAGGGCCATCAGGTTCGACCACAACGCTTGGGCACCGGCCGGGTCGACGTCCGGTGGCGGCAGCACGGTAATGAGCCGGGCACCGGCTGCCAGCAGCCGGCGGCGCCTTCGGCCCAGCAAGACCCAGCCGGTAACGGCGAGAATCAGCACAGCCGCGCCGCCGGCTCCCGCGCCGGGGGCGGCGCCGACCGCGGCGGCGGTGAGGTGATGCAGCCAGCCGGTGAGCGCGCCGCTGGGGTGAAGCAAGAATTCGCGCACCGGGCGGGCGGGACCGGGGACCGGTGTCGGCGGAACGGGGACAGGCTGCGTGGTCGTGGTGATTCTCCTGGATGTCGGCGACGGGCACGGCGGGACAAGGAAATAGGGCGGCGCTGGGGTGGTTAGCCGTCGAACGGGTCGAGGTCGTCGCCGGCTAGGGTCCCGGCTTCGGCTAGGGCGGCGAGCTGCGCCGGGTCGGTGGTGACCAGCCGGTCTTCTTCGGGGCTGGCTAGCACGTCGAACCCGACCCGGTCGGTGCCGCCGGCGAGTAGCCCTTGCCCGCGCCGGGCGGAGAGCAGGAACGCCTTTTCGCCTTCGGAGAGCCGAAAGGCGCCGGCGACAGCGTCGATGGCTTGCGGGGCTTGGCGGAGCAGGATCTGGGTGGCGGCGTTGGCGACGACGGCCTGGCCGAGTTCGCTGGCGAGCAGGTCTGCGGCGTCTTGGGTGATCACGGTCAGCCCGGCCCAGTGTTTACGGGCGGCTTTGGCCATCCGGAACAGGAACCTGGCTCCTTCCGGGTCGCGCATCAGCAGCCAGGCTTCGTCCACGACGACCAGCCGCCGGCGCCGGCTGGACCGGTCGGTGACCCGGCGCCAGATCGCGTCCAGAATCAGCAGGGTGCCGGCCGCCTTG